>Ga0136616_10001014_pt1 | contig 14380 bp, 12 predicted proteins | sample AntDrymUQ2992106_2_FD_106648 | JGI IMG/M metagenome (GOLD analysis project Ga0136616, IMG submission 106648) | Polar desert sand microbial communities from Dry Valleys, Antarctica - metaG UQ299 (21.06) | ecosystem: Environmental > Terrestrial > Soil > Desert | place: Antarctica: Dry Valley...
CACGATCACGATGTTGTCCGGGTTCTCGAGCGTCGCCATGTTGTTGGATTCGTAGATGAGCGTGATGGTCTGGCTGCCAGGGTCGAACTCGAAGACCTGCCCGAGATCGGCCTCGCCGCCTTCCGTGCAGTCGAAGTAGACCTTGCCTCCTCCTACCCAGATGCCCTCCTCGCGGTCGAAGATGGCCGCGCCCTTGTCCTGGGTCTGTATGCGGGTCGGTGTGAAACCCGGCACGCGGTCGAGCCGGTTGTCCGTGTCGTCCTCGTGGTCGGGATCGTCTATGGTCACCCACTCGACCGGGTACGGCTGGCCGACGACGCGGCCAATGTCCATGTTCGCCCGGAACTCGTCGCGGAGCTTGAGGGCCTCAAGGGTACCAGAACCCTCGAAGTCGCCCGGGCTATCGGGGACGAAGCGATAGAAGGCGGCGCCGATGACGCCGTTCAACGCGTCCGGCGAGAGGCTGCGGTCCTCGGTCTCGTAGAGGATTCCGCCGAGCTCGGCGACGGCCTCGTGGGCCATGCGGCCCTGCTGGGGCTGCGGGACGGCCTTGACGGGGTCGCTAGCATAGGCAGGGATCACGAAGTTGTAGCCGTGCTTGAGCCCCGTTGCGCCGCGGTTGACGACCTCCTCGCACGTGTACCAGGTGTCCCCAACCACGCCGCCGGCGCAGTTGGTGTCCGTGCCACCGAGGATGGCGAAGCTCTCCACCACGTTCAGGTTCTCGTCCACTACGAGCCTGGTGTCACCAGCGTTGTAGGTCGGGTCCTGATCGTAGCGATCTTCTGGTGGCACTACGACGGTGGCCTCTCCGTCCCGCCGTCGGTTCTCGTGGTTGCGGATCAGGATGGTGTCCCCGTCCGGCCCTGGGAAAGCACCCATGCCGTCGAAGATACCCGGCGTCGGGTTGCCGTCGGTCATAACAACTCCCTGACGCGAGATCTCCTTGTAGCTGAAGCCGCGTGGCAGCGCCAGAGCGCCCATCGGCACCAGAGGCCCATAGCCCTGGACCCGCTCTGTCGGCTTACCTTCGGCCTCGCGCGCTCCCAGCGCCGTAAGGCCGCCACCCACCGCCGCCATCGCAGCTGCTCCCCGTAAGAAAGAGCGGCGGCTTATCCGCCCTTCCCAGTTGCTCGTAACGCTCAAGAGATCTGCCCCCTCCTGGAGTTGACGTACCTTCCGAGGGAGAGGTATATCAACAAACCTCGATAGTTTTGTTACAGGACCGTAATCTCTTGGTTAAACAAAATCTCGCGAGTCGTAGCCGCTTCTCGCGGTCTTGCCCGGTACTCCGAGAGACACGGCAACTCTGTGTCCGATGAAGGGACTGGTCCGGCGCCGGAAGCTGTGGAGGATCTGGGCAGGCTCAGCTCCCGCCTCCGGTCCTCCATTAGACCATCGAGGGAGCAGATGGCTCCCCTCGGAGCAGGTTCCTTCTAGCGCGTCTCTACCTCCAGCGTGTGCTCTCCGTCCGTCGCGGCTTTGACGAGAACCTCCTTGCCACGGTTGGTCCTGCGGACTCTGTAGTCGTCGACAGGCTCGCCGTCGAGGGTAACGGATGCTATCTCCCTGTCCGCCGGTACCGTGTGCCCAACGAGGAGTTCCCGCAACGCGACGTCCGGTTTCACGATAGTAGTGTAGGTGTTGCCTGTGGCGTCGGCCGAGACCGTCACAGAACCTTTGCCCAGGCGGATGTTCTTGCCGGAGATCTCCGGCGAGTCGGGCGGAACTTGCGGCACGACTTCGAGTGCTCCACGCCCCAGGTCAGGCCTGACGCCGAGCCACTGGTGGACTACGGGCCAGATCGTGCCGTACGCCCCCCACGCCTGCAAGACCATCGCCCGCTCGTTGAATGGTCGGTCGATGGAACGTCCGTAGTCCGGGGATGGCGCTATTTCCGGCATCGCGCCTGGTTGCTCGTCGGGCGGGTCGAGCTGCAGGTCAACGTTGCCGTACATGTAGTGCTGTTGCTGATCTACGCCCAGCCGGCCGTAGTTGCCTTCGCCGACAGCCATGATCGCGGTGTTCAGGGTGAAGATCACCCGCTCCGCCGGGACCTCCGACTCGTGCGTATCGCAGAAGGGTCCGGTCTCCCTGACGCCGTCCACGGTCGGCCCGGTCCCTGTATGGTACATGCCGAAGGTGTCCGTGTAACAGGGCTCTTCCCTCTCCATAAGCGCGGCCTTGCCGTGCTCCTGGCTGGCGAGGCCTGGCACGGGCTCGCTGTGGTTGCCGGTGACGTTGACGAGCTCGGCCTCCATGGGCGTCACCCCGATCCAATGCCGCTGGAATATCTTCGTGTTCTCGCCCCCGACGGGCGAGGGGTCGATGGAGTCGGCGTACTGCGTGGCTCCCTCCTGCCCGAACCACCAGGTCTCCTCGAACCTGCTCTCCATCTCCCTGGCCCTCTTCAGTGCCCACGCGGCGGTCTTCACGTCGCCCTTGCTGCGCGCCATATCTGCGAGGTCGTAGAGCCCGCGGATGGTGTATACGGTGTTGTCCAGCTTCTCCTCGCCCATGCCGGAGCGCTCGACGTTGCCGAGACCCTCGGGCCAGCCGTCACCATCCTCGTCGAGCTCGCGGAAGATGTACTCCATGTTGGACTTCGAGAAGCCGTACATCTCGTCCCTGAATTCGTTGTCGCCGGTCCAGCGCCAGATCAGGGCCACCGCCGAAGGGAACTTGGCGGTCTCGTCGGTATTGCCAGCATCAGCGTTGGACCCGAAGTAGACCGCCCCCTCGGTGACGACCTCGTGCACGACCTTGCCTGAGTTACCGTTGTCTATGAGGCTGACCCTCCGCAAGGCGCGCAAATGGTCCTTGATCGGGTCGAACTGTCCGACCCCGACGCTGGCGAAGGCCGTGTACTCGCCGTCGGTGCCGAAGAGCCACGGATAGTCGGGGAAGCCAGCCCCCAGGAAACGCATCTCGTCCAGCTCGCCCTCGGGAGGCGGGTAGTTCTTGCCCGCGTTCGTCTCTCTGATCTCCAGGTCCTCCGCGACCTGCACGGAGTCGGCCAGGTTCTGCTTGCTCCAGTCTATGCCATCCTCGATCCGCTCGTCGCCTGGCAGCGTGAGCCTGGTGTTTTTTCGAAGCGCGAGCCGCTCGGAGACCTTCTGCTCCAGCAACGCTTCCGGGTTGGCGAGCACGGCCTCGTGCTCCGCAAGGGCCGCGGCCTTCGCGTCGGCCGGGTTCTCGCCATCGAAGTCCGCGCCGGCTACGGCGAACCATACGGTCTGCGTCGTGTTTGCCGGGACGGTCACGTTGTAGCGGAGCTGTCCGCCCTTGCCCTTGCCGAAGGCGGTGTCGTCGCAGCCTCCTTCCGGCTCCTGGTTGGGATCCGGCGGAGCCGGACAGATGTCGAGCGGGTCCTGCTGCGGCCCACGGTAGCCTTCGCCGGTCTCGCTCTCTATCGGGTCCAGGCTCGAGCCAACGACCGCCGCCCAGTCGTGGGGTAGGGCGTTATCGGCGGGCGGGGTGCCCTGCTCCCTGAAGACGAGGTTATCGCCCTCGACGGCAACGGTATCCGGCAGGTTGTAGGCCGTCTGGCTCGGGTCCGTCTCGCCCCAGGGGTAGGCTCCCATAAGTTCCGAGTGGGCGTCCATCTTCAGGGTGAAATCCTGGGCCGTCTCTCCTGCCTCGAACTCCAGGCCCACGAGCACGGCGCGCCTATCGTCGGGCACGAAGTCCGTGCGGGCGACAGTCATGCCTCCTTGATCCGGAAGGTCCATCTTCACGTGGCCGTAGCCGCTGGTGAACTTCGTAGCCGGTCCGATCCACTGGTCATCTATACCGAACCACAGGCCGTCGAGCAGTTTGATGGGGGACTCCAGATGCCGCCCATCTCGCCGCGGGTGTGGAAGCCCATCGCCGGGTAGCGCCCCGCCTCCGTCCCGACTTCGTAGGCCCGCGTCCCCGTCGTCACGTACCGGCGTTCGTCGAGCCGATCAGAGACCGACAGCGTCGTCGGCGAGTCTTGCGGCGCGGTCTGGGCCGAGGCTGGGATCGAGATCGCGATCAACACCAGCACCCCGAGAAAGGCGAGTCTCCCCGAGCGACGAATTCCCCCAAACATATGAGTCCCTTCCCCTTCCGAGGTCTCCTGGAATGTTGCGGGCGAGTCTAACGACTTGTGCGTAGAGTGTCAAGCGTGGGATGACGACAAACGTGTGTCCCCGGACCAGACGAAGTTTACGTCGCTGGAGCCCGGACTACCTTTCGTTACCGCGCTTGAAGTTACCGGTAACGCGGGCCATGAGATGCTGCGCCTCGGGGTCCCCGAGACCATCGATGCGGTTCACGAACTTCGCTGCGGCTTCGCCGCGCAGGGTGGTGACGGGACGGCCTTGGTAGGAGATCTCGACCTCCCCACTCTTGCGCGTCACGTAGGCGAAGGCCGCGTCGTCGATGCTGGTGCGCCGCCCGCTCAACCACCCAGCTCCAGATGACGTTCCAGGAAGGCTGCTATCTTCGGGTAGGCGTCGAGGCGGTTCTTCAATTTGGCGAGGCCGTGGCCCTCGTCCTCGTAGAGGAGGTAATCGACCGTACCGCCGTTACTTTTCACGCGCTCGACGATCTGCTCGGCCTCCCCGACGGGAACGCGCGGGTCGTTCTTGCCGTGGATGACCATGAGTGGGGCCGTGATCTCCCCGGCCTTGTGGATGGGGCTTATGGACTCCAGGAACTCCCGGTCCTTCTCCAGCGAGCCGTACTCTGGTTCGCGCAAGGAGCGGCGGTAGCTGCCCGTATTCTCCAGGAAGGTGACGAGGTTGGCGATCCCCACGATGTCAACCCCGGCCGTCCACAGCTCAGGATATTCGGTGAGGGCAGCGAGCACCATGAACCCGCCGTAGGAGCCGCCCATTACAGCGACGCTCCCGTGGCCGCGCTCCCTCAGCCAGTGCGCCGCATGTGCCAGGTCCTCGACGGAGTCCATCCTCAGCCCCACATCGTCGAGGTGCGTGTAGGCCTTGCCGTATCCCGTGGAGCCGCGGACGTTAGGGAAGAAAACGGCGAAGCCTCGTCCGAGGAGGTACTGCGTCACCGGGGCGAACGCGGGACGTGACTGGCTCTCGGGGCCGCCGTGGACGTTTACTATGACGGGTGCGTTCTCGGTTTCGGGCTCGTAGAAGAGGGCCGGTATCTCTCGCCCGTCGAAGCTTGAATAGCGCACGATCCGCGGCCCCCGAAAGCTACGAGGCGGGATGCCGGCCGTCGAGGAGTGGGTAAGGCGTCGCGCATCGCCGTCTGGCAGGTCGACGACCCACACGTCAGGGTTGCGATCGGGGGCCGTGAGGGTGAAGGCGAGCCGCCCCGAGTCGGGCGAGAACTCGAAGCCACCAACGATGCCTTCCGGCATCTGCGGGTCAGGCATCCTTCGTCCCCTGCCGTTGTAGAGCATCACGTCGGAGTAGCCGTCCACGTTGCGGGCCGCGACCAGGTAGCGGCCGTCCCTAGAAAGCTCGATGCTCTCGACGTCCCGATCGTCCGGGGTTAGGTACTCGAGACCCAGCGTCGCGAGGTCGAGGCGGGCGAGACGCAAAAACTCCCCGTCGCAGTCCGTCGCCAGGTAGAGATTTTCGCCGTCGGGCGTCACGTTCGCGCCGGTGAACCTCGCGTCCTCCTCATGGGGGGTCAGGAGCGTCGCCTCGCCGGTTTCGAGGTCCAGTCTGTACAGGTCGTTGTTCACGTTGGAGTGGTGGCGGGAGACGATCAGGGCTCCTCCATCAGGAGTCCAATCCGCCACCGTGTGGTAGCCGGAGACTTCCCAGACCGTCTCGGGCTCGCCCTCGGACAGTTTCTGGACGAACACATCGAAGTCCGTCCCGTTGCGGCGGGTCGCCGTATACGCGATGCGCCTTCCGTCGGGCGAGAAACCCCCAGGGTAGTGAATGGCTTCAGGGGCGCCGGTGAGGTCCTCGATCATGCCCTCTTCGAGGAGGAAGAGCTGCGAACGTTCGTTGCCGCCGGCGTCCATGCCGAAGAGGAGCCTGTTCTCCTTCGGCGAGTAAAGGGCGCCCGAGATGCGCTCCTCGTGAAAGGTGAGCTGCTCGGGCCAGGAAGGACCCTCCGCGGCGACCTCCCACACCTGGGGTACGCCGGTGATCTCCGTCAGGAAAGAGACCCTCGCCCCATCAGGGGACCAGCTCGCGCCCCAGGCCCCCCTTATTTTGAGATAGCGCGCGAACTCATAGCCCAACGTAGTCCCTCCTGACTAGGTGCCGGCGGGCAGAGAATAAAGCATGTTAGCACTTCAGCGTGTCAGCCAAGACAAAATGCTGACACGCTGACAAGCGCGGTTATACTTCGGTACTCGTATCGGGAGGGAAGAGCTTGGTTTTCAGACGTCTGCGGGACATCTTCGGCGGGACGACTCGGCCGACGGGCGAGTCGTCCCCACTCTACGGGCTCGAAGACGAGGAGAGGGCGAGGATCGGGACGGAAGAGGACCCGCTCCGCAACTTCGAGGCCGCGATGCAACGCAACGAGGAGGCCGAACTGGCCGTCAATGGCGGCGACACCGAGCGGGCCATCAACCTCTACGAGATCAGCATCCGCGAGGAGTTCGTCAGCAGCCATCCCTACGAGCGCCTCGCCACCGTCTACGAAAGCCGCCACAACCCCACGGAAGCCCTCAGAGTATGCGAGGCCTTCACAAAGCTCGCCGCCAGCGGAAAGATGCCCCGCGGAGCCCAACGCTCCGCAGACCGCAAGCTCCCCGAGTTCGAGGCCCGCATCCAACGCTACAGGCGCTCGCTCGACGAAGGGCAATAATCCCCGCGTACGCCCATATCCCAAACAGCAACCACACAGCAGAAAACCACCATATGTAGGCAAGAAGCGTCGCTGATACCATATAGGTCTACGTCCGCCGTCTATGTAACTGCTTCACAAATAGACGTTAAAGACGATATGTAGTGGCTTGTAACTCGATTGTAACGTAGTAAGGTCTTGGGCTTGTTGTGCAAACGAACTGGAGGGGGACTCCTTGAAGTCTTTTCTCAAGATGCTATTGGTGGCCGGTGCGTTCGCCGTATCGCTGGCCGCTTTTCAGGATGATGCCATGGCCGACACCCAGCTGGCGAGTTGGTACGGACCTGGGCTGGAAGGCAATCTGACGGCGAGTGGGGACGTCTTCGAGCCCTACAGCGAGTACACGGCGGCGTCGCCGTACCTGCCTTTCGGCACGAAGTTGCTGGTGACTTACGGGGACTATTCCGTGGTCGTCGAGGTCACGGACCGTGGACCTTACACGGGTGGCAGGGAGTTGGATCTCTCCGCTGTGGCAGCCGAGGAGATCGGGCTTACCTACACCGGCGTCGACTACGTTGACGTAGAGGTTCTAAACTAGGAACCTTCGCCAACCTGTCGGCGAGGCAAGAGAGCGGGCGCGGCAAGAGAGCCGCGCTCGTTTCTCTTTGTACAGGGTGTCAGGCATCAGGATTTCTCTACTAACGGACATTCAGGACGCCCCCGAGAGTGACTGCAGGCGTATAATCTTGCCTAGCGCTTCGAGGCTGAAGGGGTGATGGAAGATGGAGGAGACGCTTCGGGGGGTCAGGTTCTTCGAGTTCCTGACCGAAGAGGAGCGGGAAGAGTTTGCGGAGGCATCTGAGCCCGTCTCCTTCGGCCCCGGCGAGAATGTCATCGAGGAGGGTGCTGAGCAGGGGAGCCTGTTCGTGCTCACCTCTGGCACCGTCGAGGTCAGAAAGGGATTGCCTGGAGGAAGGAGCAGACTCCTGGCCGAGATCGACGCCTCGCGCGGGCGTACGGTCGTTGGGGAGAGAGGGCTTCTCGCGGAGAGCGGCGCGTCAGCGACGGTCAGTGCCGTTGGTGAGGTCGAGGCGATAAGGATTCCGCGCGACACCTTCAGGCGCATGGTCGCAGAAGGCAGGCCTGCTGCGTTCAAACTCTCCTACCGCATCGCCCGCACCCTCGCGAGGAGGCTTACGCGTCTCGACGAAGAGGTCGTGGAGGCGATCAGGGAGCTCGAGACCAAGGGAGAGACCGACATGGAGGCCTTCCGCGACAGGCTGATCACAGATTGGTCCGTGTAGAGGAGACCCTTTTTATGCGAGAGAGACCAGACCTCAGGGACGTGCCGATCTTCAAGCATTTGGACGAGGATGAGCGGGCCGAGTTCGAGGAGCTTACAGAGCCGGTGAGTTTCGAGGCCGGGCAGAGGATCTTCGAAGAAGGCGCCCCGGAGGAACGACTGTATGTAATCAGTGCCGGAACCGTCGAGGTCTACAAGAGCGTCATCCCTGGACGCCGGCAACGACTGGCGATCATCGAGGCGCCGACCGTGGTCGGCGAGATGGGCCTCCTCACCGAACCCAGGGCCGCAGCGAGCGTCGAGGCGATTACGAGGGTCGAGGCGCAAGGCGTCGGCAGGGACCGGCTCCTCGAGATGCTCGACGCCGACTCCCCGGCAGCCTGTAAGCTCGTCTACGAGATCGGCCGCACCCTCGCAGAACGTATGGCCGCGACCGACGAGACCGTCGCCGAGGTCATCTCCCGCCTGGAGAATAAGGCCGCCAGGGGATCCGAAGATATAGACGTCTTTAGAGACCAGCTTGTTCAGGACTGGAGTTTCTAGAGCAGCCAGTAGGTGAAGGCCCTGCTGGCCGCGGCCCGGCGGCGCGGAAGGGAAAGGGAACGTTTGCCAGAATGGTCCCTTTGGAGACGCTATGATGCCAGAAGATTCGCCCGGAGGAGCGTCATCTGCTGAAGCCTGAAACCTGCTGCCTGTAGCCTAGTATCCTGGCACCGGCACCTGGTCGAACATCTCCCTGTCGGCGCCGCATTCAGGGCACTTCTCGGGCAGCTCGCCCTCGACCCGGTAGCCGCAGTTCGTACAGGCCCAGTTGATGGGCTCGGCCTCGCCCTTCACCTCGTTCTTGTCGTCGGTCATTCGTGTTCCTCCTCTGTATCCTCAGAGTTCATCATTATGGCACCGGCGAAGACCGGGGTCACGGGACTACGCGCCGTGGTCGGTACCTCGCTGTTCGTAGGGCGCGACAGAGGCTCACGAGAACTGGGTGGCGAGGTCCTTCGCTACTCGTAGAATAAGGAGACTGGAGAGTCTATTAGAGGGGCGAAAGGAGATCTCTGTGACCGCTCAAGAGCGAGGCATTTCGGGGGTGGCGCTTGTTACCGGCGGCTTCTTCCGCGACGGGGAGCCCCTGCCCTGGTGAGTGCGGTGGATCGTGTTCTGACGCTCCGCGAGCTGAACCGGGCGACCCTCGCCCGACAGATGCTGCTCGACAGGCAGGCTATCCCCGTCCTCGATGCCGTAGAGCGTCTGGCCGGTCTCCAGGCCCAGGTCACGAGCCCTCCCTACGTCGGCCTGTGGACCCGCCTCAGGGACTTCAGGCGGGAGGATCTCACACGACTCATGGAGGAGAGGCAGGTAGTAAGGGCGACCCTGATGCGCGCGACGCTGCACCTCATGACGGCGGAGGATTACCTGCTGCTGCGTCCCGCCTTGCAGCCGGCGCTCACCCGCTCCATGAACTCCATCGCCGGAAAACGGTTGGATGGGCTGGACGTCGACAGGCTCGTCGGGGCTGCGAGAGAGTACTTCGAGAGAGAGCCGCACCCCTTCGCCGCCCTGCGACCCCTGCTATCCGAGCTCGAACCGGACAGGGACCCATCAGCCCTAGCATATGCGGTGAGGACCAGTCTTCCGCTCGTACAGGTCCCTTCGGGCGGCGTGTGGGGCTACTCGGGGAAGGCGCCCTTTACTACCGCCGAGCGGTGGCTCGGCAGGGCGCTCTCGGGCTCAGAAGACCCGCGCCGGCTCGTACTCAAGTATCTCGCGGCGTTCGGACCGGCGATGGTGAGGGATGTGCAGACGTGGTCTGGCAGGATGCAATTGAAGCAGCCCGTAGAAGAGTTGAGGGCGGAGTTGCGCACGTTCCGCGACGAAAGAGGAAACGAGCTGCTCGATCTGCCCGACGCAGCGCTGCCCCCAGAGGATACCCCGGCCCCGCCCCGATTCGTACCCGACTACGACAACCTGGTGCTCTCCCACGCCGACAGGGGGCGTGTTATCTCCGACGAGCACCGTAAGAAGGTCTTTCTCTCGGCGGCCAGGGTCAGGGCCACGTTCCTGATCGACGGCTTCGTGCGCGGGGCCTGGAAGGTCGAGAAGACCAGGAAAACGGCGACGCTAGTCATCGAACCATTCGAGCCCATATCTAGAGAGGATCGTGCCGCCCTCAGTGACGAGGGCGAGCGGCTCGTCCGCTTTCTGGCTGAACCGCAGGGCGCCGAGACGTTCGAAGTCCGGTTCGTTTAGCCGACCTCGAAACGCGGGACGGGCAGTAGCGGAAGTGGACCAGGCTCTTTGCGTGCGGTCTTCGCTAGTTGCGGCCTGTGATAAGGTCTCATCCTTCGACGGGGTCGGAATGATAGGAAGGAGCGGAGGTCCGTGAGGTTTCGCCTGATAGTCCTTGCCCTCGGGACGTTCGCGATCGGGACGGGCAGCTTCGTCTTCGCTGGGCCGCTCGAAGGGGTGGCGAGGGATCTCTCGGTCTCGGTCGGGGCGGCGGGGCATCTGGTGACGGTCTTCGCAGTTACCTATGCGGTGAGCTCCCCCGTGCTCGTTACGCTTGTGGGCAGCGCGGCGCCGAGGCGGGTCCTCGTGGCTGCGATGGCGGTGTTCGTGCTGGCCAACGCGGCGGCGGTGGCCGCCCCTACCTTCGGGCTGTTGCTCCTGTGCAGGATGCTCGCGGCGTGCGGGGCCGCGGTCTTCACGCCGACGGCGCTCGCGGTGGCGGCCGGCCTTGCTGCGCCGCAAGAGCGTGGGAGGTCGCTCTCCATCGTCACGGGGGGTATCACGGTTTCGTTTGTGATCGGGATACCTTTGGGCTCGATCATCGGCACCTACTCGGGCTGGCGGATGACCTTCGTTATGGTGGCAATCCTTGGCGTGGTCGCCCTGCTGGGAATCCGGGCACTGCTGCCTGAAGTCGAGAGCCCGCCGGTCGTGGGCTTCAGTGACCGTGTGGACGCCTTGAGGCAGCCTGCGGTCGTCGCGGTGCTCTGCCTGACCACGCTCGGGTTAATGGGAGGTTTCGTCGTGTTCACCTACGTGAGCCCACTACTCGCCCAGATCACCGGCTTCGGCGGCGCAGGCGTCAGCGGGCTCTTGTTCCTGTTCGGGGTCGCCGCCATTTTCGGCAACAGCCTCGGAGGATATGGCGCGGATCACTTCGGCTACGCCAGGTTGATGACGGTCATCCTGATCCTTCTCACCCTCACCCTGCTCGGCTTCTCGGTGCTCGTCCTGTTCTCGGGGTCTGCACTCGCCGTCGGCGGTACCCTGGCCGTGCTCGCGTTGTGGGGGGTCGCGGGTTTCGCGCTGGTACCGCTCCAACAGTACCGTATCGTCCAACTCGCGCCAAGCACCAGGAACATCGCCCTCTCGCTGAATGCCTCCGCGATCTACCTCGGCCAGGGGGCCGGTGCCGGACTCGGTGCCCTCGCCTTAGGTTACGGCTCGCTGGCTACCCTGGGATGGACGGGCTCCATCTGCATCCTGGCGGCGCTCGCTGTGCTCCTCCTCACCAGCAGGGAGAAGAGACCGGATGTAGCCCCAGAGTGCTGACTCGGGACCCGCAGGAACACGTCCACGGCGTGTACAAGCCTGGCGCGCAACTCCTACGTCCTTGCTCCCAGCACGAGCGTCATTCCCGCGAAAGCGGGAATCTACAGTGGCAAGCGCTCCGCACTTCCTACCACAAGCAATCTGCCGGATTATGTATGAAGCCCAAGAACTACTTCCTCCACTCGCGGGACACTTCCACCTCGACCTCGACGGGGACCTTCTCGAGGATATCCTCACCAGCCCTGACCATAGCCGCCCGCGTCTTCTCGGAGACCTCCCCCGCCCGCTCCTCGGCGCACTCGATGACGAACTCGTCGTGGATGGAGTTTATGAGACGGGCGTCGAGGCCTTCGAGCTCCTCGCGGACGTAGATGAGGGCCAGCTTTGCGATGTCGCTGGCCGCCCCTTGTATTGGATAGTTCATCGCCTCGCGGCGCATCGCGCCCCGGTCGTCGGCCACGGGGTCGTTGCCGAACTTGCGCACCCTTCCCGCGAGCGTGCGGAGGGTGCGGTCCCGCATGGCGCGGTTGGCCGTCCTTTGCAGGAAGCGCTGCACTTTGGGGTAGTTGGCGAAGTACTCGTCTATGAGCTGGCGGCCACGCTCCTCATCCGTGCCTAGTTGGGCCGAGAGACTACGGGCGCCGCGGCCGTACATCAGGCCGAAGTTTATGCGCTTGGCCGCCGTGCGCTGGTCTTTAGTGACCTCATCCATTGACACGTTGTACATCGTGGCCGCCGTAAGGCGGTGGAGGTCCATGCCCCTCTGGAAAGCCCCGACGAAGGCGGGGTCTTCTGAGACCTCGGCCAGGATCCTCAGCTCTATCTGCGAGTAGTCCGCTATGACGAGCGTGTTGCCATCCTCGGCGACGAAGCAGCGGCGGAACTCGTCTTCGTGCGGTATCTGCTGGATATTCGGAGCCGCACATGCGAGACGCCCGGTTGGGACGCGGCACTGGAGGAAGTTCGCGTGGATGCGGCCTGTCTTCGGGCTTATGAAACCAGGGTAGGTCTCCAGGTAGGTGCCGAGTTTCTTCTGCAACTCCCTGTACTCGAGCAGTGCCTTCGCCGCCGGGTGGTCCACCTTGAGGAGGGTCCAGACCTTCGTGTCGGGGAGCTCTATCCCCAGAGTCTGGAAGGCGTCGGTGATCTGCTTGGGACTGTTGAGGTTGAGCCGCGGGCCCAGACCCTCGAGCGGCAGCACCCCTTCGGGCGGCGGGAAGAAGGACTCCAGGCGCTCGGCTGCCCGGTCGCGCCGCTCGCGTACCGTCACCTCGAGCTCCTTCCAGCGGGCCACGTCGAGCTTGACGCCAGCGAGCTCCATCTTTGCTATCGTTCCGACGGCCTCGAACTCTATGCGCGAGATCCTGCCGAGTTCCTCCTCTTCGAGCGAAGCCGCGAGCCGTTCGTGCAAAGGCAGCAAGACCGCCGCGTCCCGCGCGGCGTACTCGAGCTGTGCCTCGCTCAACACCCCCGACCAGTCACTCCTCTGCTCGGACTTGTCGAGCGACTCGTCAAGATAACGCTCAACCACGGATTCCAGGGAGTAGGAGGCCGCGTAGTTGCCGCCGTCGAGGACCTGGGCGGCGAGCATCGTGTCGAATAGGGGCGAGAGGGAGACGCCGTGCAGGGCATCCAGGAACTGGTGATCGAACTTCAGGTTGTGCCCCACCTTGACCGGCCCACCCTCAAGCACCTCTGTGAGCGCTGAGAGATCGCCGGCCTCGAAGACGTCTACGACGAACGTGTCTTCGGGGGTGGCTAGCTGGAGCAGGCGCGCCCTGCCGTCGCGGGGAGAGAGGGCCGTGGTCTCGAGGTCCAAGCCGATGGCTTCTGCGCCTTGCAGAGTCTTCGCGACAGCGGCAAGATCCTCCGCGGTCGTAACGAGACGGTAGTCCTGGGTGCGTTCCTCCACCCCTCGATTCTAGCAGGGAGAGGGGGGGTGGGATCACATCTCCGGCCAGCGCGTGGGGTAAACTCAACCCGATGGGTGGATCTTTCAAGATAGGACGTGCGTTCGGCATAGACGTGAAGGTCCACTGGAGCTTCTTCCTGCTGCTGGCCTTCTTCGGCTACCTCGCGTTCAGTGATTCCGGCAGAATTGTGGACGCGCTCGTCACCATCGGCATAGTGGTCGCGCTATTCTTCTGCGTCCTGCTTCACGAGTACGGCCACGCGCTCGTGGCCATACGTCTCGGGAGCGAGGTTCAGGACATCACGCTCCTGCCCATCGGCGGGCTCGCCAGGATGAAGTCTTTGCCAGAGAGACCCATCGACGAGGTGAAGGTCGCCGTAGCCGGGCCGCTCGTCAACGTCGTGCTCGCCCCCGTATTCTTCGGGCTTGCCCTGCTCTTCGGGGGCAACCTCTCGGTTCCGACGGACATACTCTCGGGCGTGGGGTCGTTGGGCCAGGTCTTCGTCGCGCTAGGCACGATCAACGTCGCCCTCGTTGTCTTCAACATGATCCCGGCCTTCCCGATGGATGGCGGCCGCGTGCTGCGTGGCCTGCTCGCCACGCGCCTCGGGCCCGTGCGCGCCACGGATATCTCCTCGACCGTAGGACAGGCCTTCGCCGTCCTCTTCATCCTCTTCGGGTTCTTCAGCAACAACTTCCTGCTCGCCATCGTCGGCTTCTTCGTCTTCCTCGGCGCAAGCGGCGAGGCCCAACTGGTCCGCCAGCGGGAGCAGATGCGTGGGCTGAGCGTCTCTGACGTAATGGGCACCAAGGGCCGAACCGAGACCGTAACGCCCTACCACAACTTCGGCCAG
>Ga0136616_10001015_pt1 | contig 14365 bp, 9 predicted proteins | sample AntDrymUQ2992106_2_FD_106648 | JGI IMG/M metagenome (GOLD analysis project Ga0136616, IMG submission 106648) | Polar desert sand microbial communities from Dry Valleys, Antarctica - metaG UQ299 (21.06) | ecosystem: Environmental > Terrestrial > Soil > Desert | place: Antarctica: Dry Valley...
GTGGTGTACCCGTGTCGAATGGTGTTACTGCTATCGCAATGGCGGCAATTCGGGGTTTGGGTCGTTTCGTCTTCCATCATGTCCCTCAGTGTATCCCGACAACACCAGTGGAACCACTACCCTAAATTTAACCTTACAAGTATTGCCAGCCCCCGCGGTGTTCGATACAGTTGCGCGCTAGGGTCTGTATTTAGAAGCTACAGGAAGGCGCTCCATTTTATGTCAGCACAAGGGATCAAGATAGACAAGAAGGATGCCACCCGCAAAGGGTCTCCAGGCAACACCTCCTTGATGATCCTCTTCTCGGTCACGATCTTCGTTAGCGCCGCCCTGCTCTTCCTGGTCGAGCCCATGTTCGCCAAGTTCGTGTTGCCGTCTTTCGGCGGCACGCCCGCCGTGTGGACGGGCTCAATGATGTTCTTCCAGGCGGCGTTGCTAACGAGCTACCTCTACGTGCACGCCACCACCACCTGGCTCGGCGCGAGGAAGCAGGCGGTCCTGCACCTCGTTCTCGTCCTCCTGCCGCTCCTGGTGCTTCCCCTGGCCGTCCCGGCCGACGAGTGGGCCCCATCCTCGGAGGCAAACCCGATCTTCTTGCTGCTGGGGCTGCTGGCGGTGACGGTAGGACTGCCGTTCTTCGCGATCTCCGCGACCAACCCCCTTATACAGAGGTGGCTGGCCGACACCGACCACCCGGCCGCCAGAGACCCCTACTTCCTGTACCGCGCCAGCAACCTCGGGAGCGTCATAGGGCTTCTGGGGTACCCGCTGGTAGTCGAGCGGGAGTTGACTCTGGCAAACCAGGGCATCTGGTGGTCTATAGGGTACGGGCTCTTGATCCTGCTGGTCTTCGCCTCGGCGGTGATGCTGTGGCGCTCGACCCCGGCGAGCGCCACCGAGCGGGAAGAGGAAGTGGAGCCGTTGGCGGGGGACCCGGTGAGCGGGGGCGGCTCCTCCCAGACCGCCGACCCCTCGGTCGAGGGCACGCGGGCGGAGGGCCTCACGCTTCTACGGCGGCTGCGGTGGGTAGGACTGACGTTTATACCCTCCAGCCTCATGCTCGGCGTTACGGCGTTCTTGACGACGGACATAACGCCGGTACCGCTCTTGTGGGTTATACCGCTGTCGTTGTACCTGTTCTCGTTCGTGGTCGTCTTCTCGCCGAGCCAGAGGATGCCAGACCTGATCCACAAGATAATGGTCGGGGCCATGCCGGTCATCATGACGACGCTCGTGCTCACGACGGTGACCGACCTGCGCAGGCCATACTGGGCGTTGATCCTGCTGCACCTGATAGGCTTCTTCGTGGTGGCGATGGTGCTGCACGGGGAGGTGGCGCGGGACCGGCCGCCGGCGCGGCACCTCACGGAGTTCTACCTGTGGGTGGCAGTCGGAGGCGTGCTCGGCGGTGTGTTCAACGCGCTGATAGCGCCCGTCGCGTTCGACACGGTGGTGGAGTACCCGCTGGTCATAATCCTGGCCTGTCTCTTCGTGCCGGGGCTCGTGCTCTCGCGGCTGTTGAGGAGGAGATCCGAGAGAGAGCGGGACACGCGAAGCCGGGAGGGCGAGGAGGCTCCTCCCGGTGGCGAAGAGGAGCGGGAGACGCTCACCAGCAGCGGCCCCACGGGCGGGTCGAGGTCTCGCCGGCAGGAACTGGCGCTGGATCTGGCGCTGCCCGTGGCGCTCGGTCTTGGGATCTTGGCGCTCGGGTGGGTCGTCGATTCCGGGTACTTCGACTCCCTGTTCAGCAGGAGCACCGTCTGGCAGTTGTTCATCGGTCTGGCCGCCGCCGTGTGCTTGTGGTTCGCGTACTCCTCCAGTCGCCCGATCCGCTTCGGGCTCGGTATCGCGGCGCTCGTAGTGGCCGTTAGCTTCGCCAACGGCGCCGGGAACGTCCTCTTCGAGGACCGCAGCTTCTTCGGGGTCTACAGGGTCACGGGCGACGCGGGAACCGAGAACGCGTACCACGCGCTCGTCGTCGGCGACACCAACCACGGCGCGCAGCTTCTCGGACCACAGCCTCCCACGCCCATCGCATACCACGATCCCTCGGGCCCGTTCGGACAGCTCTTCGACCTTCTACCGGGCGAGTCCACGGACGAGTCGCCGATCTCCGTGCTGGGCCTGGGCGCGGGCGTAATGTCCTGCTACTCCGAACCCGGCCAGCAGTGGACCTACTACGAGATCGACCCGGCCGTCGAGGCGATCGCCCGCACCGAGAACCTCTTTACCTACCTGCGCGACTGCCCCGGCGAGTACGACGTGGTCCTGGGCGACGCGCGCCTAAAGCTGGCCGAAGCCGAGCCCGGGAGCTACGGCATGATCATAGGCGAGGCCTTCAGTTCGGACGCCATCCCCGTCCACATGCTCACGCGGGAGGCGACCGACATGTACTTCGAGAAGCTCAACGAAAACGGGGTACTGGTGCACCACATCTCCAACCGTCACCTGGAGCTGGAGCCCGTGGTCGGAGACCTGGCGCGGGACAGGGGGCTCACCTGCTACGCCAGCTACGACGACCTGAGCAATACCCAGCCGTCCGCGACCTCCCAGTACAAGCTCGCGGCCCACTTTACGGTCCTCGCTCGCGACGAAGCGGATCTCGGCAGCGTGCCCGACGACCCGCGTTGGGCGCCCTGCCAGACGAACGCCGAGACGGACAAAGTCTGGACCGACGACTACTCGAACCTGCTCAGCACCTTCGCGTTCCAGTAATCCGGAAGGTCCTCGAAAGAGACCGACTACGCGAGGGCCGGAGGAACATCCCCGGCCCTCGTACCTTTCTGGAGCGTAGCCGGGAGGGCGCGGTCGTCCGCCCGAGGCTTCCTACTCGCCCGAGAGGGATTCGCCCTCGCTCGAGAGCAGGACGCTCAGCTGCGACAGCTTGTCGGCTACCTCGATCTGGATGTCCGAGTTGGCGAGCCGCTGAACCTGATCCCCGAGGTCCGAGAGGAGCCGCCCGACGGCGGCCTGGTCGAAGTCGTCGGCCGAAAGCTGGCCCCCGAGAGCGCCCAGGTTCTCGGCCACGGGCACGAGTTCGGGGTCCTCGGAGACCGCCGCCTCCTTTCCCAACCCTCGATAACCGGGAGCGCCGCTTCGATGCCAAGCCGCTGCACGCCGCCCTGCAAGGACGCGACGGTCGAGTCGAGGGCCGCGCGGATCTCGTTCGCTTCCACTCTCCTCCTTTCTGTCTTGGGGCTACCTACGCCGCAAGCATTGTCCGGCCGTGCAAGACGACGTACCTCGCCTGAAGTCGAGTCTTCCGATGCTCTGCGCTCAACTCCGATCGGAGACGGCGCGCCCCTCGGTGGTGAGCAGCCCGCCCAGTTGCCGCAGCTTGCCGCTGACGCTCTCCCCGAGGCTGCCCGAGGCCATGCCATTAACCTGCTCGCCCAGCACGGCCAGCAGCACGCCGATGGCGGCGCCGTCCAGCCTTTCGGCTGTCAGCAGGGCTCTGAGTTGCCGGAGATTCTCGGCGATGGGCGCCAGCTGGGGATCGCCCGACTCTTCGAGCTTCTGCTCCCAACCGTCGATCTCCGAGAGCGCCCGTCCGATCGCGAGATTCTCGACACCGTCCCGCAAGGCCGAGATCGTGGGATCGAAGTCCTCGGGCTCGACGCGGCCCGTAGTCACCTCCGCCGGAACGTCCGAAATCACGCCCGCCGTGGGCGTCACGTCCCCCGTCGAACGCTCCGGAGGGATCTCACCCGACGGTACGGCGCCGGGCAAGGAGCCTTCTACCCCCTCAGGCGCCACGGCCCTTCCCTCGGGCGAGACTGCGCCCTCCGGCGGGATGCCCCCGGATACTTCACCGGGAGAGACGCCGCCCTCCGGAGGCAGATCCGGCGCGACCCCCGGCTCCGGCGGCACTTCGAGGATGCCCAGCATCCCCTTCGCCCGCTCCGCCAGCCGCCTCTGCATCGCCTGCGCCTCCCGGAAAAAAGAGGCCAACCGTTCGTCGCCCACTGCCTCGGCGTCCAGGATATACGCCTCCATCGTCTCGGCCGCATGCAGGGCGTGGTAGAGGATGCTGACGAGGTTGTAGTGCTCGTCGCGGGTGCCCGTGATCTGCTCGCCCGGATCCATAGTCCTTCCTCCTACTACTACTCTTGACGCCCGAAGATTCTTCCTCTCCTCCCCGACGGGTACCCGCTCCCGGGACCACGCAAACGGCCCACCGCTGTCCCCGCCGGACCGGTGGGCATGCGTTGGAGGAGCTCGAATAGATAGCCAGGCGCGCCTCTCTCCCGCTATAACCGCAAAGAAGAAGTCTTGCCGATCGAGGACTACAACGGGCTGACGGTCTACTAGCAGGTATCGGAGGATCGAGGGCCTCTCCGAGCGGGAGCGTGGGCCGGTCGCTCCTCTACGAGGAGAGGCGCGAGAACCGGGGAGATCTACTGGAGAGGTTCGACCGTGCCCTGGTCTATAGCGTGCTAGACCGGAGCGTCCTTACACGGACCAAACCGCCGTGGGCCGGAGTCCTCCGTTCGTGCCGGTCTTGTGCCTCTCCTGAGGCCCTGGGATCATTCCCAGGCGAAGGTGCTGAGGAGGTTCGAGTAATCGTCGGTCCAGACCGGGGAGTCGGGGTTGGTGTCGCAAGAGGACCACCGGGCGTCGTCGGCCATGCTGCCCAGATCCCCCTCCTCGCGGGACATCATCACCCAGTGGGAGACGAACTTGCCCGGCGTGTTCTCGTTCTCCTGGTCGAACTGGGCGCGGCAGACGAGCCCGGCATCCTGCGCCACGTTCCCGAGCACGGGTTCGAGCTCGAGGTGGCGGTTGGAGATGTGTATGAGCAGAACCCCGTCGCTCTGGAGTTTGTCGAAGTAGAGGTCTATGGCCTCCCGCGTCATAAGGTGGACGGGGATGGCGTCCGAGCTGAAGGCGTCCGCCACGATTATTCCGTACTCTTCGTCGGGGGCGTCCGCCAGCGAGAGGCGGGCGTCGCCTAAGACCACGTTGTTCTCGCCGGGGCAATCGCGCAGGTAGGTAAAGAGATTCTCGTTGCGAGCGACGCTCTCTATGAGCGGGTCGATCTCGTAGAAGGTCAACTGCTGGCCGGGCTTATTGTAGCAGGCCATCGTGCCCGTGCCCAGACCGACGACGGCGGGCCGCGACGTCGCCTCGGGCAGAGCGTCGAAGACCTGCCCCACCGGCCCCGAAGGATGGTAGTACGTGGTCGGCTCGGGGGGCTGGACCCCGAGGACCTGCGCGCCGTGGTTGGTGTCGCCGAAGACGAGCGTGTGGACCTGATCGTCGCCCGTGACCCTGTAGACCCCGAAGAAGCTGCGATCCTCATATAGCGCCCCCGCGCCGGACGTTATGGTGCCGGCGATCAGGATCGCCGCGATGCCCAACCCGAAGCGGATCGGCCGGGTGGCCGAGTAAGCGAACCACAGGCACAGCCCGACGGCCAACCCGAGCATCGTCTGCCAGGCGAGGCTGATGTATTCGGCGGGGAGATACGCGTCGATTGCCGTGGAGATCCCCCAAAATGCCAATCCCAGCGCCACGGGCAACACCAGGTCCAGCGCCAGATCCAGCCGGCGCGATCCCAGCGGCCGTCCCCCACTCCCGCTGCTGGTGATCGTCTCCCGCTCTTCTTCGCCGCCGCCGGAAGCCTCTTCGCCCTCTCGGCTCCGCCCTTCTTCGCCGCCAGCGCGCTCACTCTGGAGCAGGCGCGAGAGGACCAGCCCCGGCACGAAGACGCACGCCAGGATTATAGCCAGCGGGTACTCCACCACCGTGTCGAAGGCAACAGGCGCTATCAGCGCGTTGAACACCCCGCCTAGGAATCCCCCAACCGAGACCCACAGGTAGAACTCCGTCAGGTTCCGCGCCGGGGGCCGGTCCCGTGCCACCTCCCCGTGCAGCACCATCGCCACCACGAAGAAGCCCAGGAGGTGCAGCAGTATGAGCAGCCAGTAGGGATTGCGCAGCTCGATGAGGATGGTCAACACCAGCACCGCCATCATGACGGGCAACGCCACGACCATCACTTTGTGAACCAGGTCGGGCATCCTCTGGCTCGGTGAGAAGACGATGACGAACGAGAACAGGTACAACGACAGCGGTATAACCCACAAGAGCGGTATCGGCGTTATGTCCGTCGTGATGAAAGCCGTAACGCCGAGCATCAGGCTGGAGGGTACGAACGTCAGCCCTATCCACCGCAGTCGCCGCAGAAGCGTCAGCCCCTCCGCCTGCGAATCCACGAGCGAGGGGTCGGCGGTCTGCGAGGAACCGCCCCCGCTCACAGGGTCACCCGCCAGGGGCTCCGACTCCTCCCCCTCGGCGATGCTCGGTCTCGGCGAGCGCCACAGCATCACCGCCGAGGCGAGGACGAGAAGGAGCAGCAACCCGTAGCCTACCGACCACACGATGCCCTGAGTATCGAGCGTCAGCTCCCGCTCGACCAAGAGCGGGTAGCCCAGAAGGCCGATTATGCTTCCGAGGTTGGAGGCCCGGTACAGGAAGTAGGGGTCTCTGGCGGCCGGGTGGTCGGTATCCGCGAGCCATTTCTGGACCAGGGGGTTCGTCGTCGAGATCGCGAAGAACGGAAGCCCGACCGACACCAGCAGCAGCCCCAGCAGCAAGAAGATCGGGTTTGCCTCCGAAGAGGGGGCCCACTGGTCGGCGGGAACGGTCAGAGGCAGCACCAGGAGCGGCAACAGGACTACGGCCAGGTGCAGGACTGCCTGCTTTCTCGCGCCGAGCCACGCCGTCGTGGCGTGTACGTAGAGGTAGCCGATCAAAAGCGCCATCTGGAAGAACATCATCGAGCCCGTCCAGACCGCGGGAGTGCTACCGAACAAGGGCAAGATAAACTTCGCGAACATGGGCTCGACCAGGAAGAGCAGGGAGGCGCTAACGAAGATCGTGACCGAGAAGAGGATCATCAAGGAGGTCCTGCCCGGAGTCCCTTTGCGGGCGGCATCCTTCTTGTCTATCTTGACCCCTTCTGCTGACATATTTACAGGCGCCTTCCTTGTTGCTTCTGACTGCGAACTCTAGCGCGCAACTCTAACCGAGAACCCTATATCTGACAACCGCTGTAAAGTTAAAAGTAGGTTTCCTGCGCAGCTAGTAATACGTTGCTCCGGCGAGAGACACTCACAGAGATTAACGGTGAGTCTCCACAAACCGGAAGGATAATTTGCGCCGTCGTGGACGGCGTGCTCTGTTGCCAACTCCTCGAAACCAGAGTCCCGAGGGCATAAGAAGAGCCGGGGTGGTTAAACCCCAGCTCTTGTACAACGTCTACTGATCTGCAGAGCTACGGTCCGGCGTTCTGCACGGCCTTGAAGGCATTCAAGCGACCTCCGCTGACCGTCTTGCCATCCAAGGAAGTTATCCCGTCCACGTTCTGGAGGATAAGATCCTTTACTTGGCGGGCGGTCAATTTAGGATCTTTGGCCCAGATCAGGGCTACCGTCCCCGTGACATGTGGCGTAGCCATCGAGGTCCCGGAGTAGCTGGCGTAGCTGCTGGCGTTCTTCCTGCCTGGCACCGTGCTGTAGATGCCCGACCCAGGCGCTCCCAGATCTACTGACTTGAGCCCGTAGTTCGAGAAGCCACTCTTGGCGTCGGTACTGGTCGTGGAGGCGACTGCGATGATGTTATCCCAATCATTTGGATCATTTGGATCATCCACATTGTAGCTTGAGGGGTAGGAAGGCTTGCTGTCGTTGTCGTCTCCAACGCTGTCGCTGCCGCCGTTGCCCGCGGCGACCACGAAGATGTGCCCCCAGTCGCGCGCCCGCTTTATAGCGTCCAAGAGTCCCTGGCTGTAGCCACCGCCGCCCCAGGAGTTGTTGCTGACTCTGGCCCCCAACTCGAAGACCACGTAGTCGAGGCACGCTATCGCGTCCGAGGTGTAGCCGCCGGCGGGTCCCAAGAACTTGCATACTGCGATATCCGTGTGCCAGTTCACTCCTGTCACGCCGGTGTTATTGTTCCCCCGTGCACCGATAGTGTCGGCGACGTGCGTGCCGTGGTCGTCGGAGGTGCCATCGTAAACGGAGTTGTTATTTTGGTTTTCGTCCCAGCCGTTGAAGTCGTCGATCTTACTGTAATTACTGTTAGGCGAGTCGTCGACTCCCGACGTTTTCCCCACCTCGTCGTAGTTCGTCCAGATGTTGTCGGCATCACCGTCGGTATCTGTAGCATCCTTAAAATCGGAGTGGCCGATTTGCACGCCTTCGTCTATAACGGCGACGAGAGGAGAATTATACGTGGTGGCGCCGCCGACGTTCTTGCCGGTGATGCTGTCCCAGGCTGCAGGCGCTTGTATTTTGTTGAGGCCCCATAAGCTGCCATTGGTGGAGTAAGGGTCGTTGGCCACTTTGTTGGCATACTGTATATAGTCGACCTCGGCGTACTCGACGACGTCCTTAAAAGCTTCGTAGCGACCTACGGCCTGTTGTGCTCCCAAAGTGGACGGCAGACTAACGCGGTGTAGATCGGGCACGAGATTTGGCGCCAAATCCTCCTTGTCGATGCTCGCCCCGTTGCGGCTGTTGATCCGTCGGAGGTCTTCTGTTGTCGCCCCATCCCTGAGCTTGACGATCAGCTTGTTCGAAGCGAACTTCTTCCCATCCGGGCCCTTGAAGCTCGGAGAGTCCTCCGCTGCCGTGGTGCGCTCTTGCTGCGCCAACGCCACTCCGGTAGCCAACAGCACGGCTGCTCCCACCACCGCAAATAGAAGTACTACTCGTCTCATCCTTATTCCTTTCTTTCAGTGGCGGGGCGAGGACCCTGCCCCGCCGGGTAAAGAACCCGCCCCATTAACCAACGTTGTAATTATGGGGGTAGCCGGGGGCCAGCGCATCGGTCAGGTGGCCATACTTGCTGTTACATAATGTGTTACATTTCGTTGCATTATTGTCCGAGCCCCTTCAGTGGCGGTGCTAAGGGCTCCTACTTCTCTTCCTGGCCAGGAAGCAGGCCGAGTTCGACGTCACACGCCCGGCCACCCTTAAAAGTCGGGGACCTCTCGCTCGATCGTACACTGGCTTTCTCTCTCTGAAACACAACTCTTGGAAGGAGAGCGAGAGATCTCCCTCGGTTGGAAGCGGCTTTACTTCACCAGTAGTGTGTGCCTGCCCTCGTACGCGCTTCGGCGTTCGTCGGCGCCGTTCGTGAGTACCGCCCGCACGTGGAAGGTGTACTGCCCGGCCTTGGTCAGAGGGAGCGATACGCTCTTAGTATCCGTGTTTTTCACTGGGGTCCACGCCAGGCGCGGCTGGGTCTCCGCCGTGTAGCCCTTGAGGTACGTTATGTTGATGCTGTTGCTCGGCTTATACCAGCCCTCAAGGCAGTATTCGTAGCCAGTCAGTGTCCAGGGTGCCTCGGGGGTATCGACTTGCCAGGTGAACGTGACGGTGGTGCCTACCCTCGTCTCCTGGGTGCTAAGCGAAGGGCTGGTAAGCGTGACGCCCGCCCGGCTGGTGTCGGCGAGGCCGGAATGGATCTCGCTTTGTAGCTCGTCGAGCAACGCCATAACCTTCTCCCCCGGGCAGGCGGTGTTGTTGGTCTCCCGATGACCCGAGACGTTGTGCATACCGTTGGTCCACACGTTGTCGGAGCGCAGGAAGTCGGAGGCCGCCGCGGTGCTACCGTCGGCGCTCAAGGGACGCAGATAGTGCCGGCCCGCCTCGAACACGCCGAACCCGACCAGCGCGTCCCACATGGGGCCGGTGTTGGTAGTCGTCGGCCAGCCGGGCTGCGTAGCGTCGCCGAGTAGCGCGATACCGGCGCTGCCGTAGTTGTGCGCGTAATCGTGCCCAGCCACCACGCCGGCGCTCAGGATCTCGCGCCCTGTTCCCTCTCCGCGCCCGTGGCGGCCCTCGTAGACGTTGCCGAACTTGTCTATAAGGGCGGTGTAGCCCACGTCGCCGTACCGCTGGGTGACGGCGTGGTAGTAGTAGATCGCCCGAACCTCGGCGGCGTCGGCGGCCGTGGCGTAGTCGTTGCGGGTGGCGGTGTGGTGGACTACAAGCTTCTTGGCCGGCACGAACATCTCGGGCCAGAGCTCCTGGCCCCGCTTGTTGAAGCGGTATTTCTCGTTCGCCACCCACTGCTCCCGGGAGGTTACGGTGAGCGTGCGCCCGGAGTCGGCGTCCTGGACCGGCGTAGTCGGCAGCTGGTCGCCGGCCGTCGCCGAGGCCGTCGTGGGCGGCGAGTCGATTACCGTGGCCGTAACCCTCTTCAAGCTGGGGCTCGAACCGCCGGCTGTTTCGAAGCTGGCGCGATACTGCACGAACCGCGCACCATCAGCGTAGACGAGGCTCGCAAAATAGTCTCCCGCCGGAGTCTCCTCGGGCAGGCGTCTGAGTTGCGCCGAGCTCCACGACGACCAGGTCGAACCGTCAGCGCTGGTGCGAAGCTCGAAGTTGAGTCCAGCATCAGAAGGCACGGCTGCCAACCAGTGCAGGCCGACGTGGGTGAACGGGGCGGAACTTTGCAATACGCGGGAGGTAAAGACGCCCCCGTCGCTGGTAGCTTGCAAAGCAGTCCCGTTGGAGGCGGACCCAAGCGTTACCCTCTTAGCACTCCCACGACGGAATTTTTCACCGATATCCACAAGGTCTTCGGCCGCGATGGATCCCTGACCCTGAGCGAAAGAGTTGCCGGGGCGAAACAGAGGGAGGGCGGATACTCCGGCGGCGAGCAGAGCGCTCCGGACGAGGAACTCCCGGCGGGTTGGGTTATCGGTCATGAGAGGTTAGTCCTTATCATATCCAGCTCCTTCTCAGGGGGCGCTAAGAAGCTTCCCTCATTATCTAACAGGCTTAGTATGACGATAGCTGGGGCGGATGTACATTGGTCAGCGACCCATTTCTTGTCGATCAGACGACTATCTCATGAGCAGCTCGCGTAGCTCGTTGTTGTCGGTACCCTCCGAGGCCCTTGCGGAACTCTTTGATGCTCCTTCCGGAGGACCTGCTGAGCTCCGGAACGCGCTTGGCCCCGAAAATCGACTTACTATGGCCACCAGGATCAGCAGCCCGGCCCCTCCCGTTCTAGGAACTCCCGAGATCATGAGATCCTCTCCTTTCTCTTGTCGGGCGTCGTAGAAGACCGTGCCACTCCGCTAAAGGCGAGCGGCAACGCTGCCACCAACGCGCGTAAAGGTGCCGCTCATCTCATCTGCTCCTTCTTGCGAAGCGTGGCCGTCCGGTGAGAGTTGGCGAAAGCTACGAAGAGCGCTGGAAAGTTGAGAGAATCTTCGCCTGGTTGGGCAGCTTCCAGCGGCTGTTGGTGGGCCACGAGCGCTACCTCTTCACCTTCCGGGCCTTCTTTCTGGTTGCTTTTATCCGCATGTCGCTGAGGCGATCCTGAGCTGTCTTTAGGCGCTTAAGCGCTTAGGACACCGGATGAGCCTGAATCTTTCGCATTGACATACAGGGTTTTTGAGACCGCCGCGTTCGTATTATTGTTGTCTGTAAGGGAGGCGGCCAGTACGTAATCTGTTCTCCAACGGGCATCATCGAGCGTGCAAAGAAGATAGCCACCCTGGCGCCCGTCGTAGTGCTTAACGTGCTTGTTCGCCGACAACGCATTCTGATAGGTGGTTTTCCACCCGCTGCTGAGGCCGGAGCTGATCGAAGTGCCCGTGAACTCGGCGCCAATAATATCCGAGGTGCTTGTGTCATTGAAGTTGGACTCGAGGTTGGAGGCCCAGCCAGAGTGCATGTCGCCGCTGAGGACAACCGGGTTGCGCACGCTTTTATCTACGATGTACTTTAAGACGCGGTCGCGGGTGGCACTATAACTGTCCCAGGCTTCCGAGTAGTAGTCACCGGACCAGTCGTTGTGATCGTACTTGAACATAATGACCTGCTGGGCGAGAACGTTCCAGCGAGAGCCAGAAGAGGCGAGCGTATTCTTAAGCCAGCTCTCCTGATCGTCTGTAAGCCATGGGTTCGGCTCGGTATACGAACCCATCTTTTCGCCACCCAGGTAAGTGTGGCGACGGTAGGGTTTTCTCTTGTTGATAATGGGATCCTGGGTGCGCTCTGTGCAGTTGTCCTCGATGAGAGCACCCTGATTTGCACAGGCCCAGTAGCTGCGGAACTGGCGGGTGTCGAGCACGCAGAATTGGGCGAGATTCCCATAGGAGATCTGTCGGTGAAGGTCTATGTTCGTTACTTGCCCGCTCCCGTTCAGCGTTAGCGTCGGTTCTTCTCTTGTCCGCCACCTTAAGGGCATGTGTTCGTAGTAGGCCTGGTAGGCAGCGGCCCGCCGGTTGGTGAAATCCGATTGCCTGTACCAGGAATTGGTGCCGACGTAGTCGTTTTCCACCTCGTGATCGTCCCAGACAACGACCCAAGGGTGCACTGCGTGGGCGGCCTGCAAGTGCCGGTCGGTCTTGTACTGAGCGTGCCGGTTGCGGTAATCGGCGAGGGTATTGCACCCCCAGGAGGGGTCCGCCACCGCGCTGTGTTTCCGCAAAACGTTCCCGCTCGACGGCGCCCCCTCGTAGATGTAGTCGCCGACGTGCACGACGAGGTCCAAATCTTGATTGGCCATGTGGCCGTAAGCCGTATAGTAGCCGCTCTCCCAATGCTGGCAGGAGGCAAGAGCGAACCTCATGCTGGGGAGAGAGGCATCGGAGGCCGGCGCAGTCTTGGTATAGGCTACGGGGCTATCCTTGCCCTCATAGTTGAACTGGTACCAGTAGCGCTGTCCCGAAGTCAGCCCCTTGAGCTCGTAATGCACCGAATGTGCGAACTGTTCCTCTGCTATAGCTCCTTCCAGCGTTATGGGCGGCTCGTGCGTCAAAGAGCCGTCGGAACTAATCGTCACTTTCCCGACCTGCAGGCCCACTGGCAGGTTCCCCTGACCCTTTAACATGTCGCCGTTCTGAAGATCTCCCAGAAAATTAGTAGAATTCGGCTTTGTCAGGCGCGTCCACAGAACGACACTGTCGGGGAATGGATCGCCCGAAGCGACGCCGAATTGGAAGGGGGAACTCGGATCAACTGTACTGATCTGGGCCAAGCCCCTGCGAGGTAACCACAACCCTTGGGTGCCCAGCGCGAGCGCCGCCGCGCCCATACCGCTCATGGCCAAGAAATCCCGTCGGCTAATACGACGCCTGTCCCAATTGCCCGTGATGCTCATGAGATCTCTCCTATCTGCTCCGACAATCCGAGTAAGAGAACCACTCGTCTCATCCTCATCTCTACTTAGTGAGGCGAGGACCCTGCCCCGTCGGGCAAGGAACCGCCCCGTTGTGTTGCGACATTTAAGTATGGGGGTAGCCGAGAGTTCAGCGCATCGGTCATGTGGCCATACTTGCTGTTGCATGGTGCGTTACATTTTGTTGCATTGCCGTCCGCGCCTCCGTGGCAGGACGCAACTCGATAGGGTTATGTCCAGAAGAAGATACTGAGGATAAAAAGAGCCGGGGCTCCTATGCCCCGGCCCTTCTTGTGGCGACTAACAGCCTCTGGTCTTGAAGGACCAGACTTTTTCGACAGCGAGGTTGCCCACCTTGTCCTTTACGCCGCTCGTCACCTTGGCCGTGTACCACGTGCACGCCTTTAGCCTAGAGTCTGTCGGACCGTGCGAGTTCAGCGTCGTGTCCGTCCTGGTCGCCGGGTCATAGCTAATCTTTGTCGTTGAGGTAGTCGAGGCATCCAACGACCCACTTTTATCTCCGATCAGCGTGAAGGTCGAGAGCGATAACGTGGACGAGTAGATGTCCTCCGAGAAGGTGGCCTTGACGTTGGTGACACGCCCCACCCCGTCTTCCCGTCGGTGGGACTCACGCTGGTGACTGTCGGCGCGGCATCGACCATCCAGGTAGCAGCTAGCCGGGGTGGAGTCCGTGCTCTGTCCGCGGAGTTGTTCGCTCTCATCTCGAAGGTATGAGAACCATCGGACAAACCCGTGTAATAAGAGAGCCGGAGCTGCTTAGAGCTCCGGCTCTCTTATGGCTTCAGCCTACTTCTCTTTCGGTGGCAGCGCTTACTAACCGCCAGTAGTCAAGTACCAAACCTTATTCTGAGTCATCGCGTTGCCTGCCAAGTCCTTGGCTGCAGTGGTGACTACTGCTTTGTACTTCCTGTTGGCGGTTAGTGGCTGCGAAGGGGTAAGCTTGGCCGTCTTGCACGGGGAGTCGCAGCTTACCGTCGCGGACACCCGCGTACCGGTTGACGTGTCGACCAGCCTGAAGCTAGAGGTGGTAATCGTGCTTGAATTCATGGCCTCAGAGAAGGTGGCGGTGACACTACTGATCTCTGCATAAAGAAGCGAACCTCGGGTAATGAACTGGCATGAGTGATTCCATCGATAGCTCCAAAGCCACCGATTGGCGCGAAGGCCGCCGTCTTCGGGCCTTCGAGCTAAAGCA
>Ga0136616_10001018_pt1 | contig 14353 bp, 9 predicted proteins | sample AntDrymUQ2992106_2_FD_106648 | JGI IMG/M metagenome (GOLD analysis project Ga0136616, IMG submission 106648) | Polar desert sand microbial communities from Dry Valleys, Antarctica - metaG UQ299 (21.06) | ecosystem: Environmental > Terrestrial > Soil > Desert | place: Antarctica: Dry Valley...
CCGGCGGGACCTCGCTCCGCTCGCCCTACGGGCTCGCTGCGCTCGATCCCGCCGCTCCAACCGCTACCTTGATCACCGTCGAATCCAAGTAACACGGTCTCCGTGGAACTCGGTCCGGCTCATCGCGCGCGCCTGCGCCGGCTGCCCGCGCCGATCTGAGCCCCGAGGGCGCGCCACGACGGCGAGCGGGAAACGCTGTGGGTGTCAGCGTGCCCGCAGCCCTCCCGCCCGAGGAGGACCTCGCTCACCGAGGCGCATCAGCGGTGTCCTGCCTGCTCTATCAACCCGGCCGAGTCGACCGTCACCGACTCGAGGGTGGTGGTGATCACTTCGAGGGGTTGGTGAACGATCCGGGCTAGCCGCGCAGCGGCAGCATGGGAAAGATCGGCACGCACGCGGGTATGCCGAAGGCCGGCTCGTCGTCGGTCAGCGCCTGGCTCGAGCCGCCGCCGACCTCTGGAGCGACTCGGCATCCGGCTCCGCGTCGCAGACCCAGGATGGGGTCGTCGGCGCCCGTCCCGTACCTGTTGAAAGTCGGTGTCTTCCGTGACTGCCTCGGCGCTAACGCTCGGAATGCTGACTTCCCGTGGACCGACGTCCACTGTTCCGTCGCTTGGGCCGAGCTCGCGTGCTGCTAAAGGGCCCACGACGGCGATCGAGCGGCTCGGGTCCGCCGCACTGTCTGCTTCGCCGGCTCAGGCGAGGGCTCGAGATTCGCCTCGACTACTTCATCCTCGACCGTGTCCACGCCGCCCGGCTGACGCGAGGCGCATCCCCGCTCCGTCGTCTGGGTGCGCGCAAGCTGAAGGCGAGATGAGCCGCGAGCGTCGGCACATCTACTAGGAGGCGATGCAGACTACCCGAGGAGAAGGGCTACGGGACAGGTCTCCTCTCCGGCTCCCGTATACGGCCAGCTTGCCGAAGTCTCGCGGCTCAGGACCTTGTCGTATCGCGCCGCGGATCGCGGACCACGGTGTTGTGGAACACGCACCGGAGCGGACCGAGCCGACGCGAGGGGTGGATCACGGCCGTCGCCACACTAGGTTCATCTGCGGGTGCTCCACCGGCTGTTCGATTAGTCCCATCGCTCGTAGCGCCTGCTGGTACACCGGTAAAGTCCGGTGGCGGACGTGATGCGCCGGCGAGCTCTCACGCGGCTGTAGGTCCTCAATTACGAAGAGATAACCACCCGGAGAAGTATGGCGTGCGAGCCGCTCGACCGCTTGCTTCCAGGCGGTGTTGTCGATTATATGGTAGAGCACATCCGCGCAAAAGACGATGTCATACTCGCGTTGCAGGGCAAAGCTCGTCAATGGGCTTCGATGGAAGGTTCCAAGCGGAACACGTAGAGCCGCCTGGTCCAGCGCGTCGTCCGATACGTCGACGCCCGTGATATCCGCGCCCAGTGCCCAGAAGAACTCACTCACTACTCCATTTCCGCACCCGGCGTCGAGAAGGCTCGTGTTCCTGAGATCCGTCAGTCCGAGCGCCCTGAGAACGTCGAACACCGCTCGCTTCTTCCACGCGTAGAGCGTTGTGTTTTCCTCCTCCGTCTTTCCGACATCACCCACCGACGCCAGCTTATGTGAAAGTCTTTTGTGCCGGTCGATCCAGTATTGGACCTTGTCTTCCAATCGTCTCCTCCTCAGCCGGACTCCACAATGTAATCACACTCCCCACGTCGGCGTGCTGGTGAGGGCGGGCAGGATGCCCGACCGGAAGCGCTCCCCACGCCATCACGCGATCAGGACCGAGCGACCTATCGTCTGATCTGGGCGGTGCTGAGCCCCCGGCGTCGTGATGACACCGAAGTCGGTCGCCGAGATCGAGCGCCTGTGCCGCGGCCTGGCCGCCGGCCCAGAGGCCGCAGGCCCGGCCGCCCACGGCGGAGGTGATCGGCGCCTACCATCGCGTGTTCTCGGAAATACGCCCGAACGATCTCACCCGGACGATCGGACGCGACCCCTTACGCGTTCGGAAACCTCTGTGTCGCGCCGTCCGTCGATTCGGTGGCGCCCGCTAGCCGGTGTCGCAGCCCGTTAGCGTCGAAGAACTCCGCGAATCTCTGGTAGTACGCGGGAGCGCTTCGATTGAAGGTCTCAACGTCGCAGGCGTCGTAGACCTGTTGAAAGTCGGTGTCTTCCGTGACTGCCTCGGCACTCACGCTCGGAATGCCGGCTTGTCGTGCCATCTCGGCCGTGCGGGTGTCATGGGTGACGAGGACGGATGGCGTGCCGGCGAGCAACCCTGCTATCGCCCCGTGTAAACGCGTGCCAAACACAAGATGCTGACCGGTGAGATACCGCAGCCACGCCTCCACATCGACAAACACCTTCATCCGATGTGCAAGGAAGTCGTTCAGATGACTTGTGTCAGTAGTGTCATAGATTCGAGCCATGTAATCGGCGAACGCCGTAGCGAAGGTATCTTCGTCCGGTCTACCTAATGCATAATATATGTCCGGCAACTCCGCCTGAGCAACGAAGTCCAAGCCGCGCTGGAAGGCAAGTCTCGGGAGAAGCACGTTCAGACGGTTGGTCTGGACTCGCCGCGCTCGCCGCGTGAGCAAGCGCTCGTCGGGCGCACCACGCGAGCAATTGAGCGCTACGCGGGTGACCTGCCGTTGTGGCTTCTCTACTCGGTGTGACGCGTCCAGGTTCCATAGGAGCGACGGGCAACCCGTGATAGTGACATTGTCGATACCGTAATGCGCGAGTACCTCAGCCGAGTATTCGCCTCGTACCGAGATGGAGTGGCTCCGCTCCGACGCGATCTTCATCAGACGCAGGACACCATCCTGAAGGGCTGGGATCCGTGCTTCACTATGCGCCTGTGCGCCGATCCCGACTATGACGCAAGGTAACTGCGTAGACTCGATGCTGGCTGCAAGCTCAGCGAAGCTGTGCCGAGGCGCAAGCCAATTGGCGGCTGCCACGACGATGCCGTCGTGGCGATCCGCGAGCTCGGCAGGAACAAACCGACGCCCGTGGGCGAGAGCGTCATAGTGAAGTACGCGGCGAAGGGCGTGGATGAAGAGCAGGTTCCCGGTATTACCGACCTGTCGCCGCAGAGTCCGGACCGAGTGTTGGCTCACGTCGCCCTCCAACAGGGGCGGACTGAGAATGAACGGATTCTCCAAGGTGAACCGGTGAGACCTATGCGCGGACGCGCGCGAGCGGGCGCCGGCCACGCGTGCGCCGATCGGCCGGCGGCGCAGATGCGGGCTCAGGCGGTTGATCCCGGAGTCGCGCCACGCTGAGAAGCTCGGTGTTCTCGAAACCAGTGACGCGGCTCTGGTACACGACCTCCTCGACCTCGAGGCGCTGGTCCGCGAAGGCCGCGCGCAAGCGCTCGACCGGGTCACCGTGCCTGAACGAGAGATTCGCCAGATCGAGGAGCGCTATCTCCTCGCGGCCGAGGAGGCCGTCGATGTCGGCGACGACCGCTCCTTCCTGGCCGGCCGCGACCCGCAGCAGGCCGGCGATCAACACGTCGATGCGGGCGAAACGCCCGTTTGCGAGGTGGCTTGCGAGCTGTGTCGCCTCCGGCTGTTGCGCGACGACGTGCCGCTCGAGCGAGAACATGCGCTCGAGCTCGGGCCCGAGTGCGTGCGCATCCAAGATCGCTGCACATGAGCGCCTGCTACTTGCGGCATCTGAGTCCCTCTGTTAGCGTGGCGGTTTGCTCGGGACGGGGGAAACGGCCATAGGCTTCACTGTATGACGCTTTTCGCCATTTGGGCCGACAAGCGCGACTCGGTCGATACCTCCACAACGGACCGCATCCACGAGGCGTTGGCTGCCGACAGCATCATAAAGCCCTGCTCCCCTTCGCGCGGGACGGTGGGCCCCCTGCACTGGCATGTGCAGGACTATCCCACGCGGTTCTATGACAGAGGCGCCCGCTTGTATGTGGGCGACGGGTTCACGACGCTCAGCGGCTATACGTGGATCCGTGGCGGCGACATTCTCGACGCCCACGGTATTCACGCCACGGTCGGCGAGCGTCACGTTCTCGACCTGCGATCAGTCTTGGGCGGCGAGTTCACGATTGCCCATGTGGGATCGAACGGGGCCCTGACGGCCTTTGCCGACCGCGCAGGCATCCAGTCCCTTTTTTATTGCGACACGCATGAGGTCTTTGCCGTTTCCAACCGGGTCGGCATGCTGCGTCACCTGATCCACGATGCTGGGCTCGACCTTGAGTCCACCCTCGGCATCCTCGCTATCGGATACCGCGTCGGAACGGGGACGGTCTGCCGTCATGTCCGGACGGTTCCGCAGAACGGCTATGTCCGGTTCGTCGATGGACGGTGTGAGATTGTCGACGGGCGTCGTGGCCTCTTCCCCGAACAGCGAAACCTTGGCTGGGACGCGATCGACAACCCGCAGGCAGTCCTTCAGGACGGCATCGATTACGCGACGCAGGCCGTTCGCATAGCCTACCCCGGAGATGGCCCGGTGAGCCTGCCGATCAGCGGAGGCCTAGATAGCCGCGTCGTTCTCGCGCTCTGTCTCGCCGCGGGGCTCAAGGACCGCCTCACCCTCTATACAAACGGCGCCCCGGATCACCCTGATGTTGTCTCCGGCCAGATGATCGCGGCCAGCATCGGCGTTAGTCACAGGGATAGCACGCCGGTCGAAAAGCCTGCACGGTACGTGCGGCGGCCCTGGAGGCGCTCGGCGAGCAGAGCGAAACGCGTCGGAGCGAAGCAGTTCGTCGAGGACATCCAGACCTTCGCCTTCCTCAATGACGCTATGTTCTCGGCCTGGGACCTTCAAATTCCCAAACAGGCTACCAAAGACCTCCTCATGACCGGCCACATGGGCGAAGTCCTGAAGCACAACGGGAAGAAGGCCGCAGCCGGAAACAGCATCCTGGATCGCGTGCGGCAGGCCACGACGATCGACAGCCTTGACTACTTGACGCCCGACGCCCTGACCGTTCTCGAAAACACGATCGAAGCCGAGATTGCGCCGCTGGCGGAAACCTTTTCGACCGACGACATTCCCGACATCTACTACTACACGCAGCGTATCCCGAACTGGCTGGGCGCCTTCTCTCCGACCTCCACCTTTGTCGCAACCCGTGTGCACCCGCTCAACTCTCCGTCGCTTCTCAAGCTCGCGTGGCAGCTCACTCAGCCGGAGCGAAAGAGCAGGCTGATTCACTTCCACATCATCAAGGCGCTCGCCCCCGGACTGCTCAGCATCCCGTTCTGTGCGCAGACGTGGGACACTTCTCTGGCCCAGTATCACCCCGGCCTCAACACGACCGAATCCCTTGCCGTCCCGAAGGTCACTACGACGAAGCTCTTCGGCTCGTGGCAGCACCAGCTCAACCAAAACGACGCGTTGCTGATACGCCTTCGAGATATGTGCAGTGCTCACCCCAACTCACCGCTTTGGTCGGTTGTCGATCGCTCTCGCATGGATCTGCTCTTACAGCGCGGCAGGTACTCGATGCCCGATATGATCCGGCTGCTCGGCTTTCTGCCGCTCTTCATGCGTGAACACGGCTATTTGTCCCGCGAGCCTATCGTGGTCGCCTGACACATCGGCGGCCTACGCCAGCGCCGGGCACTCGCTGCTCGGCTACCTCTCAGCCGCCCCAAGTTCGGGCAGCAGTGAAGTACGCGGCGAAGGGCGTGGATGAAAAGCAGGTTCCCGGTGTTACCGACCTGTCGCCGCAGAGTCCGGACCGAGTGTTGGGTCACGTCGCCCTCCAACAGGGGCGGACTGAGAATGAACGAATTCTCCAAGGTGAACCGGTGAGATCTATGCGCGGACGCGCGCGAGCGGGCGCCGGCCCCGCGTGCGCCAATCGCCCAGCGGCGAAGACGCGGGCTCAGGCGGTTGGTCCCGGAGTCGCGCCACGCTGAGAAGCTCGGTGTTCTCGAAGCCCGTGACGCGGCTCTGGTACGCGACCTCCTCGACCTCGAGGCGCTGGTCCGCGAAGGCCGCCCGCAAGCGCTCGACCGGGTCACCGTGCTCGAACGAGAGATTCGTCAGAGCGAGGAGGGCGATCCCGTCGCGGCCGAGGAGACGGTCGATGTCGGCGACGACCGCTCCTTCCTGGCCGGCCGCGACCCACAGCGGGCCGGCGATCAACACGTCGACGCGGGCGAGACGCCCGTTTGCGAGGTGGCTTGCGAGCTGTGTCGCCTCCGGCTGTTGCGCGACGACGTGCCGCTCGAGCGAGAACATGCGCTCGAGCTCGGGCACGAGTGCGTCGGCATCCAAGATCGCCGCACACGAGCGCTTGCGATAGACGAGATTAGACCCGGCGAGGAAGCGATAAGCGGCCCGAGAGAACGGAGTGCTCCCGCACTGCGGGCACGTGTTCGCGTCGCCGTCGTCGGCGAACCGCTCGCCTGCCCACTCGCAGAGGTTGCACCTCCGGCCACGCATCGCCACCGTCCGGTCGAGGTCCTTCACGGTCTCCCGCGACAGCGGATGGCATGCCACCGTGTCCTCGTCGATCAGCGCCCCCACCGGCGGCCGCGTCTTCGTCGTCACCGAGGGGAGCTGCTTGATGCCGCCGAGCTCCCAGCCGCGGCTTTCGAGGTAGTAGCTGTATTCGACGTCCGCGCCGGCCTGCGTGACGGCGTCGTTGTACCCCCCGCATTCCTCGTAGGCGGCCCGGCGGAGCACGAAGATGCCGCCTTGCACGTGGTGGAATGCGCGCTTCGGGTTCTTCTTGGCAAACGAGCGGTTGCGGAAGTTCGAGAACCACGGCTGACGGCGGTAGCCGTCGCCGTCATGGAAACGCGGGGAGGAGATCAGGTGTCCCCCGAGGGCAACGCGGGGATTTGCGCGCATGTACTGCAAGCACTCCCGCTCCCACCCGACCTTGGCCACGAAGCCCTCGTTGCTGCAGACGTAGAAGACGAACTCTCCTGAGCTCCGCTCGAGGGCGAGGTTGACCGCCGGTCCCCAGAAACGGTTCTCGGGTAGGGCCAGCACACGGACGTTGTCGCGACCCTCGGCGAACGACCGAAGCTCTCGCACGAGCTCCGCGTCGCTCGCGTTGTCCACGATCGTGAGGGTGTACGGCGTCGTCGTCTTCTCGACGATCCTCCGTAGGACCTCTTCGGTCTCGCGGTGCCGGCTCGGATTGTCTCGCGAGTACGTCACGAGCACGATGTCGATCGGTGGACGCGCCCAAGCGTCGAGCAGCGTGTCCACGGTCCGGTCGACACCGGCGTACTCACCGACGGTGTCCTTTGCGTTCCAGATCATCCGACGGAGCCGCTGGGCGGGCATCTCGAGCACCGTTCGCAGGCCAGCGGCGAGCGCGGGCGGGTCACGGTCCGCCACCAGGAGCCCCGAGACGCCGTCGCGGACGATCCCCGGGATTCCCGAGACGGCGGTCGTCACGACCGGGACGCCGAGCGCCATGGCCTCGAGGAGGACAGTCGGCAGGCCGTCCATATCCCCGTTCTCGGCGCGCGTGCACGGCAGGGCGAAGACGTCGGCTTCCGCGTAGGCGGCCCGGACGGCGTCTGCGTCCTCGAGGGAGCCCAGCAGCCGGACGTTGTCGAGGCCGAGCTTGCGAACGACGGTGCGATAGCGGTCCTCGAGCGGGCCGTACCCGTAGATCCGCACCTCGACGTCTCCGTCACGGAGCAGGTCCGCGGCCTTGATGAGGTCTTCGATCCCCTTCTTCTCGATGAAGCGCGCGATCGTCGTGACTACGCGGCGAGGCCCCCGGAGCCTGCGCTCGACCGCGTCGGAGACGTCGCGGCCGGCGATCAACGGGGGAAGCGCCTGAAGCGTGGGCGCCAGCTTCGGCGCGGGCACGCCGCGCTCGATCAGGTAGTTACGGTGGAAGTCGCCGTGGACGAAGACCCTCTGGCAGAGCGGGTGCTGCGCGATCTCGTCGATCCGGTTTCTCGCCTCGTTCTCGTAGTTGAAGATGTCCACTGCGTGGGGCATGAACGTGAACGGGATCCCCGCCTGCACCGCGGCAGGGAAGGTGAGCCGCGTCACGGCCGGGTACGCGAAGTGCGAGTGCAGGATCGTCCGCTCGTCCCGGCGCAACTGCTCAGCCAGCTCCTTCGGCCCCGAGACGCGAACGGCGTCCACTGGGAAGTCGATGATCGCCGCAGCGTCGGGATCGGCCCGGAAGTAGACCTTGACGTCATAGCCTCGCTCGAGCAGGCGCCGGACCTCGTCGACGACGAAGGTCTGCGAGAGCGCCGGCCAGTCCCAGAGCACGTAGCCGATGCGCACCGCCTCGAGGCCGCGCCAAGCGAGCTCGCGCCGGTGCTTGGCAAGCACGCGCGGCCGGTTCTTCTCGAGCGGCTCTCGCGAAGAGATCGTCTCGCCGGCGGCGCCGGTGTGGTAGGTCGCGAGCACGTACGGGACGAGGACCGGGGGATAGAGCCGCGTGTAGCGGACGATCAGGTCCCAGTCCACGAGTCGGGCGAGCTCCTCGTCGAACACGCCGAGCTGCTCCGCAACCCACCGTCGGTGCACGAAGACGTTCATGTCGATGAAGTTGCCGTACAAGAGCGTCGCCCGGTCGAACGCGGCGAGACGAGTGAAGTCGCCGCGCGGGGCTCCGAGCACCCGCAGCCCGGCGTAAGCGGTTGCCGCCTCGGGATGGCGCCCGAGCGCGTCGATCATGATAAGGAGGTAGTCCGGCTCCCATTCGTTGTCCGAATCGAGGTAGGCGACGACGTCGCCGCGCGCCACCGCAAGGCCGGCGTTGCGAGCGGCGCTGACACCGCCGTGCGGTCGACCGACGACGCGGACGCGGCCGTCAGCGAGCTCGGCGCCGAACTCCTGCGCGAGGATCTCCTGCGTCCCGTCGGTGCTGCCGTCGTCCGAGACGATGATCTCGAGCGGGGCGTAGGACTGTGCGAGCACCGATCGCAGCGCACGGACGACCGTCGACGCGCGGTTGTGGGTCGGGATCACGACGGAGACCGAGAGCGGGGCGGCGGTCACCCGGACGCGCGCGGCGGAGAGCAGCTCCGGCGTGATCACCCCGGGCCGCACCCGCTTCGGCCTGAGGGCTCTCGTCCACGATTGGAGGCCAAACGTGGGCGAGCCGGGCTCGGCGGGCCGGCGCGTGGCCCGCTGGTCTCGGCGCCCGTGGCGCACGTAGTGGAGGAGGGGGTTCATCCGCGCCTCGGCGACGTCGGCGTGCATCGAGAGGTAGTACAGGGTGCTGAACCACGGGTTCGGGTCGCGCTGCTCCAGCCACCCGTGCTGCACGTAGTGCATGAGCGGGTCGAGGCGAACGTCCGGGTTCTGCTCCAGGTAGTAGTCGGCGTCGAAGACCCTGGCCCTTCTCAGCGCGACGTAGGTCCGCAGGTTCCGGAGCCCTTCACGGGACGGGCGCATCAGCATCGAGCCGAACTGCAACAGCGCACGCCGGGGACGAAGATCCGGCCGGCGACGCGAGCGGGGTAGTGTGACGGCGGCAATCTCGGCCGCGAGCGCCTCTGCTCGTTCCTCCGCGTCGCGCGCCTCCTGGGTTGCTTGCGCGAGCGCTTCGTTTACACGCTCCTCGTTCTCGACGAGCTCACGCTGGCGTCGCTCACTGTTGTCGAGCTGGGTTCGGACGACTGCGAGCTTGCTCTGGGCGCGCTCGAGCTCCCTTCCCCTCTCCTCGGCCTTTCGGGCGCGGTCGGCGGCCTCCTGGACAACGGGTGTGAAGGCGAGGTCTGCGCGATCGAGCTCGGCGCGGACGGCGTCGGCCGCGTCCGGGAGCGAGTCGCTGTGGCGTTCGGCTTCCCCGAGCGCTCCGTACACCTCCTTGACCCACGCGACGACGTCTGGCCGAACGGCGAGGTCTTCGTCGGCGACCGTGTGGTGACGTTCCTCGGCGTTCAAAAAGGCGTCCACGTCAGGGGCGGCATCCTCGAGGGCGATCGGCCACTCGAGCTCGAGCGTGCGAGCGACGCGCTCGGCGGCCTCACGCCAGTCGGCGAGCAGCCCCTGATAGGAAAGGAAGACCCGCTGCTCCGCGCGAGTATCCAGCTCCGCTTCGAGTACGTGGCGGAGCCAAAGAAGAAGCGACCGCTCGAAGGAGAACCCATCGCGGGCCGCCAGCGACGAGGCGACCTCGAGCGGGTTCCTGGAGGCGAACACGAATCCCGGCTCCGCGCCGACGCGCCGGAGCGCCGATGTCCAGAGGGGCACCGTGCGACAGATCCGCGGATCCTTGAGTACGAAGAGCCTGGCGGGCCCGAACTCCTGCTCGAGGAGCTCCGCGAGCGTCTCCTGGGCACGACCTGCGGCCTCCGACTCGAACCAGCCGGACGGAAGCGGACAGAGGTCGTCCCAGCGCGAGTCGAGCTCGGCGAGCAGCGAGTCGTGGGCCGCGACCAGCGCCGCCGGCTCCCAGAAGCCCGAGGGGTTGTCGGCCTCCTTAGGGGGCATCAGGTTCTGCGGCAGACCGGCCCCGAGCAGGCTGAAGACTCGGGCGGCGGCCGACGTACCACTTCGATGCATGCCGAGCACGACGAGCGCGCGTCGTTGCGCGCGCGGCGTCACGCCGACCGATGCTCCGACGATCGGACCGGCGGCGAGGCGCCTGAAGGGTCCTCGGCCGCCGGCTTCCGGCAGAAGTGCACGAGCTCCCTGGCGTCGAGGCCGTAGCGCGCGATCGCGCCATGATCGAGGGTCGTCGCGTAAACGATCGGGTCGACGAGGAACCCGACCGACCGGAGACGGTCGGCGAAGTCGAGCCCGTACTTGCGCACGTGATCGGCTTGACCGAAGTGCTCGAGGCGATCGGCGGGGTCGACGATCGCCGGGTTCTCGTACGTCGTCTTCTGGTTGATCGGGACCACGAGTAGGCCCCAGCCTCCCGGACGCAGGATTCGGTAGAGCTCACTCATCGCCGCCCGATCGTCCGGGATGTGCTCAAGCACGTGGCTGCAATAGCTGCAATCGAAGCTCTGGTCGTCGAGGTCGAGCTGTGTCAGATCCATCTTCTCATCGGCGAGTGCAGATTCGAGGTCGATGCTCAGGTAATCGACATGGTTCAACGCCCGGAACCTCTTCTTCAGCATCGGCTCCGGCGCCGGGTGGAGGAGGCTGAGCGGTCGACCCGCGAACAGGTCCGTCTCGCGCTGCAAGAATAGCCAGGCGAGGCGGTGGCGCTCGAGCGAACCGCACCTTGGGCACCGTGCGGCGGGACGGTTTCGCCCCGGCTCGAACGCCGGGAACCGGGACTCGCAGATCGGGCACGCGTGCGGTCCCGATCCTTTGGTGAAGAAGCGCTTTATGAGATTCATTCGGGTGGCCCACCTGCCCTCCAGGCACGGCGCGTGGCAGGTTAGACAACGTGCTTGATCGCATCCGGCGCGGTCTCCCGAGAGCCGTGATCGCAAGGCGCCTTCCCGCCGGCCTGCCTGCGGTCGGCGCGGTCGCCGTGCTCTTCGTCCCGCTCGGGTGCTCGAGAGCCGAGGAACCCGCCGGATCTCCTCCCGAAGCCGGTCGGGCGGCAAGCGAGGAGAGGAAGCCGCGCGCGCGAGAGAGGATCCCCGCGTACGGGATACAGGCCTGGCAGGCCAACCGGCTGCGCCGCCCGGACTTCGGGCTCATCCGCCGCAGCGGCGCGGGCTTCTATCGGTTCAACCTGCTGACGAGCAGCCGCGACGACCGTGAGCCGCCCGCGGTCCGGACCTACGACCCACTGATCGCAGCCGCCGTCCAGGAGCGCGTCGAGCTGCTCCCGGTGCTCATGCGCAGCCGCCGCAAGGTCCGGTCCTCCCAAGAGCAGGTCGCCGAGCCGCCGGAAGGCCCGCTGCAGCACGCCGAGTGGCGCCGGCGGGTGCGGTTCTTCGCCGAGCGCTACGGCCCGAGCGGGAGCTTCTGGAGCGAGCGAAGCAACCTTCCCTACCGCCCGATCCGCATCTGGGAGGTGTGGAACGAGCCGAACATCGCTCCGTTCTGGGACGGGCGTCGGGTGGACCCGCGCGAGTACGGCCGCCTGCTGCGGGAGACCCGCGGTGTGCTGCGCGCCGTCGACCCCGGTGCCCGGATCGTCTCGGGCGGCATCGCCTCGCGCCATTCGGGCGCGCGGTATCTGGGCGCCGCGCTCGACGCGGCCGGCCCGTGCTCCGTGGACGCCCTCTCCATCCACCCCTACGCGCCCACCGTCGAGAGGGCGATGCAACACCTGACCGACGCGCGCGCGGTCGCCGACTCCCGCGGACTGCGCGACGTACCCTTGTGGACGACCGAGATCGGCTGGCGCGTCGGGGGCGGCGGCGCCGGCGACACCGAGCTCGGCTACTCCGAGGTCGAGACCCCGGCCGCGCAGGCGCGCGTCCTGAACGGCTTCTTCGCAGCAAGCACCCGCCGTCGTGAGGAGCTCGGGCTCGGGCCGACGTTCGCATTCGCGCTGCGCGACCGCGTCGATCCCGTGACCGGGAGGGTCGACAACAAGTCGGGGCTGCGGCTCGCCGACGATACGCCGAGGCAAGCCTGGGGCGTCCTGGTGCGCGGGGCGAGGGCGGCGCCGCGCCTGCCGTGGCCGAAGCCTCGCGCGTGCTCGTAGCCCAACCGGTCAGGGGCGCTGGCGTGTCGACCCGGGCATCGACGCCCCGGACCACGCGCGGCGGCGCGCCAGCGCCGCGGCGAGCCCTTCCCGCGGCTCGAGCTCGACCCGCCGCCGCCCCGCCGCCCCCGACCGCCGTGCCGAGCGCCACTCGCGCAATCCGCGCAGGCGCCCGGTCACGGGCGCGAGCGTGCGGTCGCGCCCCGCCGCGTAGGCGACGTAGGCGAGGTCGTAGGCGACCATCGCGGGCGCGTGGCGGACCAGCATGCACGCGTCGGCGTTGCGGGCCAGCAGGCGCACGCGGTTGCGCCCGACCCAGCGGTACTTGAACGGCGAAGCGTGCACCGCGGTCGCCGAGTGGTGGTGGTAGACGACGGCCGCCGGCGCGTAGAGCGAGCGCCAGCCGCGCATGCGCGCGCGCCAGGCCAGGTCGGCGTCCTCGAGGTAGACGAAGAAAGACCCGTCGAAGCCCCCAACCGAGTCGAGGGCCGCCCGGCGCCAGAGCGCGGCGCCGCCGCTCGCCCCGAAGACCTCGACGGGGCGGCGCTCGCCTGAGCCGGCCGCAGCGCCAAGCAGGCGGTCGTAGACGATCCCCAGCCGGTCGATCCCGATGCCGGCGGAGTTGATCGTCTCCGGCCGGTCGGCGAAGCGCATCTGCGCGGCCACCGAGCCGACGTCGCGGCCGCCCTCGCACGCCACCCGCACGAGCTCGGCCAACGCGTCGGGCTCGACGGTCGCGTCGTTGTTGACGAGCGCGACGTACTCCCCCCGCGACCGCTCGACCCCCGCGTTCACGCCGCCCCCGAAGCCCCGGTTCTCGCCCAGCTCGACCAGAGCCGCAGCGGGGTGCTCGCGGCGCACGAGCTCCGCCGAGCCGTCGCCCGACCCGTTCTCGACCACGACGAGCTCGGCCTCGCCCTCCACGCGCTCGAGCGCCGCGTCGAGCGAGCGCAGGCACGCGCGCAGCAGCTCGGGTTGGCGATAGTTGACGACGATCGCCGACAGCTGCACGGCCGACCGGCTCCCTAGCGCGACCGGAGCGACTCGTATTCGAAGGGAAGGTCGTCGACCACATCGCGCAGCCGCGGAGCGAGTGCGTCGCGCGTCGAGGGCAAGAGCTCGAGCCCCTCGGCCCAGACGATCCCCAGGTCAGGGTCGTCGTAGGCGATCGCGGCGTCCGACTGCGGGTCGTAGTAGGCGTCGCAGCGGTAGGCGACGTCGGCGACCTCGCTCAGCACGCAGAAGCCGTGGGCGAAGCCGACCGGGCACAACAGCTGGCGCATGTTCTCGTCGGAGAGCTCGAAGGGCTCCCACTCGCCGAAGGTCGGCGAGCCGCGCCGGACGTCGACCACGACGTCGAGGATCGCCCCGCGCGCGCAGCGCACGAGCTTCGCCTGGCCCTCGTCGCGGGGGCCGCCGCGTGTCTGGAAGTGCATCCCCCGGACGACGCCGCGCCGGGAGCGCGAGTGGTTGTCCTGGACGAACTCGTGCGGGATGCCGAGCCCGGCCCACTCCTCGCGGCGATAGGTCTCCGCGAAGAACCCGCGCTCGTCGCCGAAGACCTTCGGCTGCACGAGGATCGGTCCCTCGAGGCGGGTGTCGAGCCGCTCGGCCATGGCGCCGAAGATTGTAGGTCGGCGCTCTGCCAGAGTTGCCGGGCGACCGCGGCGACGTCCGAATCGCCGCGGGCTAGCCCGAACAGGCAGCCACTAGACCGAAGTTCCCTCGGTCGGCACGCAGAAGTTCGCGATGACCACCGGGGATTCGGTCCGTCCTCGGCTGTCGGAGTGGTGACTACTTGCCGGCGAGTTCGAGCGCGCGGGCTTGCAGG
>Ga0136616_10001020_pt1 | contig 14342 bp, 14 predicted proteins | sample AntDrymUQ2992106_2_FD_106648 | JGI IMG/M metagenome (GOLD analysis project Ga0136616, IMG submission 106648) | Polar desert sand microbial communities from Dry Valleys, Antarctica - metaG UQ299 (21.06) | ecosystem: Environmental > Terrestrial > Soil > Desert | place: Antarctica: Dry Valley...
TCCTCAGGCTCGGGTGGTGCCGCGGTCCCGGCGATGAGCCCGAGACGCTTGGCCGCGGTCTCGAGCCCGTGGCGCTTGAGCACCCGATAGACGCCGTTGGGGCGGAGATACGCTTGGGCCCCTCTCCAGCGTGTCCCAGCGCATAGGCGAGCACCCGCTGCTCGATGAACACCGGGGTGTGGTTGGGCATCTGCGGGATGCGGCGCTCGCGCGGACGCAGCATCTCGAGCCCGCCGCGGCGCACCAGCTTGCGCCAGCGGTAGAAGGTCGACGGGTGGATCCCCAGCGCCCGACAGGCAGCCCGGACGCTTCCCATCTCCTCGGCGAGGGCAAAGACTCGCACGCGGTAGCGATACAGGGCATCATCAGGAGACAAGGCGGTGCTCCTTTCTGCTCGACTTGCAGGTCAATCAGAAGGATGCGCCGCCTTGCTTTATTGGAGTGGGATTTCCCCAGGTGTCGCTACGACTCGGGGACAGAACAGCTTAGGGGAGCCTCCGCGTCTTAGGGGCCTCAGAGTGCCGACAAACCGCACTCTGAGGTGCTCAAAACCGTGAACAGGAGTGGGCGAGAGGATTCTGAACTCGCCAGACGCCAATCAGGTGGCGTCTGGATGTGGGATCGCGATCTGCGCCAAATCGTCGATCCCTGTGTAGTCCTTCGGGTTGCAGGTGTATAGAGCTAGGCCGTTGGCGATCGCCGTGGCCGCGATCAGAGCGTCGAGCACCCGCGCTGCCGGCTTCCGGCCCGAGCGAAGAAGGAAAGCTGCAACCTGTCCGAAGGCCCGAGCAGCCGGCGCATCGAGCGTGTGCGGGCTTCCCCGTGACCTCTCGACGGACGGCACCGTGCTCGAGGCGTTCTGCGTGGTCGCCACCACGACGCGGGAGTGGCCAGGTCAGGACGTCGCCACGCTCGAAGCGCTTGCCCACGCAGCGGGCGCGAGATCCATCTCCGTCTCGTTGCCGAGCGGGCCTCGGCGTTCACGCTCACCCTGCAGGACAGCCTGCGGCCGGCAGGGACCTCGGATGTTCCGGGGTACGCGGTCCCGGCCCGCTATGTCCCGGCCGAGCAAGGCGCCGGGATGCTCGTCGACTTCTGTGACCGGCTCGAATTGTGCGGACCAGGCTCCCGCAAGGGACCGTGCGTCATACCTCATCAGCTGGAGCGAGCGGGTCCGAAGCGATGGTCGTGGGCAGCGCGCACGTCGTGCACGTCGTCAGGGAGGAGGTCGGCGTGCTCGCAGCCGGCGACGACGAGGCGAGCTTGGTCTCGGAGCGGCGGGGTGCGGTCGGTGAGTCCCATGGCGGTGAGGGCTTCGGTGAGGAGGTGCAGGGCTTCCAGGAGGTAGATGCACACCGCCGGTTGCGTCGCCGCGGCCCGCCGGACCTCGTCGAAGGCCATGCCGATGAGATCGTCATGGTCCGGCTGTTCGACGACAAGCACCCGGGTACCGCGCGGTCCGGACCGGAACCAGGGTGGTGGGTCCCTCCGCAGGAGCTCGCCGAGCACGGCGGTGGTGTGGAAGATCGCGTCTTGAGCAGTCGTCGGGTCGTTGATGCCGGGTGAGAGTGCCTTGAGAGCGACGTCGGCGAGCTGCCGCAGGCCGTAGGAGACGTCTTGCTGCATCTCGCGCGTGCTGCCCAGGCCGACGGCGCTGCGCAAGCAGCGTTCGGCTCGGTCGGGGTCCTCGGGTGGCGGCGACAGCGCGCACAACGGCGTTCCTTCCACGGCGTAGCGCCCGGGAAAGGTGTCCAGGCGCACCAGTGTGTCGTCGGGTGTGCACTCAAGGAGTGTGTCGAGGTCGACCTGTTGGATCCATCCGCTGCGTTCGAAGCGCACGGTGTGGACGGGTTCCTCCACGGTGGGCACGGGCTCGTGCCCACCGTCGCCGGTGCCGACCGACGTCCATTCGTCACGGATGTGAACGATGGCCTCGTGTTGGACTCGTTCGAGGATCTCGCTGATGTCCATCGTGTGGGCGCTGTGATTGATGAACGCGACGATGGCGAGGATGGTGGTGATGCCCAGGACGACGGCGATGGCCACGGACAGGTTCGGGATGATGGGGTCGCCACCATCCTCGAGCGGCGATCGCACAGAGCGCAGCACGACGACGCAGTAGGTGAAGGTGCCGACCACGAGGGCCATGACCCGCTTGTTGAACGGGTCACGGAACAGTGTGTGCACGACCCGGGGCGAGTATTGGCTCGATGCGAGCTGGATGATGAGCAGCGAGATCGAGAAGGCGATTCCGGCGAAGGTGATGGTGGCACCGGCGACCGTGCTCAGCACGGCTCTGGCGCTGTCCACGGTCGACGTGAACCCCAGCGGCAGGTCGGTCGCCGGATCGAGGTGCCGGTCCAGGTCAAGGGCCACGAGCCCGAAGGCGATGGCACCGACCACCGCCAGCATCGGAAAGAAGAACAGGCTCGCCCGGACCCGCTCCTCCAACGAACTCAGTCGAAGGCGCATCGCTCCATTCTCTCGGTTTCCGCGTTGGCGAAATGACATCGGGCCCCGGGCGTCGCTGGCACGCCCCGGGGCGGACGTCCGGCGCACTCGTACGTTCGGGGAGCGGCGCGCAGGGTTGGGATCGCGCAGGATGGGTTGGGGCCTTCAGCGTTCCCGCCGAACCCCGCGTTCGATGCTGTGCCTCGTAGGTGCGCCTCGGGAGGAGAACCGGTATGGATCGTCGACGTGCGGGGGGCGTTCCCACGGTTCGCATCGGCGAACGATGGTTCTTCGGGCCTCGGGTCCTCCGATGTAGGGAGGTCCCTTCCGAGCGTCAAGGCGACCCGGCCGTCCTCCGTCCGGTGGGCCGCGGCGATCATCAACCGGCTCTGGATGGAACCGGAGCGACCAGGCGCCCCGCTCGGTCCGCGGCTGGGAGCTGCAACGCGCGAATCCATCGCGCGCTGGGCACTGAGCGATCCGGTGGGCGAATGCGCTGAAACCAAGGAGGCAACGTGACCACAACCGGTGACAAGAGATCGGTGAACCCACCGACCGCGACCAGACGTTGGCCGATGATCTTCGTTCGATCGAGAAGCGCCGACCGTTCCGGTGGGGTCTGCTCGTCGGGGCGCTCGCTGCGGTCGCAGCGGCGCTGTTGATCGTCCAGAACGGGCATTCGACCGGGGTGCGGTGGTTGTGGTTCGACTTCGAGATGCCCCAGTGGCTGCTGTTGGCGGTCACCCTGGTGGTTGGCGCGGTCGTCTGGGAGACCGCCAAGAGGAGCCCTCCCTGGTTCTGCCAACCATGCGCACCGTTGCGGCCAGGCCCGGGAGCTCGCTTCGCGGCTTGGACTCGCCGACCCGCTTCGCGTTCCTACCTCCGACGAGGGATCTCATCTGGCAGATCCGTGCATCGAGCACTCGACCAGCGCTGAGCCGCGGTGGTCACGGCGGTGTCGTGGCCGTGGCCGGGTTCGAGGACTTCGCTGGCTCGCAGGATCAAGAAGGTGGCGGCGTCGTTGCCGAGTTCGACGGCGCTGATCCCACCCAACTCCTCAACCGGTGGCTCCCACGGGATCCCGGAACTCGCCCGCGTCGACGTTCCGTGACCAACCTGTGACCAACGGGCCCGTTCTAGCGCCGGTCACGCCCCGCCGCAGGCCTGTGACCACCTGCACGTTCATGCTGCTGATCGAGTGGGCGAGGGGGGATTTGAACATCTACTCAGGCCACCTCGTTGACCTGCGATTATGCCTCCCCAGGGGGCAGACAGGCACCTCTCGTGATGTCTGGTACTGCCGAATAGCCCTAATTACATGCGTGTTGGTTTGCTCACGGTTTGCACCTAGCTCCACACCCTCGGCCCCATGCTGAACACGCCGGGGTCCTCCAGCACAGCGCCAGCGCGATCACGAGGTCGTCGTGCGCTCCCGCGGCTCCGAAGACGAGGTGGGCGTGCTCGGTGCGATGGCGCTCGAACGCCTTCAGCTCCAGCAGCAGCGCCTCGGTCTCGTCCCACGCATCCGACTCCACGACCTCACGCATACGTGGGCGACGCTGGCCCTCCAGGCCGGCGAGCACCCCAAGGTGGTCTCGGAGATCCTCGGGCACGCAAACATCTCGATCACCCTCGACACCTATTCGCACGTCATCCCAGCGATGCAGCAGCGCCACCACGAGGGTCGCGGAGCTCGTGTTCGGTGGAGACGCGTGATTCGGCACCACCTCAGCAAGGGCCAGCGGGCGATGGTGGCGGCGCAAGCCCTCCAAGAACTTGGAGGGGCGAGGGCTCGGGGGCTGGCGGGCAGTCAGAGCCGAGGGCAGGGACTGCGGCCCCGCATGTTTGCAATCGGTTTGCAGTTAGCCCTCTAGCCGCCTCCTGGGAACACCTGTTCGCCCCCCTGACCTGCGCCTTCGCGGAAAGAGGGTGTGGGCGAGGGGGGATTTGAACCCCCACGCGCTTATCGCGCACTGGCACCTGAAGCCAGCGTGTCTGCCGTTCCACCACTCGCCCGGCGAGGCCCAAAGGGTAGCAAAAAGGGTAAGCCGTCCGCACCGGGCATAATTCCCCCTCTAGAGGTCGTCCCCCCGGTGCGGCGCAAGCTCCCGGGAACCGAAAGGACCGACGATTGTGGGAGTCGCCAGAGACCTCGAACGCCGGCTTGAAGGCCTGCTCGAGGGCATGTTCGCCAAAATGTTCCGCTCCGGCCTCCAACCCATCGAGGTGGGGCGGCGCATCGTACGCGAGATGGAGGAGAACCGCACGGTTTCCGTCAACAATCGGACCTTCGCCCCCAACGAGTTCCGCATCCTGCTGGGTGCGGAGGACTACGCTCGCTTCGAGCCGATGGGGCCGGGTCTCGAGCGAGAGTTCTCAGAACTCGTCATCGAGGCCGCCAAGGAGCGCCGCTGGAATCTCATGGGCATGCCCCGGATCTCGTTCCACGAGCACGAACGCCTCGGGCGCGGTGAGTTTCGAACCGAGGCCATGCTGACCGCCGACCCCGGAAGCGCCCCCAAGGCCCCCTCGACCCACGAGCCGAGCAAAGAGGACCCCTCCGCAACGCGGGCGATCCAGATGAATACTGCCGAGCGTCTGGGGATCCGTTCCGGCGGGGCGACCCTGGTCGTCCTCGGCGAAAAGGGCGATACCAAGGACAAGATCTCAATCACGAACCCGCCGGTGACCATCGGACGCCTGTCGGCCAACGACGTGGTCCTCTCGGACCCCAATGTCAGCCGTCGCCACGCGGAGCTGCGGCTCGCGGGCGGAGCCTGGACCATTGCGGACCTCGGCTCGACCAACGGCACCCTAATTAACGGCAAGCTCACGCAGGAACAACCACTCGGTCACGGAGACCTTCTCGGGTTCGGCTCGAGCGAGCTCCGCTTCGAACTTTCAGAGGACTGAGCTCATGCCCAATCTGGTCCTCGAGCTGCTGAAGTACGCGTTTCTGGCGATCCTCTACATATTCGTGGCCCGGGCGGTCAAGGCCATCTACCTGGAGCTGAGGGCACCCAACCCCAGGCGCGCGTCCGCCCGGGCGCCGGCTCCGGCCCGGCCCGCCGCCCGCCGGACCAAGAAGGCACCGCGCAGGCTGGCGGTCGTGGAGGGCGACAGCCTGAAGGGCCAGTCTTTCGATGTCGGAGAGGAGCTAATGGTGGGCCGAGCCGAGAAGTGCCACATCGTGCTGGACGACACCTATGTCTCTCAGATGCACGCGCGCATCTTCTCCAAGGGAGAAGCGGTAATGGTCGAGGACCTCGGTTCTACGAACGGCACCTATCTCAATCGCCGGCGGATCACCTCTCCTTCCGAGCTGCAACGAGGCGACCACGTCAAGATCGGCAAAACCGTCATGGAGCTGCGCAAGTGAACACTGCCGTGGGCGTTCGTACCGATGTTGGGCGGGTACGCGAGGGCAACGAGGACTCCTACCTCGCGGAGCACCCCCTGTTCGCCATTGCCGACGGCATGGGCGGCCACTCTGCCGGCGAGGTTGCTTCGGAAACGGCCGTCAAGGTGATCTCCGATGGCGCGGCCCAGGTCTCTTTCGAGGACCCCCGCTCGCTCGCACGGCTCCTGAACAATGCCAACGCCGCCATCTACACGAAAGCGCAGACGGACGCCGCATTACACGGTATGGGGACCACCTGCACGCTCGTGATGGCCGGCAAGGGGAGCGCCTACATCGCACACGTGGGCGACTCACGTGCCTACCGGCTGCGAGAGGGAGAGATCGAACAACTCACCGACGACCACACGCTAGTGGGTCGCATGGTGCGAGAGGGTCAGATCAGCCCCGAAGAGGCTCAGCACCACCCTCAGCGGAACGTCATCACGAACGCGTTGGGGCTCGACTCGAATATCGCCGTCGACCTGCGCGAGATAGAGGCGCGCCCAGGAGATCGTCTGCTGCTGTGCTCGGACGGGCTCTCCTCGATGATCTCGGACTCAGACATCGTCACTGCCGCGAATGCCGCCGAGGACCCGCAGCAGGCGGCCGAGGCGCTGGTCGAGCTGGCCCTCGAGGCAGGAGGCGAGGACAACATCACGGTGCTCGTCGTCGACCTGGGTGGCGAGGACACTCCGGCGCCGCCCCCTCGGCGAACAGACACCTCGCCCGGCCCCTCGAGTGCGCCCCCCACCACCTCCCACCGCGGCCGGAAGTGGCTGGGAGCACTGCTGTTGCTCCTGCTGGTGCTGGCCGCCGCCTACGGCGCCGGCAATTGGGCGCTAGACAACTCCTATTACCTCGGCGTCGACGAATCTGGCCGCGTCACGATCTACCAGGGCATCCCCGAGCGCATCGCAGGCTTCACCCTGGCGGAAGCGGTCGAGCCCTCGACCCTGTCGCTGGAGGACCTGCCCGAATCGCGCCATGCCCTGCTGCGCCAAGGGATGAAAGTCGAATCCCTGGACGAGGCTCAGGGCACGCTGTCGAACCTCTCCGAGCTGGCCCGCGAGTTCCAGGATCAGAGAGCGAAGGGGGGTTCGAAGGCATGATGCAGGCCTCGGCCCGCCGGAGCTCCGAGCTGTCCCTGCTGATCCTCGCCTTGATTCTGGGTGTGGGAGCTCTGGCGCTGGTGGTCTTGGCGCGCGACGCCGACATCCTCGCCACCGCGGCCCCCCTGATGGTGACCCTCATCGCCGCCTACGCCGCCGCCCACATCGGCATTCGCAAGCTGGCCCCTTCCAGCGACCACCTCCTGCTCCCGTTGACCGCCCTGCTCAACGGGCTCGGGCTGGCCGCCGTCTACCGGCTCGATCCCTCCGACTACGGTCCCACGCAGGTCACCTGGACGGTGGTGGGCGTGGTCGTGTTCATCGCCACCCTGGTAGTCGTGCGCGACTACCGAGTGCTCGCCCGCTACAAGTACATCCTCGGCTTCACCGGGATTCTGCTGCTGCTGCTGCCCGCCACTCCACTGGGCACGGAGATCAACGGAGCCAGGCTCTGGCTTCGGGTGGGCTCGTTCTCGTTCCAGCCCGGCGAGCTGGCCAAGATCTGCCTGGTCATCTTCTTCGCCGCATACCTCGCCGAGCGCAAGGAGCTGCTCGCCTTCGCGTCGCGCCGCATTTGGAGGATCCACTTTCCCGATATCAAGCACTTCGGCCCCCTGCTGGTCATGTGGATCTTGTCCCTCGCCGTGATGTTCTTCGAGAAGGACCTCGGCTCGAGCCTGCTGTTCTTCTCGATCTTCCTGGTGATGCTCTACATCGCCACCGCCCGGATCGCCTACATGCTGGTGGGGCTGCTGGTATTCGCAGCCGGCGCCTACGTCGGCTATGTCACTTTCAGCCATGTGCAGCTCCGCGTGGCGGTGTGGCTCGACGTCTTCAACCCCAAGCTGATATCCGACGAGGGCTACCAGCTCGCCCAGTCCCTGTTCGCGCTGGCGACCGGAGGATTGTTCGGGACCGGTCTCGGGCAGGGCCGGCCCGATCTCATCCCCGCGGCCCACACCGACTTCGTGTTCGCGGTCATCGGCGAGGAGCTCGGGCTGCTGGGAACGGCGGCCGTGGTGGTGTGCTTCATGTTCCTGGTGGGCCGGGGCTTGCGGATCGCACTGGGCGCCCGCTCCGATTTCGGTCAGCTCCTGGCAGCCGGTCTGATCGTCAGCTTCGGTGTGCAGACGATCATCATTCTCGCCGGAGTCATTCGTCTCTTGCCCCTGACCGGCATCACGCTTCCGTTCATGTCCTACGGCGGCTCGAGCCTGTTGTCGAACTTCGTCCTCATGGCGCTGCTGGCGCGCGTGAGCCATCAGAACGCCAGCGAGCCCGACCCCGCTCTGACGGGCGAGATCCTCATCGGGGGACGACGGTGATGCAGGCCCAGATCCGGCGCGTGGCATGGGGCCTGGTGGCGGCCTTCCTCATCGTGTTCGCCCAGCTCAACTACGTTCAGATCTTCGCCGCCGAGGACATCGCGTCCAACGACTCCAACATCCGCTCGCTTCTGGCGGAGTACGCGATCAAACGCGGGGACATCGAAACGCTCGACTTCGAGACCGTGGCGCGCAGCCGCAAGACGCAGGACCGCTTCCAGTACCTCCGGGCCTATCCGGGCGGCGAGCTCTACGGTCACATCACCGGTTACTACTCACTCATCTATGGGAGCGACCGGATCGAGAGCACCTACTCGGAGCAGCTCTTGGGGGAGAGTGGAGTGATCTCGATGCAAGACATCCAGGACAGCTTCTTGAGCTCCGGCGAGCGCGGGGACGACGTCAGGCTCACCGTTCACTCCCAACTTCAGCAGGTGGCGGCGGAGGCTTTGGGCGGACAAGAGGGCTCGGTCGTGGCCCTCGACCCAAGCTCGGGAGAGGTGCGGGCGATGTACTCAAACCCCACTTACGATCCCGGCCCTCTCTCCACTCACGACACCGAGAAGATACGCGCCTACCGGCAATCCCTCCAACCGAACTCGCCGGACAGCCCTCTCTTGAGCAAGGCCACCTCGAGGAGCTTTCCTCCGGGATCCACGTTCAAGGTCGTGACCACGGCGGCCGCTCTGGAGTCGGGGCGTTTTACCCCGACGTCGAGCTTCCCGGACCCGGAGGCGCTTGATCTGCCGCTGACCGACAACACCCTGACCAACTTCACGAACACCTCTTGCACGGGCACGGGTTCCATCGACCTCTTCACCGCCCTGGTGCAGTCCTGCGACACCACCTTCGCGATTCTCGGGCTTCGCCTGCCCGAGGAGCTTCGCCGGACGGCCGGGGCCTTGGGTTTCAACGAGCCTCTGCCCTTCGACGTGGGGACCGCGGCCAGCACCTTTCCCGATGTGCCCGACGACCAGGAGCCGCTGCGGGCGTTCGCCGGCATCGGCCAGGGCGACGTCGCCGCCACCCCGCTGCAGATGGCCCTGGTGGCCGCGACCGTTGCCAACGGAGGCCAGGTGCCTCGCCCTCAGCTCGTGCGGGAGGTCAGAGACGCGTCCGGCTCGGTGATCGAGCAGCAACGGTCGGCCCCGCTGGGCCGGGCGTTCTCCGCCGCCACGGCTCAGGAGCTCACCCGCATGATGACCTCGGTGGTTGCGGAGGGAACCGGAACCGCAGCCCAGATCGACGGCGTCGAAGTAGCAGGAAAAACTGGAACGGCCCAGACCGTCGAGGGGGCCGCGCCGCACGCTTGGTTCATCTGCTTCGCCCCGGCGAGTAACCCCAGGATCGCGGTCGCGGTCCTAGTCGAAAACGGTGGCGAGCTGGGTTCCGAGGCCACCGGGGGCGCGGTCGCGGCACCCGTCGCCAAAGCCGTCATCGAAGCAGACCGAAGGATTCGACAATGGTAAAAGCAGTACGGCTCATTGATCGCTACCGGCTCGAGGAGCGGCTGGCGGCCGGGGGCATGGGAACCGTGTATGAGGCCACCGACGAGCGACTCAATCGCCGGGTGGCGGTCAAGCTCCTAAAGGAGGAGCTCGCCGGCGATCCTCTCTTCGTAGAGCGCTTCCGCCGCGAGGCGCGCGCGGTCGCAGGCCTCAGCCATCCCAACATCGCAAGCGTCTTCGACTACGGGGCCGAGGACGGGCGCGATTTCATCGTCATGGAGCTGATCGAGGGCCATGACCTTGCCGAGCTGCTCCGCTCCGGACCCCTGGAGCCGAACAGGGCCGCCGCCATTGCGGCGCAAAGCTGCGACGCCCTTGCCCACGCCCACGATGCGGGCATCGTTCATCGCGACGTCAAGCCGGGAAACATCATCATCTCCGACTCGGACCGGGTGAAGGTCACCGACTTCGGCATCGCCAGGGCGATCGGGGAGACGACCCTGACCGCCATCGGCTCGGTGCTGGGCACCGCCCACTATCTCGCGCCCGAGCAGGCGTCCGGCGAGAGCGTGGGACCCGGCGCCGACCAGTACGCCATGGGAGTGGTGCTCTTCGAGATGCTCACCGGCGTGGTCCCGTTCTCCGGCACCTCCCCCATCGGCATCGCCATGCAACACGTCTCCGATGAGATGCCTGCCCCTTCCAGCGTCGTGCCCGAGGTACCCGCGACCCTCGATGAGGTGACCGCAAGAGCCACGGCCAAGGTCCCGTCTGAGCGCTACCCGGACATCTCCGCCATGGCCTCTGCCCTGCGGGCGGGTGCCCCCTCCGGCGCGCTCGCAGCGGGCGCCGCTGCGCTAGGCGCCGCTGCAACCGCCCCCCTGGCAGACCCTTCGGGCACCCAGGTCATGCGCCCGCAGAGCGGATGGAGCCCTCGCCGAGCCGGGCGCGGCGCCTTGGCCGCCCTCGTCATCCTGGCGTTGTTGGCTCTCGGACTGGTGGCGTCCCGTCTGCTCTCGGCGCCCACAGAGAGCTCCAAGCAGGCCGGTGGATCTCGTGACCGCAAGCAAGACCAGGCCGCCGCCAAGCCGTCACCCACTCCGTCGCCAACTCCGTCGCCAAGCGACACTGCGACGCCGTTCGCTCTGCCGAGCGTAGTGGGCTCGGACTACGAGAGCGCGGCCCAGACGCTCTCGGATGAGGGGCTGGTGCCGGTAAGAATCGACGACCCCGAGGCAGAGGCTCCCCCCGAGGAGGTGGTCGACACCGACCCCGACCCCGGCGTCGAAGTGAGCCCCGGCGATTCGATCGACGTCGTCGTGGCTGTACCCGGCCCACCGGAGGAGGACCCGGGCAAGGGGAAGGGCAAGGACAAGAACAAGAGCAACGACGAGGGCGGCGAAGAGGGCAACGATTGAGCCCTGCAAAAGAGGTCTATGGGGGGCGTTATGAGGTTCTGGGGCGAGCGGGGGCGGGGGGCATGGCGGAGGTCTACCGGGCCCGTGACGAGCTCCTGGGTCGTGAGGTCGCGCTCAAGGTCTTGAGTGAGCGCTTCGCACAAGACAGCTCCTTCGTCGAGCGCTTCCGCAGGGAGGCGCAGTCGGCAGCCAACCTCAGCCATCCCAACATCGTGTCCCTCTACGACTACGGCTCCGACGACGGCGCTTATTTCATTGTGATGGAGTACATCGACGGCCACGCCCTCTCCGACATCATCGCCTCGGAGGCGCCGCTGCTGCCGGAGCGGGCGGCGGACATCGCCTCCGATGTTGCGGGGGCGTTGCAGAGGGCCCATGCGGCAGACCTGGTCCACCGCGACATCAAGCCGGGCAACATCATGATCACGTCCACCGGTCAGACCAAGGTGACCGACTTCGGAATTGCCCGCGCCCTCGGGCGCGGCGACCAGACCATGACCCAGACCGGCATGGTCATCGGCACCGCGTCCTACCTCTCGCCGGAGCAGGCGCAGGGAAACCCGGTCGATGCTCGCTCTGACGTGTACTCGCTTGGTTGCGTGCTCTACGAGATGCTGACGGGCCGGGTTCCATTCTCGGGCGACACGCCGCTGTCCATCGCCTACAAGCACGTCCGAGAGGAGCCACAGCCCCCCTCGCGACTCAATTCTGATGTGCCGGCAGAGCTCGATGCGATCGCGCTCAAGGCGATGGCCAAGAACCCCGACAACCGCTACGCCGGCGCCTCCGAGATGCAGGCGGACTTACAGCGATTCCTGAGCGGGCAGAAAGTGCTCGCCACCCCACTTCTGAACGAGGCGACGACGATCGCGGCCCCCGTGGGGGGAACAGAGGTCCTGCGCCGAACGGACACTTCGTATCCGGCGCGGGAGCGAAGTGGCAGGGGGGCGGGCTTCTGGGTTCTCTTGAGCCTCTTGATCCTGGCTCTGTTCGGGCTCCTGGCATGGGCACTGTTCAACAACCTCCTGGACAACCCTCCATCGGCGGTGCGCGTGCAGGTACCCGCGCTGGTGGGGGAGGACGTCGCCCGGGCGCGCGCGCTGCTCGAAGAGCGAGGGCTCGACAGCCGGGTTACGCGCCGCTCGAGTGGGGGCCGGGAGAAGAACACTGTCTTGAATCAGAACCCTCGCCCCGGCACGCGGGTCGAGGAAGGCACTGTGGTCGCGCTAGTCGTCTCCAACGGGAAACCTCAGACAGACGTGCCGGGACTCAGGGGAGAAAGTCTGGAGAGCGCCTCTCAGCTCCTGGAGAAGGCCCGGCTTAGCCTCGGCGGCCAGGAGACGCAGCCCAGCGACGAGTTCGATCCGGGCATCGTCATCTCACAGAGTCCCAAGTCGGGAGAGAGAGTCGACGAGGGCTCGGCGGTCGACGTGGTGGTGTCGAGTGGGCCCGAGAACATTGTGGTGCCCAGCGTCATCGGCGCCACCGAAGAGGAAGCGCGGGCCGAGCTGGAGGCGGCGGGCCTGGGGATCGATGTCGCCACCGAGCCCAACGAGGAGTTCGAGGTGGGCTTTGTGTTCGATCAGGATCCAGGGGAGGGGGCCGAGGTCCCTCCGGACTTTGTGGTCGCGGTCTCGATCTCCGAGGGGTCCGCGGGCACTGAGCTGCCCGACGTCACCGGACAAGACGCCGATGACGCCCAGAGCGCCCTCGAGGACCAGCTCGGGGTCGAGGTCAACCTGGAGGAGGAGACCGACGAACTCTGCACTCAGGAGCCAGGGTTCGTCTGCCGCACCGATCCGGAGCCCGGCACGGTGGTTTCGGAGGGGGACGAGGTCACCCTGTTCGTGCAGCCCGACCCCGGCGACTAACCGACCTTTTCGCCCCACCCGCGTTTTGAGCGCCTCAGAGTGCCGAAAACGGCACTCTGAGACCCATAGAACGCCGCGCAACTATTTCTAGGCCAGTTCCAGGAAGTTTTTGAGCAGCCGCGGGCCCTCCGGGCACAGCACCGACTCGGGATGAAACTGCACCCCCTGCACCGGCAGATCCCGGTGAACGACTCCCATCACGATGCCGTCGTCCGAGCGGGCGGTGACCTCGAGCTCCTCGGGCCACGCCTGACCCTCCGCTATCGCGAGCGAGTGATAACGAGTCGCCTCGAAGCCCTGAGGAAGCCCCTCGAACACCCCCTCGCCGCAGTGGGTGACGGGCGAGGTCTTGCCGTGAACCGGACCGACAGAAGCCCGCTCGACGCGCCCGCCGAACGCGGCTCCGATGCACTGATGCCCCAGGCAGACGCCGAGTAGCGGGACCCGGCCCCCGAAAGCGCGCACCGCCTCGAGTGAGACGCCGGCGGCGGCAGGACCACCGGGGCCGGGCGAGATCACCACGGCATCGGGCGCCACCGCCTCGAGCTCCGACATGGTGGCGTCGTTGCGGACCACCACGGGCTCGGCCCCCAAGGCCCCGAACGCCTGAGCGAGGTTGTAGACGAACGAGTCGAAATTGTCGATCAGCAGCAGGCGCATGAGCCGAATCTAACCGTAGTGCGTAGGCTCAGGTCGTGGAAGCAACCGTCCGCACCGCCACTCTCGACGACGCGGTCCCCGTCGGGCGCTTGTTCACCGACCTCAAGCACCACCACCAAGCGCTGAATCCCGGCAATCCCCGCTATGGGCTGGACCAAGAAGCGTGCGAGCAGCTCACCCGGGCCGACCTCAATGATCCCGCCGTCACCGTCATTGTGGCCGTGCTTGGCGACGAGGTGAGGGGGTTCGCCAAGCTCATCCTTGAGGACAAGCCGTGGGGGCTGTCGTGCGAGGTCGAGACCCTCATCGTGGACGAGCACCTCCGGGGCCGGGGCCTCGGCACGCTGTTGATGGAGGCCGCCGAGAAGACCGCCGCCGAAGCCGGGGCCCTGGGCATTCGGGTGAACGTCCTGAGGCTCAACGAGCGGGCCCGCAGCTTCTACCAGAGGCGCGACTACGAGGCGATCGCGGTGCGCTACGGCAAGTCCTTGCCGAGCGTGTCGAGTGGCGGATAAATGTTGTCCTGCAGCCACCGATGATCACTCGGCCGAGGAAGATCCACCTAGACACCGATCTTGCCGGCGACCCCGATGACTTGTGTGCCTTGGCGATGCTTCTTGGCTGGCCCGATGTCGAGATCGTCGCGATTACAACCTCCGA
>Ga0136616_10001021_pt1 | contig 14339 bp, 13 predicted proteins | sample AntDrymUQ2992106_2_FD_106648 | JGI IMG/M metagenome (GOLD analysis project Ga0136616, IMG submission 106648) | Polar desert sand microbial communities from Dry Valleys, Antarctica - metaG UQ299 (21.06) | ecosystem: Environmental > Terrestrial > Soil > Desert | place: Antarctica: Dry Valley...
AACAGCAACCGCAGAGCCCAGGCTCACAACGCCCCCAGGCATCCCCTGAGGTCCAGGAGTCCTTCTCTCTAAGGGGGACTCTATTACCCTTTTCAGGCTCATTTTAAGATTAGAAAATACTGCAGGCAAATCCTCGGAATCGGGGATTTTTCGGGCCATTTCGGTTCGAGGCGCCAAGTGTTGGGACATTACCCGACGGCACGAGCCGCGGGCGGGCGTGGTTCTGACGTGTTGCAACACCTCGAAACCATCCAACCGGGGCAGCTTGAGATCGAGCAGCACCACGCCGGCAACCCGGGTGCGCGAGCCGCGAAGGCGCCGCGCGCATGCAGGTAGTCCAACGCCAACACGCCATCCGCCACGTGCAATGCTTCGCCGGTGAGGTTCACCTCGTTGACCATCAGCGCGAGAAGAGCGTCGGATGAATCATCTTCGACGAGCAGGATGCGGAACTGGCGATTCATGAGATCAGGCGGCGATATTGGTGGGCAGGGAAAAATAGACCTGGGCTCCCTCGCCCAGCGTGCTTTCGGCCCAGGTGCGCCCGCCGTGGCGGACGATGGTCCGCTGCACGGTGGCGAGGCCGATGCCGGTGCCTTCGAGCCCGTGCTGGCCGTGCAGGCGCTGAAAGACACCGAAGAGCTTGTTCGAGTAAGCCGGATCGAATCCCACGCCGTTGTCGCGCACGCAAACGATGTGCTCGACCTCGTCGGTGGTGCAACCCACCTCAATCACCGCGGTGGCACGGTTGCGGGTGAACTTGAGGGCGTTATCGAGCAAATTAATCAGTACCTGGCGCAGCATCGCGGCGTCGGCTTGCACCGTCGGCAGGGCTCCGATCCGCCATTCCACGGCGCAGCCCGTTGCGGTAGGCTCGAGGATACTACGGACATCGTCGACCAAGGGCGGCAGCGAGACCTCCGTCCGCACGAGCTCCACTCGGCCAAAGTGCGAGAATGCCAAGACGTCGTCGATCAACTGGCCCATGCGATTGACGGCGCCCTTGATGAGCGCCAGGTATTCGGCGGATTGCGCATCGAGCGTTCCGGCGGCGGTATCCTGAAGTAGGCGGACGAATCCGGCGACTTGGCGCAGCGGAGTGCGGAGATCGTGGCTGATCGTATAGCTGAACGCCTCCACTTCGGCGTTGGCTACTCCCAAGTCAGTGACGCGCCGGGCGAGCTCCTCGTTCAATTGTGCCGGACGCGCTCCTCGGCTTGGCGGCGCTCCTCGATCTCGGCTTCGAGCGCACGGTGGGACTCGGCGAGAGCGTGCCGGTGGCGAAACAGGTCCGCAAAGATGGCGACCTTCGAGCGCAGCACCTGGAATTGGATAGGCTTGGTCAAAAAATCCACGGCACCGGCGGCGTAGCCGGCCATCATGCTGTCCGGGGCGTGGGCCGTGAGGAGCAGGATGGGGACGTGCTGCGTCTTCTTGCGGGCACGGACCATCTGGGCCAGCTCGATGCCGTCCATGCCTGGCATCATCACGTCGAGCACGATGACAGCAAACTCGCCAGCGAGCAGCGCGAGCAGCGCCTCCTCGGCGTTTTGCGCGCGAACGAGGCGATAGTCGGGCGAATCGAGGATGCTTTCGAGGGCGACGAGATTTTCGATCTTGTCGTCCACGAGCAGAATGGAGACCGGCGTGGTCATGACGGGTCACATTAGCATTCTGTCGGACTTAAACAGTCCGACAGAATGCTAAACCGCAAAGAATTCGGTAAAAAACGCAACGAAATGTCGTGGGCCAACCGCGTTGCGACGACCTGGAGTGCCATAATTATGCTGTTCATCTTTGTTCCAAGATCCATTACGGTTTTGCCTAAGGAGCGTGTCGGACATTGAGTCCGACACGCTCCTAGCGGTAGATCCACACGCGCAGCAGCGAGAGGAGCTGCTCGGTATTCACGGGCTTGGCGATGTAATCGCTGGCGCCCGCTTCGAGGCATTTCTCGCGATCTCCTTTCATTGCCTTGGCCGTGAGCGCGAGGATCGGTAGGGCGCGCAGCTCGGGGGCTTTGCGAATTTCGCGTATCGTTTCATAGCCGTCCATCTCGGGCATCATAATATCCATGAGCACGGCGCTGATATCGGCGCTGTTCTGGATCAGCTCTATGGCTTGGCGACCGTTCGTGGCGCCGATGACTTCCATGTCTTGGTTCTCCAGCAGTGTGGTGAGCGCAAAGACGGACGTCGTCGTCGACCACTAGCACTTTACGGCCGCGCAGCACTTCGTTGGAGGAATGCAGGCGCTCGAGCATCTTCTGCTTGCGCTCGGGCAGGTCGGTCACCAGCCGGTGCAAAAACAGCGCGGTCTCATCGAGCAGACGCTCAGGGGATTGAACGTCCTTCAGCACGATGCTTTTGGCGACGGTCTTGAGCCGTTTTTCCTCGATGCTCAATTCCTTGCCGGTAAAGACGACGATCGGCACCTGCGCGAGCGCTGGTCGGTCTGGATCTGATCGAGCAGCTCGAAGCCGCTCATGTCAGGCAGACGCAAGTCCAGCACGCAGCAGTCAAAGGGGCGTTCTGACAGCGCCGCAAGCGCCTCCGTGCCAGTGGCGACGGCGGTGATCTCGATGTCGTTGTGGCCCAGCAGCTCGATGATGCTGGTGCGCTCGAGATCGTTGTCCTCGACCACGAGCAGCCGCTTGACGTGCGGCGTGGTAAAGGTCTTGATCCGGTCGAGCGCGGCCTCGAGGCTCTCGGAGGTGACCGGCTTCACTAAATAGGCGAAGGCACCGTGGGCAAGGCCGTGGTGGCGCTCTGCTTCGAGCGAAATGATCTGCACGGGGATGTGCCGTGTCACCGGGTCGAGCTTGAGGTTGTTGAGCACCGTCCAGCCGAGCATGTCGGGTAGAAAGATGTCGAGCGTGATGGCCGTAGGCAGATACTGCCGGGCGAGCGAGAGCCCGACGGCGCCGCGCTGCGCGACGATGGCCTTGAAGCCCTTGTTGCGTGCGAGGCCGAGCAGCACGCGGGCGTAATGCGGATCGTCCTCGACGATGAGCATGACCTTGTCGTTTTCGGCTATCGTGTCGCGGTCGTCGGGAATGCTTTCCTCGCGCGCGACAGGTAGCACGGACAACGCGAGCGACGGGGCTTTGGCTTGTGCGGGCGCGGCAGAGGCGATGATCATGCCAGTGGTTGTGCCGATGTAAATGAGCGGCAGGTAGAGCGTGAAGGTGCTGCCTTGTCCCGGTGTGCTGCGGAGCCGGATCTCACCGCCCAGCAGTGCGGCCAGCTCGCGCGAAATGGCGAGACCCAGGCCCGTACCGCCGTATTTACGGGCGGTGCCAGCGTCGGCTTGCTGAAAGGCCTCGAAGATCAAGCGCTGCTTCTCCGGCGCAATGCCAATGCCCGTGTCGCTGACGGCGAGTGCGACCACGCCCGCGGCGCGGCTGAGCACCCGGTGATCCGGACTCCAGCCCGCCGCCGCCATGCGGACTTGCACGCCCACGTGACCATGCGAGGTGAACTTGAAGGCGTTGGAAAGCAGGTTCTTTAGGATCTGCTGCAGGCGGGTCGGGTCGGCGGCCATCGCGCGTGGCAGAGCCGGGTCGAACTCGACGTGGAACGGAAGGTTCTTCGATTCGGCGATGTGGCGGAAGTTGCGATCCACCGTGTCGCGCAGCGAGGCGAAGGTGATCTCCTTGACCTCGACCGTCACCGTGCCGGATTCGATCTTCGACAGGTCCAGAATGTCGTTGATGAGCGTGAGCAGGTCGGAGCCGGCGGAGTGGATGTTCTTGGCAAATTCGACCTGCTTGGGTGTGAGGTAGCCGCCGACGTTGTCGGCGAGCTGCTGGCCGAGTATGAGGATCGCGTTGAGCGGCGTGCGCAGCTCGTGGCTCATGTTGGCGAGGAACTCGGACTTGTACTTCGAGGTAAGCGCCAGCTCGGCGGCCTTTTCCTCGAGCGCGCGACGGGCCTGCTCGACCTCGGTGTTCTTGCGCTCGACCTCGATGTTCTGCTCGGCGAGCTGGTGGGCCTTTTGCTGGAGCGCCTCGTTGGTGTGTTGCAGCTCGCTCTGGCGCGCCTGCAGCTCGGTGGTGAGCTGCTGGCTCTGGACCAGCAGGCCCTCGGTGCGCATCGTCGCTTCGATGGTGTTGAGCACCACGCCGATGGACTGCGTGAGCTGCTCGAGGAAGGTGAGGTTGATGTCGGTGAACCGATACAACGATGCCAGCTCGATGACCGCCTTGGTTGCGCCCTCGAACAGCACTGGCAGCACCACGATGTTCGCGGGCCGCGCCTCGCCCAGGCTCGACTCGATGCGCGTGTATTCTGGCACTACGTCACTCAGCAGGATTTGCTTCTTTTCTACCGCGCACTGGCCCACCAGGCCGGCACCGAGCGGGATGCGCTCGACCTGGCCGGGACGCTGCGCATAACCGGCGAGCAGGCGCAGCTCGGGCTCACCCTCGGGCGTGCTTTCCGTCTGGTAAATGGTGCCCTGGTGGGCGTGCACCAGCGGGACGAGGTCGGAGCAGCGCTTGGCCGACTACGAACAGGTCGCGCTGGCCCTGTAGCATGTTGGTGAATTTGGCGAGGTTCGACTTCAGCCAGTCCTGCTCCTTGTTGCGCTCGATGGTGGCGCGCAGGTTGTCGATCATCGTATTGATGTTGTCCTTCAGCTCGGCGACCTCGCCACTCGCTTCGACCTGGATGACACGGGTGAGGTCGCCCTTAGTCACCGACGTGGCCACGTCGGCGATGGCGCGCACCTGCGTGGTGAGGTTGGCGGCGAGCAGGTTCACGTTGCCGATGAGGTCCTTCCACGTGCCGGCGGCGCCGGGGACGTTCGCCTGGCCGCCGAGCCGGCCATCGACGCCGACCTCGCGGGCGACGTTGGTCACTTGATCGGCGAACAGTGCCAGCGTTTCGGTCATGTTGTTGATCGTCTCGGCCAGTGCCGCGACCTCGCCTTTCGCATGCACGGCGAGGCGCTGGCGCAGGTTGCCGTCGGCTACGGCAGTCACGACCTTCACGATGCCGCGCACCTGGTCGGTGAGATTGGCGGCCATGACGTTGACCGAGTCGGTAAGGTCTTTCCACGTGCCGGCTACGCCCACGACCTGCGCCTGGCCGCCGAGCCGGCCATCGGTACCGACTTCGCGCGCGACGCGCGTCACCTCGGCGGCGAAGGCATTGAGCTGATCGACCATCGTGTTGATGGTGTTCTTCAGTTCGAGGATTTCGCCCTTCACGTCGACGGTGATTTTGCGGCTCAAATCGCCGCGCGCGACGGCGGTGGTGACTTCGGCGATGTTGCGGACCTGGGCGGTGAGGTTTGCGCCCATCGCGTTGACCGAGTCGGTGAGGTCTTTCCAGGTGCCGGCCACACCGGGCACGACGGCCTGCACGCCGAGGCGACCTTCGGTGCCGACCTCACGCGCGACGCGCGTGACTTCCGAGGCGAACGAGCGGAGCTGCTCGACCATCGTGTTGATGGTCTCCTTGAGCTGCAAAATCTCGCCGCGCACGTCGACCGTGATCTTTTTGGACAGGTCGCCGCTTGCCACGGCGATGGTCACTTCGGCGATATTGCGAACTTGGCCGGTCAAGTTCGACGCCATGAAGTTCACGTTGTCGGTGAGATCCTTCCACGTTCCGGCGACGCCGGAGACTTGCGCTTGACCGCCGAGCTTGCCCTCGGTGCCGACCTCGCGTGCTACACGGCTGACCTCGCCGGCGAAGGCATTGAGCTGATCGACCATCGTGTTGATGGTCTCCTTGAGCTGCAAAATCTCGCCGCGCACGTCGACCGTGATCTTGCGGCTCAAGTCGCCACGGGCGATGGCGGTGGCCACGTCGGCAATATTGCGGACCTGGCCAGTAAGATTGGAAGCCATCGAGTTGACATTGTCGGTCAAGTCTTTCCAGGTGCCGCTGACGTCGCGCACGAGCGCCTGGCCGCCGAGCTTGCCCTCGGTACCGACCTCGCGCGCCACGCGCGTGACTTCTGCTGCGAACGAGCGCAGCTGGTCGACCATCGTGTTGATGGTCTCCTTGAGCTGCAAGATTTCGCCGCGCACGTCGACCGTGATCTTCTTCGACAGGTCGCCGCTCGCCACGGCAATGGTCACCTCGGCGATATTACGGACCTGGGCGGTGAGATTCGAGGCCATCGAGTTGACGTTGTCGGTCAAGTCCTTCCACGTGCCGCCCACACCCCCGACTTTGGCTTGGCCGCCGAGCTTGCCCTCGGTGCCGACCTCGCGTGCTACACGGCTGACCTCGCCGGCGAAGGCATTGAGCTGATCGACCATCGTGTTGATGGTGTTCTTCAGCTCCAGGATCTCGCCGCGTACGTCCACGGTGATCTTGCGACTCAAATCGCCGCGGGCGATGGCGGTGGCCACATCGGCGATGTTGCGGACCTGGCCGGTAAGATTGGAGGCCATCGAGTTGACGTTGTCGGTTAAGTCCTTCCAGGTGCCGGCGACGCCGCGCACTTCGGCTTGGCCGCCGAGCTTGCCCTCGGTGCCGACCTCGCGTGCCACGCGGGTGACTTCCGAGGCGAAAGCGTTCAACTGGTCCACCATCGTGTTGATGGTGTTCTTCAGCTCGAGTATCTCGCCGCGTACGTCCACGGTGATCTTTTTGGACAGGTCGCCGGTGGCGACCGCGGTCGTCACCTCGGCGATGTTGCGTACCTGGCCGGTCAAGTTCGACGCCATGAAGTTCACATTGTCGGTGAGGTTCTTCCAGGTTCCCGCAACGCCCGGCACCGCCGCTTGGCCGCCGAGTCTGCCCTCGGTGCCGACCTCGCGCGCCACGCGCGTGACTTCCGAGGCGAAGCCGTTCAACTGGTCCACCATCGTGTTGATCGTGTTCTTGAGTGCGAGAATCTCGCCCTTCACGTCGACGGTAATCTTGCGCGAGAGGTCGCCCTTCGCCACGGCCGTGGTCACTTCGGCGATGTTGCGGACCTGCGCGGTCAAGTTCGAGGCCATCGAGTTCACCGAGTCGGTGAGGTCTCTCCAGGTCCCGGCGACGCCTGGCACCTGCGCCTGGCCGCCCAGCTTGCCCTCGGTGCCGACCTCGCGCGCCACGCGCGTGACTTCCGCGGAGAAGCCGTTCAACTGGCCCACCATCGTGTTGATGGTTTCCTTGAGCTCGAGAATTTCGCCCTTCACATTAACTGTGATCTTGCGGCTCAAATCGCCGCGCGCAACGGCGGTCGTTACTTCGGCGATGTTGCGGACCTGCGCGGTCAAGTTCGAGGCCATGGCGTTGACCGAGTCGGTGAGATCCTTCCACGTCCCTGCGACCCCCGGCACCACCGCTTGGCCGCCGAGCTTACCCTCGGTGCCGACCTCGCGCGCCACGCGGGTCACCTCCGCCGCAAACGAGCGGAGCTGATCGACCATCGTGTTGATCGCTTCCTTGAGCTGCAATATCTCACCGCGCACGTCGACGGTGATCTTTTTGGATAGATCGCCGCTCGCTACGGCGATGGTCACTTCGGCGATATTGCGAACCTGTGCGGTGAGGTTACCGGCCATCTGGTTGACCGACTCGGTGAGATCTTTCCAGACGCCCGAAACGCCCTTTACCTCGGCTTGGCCACCGAGCTTGCCCTCGGTGCCGACCTCGCGCGCCACGCGGGTGACCTCCGAGGTGAAGACCGAGAGCTGGTCGATCATCTTGTTCACCAGCTTCGCCGAGCGGAGGAACTCGCCCTCCAGCTGCCGGCCATCGACCTCCAGCGCCATCGACTGGCCGAGATCGCCCTTTGCCACGGCGCCGATGGTGCGTGCCACCTCGGTCGTCGGCCACACGAGGTCATCGACCAGCGTGTTGAACGCCACCACTTCATCTGCCCACGCACCGGTGGCGCCCGGCACGGTCATGCGTTGGCGCAGCTTGCCTTCCTTGCCGACCGTCTGGCAGATGCGCTGCTTTTCCCGCACCCGGCGATCGTTCAGCGCGGCGACATCATTGAAAGCGTCCGCGATCTTGCCAAACACGCCGGTCCACTCCGCGGGCAGACGCTGCGAAAAGTCGCCACCTCGAAACGCGAGCATCGACAGAAGAATCTGGTGCATGGCGTCGCCATCGCCGGCGCTGGGCTGGCCGTTACCGCGCTGTTTGGCGCGTTTGGTGACGCTGGAGTCGAATGTCGCCGGGGTCTTCGCCTGAATGAGGTTTTTCACGGGTTCACCGTTTGTGGTTGTGCAGTGGTACGTACCATCCCAAACCGTGTGGCCGCCATTCTTTTTGTAGTCGTGTTCTTCATCCATCCCGCGCTACTGTCTTTACGCCTGAAGGCGACGTGTGTACCGTTCTCGGGACGGAAGACTAAGCAAAGCATAGGCGTCAACTGAAATTAGGTTATAGGCGTTAAGTCTCTTTCATCTCAAAAAAGGAGGAATGCGCCATCCACACACCCCCGCCTAGGGGGTTTTTTGCTGGTTTGCCGATATCGCCCCTTCAGTTCGAATAACAATAATGGAGTGGGGCTATGAACGCGAGGGTTGGGCACGGCGGTTCTTCGACAACTGGCGGGCGAGCCTGAAATGGCAACGGCTGAAGCCCTACGAGGAGTTTGCTGAAATGATCGATCGCCATTGGGATGGGATTGCTGCCTACTGCAAACCCGAGAACAAAGTTTCGCTCGGTTTCGTTGAAGGATTTAACAACAAGATCCGAGTCATCCAACAACGCGCATACGGACTCAGAAACGAGGAGTACCTGCGATTGAAAGTCCTGACCTGCATGCTACCAGCGCTTTAAAACGCTCAAAACTACCCACTCGATTCCGTGATGAGCCCGACTAATTAAAACTGCGCGGGCGCTACTGCTCTGCTTCGCGACGCAATTCGCTGGCGGCTCACAAAGCGTCCCACTTTGTTCCCGGGTAACAAACGATTTGCCCTCAATGACTTCCTTGAGAGCTTGCTCATATTCTCCACTTTCCTAGTATATCTCTCCAAGATTACCGTGGCAATCGCCAATCCACAGATATCGCTACAGTCCTCAAGTAGAAGGATCGCAGAGTGAAGACATTGGTATCGTCTCAAAAATTTGGGGAAACCGGGTTAGAGTTTTACGATACTCCCAAGCCCAGTTGGTTTGCCTTTTCCCTGATGATCGCCGGTTTGCCGTATCACTGGCCCCAGAGGAGCCAGCCACTTTAGTGAGCACTGTTGGCGACCCACACGAAACAAGCCGTTGGTCTTTACGGTAACTGGACTTGGCCCCTGGCTATGTGGCTGCTTTGGCTGTGGAAGGACATGACTGGCGACTAAAATGCTGGCAATGGGCGGAGGCGGATCCTGTAACACCAAACAGCGAACGACCGACAGAGCAAAATTCTCGGACCAACGCAGTCCCTCTGTGACAGCATCCGAGAGACTGTCGGCGAAATTCCTCTTGCGTAAGTCGTGTTAAATTCAGAGATTGGTATGCGGAAAGTCGGTTGAAAAACACCGGCTCCACTCATTCGTGTCGAAGTGCATCGATAGGATTCAAACGCGCGGCCTTGTGGGCCGGAAAGTACCCGAACATAACCCCAACCGCACCGGAGAATATGAAGGCGATTATCACGATCGCTAGATTTGGGATGAAGAGAATCTTGAGAAAGTGAGCGGCGATAACAGACCCCACGAGTCCCAAAAGGATTCCCACAATTCCTCCAAATGATGCAAGCACAATCGCTTCCACTAAAAACTGCATGAGGACCTCCTTTTCCCGGGCGCCTACGGCAAGCCGAATGCCGATCTCCCGGGTTCGTTCGGTTACCGACACCAGCATAATGTTCATGATGCCGATGCCCCCGACCAGTAGGCTCACAGTGGCGATGGCACCCAGCAGTGTGGTAAGTATTTGGTACGTCCTCGCCGCTGTGTTAGCGATCTCTGTGAGATCGTACACTTCGAAATCGTTCTCCGCCTTCTGCTGCAGGTGGCGGCGTTCACGCATCACCAACTCGATATTCCGCTTGACTTCCGCAATGACTTCACCACTCGCTGCCTCAACGTAAATAGCGCTGACGTCGCGATTGCCGGCGATACGCCGTTGAAAGGCGTGCAGCGGCATGACCACTAGATCGTCCTGGTTTATGCCGGTTAGCCATCCACCCTTGGGTTCAAGCACCCCGATCACTTCACAAGACAGTGTCCCAAGCCGGATTGAGGCACCGAGAGGATTTTGCGGCCCGAACAGCGCATCGCGCACGATGCTGCCCAGGATGCAGACGGGCTTCCCGGCGAGCAGCTCGGCCTCGCTGAAGGGACGTCCCTGGTTAATCGGCCAATTTTTGACTTTAAAAAAGGAATTATCGGTGCCATTGACGGTGGTAGACCGGTTCTTGCTACCGTAGACGACCCGCATGGATTTTGTCGCAGATGCCGCCACTGCCATCACGTTTGAGATCTCCTGGTCGAACGCTGTAGCATCGTTCAGATTAAAGGGAGCAGCACTCGACGTCACCCCAAGGGCTCTTTGAGCGGCTCCAGGGGTGACGATAAGGAGATTCTCGCCGAGGCTAGCGATCTCTGTAGTGATCTGCGCGCTGGCCCCGCCCCCGAGGGTGACCATGATGATGACCGCCGCGACTCCGATGACCACTCCCAGAATTGTGAGCGATGAGCGCATAACATTGCGGCGGATCTCCCGCAGCGCCAGTAACAGTGTGTTCCATAACATCAGGCGATGGCTTCCTGTAGTTCGTCGACCGCGATGGCTCCATCTAGGAAGTGCACGCAACGCTGTGCGTACGCCGCCATGTCAGGTTCGTGGGTCACCATCACAATAGTGAGGCCGCGATCACGATTCAATTGGGTCAGAAGCTCCATGATCTCTCGGCTATGCGCGGAATCCAGATTGCCGGTGGGTTCATCTGCCAAGAGGATGGCTGGATTCGTCACGATCGCGCGGGCAATGGCGACCCGTTGTTGCTGGCCGCCGGAAAGCTCTACGGGGGTGTGCTTTTTCCACCCCTCAAGGCCCAAGGCCGCAAGGACCTCAAGGGCTCGCGCATGCCGTTCGGCGGCTGGGATGCTGCGATAGATCAGCGGCAGCTCCACGTTCTCCAAAGCCGACATCCGGCCAAGGAGGTTGAAGTTCTGGAAGACAAAGCCGAGATAGTGACGACGCAACAAGGCGCGCTGGTCCCGGGTTAGCTTGCCGACTTCCAAGCCCCGAAAGAAAAAAGTGCCTGAGGTGGGGATATCCAGGCAACCGAGGATGTTCATGCAGGTCGATTTCCCCGAGCCGCTCGGTCCCATCACGGCCATGAACTCGCCGTCGTCAATCTGCAGGTCAATGCCGGTCAGCGCCCGTACCTCGGTCTGCCCCTCGCCATAGACCTTGGTCACGCCACGCAGCTTGATAAGAGGGTGATCATGACCCCTTTTCACCTTCATGACCTCGGTTATCTCGTTGGAACGAACCACCAGCTGGCCCGCCCCCAGCTCCGTCCGTCCTGACTACCTCGATCAGGAGCGGCAACCCAGGCTTGAGATCTTTGGTTAGGATCTCCGTATTATGGCCGTCGGAGAGTCCAACGGTCACCGGGATAGGGACAGGTCGCCCATCACGGAGAGTCCAGACTAGTTGCTTATGACCGTTGGATAAGGGCGCGTCAGGGGCGGTCGCCTGGTTGGCCGCCCGGGGCGGGGTAAAACGCAGCGCGCTGTTGGGCACCAGGATAGCGTCTGTGACCCTATGCGTCGTGACGTCGACCGTAGCGGTCATGCCCGGCCGCAGCAGCAGTTCCGAGTTGTCCACGCTGAGCAAGGTCTCATAGGTCACGATCCCTTCCCCCCTTCGCGGAGTATTTCGAATCGAGATGATTTTCGCTGGGAACTTGCGATTCGGGTAGGCGTCGACCGTAAAGGTCGCATCCTGTCCTTTTTTTATTGGGCCCATATTGGCTTCATCGATATTGGCGTGGAGCACCATGCGCGTGAGGTCTTCGGCCAATGTGAACAGTACTGGGGTCTGGAAAGAGGCAGCCACCGTCTGGCCGGGTTCGACCTTGCGGGCAAGGACAATGCCATCAATGGGCGAGTGGATCGCCGCTTTGTCCAGATTGGTCTGATCGGCGTTTAAGGTCGCTCGGGTGAGGGCGATCTGTGCCTTGGTGCTGGCCTCCTCGGCCCGGGCACGCAGATATGCGGCTTTCGCGGTATCAAGATCTTGCGTGGGCGCGAGACCTTTTGCGGTGAGTTTCTGCATCCTCTGGAATTTCAGACTTGTTTCCACCAGAGTCGCCTTTGCCACCTGTAGTCTGGCCTGCTCCGATTCGAGCGAGGCCTCGGATTGCAGGAGCTTGGCCTTGAGCTCATCGGTATTCAACATGGCCAGCATCTGGCCCCGCTTGACCCGGCCGTTATAGTCCACTTCAACCGTCTCGATGGTGCCGGACAACTCGCTGCCCACGTCCACCTGGTTGATGGGCTTCAGTGTGCCCGTTGCGGTGATCGTGACGGTCAAACTGCCACGTTGCACCTTAACGGTCTTGAACTCCGACGGGCGTGCATTAAGGAATTGATTCTTCAGCACGATCCCTGCACCCACAACCAAAACTCCAAGAATCGCGATGATGCCCCATTGCTTTAGTGGCTTTCGGTCGCGGTTCACGTCATCGAAACCCAAGGTTTGAACAATATCGGCATCCTGATGTGTCTTGACCACCTCGGTGTGCCGATGAATCTTCGAATCTTGGGTCTTTCTCCTTCTCGGACCAGGCTTCGAACGTCCCTGATCCTCCGCCTCCTCCGGGGAGACCGTCTCTTTCTCCATCTGGCTCGGCTCGAGCTTAGGCTTGACCGTCTCACCCTTCAGCTCCCCGATCGCCTTTTCTAATTGCTCGATTCGCCTCTGCTGCTCCATAATGACCTTATCATTACAGGACCTTGTTCATTTTGCAAAACTTGCAACCAGTTCTAGTCAAGCGGTCCGCGCGGCTAATCCATATGGTAGAAATGTCCCCTTGCCTGGTCGATGAGCTGGCCGTCGACCAATTTGATGCAACGATCGGCAATGCCAAGATACTGATCGTTATGTGTAATCACCACGACGGTCTTACCCTGTCTCTTAAGATCAGGTAGTAGCTTCGTAACGTAGGTACTTAGCGTCACAGAAGACGGGTTCCAAGTCGAGATGTAAGCGCCCCGTTTGCCGGTGGATAAGTCCGGCCGCCATTGTGGGGTTTAACGAATGGGGCAGAAAGACGTCGGTGTCCGAGCAGCGTCGAAAACGTCCATCGAAATCGCCTTCACCTATCGTGGAGAACAATGCCGAGAAAGGATCAAGCGCAAGCCCATCCCCGCAGCCTAAAGATCAGCATGTTCATCACTTATCGCCGCATTGTAAACCACCAGCTGATTCCCAAGTTTGGTGACAAGGCACCGACCGAAGTTAATGGCTGGCGTGTCGCTACGCTCGTGATGCATGTCGGCCGTCCTGTCCCCGAAATGCACTCGCATGACGCGACAGGCTATTAGTGCCGCGATTCGTCCTGCGTCCGCAGCGTCGCACCACTGCGCGGTGCGACACAGCTCCCACACTGACTTTACGGCGCGATGCGTCTCCTGCTTCGTATATGGTCTCCTCCCGTTTTGCAAGACCGTGTGTGTTTCGATGACAGGGACCGGATTGCTGCCGTATATCCGGCCTCATTGTAGGAGGTGCTACTCTCCCGGGCCACGATGTCATGCGCGCGGGTCGTCCTCATCGCCCGTTCGATCTCGTTGGATCTGCGAAGCAGCCAGGTTTTCGATCCGCCGGTGTGACCTGTAGTGTCATCGATGCTCACAAAGCCTTCGCAATCGTCGGTGGGTGACCTCCTCTTTAGCTGTGCCGGGTGACTTCTCAGGTTCTCATCCGCGCGCGTTCGCGTACGTGGGCCTGTAAAGCGCGTTGTGCCTGAGCATCGCCCAGCCGATGCGCGCCAGTTTGTTGGCCAGCGCCACTGTCGCCTTATTGATGCCGCGGGTTGCTCGCACGCGGTTGATCCAGCGGCTCAAGAGATCGTCCTTGTGTTGCGCCATCCTCCCCACGGCGCGGGCGCCGTGCACCAGCAGACTGCGCAGGTAACGGTCACCGCGCTTGCTGATGCCCAGCAGTCGCTCTTTACCGCCGCTGCTATGTTGCCACGGCACCAGCCCCAGGGCGGCGGAGGTCTGCCGTCCGTTCTGGTACTGGCCGCCATCACCCAGCGCGCCGGCGAACACGCCCGCCACGATCGGACCGAAACCCGGGATCGTTTGCAGTCGGCGCACGCGCTCGTCTTCTTTCGCCGCCGCCTGGAATTCCGTGGTCAAGACCTTGATGTGCGCATCCAGTTCCGCCAGCTGCTCGCAGCCTTGGGCCAGAAGGCGG
>Ga0136616_10001025_pt1 | contig 14319 bp, 14 predicted proteins | sample AntDrymUQ2992106_2_FD_106648 | JGI IMG/M metagenome (GOLD analysis project Ga0136616, IMG submission 106648) | Polar desert sand microbial communities from Dry Valleys, Antarctica - metaG UQ299 (21.06) | ecosystem: Environmental > Terrestrial > Soil > Desert | place: Antarctica: Dry Valley...
CCCAGCCAGCACCTTTGCATCGTGACCCAACTCGGCCAGCAGGCCCAGTGTTTCCTCCAGGGTGCACGGCGCGGCATAGCCGAAAGGTGGGGGTTTCATCGGAGCCTCACCCTGCCATCAAAGCGGACTCGGAAGATCTCCTGGAACTCCCCGATGGTCAAGACCTTCGCTCCTCGAGCTGGGCGAGCTGCAGTACCGACCAAGGACTGAGCAGCCGCGGATGTTCACGGCCCAAGTAGGTCGCTTCGGGGCGGTGCAGCCACATCCAGTCGACGACCTCGTCGGGATCGACCAGCGGGGTGGGTCGATGACCGGCGACCTGAGCGGTGAACACCGGACACACCTCGTTCTCCACCACACCACCGGCATCCACTGCCCGGTAAGCGAAATCGGGAAGGGCCAGCGCCATGGACTCGGGAACCAGGCCCAGCTCGCTGGCCAGGCGACGACGCACCGCATCGTGCATGGCTTCGTCTGGTGCCGGATGCCCACAGCAGGCGTTCGACCAGACGCCCGGCCACGTCCGCTTGGTCACGGCGCGTCGGGTCAGCAACGTGTTGTCCTCGTGGTCGAAAAGGTGCACGGAGAAAGCCAGATGCAGCGGCGTACCGGCATGGTGCACCTCGGACTTGAGCTGCGAGCCGATCGGACGGCGCTGCTCGTCGAGCAGCACCACCCACTCGTCGGCGACGACTACGTCACCGCTTCTTCCGGACTGCCTTGGTAGGTCGTGATCCGGCATTGCCCGACGGACCGGAGCGGGAACTGTCGGACCCGGTCCGGGCCGTATCTGCCCGCTTGTCGTTCGCCGTCCTGGACGCTGCACGAGTGGGCGCATCATCGTGCAGTCCGCTCCGCCTGCCCGCCCGGGTGGCACCAACGGCGTCGCCCTCTCCGGCGAGTCTGCCCTCTGTGGTCAGGGCCTCCTGGAGTTCGGCCGGAGCCAGGACCCGAGCGAGGTGCCAGCCGGCCACTGCCACGATCGTGCCCAGGGCGATCCCGCTGAGACTGAACGTGTCGGTGAATACCAATGTCACGTTGCCGATCGCGATGATGATGCCCGCGGCCAGCGGGACGAGGTTGATCGGGTTTGCGAAGTCGACCCGGTTCTCCTTCCAGATCTTGGCTCCCAGCAGGCCGATCATCCCGTACAGCACCACGGTGATCCCGCCCAGCACGCCGCCCGGCGTGGCTGCGACCAGCGCGCCGAACTTGGGAATCAGGCCGAACAGGATGGCCACGAGCGCAGCGACGTAGTACGCAGCGGTGGAGTAGACCCGGGTGGCGGCCATGACCCCGATGTTCTCCGCGTAGGTGGTCGTCGGTGACCCGCCCACGGAGGAGGCGACGACGGTGGCGACTCCGTCACCGAAGATGGCCCGACCCAGCACCGGGTCCAGGTCGCGCTTGGTCATCTCGGCGACGGCCTTGACGTGTCCGGTGTTCTCGGCGACCAGAGCGATCACCGCGGGGAGCACGAGCAGGCTGAAGTTGATCGAGAAGCTCGGGGCGGTGAATTCGGGCAGGCCGAACCAGGGCGCGTCACCGACGGCTGAGAAGTTGGTGCGCAGGTGTGGCCCAACCTCGCCCGTTGCGGGCATCAGTGAGGTGATCTCTCCCACGGTCTGGTCGAGGATCCAGGACAGGACGAAGCCGAAGACGAGCCCGAGCAGGATGGAGATGCGGGCCAGGAAACCGCGCAATGAAAGGGCAGCCACGATGACGAAGGTCATGGTGGCCAGCGCAACCCACTGGTCTTGCGGCCAGTAGATGTCGGCGACCACCGGCGCGAGGTTGAATCCGATCAGCATGACCACCGCGCCGGTCACTGCCGGCGGCAGGATCTTGTTGAGCACCCGGGCCCCGGCGTAGTGGATGATCAGGCCGACGATGGCCAGCACGACTCCGGCGATCAGGATCGAGCCGACCACGTCGCCGCTGTCCCCGCCGCCGGCTCGGATCGCGAAGACCCCACCGACGAAGGACGCGCTGGTGCCCAGGTAGCTCGGCACCTTTCCCTGCACGATGAGCAGGAAGATGATCGTCGCGATCCCGCTCATCATGATCGCGAGGTTGGGATCCAGGCCCATGATGAGCGGGAACACGAATGTGGCCCCGAACATGGCAACCACGTGCTGGGCGCCGATCCCGGAGGTGCGGGCCCAGGTCAATCGCTCGTCAGGGGCCACCGACTCCCCGATGGGCGGGGTCTTCCCGTCACCGTAGAGCTTCCAACTGAACGCCATTCCGGGCCTCCTGCAACGAGATCACCCTTCGAGGAAATCATCGAGGGTGTCGATCATCGGGCAGTGTGCCGCCCCCACCGCCGCTTGTGAAGGGCACCGGACGACGTGCCGATCCGATCGAAAGACTCAGGTGAGCCCGTGCACGTCGATCAGATGCAGCGCCAACTGGACATTCAGCCGTACCGACGAGTCGGTCATGAACGGGCCGAGCAGCCGTTCGAGCTTGCCGATCCGGTAGCGCAGCGTGTTGTAGTGGAAATGCTGGCTGCGGGCCGCCTCTGCCACGTTGAGATTCGCCTCGAGCAGGACGCGCAACGTCTCGAGCAGGTCGCTGTGCTCCGAGCTTGCGTCGGGCACCAAGGGCCCGAGTACCTCGGCAAGGTAGGACCGCAGCTCCCCGGAATCCGGAATGAGCGACAGCAGCCGCAGCACCCCCAGCGAGTCGAACGAGATCACCGCGCCGGGAACGTGCGTCTGAAGGCCGACCTGCGCGGCGCGGCGCGCTTGGGAATACGCAGCGGGTAACTCCGAGAGTGAGGTGACCGGGCGGCTGATGCCGGTACTGGCCGGCGTCGGGGCACCGTGCCGGTCTGCATGAACCCGTGCTCCGACTCCGGCGATCAGGTCAGCGGCCGCCGGCACCGTTGCCTGGTCGGACGCGCCAGTGCCGTCGGCCGCGGGCTGGTCGACCGGCAGCAGCGTGAGCACCTGGTCGGAGACGACGACCACAGCGGCGCCGGCGATGTGGCCCTCGAGTGCCGACCGCCACGCCGCCGCAAAACGCTCCAGATCATCCCGGCGACTTCGGGGCGACTGGTCCGGAACCGGTTGCACGGTCGTCACGGTGAGCACCAGGGACGCCTGCAGTTTCCAGCCGAACCATCTGGCCTGGTCCAACACCCTTTCCATGTCGTCGAGACGACCCTCGACCAGATCACGAAACAGATCACTCTGGTACCGGGTCTCGACCGCGGTCACGGCCAACTTCTGGGTGATCGTCAGTGCAGCAGCGGCCGCTGCGCGTTCGAGGATCGTCAAGGTGTCCGTGGCGTGCATGCCATCTCGCCGGGCAGCGAGCAGCCACCCGTGTTCGAAGTCCCCCGCCGTGATCGGGACAACGATCGCCGTACCGCCGCCGGCGAGGTTGACCACGCCGCGGGCGGGTAACTCGGCCTTCACTAGTTCGGCCATGCCTGACAGCCGCTCGCCCTCGGGGCCTGCGCTGGCCAGGATGGCGCCCTCGGTCCCGATGGCAACCACATCAGCTTGGGACAACAAGGTCGCTGCCTTGGCGGTGACCTCGTCCAGACCGCCGCCGGCCAAGACGGTGGCCATGATGGCGCGGTGCACCTCGTCGGAGTGAGCCAGTGCTGCTGCCTGCTTGTTGAGGATCTCGGTGAGTACCTGGTTCAGGATGTCGTCGAAGCCGACGTCGTCGGGCAACAGGATGACCGGAAAGCCACGCCGGTCGGCGTCGGCAAGCATCTGCGCCGGAAGTTCGTCGACGTAGCGAGCCAGCTTGATGGCGAAAGCAGCCAGCCCTCTGTCGTCCAGATCACCGACCAGGCCGATCAGGCTCGACGGGCTCTGCCGCAGTGGATACCCGGTGGTCAGGATCAGTTCGTCGGCCTTGACCCAGGGCAGGACGTCGGGGACCTCCATGACGTTGAGCCGGCGGACTATCCGATGTAGACCGGAAGCGCCGGCAACAAGCCGCGCGGTACGCAAGCTGGACAGCCCCAGCACCTCGGCTACGGAGATCCCGGAGACCGCGCTTCGGCCATGTTGATCACCAGGTGTGGACGGCTCGTTACTGGCTGCATGGCTCGCATGATCAACTAGCACTCTTTCACCACCAGTCGGCTCGATCTTGGCACTTTTGACCATACGCCAGACGATCATGCCGGACTAGTTTCGCGTTCAATGAGTAGCGCCCTAGCTTTAGATTCGGCCGATACCCGCTCCGCATCACGGAGTGCGTCGTCCGCACACCTAGCGGCGGCTCCTGCCTTGGCCAGCACCGGCATTGCCGATCTGCTCCGCGGACCGCTGCGCTCTGCCACCGTGATCTCGATCTTCCCGACCGCCATCTATCTGCGCGCTGAACCACTGCCCTACGCCGACCGGAACACCGCGGAGACCGGCATCCGCCGGCAGTCGGGTGTCGTCGCGATCCTGACCAGTGACGCCAGCCGCCTACCGCTAGGCGCGATTCTTCATCGGCCCGCCACCCACCGGCCGCTGATCAGCAGTCATGGTGCACTCGATGCATTCGTCGGCGAAGGGCGGATCACGGTCGGTGCGTTGACCGTGTGCGCCTCGGGTTGGTGGGACCCGCGGCCGCGGCTGCCCGCGATCGCACCGGCCCTCCTACCTGAGGGGCTGCGGGAGCTACGGGCGGCGGTCAGTGAGCGCCTGCACAGTCCGGTCCGCGACGTGCCCGTCGAGCTGTGCGGTCAGTTGGGGGCGCTGCGGGCTGCGCTACGCCGCACTGACGTCACCGCGGCCCTACGGGCCAGCCAGCGCATGATCGGCCTCGGTCCAGGCCTGACGCCGGCCGGAGACGACCTGTTGTGCGGGGTGCTGGCCGGGCTCACCTTGCTGGGACACCCGCAGGCCGGGCGAATCGGTGCGGGAATCCTCGCGCTCGCACCGGGGCGCACCACCGACCTGTCGCTTGCCCTGCTGCGGCATGCGACGCTGGGTCAGGTGAACAGCGAACTCGGAACCGTCATCCAAGCTCTCGCCGGGACCGGCCGGCTGCACGGCGCTCTGGAGCGCCTCTTCGCTGTCGGGCACACCAGCGGAATCGCCCTGGGCCTTGGTCTCAGCGCCGCCGTCGACCTCACCAGCCGCACCATCCGGGGTCGGGGGTGACCTCGGGTCTCGACCATGTGGAGTGCCGGCAGGGGCAGTACTACGACTCGGTAACACTCATGCAGGCCAGCCGCACGGTCGCCGGTATCACCGGTGTACGTGTGGCCTTGATAGCTATGGCCACCCCGCTGAATCTCGAACTCGCCGAGGGCATGGGATTCGTTGTGCCGCAGGCAGTCCCGGCGCAACTGCTGATCGCCGTACGCGCGGAGGACCAGACTGGGATCGATGCTGGGCTTGCGGCCCTGACAACTGCGCTGTCCGCCCGCACCGCCTCCTCAGGAGGGATCGACAGTGGTGAGGACCTGCGACCGGCCACCATCGGTGCAGCCTTCGCCGACAGCGACGCCGCGTTGGCTCTGATCAGCGTTCCGGGACCGTACGCCGCGATCGAGGCCTTCGACGCAGTGGCCGCCGGTCGGAACGTCATGATCTTCTCCGACGGGGTCAGCGTCGAGGACGAGATCGCGCTCAAGCGCGCCGGCCGGGACGCCGGAGTCCTGGTGATGGGGCCTGACTGCGGCACCGCGATCGTCAGCGGAGTCGCGCTGGGCTTCGCCAACGTCGTACGCCGTGGGCCGGTCGGCATCGTCGCCGCCAGCGGCACTGGTGCCCAGCAGATCAGTTCGCTGCTGGAGACAGCAGGAGTCGGCGTGAGCCATCTTCTGGGCCTGGGTGGGCGAGATCTCTCCGAGCGGGTCGGTGGCCTGGGGGCTGAACTCGCGCTCATTGCCCTGGATGCCGATCCCGATACCGACCTCATCGTTCTCGTCTCCAAGCCGCCCGATGATCAGGTGACACAACGCCTCCGAACGTTGACCGATGGGTTCAGCACGCCGGTGCAGTTCGCCTTGCTCGGCTTCGGGCAGCCGGACCTCACTCAGGCGGTGGAGTCGGTGTTGGCTGCCGTGAGCGCGAGCGCGCCCTCGTGGCCGGTGATCGGACAGGACCAGCGCCCGGGTCAACCAGCGCAACTGCACGGTTACTTCGCCGGTGGCACCTTGGCCGCGGAAGCGCTCCTCCTGATCGACGAACTCGCTCCGATCAGTACCAACCTGGGGCCTGCAGCCGTGCCCGCCACCGAAGCGTTGTCCGGTAGCTCTCACGTCATCGTGGACTTCGGAGAGGATGAGCTGACCCAGGGCCGGGCGCATCCGATGATCGACCCGACCCTGCGCCTGGATCAGATCACTCGACTGGGCCGGACGGCCGACGGTGAGCGGGTCCTGCTCGTCGATGTCGTGCTGGGTCATGGAGCCGAGCCCAATCCGGCTGAGGCCCTCGTACCGGCCTTGCGTGCGGCGGCGCAACGGATGGGCGAGCGGGGTCACGAGCTGAGCGTGATCGTGTCCTTGTGCGGGACCGATGCCGATCCACAGAGTTGGCACTGCCAGGCTGTCGCGCTGGGCGACGTGGGCGCCCTGGTCTTCGCCTCCAACGCTCAGGCGGCCCGGCACGCGCTGGCACTGGCCCGCGGAGCCATCCCCGCGGCGTCTGCGCGATGAGCCGACCGGTGCGCTTAGTGCATGAGGCGGGCTGGCGATGAGCCGGCCCCTGGGCGCACTGCTGTCCGCACCCTTGTCGGTGGTCACCGCCGGAGTGGATCTGTTCCCTCGAGCCCTGCGCGATCAGGGCACTGCGGTCGAGGTGGTGGACTGGCGTCCACCGGCCTTCGGCGATCCGGCGGACCTGGCGGCCCTGGCTGCTGACCCTCGTCGCGTCGCGGCCAACCGGAGCGCCACCGAGCGGATCCTGTCCGCGGGAGCCGAACTCGTGGATGTACGCCCGGCCGCCGACGCGCTCGGGCTGCCCCGAGACCTCTTCCTGCACGCCGGTCCCCCGATCGAGTTCGGTGACGCGTCGGGGCCGCTGCGCGGCGCGTTGATCGGTGCAGCCTTGTTCGAGGGTCTCGCCACTGACCCCGACGAGGCAGTGCACATGCTGGAGTCCGGCCGGATCCGTTTGGAACCGTGCCATCACCATCGGGCGGTCGGGCCGATGGCCGGTGTCACCACGGCGTCGATGTGGGTCTCGGAACTGCGTGACCCGATCAGCGGCGGGACGGCGTACTGCTCGCTGAACGAAGGCTTGGGCAAGGTGCTGCGCTACGGCGCGTACTCCGCCGAGGTGATCGACCGGCTGCGCTGGATGGGGGATGTGCTTGGGCCGGTGCTGTCAGCGGCGCTGAACAGGTCCGGTCCGGTCGACATCAAGTCGATCCTCGCCCAGATGCTGCAGATGGGCGACGAGGGGCACAACCGCAATCGGGCAGGGTCGTTGATGTTTCTCCGTGACCTGGCACCTGCCATCGCCGACTCCGGAGTACCGGCTGTACAGGTGGCCGAGGTCCTGCGGTTCATCGGCGGCAACGAACACTTCTTCCTCAACTACGGGATGCCGGCAGCGAAGCTTGCCTTGGATGCCGCCCGGGACTTCCCGGGGTCGAGCGTGGTCGTGGCCATGGCACGAAACGGGACCGAGTTCGGCATCCAGACGTCGGGCACCGGCGATGCCTGGTTCACCGGCCCGGCCTTGACGCCGGACGGGCTCTTCCTGGGTGGGTATGGGCCCGATGATGCCAACCCTGACATCGGGGACTCTGCGATTATGGAAACCCTTGGGGTAGGCGGCTTTTCGATGGCGGCCGCACCAGCGATCGTCCGTTTCGTGGGTGGCACGGTTCCGGATGCTCTGGCCACCACGCGGCGGATGTTTGCCATCACGGTCGCCGAGAACCCCGCTTATGCCATTCCCGTGCTCGAGTTCCGCGGCGCGCCGACCGGGATCGACGTTTTGAGCGTCGCGCGGACCGGCATCCTGCCGCAGATCAACACCGGCATGGCCGGGCGGGTGGCCGGGACCGGTCAGGTCGGCGCCGGATTGGTCAAGCCGCCACAGGTGTGCTTCGAGAAGGCCCTCGCCGCCCTTGCCGAGCGCGCCCGGTCCTCGTCCGGCTGAGTCAAATTCGCTGGTCCTAGTGTTTGGGCCGGTCAGATGCGGCAGGCGTGGATGTCGGTGACCAGGATCGCCCGAGCTCCGGCTCGCCAGAGGTCGTCCATGATGCGATTCGTGTCGGCCCGAGCCACCATGGAACGCACGGCAACCCAGCCCTCTTTACGTAATGGCGAGACCGTCGGCCCTTCAAGACCCGGCGTGATCTCGCAGGCGGCCTCGAGCACCTCGACCGGGCAGTCATAGTCCATCAGGACGTACTGCCGGGCGACGAGCACCCCCTCTAGCCGGCGGACGAGTTGGGTCACGGCGGAGCCGGCTGCCTCGCCTGGCCGCCGGCGGATCAGCACGGCCTCGGATTCCAGCAGCGGTTCACCGATCACCTGCAGCCCGGCCGTACGAAGGGTCGTACCGGTCGAGACCACATCGGCGACCGCATCGGCGACGCCGAGCCGGCAGGCGGTCTCCACCGCGCCGTCGAGGCCGATGACATCGGCGACAACCCCCAGTTCGGCAAGGTATTTCGACAACAGCCCCGGATAGGCCGTGGCCACCCGCAGGCCGGCCAACTCCGCGATCGTGGACGGGCTCCCGCCCGGTGCGGCAAAACGGAACGTCGAGTGCCCGAAGTCCAGCGCGAGCAGTTCGTCGGCCTCGGCCTGAGCGTCGAGGAGCATGTCCCGGCCGGTGATTCCCAGGTCGACGGTCCCTGACCCGACGTAGACAGCGACGTCGCGTGGGCGCAGATAGAAGAACTCGACGTCGTTGTCCGGGTCGAGAATCACCAGCTCGGAGGTGCTGACGCGTTGTCGATACCCCGACTCGCGCAGCATGAGGGCGGCCGGCTCGGCCAGCATGCCCTTGTTGGGTACGGCTACGCGCAGCATGCGACCTCCTCGGGTGCGACAGCTCGTGGCGGAGAACTGACGTGCCGCCTCCACGGGTGCGTCACTCAGAGATGAGCGTAAACGTCGTCCAGATCCAGCCCCCGCGCCAGGATGAGTACCTGTGTCCAGTACAGCAACTGGGAGATCTCCTGCGCCGCGCGTTCGGCCGACTCATGCTCGGCGGCCATCCACGCTTCGCCGGCTTCCTCGAGCACCTTCTTCCCCACCGCGTGCACCCCGTCGGACAGGGCGGAGACTGTCCCGGAGTCGGGATCTGCGGCATCGACCCTGGCCCGCAACTCGGCGAAGAGGGCATCGAAGGACTTCCCTGGCTGTACCTGGGTCACGGGCTCTCCTGGGTGCGCAACTTCGAGAGGGCCAACGCGGTGTGCAGGGCTGCGGCCGTCGCCTCGGCCCCCTTGTCCTCGATACTGCCGGGCCCTCCACAACGATCGCGGGCCTGCTCCACGGTGTCGCAGGTCAGCACACCGTTGCCGACCGGGGTCCGTTCGTCCAACGCCACCCGGGTCAGTCCGTACGTGACGGCCTCGCAGACGTACTCGAAATGCGGAGTCCCGCCTCGGATCACTGCGCCGAGAGCAACCACAGCGTCGTGCGTACGGGCGAGTTCCTGTGCCAGTATCGGCAGCTCGATGGCACCACTGGCCCGCAGCACCGTCGCATCCAGAACGCCGAAGTCGGCGGCGCAGGCAAGGGCCCGTTCCACCAGGACGTCGGTGATATCGGCGTGCCAGGTGGTTGCCACGATGGCCAACCGAAGCGCGGCGGCATCGGTGGGCCCGGGCGGCGCGGGCGGCGGCCGGCCTTGACCGCTCATGCCTGCTCTTCCCTCGGCGGCAGATTGTCGATCAGGTGTCCCATCCGATCCCGCTTGGTCGTCAGGTAGTCGAGATTTTCCGGATTGTGCGCCGTGGGTAGGCTGACCAGTCCGACGACGCTCAGTCCGTAGCCTTCCAGTCCAGCGCGCTTGGCCGGGTTGTTGGACAGCAATCGCATAGAGCGCACGCCGAGATCGACGAGGATCTGTGCGCCGGTGCCGTAGTCGCGGGCATCGGCGGGCAGCCCCAGCGCGAGGTTGGCATCTACGGTGTCTGCGCCGGCCTCCTGGAGTTGATAGGCCTGCAGTTTGTGCAGCAGTCCGATCCCGCGCCCCTCATGACCGCGCATGTAGAGAACGATGCCGCGGCCCTCGGCAGCAACGGCTTGCAGCGCCGCGTCGAGCTGTTTGCCGCAGTCACAGCGCATTGAACCGAACACATCCCCGGTCAGACACTCCGAGTGCACGCGCAGCAGGACCGATTCACCGTCGCCGATGTGGCCACGGACCAGCGCGATATGATCCCGATCGTCGTAGGCTGCGCGATAGCCCACGGCCTGGAATTCGCCGTACCTGGTCGGCATCCGGGCCTCGGCCACCCGCTCGACCTGCCGTTCACTGCGCCGGCGATGCGCGATCAGGTCCGCGATGCTGATCAGGACCAGGCCGTGCTCCGCGCAAAAGGCCGATAGCTCCGGAAGCCGGGCCATCGAGCCGTCGTCGTTGACGATCTCGCACACGACCCCGGCCGGGTGCAGGCCGGCGAGCCGGGCCAGGTCGACGGCCGCCTCGGTATGCCCAGGTCGGCGCAGAACCCCACCTTCGACCGCACGCAGTGGGAACACGTGTCCCGGGCGGGTGAGGTCGGCGGCCTCGGTCTTCGGGGAGGCCAGCGACCGGATCGTGGCAGCGCGTTCTGCGGCGGAGATCCCGGTGGTCGAGTCCAGTGCGTCGACCGAGACGGTGTACGCGGTCTGCTTGCGATCTTGGTTGGTGTGATACATCGGCGGCAGTTCCAGCCGATCGCAGTCCTCCCCAGTCATCGGGACGCAGACCACACCGGAGGTGTACCGGATCGTGAAGGCCAGCAGTTCCGGGGTGGCCAGCTCCGCGGCGAAGATCAGATCGCCCTCGTTCTCCCGGTCATGGTCGTCCACGACCACCACGGCACGACCGGCCGCGATCTCGGCGACGGCCTGCTCGACGGTGCCGAAGGTGACGGGCTCGGTCATGAGCGCAGCGCCGGATCAACCAGCCGTTCGACATACTTGGCGATCACGTCCACCTCGAGGTTGACCGCGTCACCAGGTTGGCGAAACCCCAGAGTGGTGTTCTCAAGGGTGGTCGGAATCAACGAGACCTCGAACCAGGCCCCAGGATCCGACTCGCCGCTCGCCGTCTCCTCGCTCAATCCGGACACGGTCAGCGAAATGCCGTCGACCGCGATCGAGCCCTTGTGCACGACGTAGCGCGACAGGTCCGGGTGCAGCCCGACTCGTACGACATCCCAACGTTCACCGGACGTCCGGGACAGCACCGTCCCGACGCCATCGACATGACCCTGGACGATGTGCCCGCCCAGGCGAGTGTTCGCCGTGACAGCCCGTTCCAGATTCACCCGGTCACCGGGAGCCAAGCCGGGCAGAGCGGACCGCTGCAGGGTCTCGGCCATCACGTCGGCGGTGAACGAGCCGTCTCCGGACAGGTTGGCCACAGTGAGGCAGACACCGTTCACGGCGACCGAGTCACCGTCGCGCAGGTCGTCGAGCACCGTCCCGGCGCGCACGCGCAACCTCGCCGAGTCGGCGAGGTTCTCGCGGTGCATGACCTCGCCGAGCTCCTCGACGATTCCGGTGAACATGTGCCTACTCCTCGGCGGCCGCTGTGGCCGCTTCCTCTTGGGACGCAAAGACCGCCGTAACGCGTACGTCCGGCCCGACCGACCTCACATCCTCCACGACCAGACGAAGCGCCTGATCGATGCCGGTGATGCCCAGGTCACCTACCACAGTAGGTCCGGCGCCCAGCAGCGCCGGCGCGAGATATCCCACAACCCGATCCACGTACCCGGCCTCCAGGAAGGCTGCCGCGAGGGTTGGCCCGCCTTCGAGCAGGACGGCTCGTGCACCTCCCTCAAAGAGGCAACTCAGGGCGTCCGGTAACGGATCGCACCAGATGATCGAGGGAGCGCTGTGATCGCGCACCCGCGCGGTGACCGGTACCCGGCCCCGGCGATCGAAGACGAGCCGGACCTTCTGCAGCGGCACCAGCTCTCCTGACTCGTCCCGGATTGTCAAGTGCGGGTCGTCGGCCAGAACGGTCCCGGAGCCGACGATCACCACATCGACCTCGGCCCGCAGCCGATGGACGTCGGCGCGGGCGGCCGCCGAGGTGATCCAGCGGCTGGTGCCGTCCGCCGCGGCCACCCGTCCGTCGAGGGTTGCGGCGTACTTCCAGGTGACGTGCGGACGGCCCAGCTCGGTGGCGGTCAACCATCGGCCCAGGGCCGAGCGACGGACCTCGGCGAGCAGCTGTCCCCCCACGACGTCGATCCCTCGGGTGCGCAGAACCTCTTCTCCACCTCCGGCCACCGGGTTGGGGTCGGCCGAGCCGAAGACCACCCGGGTGATACCGGCCGCGACGATGGCGTCGGTACAGGGTCCGGTACGCCCGTGGTGAGCGCACGGCTCCAGACTGGCAACCAGGGTCCCGCCGGTCGCTGTGGAACCCGCCTGGTTCAGGGCGACGACCTCGGCATGCGGCTGGCCGGGCGGTTGGGTGGCTCCACCCCCGACCAGATGACCGGAGCGATCGAGGACGACCGCGCCGACGGACGGATTCGGGCTGGTCGTACCAGCCGCGGCATCCCCGATGGCCAGACACCGGCGCAGGGCCTCGAGCTCGGAGGCGTCGATCTCCTCGCCGCGGTCTTCCAGAACGTTCACCCGACCGCCGGGGTCGGCTGCCCGAAGACCCGGCTGGCCTGAGCGCGAAGTCCCTCGACCGCGGCGCTGGGATCGTCGGCGCCGTATACGGCCGAACCCGCCACGAACACATCCGCGCCGGCCTCCGCGGCCTGCTCGATGGTGTCCGCGCTGACGCCACCGTCGACCTCGATGAACAGTTTCAGGTGGCCGGACTGGACCAGTTCGCGGGCCCGGCGCACCTTCGGCAGGACCTCGGAGATGAAGCTCTGACCTCCGAAACCGGGCTCGACGGTCATCACCAGCAGGGTGTCGTACTCACCGAGGATGTCCAGGTACGGGTCCAGCGGTGTCCCGGGCTTGAGCGCCAGCCCGGCCAACGCGCCGGCCGCCCGCAACGCGCGAGCGACCTGCACGGGATCGTGGGCCGCCTCGACGTGGATGGTCACGTTTCGAGCACCCGCTTCCGCGTAGGGCGGTGCCCACCGGTCCGGATCCTCGATCATGAGGTGGCAGTCGAGCGGGATGTCGGTGGCCGCGTGCAGGCTCTCTACGACCGGCAGGCCGAGCGTGAGGTTCGGCACGAAGTGCGCGTCCATCACGTCGACGTGCAGCCAGTCAGCTGTGGAGACTGCCGCGGCCTCCTCGGCCAGCCGGGCAAAGTCGGCCGACAGGATGCTGGGCGCGATCATCATCCGGCTCGGCTCCACGACAGCCGAGTCTAGTGAGCCGTGGCGTGCTCGACGTGGACACGAGGTCTGGGGCCAGCCTGGGAGGATCAACACCATGCGCCTCCCCCGCTGGCTGGCTCGGTTCAACAAGCTGGTGACCAACCGGGTGATGGGCCTGTGGGCGCCATATCTGCCACCGTGGGCGGTGGTCGTGCACCACGGACGCAAGACCGGCCGGCCATACCGGACGGTGCTCTGGGCCTTCCCCAGGAATGAGCGACTGGTGATCGCGTTGACGTACGGCGAAACCGACTGGTCGCGCAACGTCGTGGCGGCCGGCGGGGGCGAGATCGTTCGGCTCGGGAGAACCCGTGGCTTCACCAACCCTCGGATCGTCAGCGACCCACACGACGCGGCGTTGCCATGGGGAACCAGATGGACGGTACGGATCTTCCGACGGTCTCTCGTCGCCGACCTGTCCTGACAGCTGGTCAGGAAACAAGCAGGAGGCTCCGGGGTACCGCGGGTGGCGGGTACCCCGGGGCCTGCGCTCAGGTCAGCGGACGTGGCGGGCAGTGCCCGACCGCTGTTCAGCCGCCCAGTTCGCCCCGGACGATGTCCCGTCCAGCCACGAGAGCCTTGAGCTTGGACTGGCCGAACATCCTCGGCAGGTTGATCAGGCCGCAGTCGGTGGACAGTCCGAGCCGCTCGGCTGGGACGACCTTGAGCACTTCGCGGATGCGCTCGGCCACCTCTTCGGCGCTCTCTGTGATCGTCGACTTGACGTCGATCACGCCGGCCACGAAGTCCTTGTCCCAGTTGTTGTCCTTCAGTGGCGTCAGGTCATCCACGCCGGTGCGGCCCACCTCATAGTTCAGCGTGGATGTTCGCATCGAGGACGTGCGGGAAGATCGCGTGCGCACG
>Ga0136616_10001028_pt1 | contig 14306 bp, 20 predicted proteins | sample AntDrymUQ2992106_2_FD_106648 | JGI IMG/M metagenome (GOLD analysis project Ga0136616, IMG submission 106648) | Polar desert sand microbial communities from Dry Valleys, Antarctica - metaG UQ299 (21.06) | ecosystem: Environmental > Terrestrial > Soil > Desert | place: Antarctica: Dry Valley...
GTTCGTGATAGGGAGCGTTGGTGGCGGCTCAAGGGCCGCGACCCCGGCGCATGGTCTCGCGATGAGATGCGTTCGTTCACCAGTTGGGCGCACTGGCACCGTGGGCACGCGGCTGATCCTCAGTACCGTCCCGAAGTCATCACCTCTGGCTCATGGCCTGAAATGCACTGGGATCGGTGGGCCGGCTGGACAGCAGCCGACCCGCGCTGGCAGACCAGCACGATCGACACGACAGGACGCGACATCCACGACACCGCAATGGACCTGCGGCATTGGGTTGACACGACCCGCAGAGGACGCCATCGCGACGCGTTGCCGATCACCCGCGGGTGGGACCAGCAAACGTGATTCACTCTCGAGGCGGATCCCATGCCGGTCGGGCATCGAGGTCCAGCTGCCCGGACGCAAGAAAACCGTCGCTCGGAGAGCTTGCTTATCCTTGGCAAGGTGGATCTCGACACCTTCGAACGTGACGGCTACGTGGTGCTGCGCGGCGCCGTCAGCGCCAAAGTGGCGGAGGCATGCCGCCAGGCGATCTGGGAGGGCATGGGTCAACGGGGGATCAGACATTGCGACCCGGCGACCTGGCCGGCGGTGGTGGAGCTCGAGTGGCTGGACTGCGGCGTCTTCGCCGAAGCCAGCGCTTCGCCGGCTTTGGCCGCCGCCTGTGACGCCCTGATCGGCCCGCAACGGTGGACGGTGACGGCGCCGATACGTACGGGGGGGGGCGGTGGTCGTGCGCTTCCCCTCGCAAGAGAGGGCCAACGCTGGCTACCACATCGAGGGCAGCTATGACGTGCCCGGCGGGTATTGGGCCAACCTCCGCTCCCGAGCCCGCGGGCTGCTGGCGCTGTTCCTCTTCAGTGACGTCGGACCCGATGATGCACCGACCCGGCTGGTCTGTGGGTCGCACCTGTTCGTGCCGCCATTCCTCGCCCCCTACGGCGAAGCCGGCACCTTGACCGACGCTGAGCTGTGGCGGCCATCGGTACTCTGCCGACCCGTCGCCCACGCCACCGGCCTGGCCGGCGACATCTACTTGTGCCACCCGTTCATGGTGCACACGGCTACCTGGCCCCACCGCGGCGCCACTCCTCGGATGATCGCCCAGCCAGCCGTCCACATGCCCGACGGCTTCGCGCTTGACGGTTCCGACCCTTCGCCGGTGGCCAAAGCGATCGTCGCGGGCCTTGGTTCGGCAGACTGATAGTCGGCTGTCCCGGTAGAGGAAGCGGGAGCGGTGCGCCGCCCACCCCGCCTTCGGCTGTCGTTCGCGGAGGACGGCGTTCTGCGCAGGATCGGCGTGCTGTTGGGGTGGTGTTGTGCGCGCGGCGGGTCGCCGCGGGGCACAGGCCGCGGGGCTTCTACAGCGCGCTCCGCGAGGAGGCAGGGGCGGTCGGCCCGGGGATGATGTCGCAGACGGTGGTGGCGCTGCACTGCGAGGGGTCCAGGTCCCTCGACCTCTCGCGCAGTCGCAGAACCTGGTCGCGCAGTGCCGTGAGGTCGACTATGCGACGGTCGAGTTCGGCGGCGTGTGAGTCGAGCAGTGCGACGACGTGGCCGCACGGCGCCCCTTCCTGCTCGCGGACGGCGATGACCTGTCGGATCTCGCTCAGGGTCAGTCCCGCGGCTTTGGCGGCTTTGACGAACACCAGCCGCGCCACCGCGTTCTCGTCGTAGTCCCGGTAGCCCGACTTCTCGCGTCCCGGTTCGGGCAGCACGCCGGCCTGCTCGTAGAACCGCAGCGTCTTCGCCGTCAGCCCGGACCGCTCGGCCAGCTCCCCGATGCGCATGCCCTGACCGTACGACTTGACCTTCCAGCGCGCTGGACCCCCTACGGTCCGGGCTATGCAAACGACTGAGCACGCAGCCGACCTGATCGTCATCGGGACCGGCGGAGCAGCCATGGCGGCCGGGATCGAGGCCCGCTCGCGCGACAACACCGTGCTTCTGGTGGAGCACGGCCCGCTGGGCGGGACGTGCTTGAACATCGGGTGCGTCCCGAGCAAGAACCTGCTCGCCGCCGCAGGCCAGCGGCACCGCGCGCTGGCCAACCGCTTCCCCATGGTGCCGACCAGCGCGGACGGGGTGGACGTGCCGGCGCTGATGGCGCAGAAACAGGACCTCATCGGCGGGATGCGGCAGGCGAAGTACGCCGACGTCGCCGACGCGCACGGCTTCCCGATCCGCAACGGCCACGCCCGGTTCGTCGACGGGCAGACGCTGGAGGTCGACGGCGAACGGCTGCGCGCCCCCGCCTACCTGATCGCGACCGGCACCGCCCCGCACGTCCCGGACCTGCCCGGCCTGAGCCAGGTCGCGTTCCTGACCTCCACCACGGCCATGGAGCAGCAGGACCTGCCCGGCTCGATGGTCGTCATCGGCGCCGGGTACGTCGGGCTGGAGCAGGCCCAGCTGTGGGCCCACCTCGGAGCCCGCGTCACCCTCGTCGGCCGGTTCGCCCCGCACAGCGAACCCGAGGTCGCCGAGGTACTGCGCGGCGTGTTCGCCGACGACGGCATCACGGTCGTCGAGGACCGCGCCGTCGCCGTAGCGCACACCGCCGACGGCGTCCTCGTCCGCACCGAGCGCGGGCTGGCAGTCAGCGGGGAGCGGCTGCTGATCGCGACCGGCCGGTTCGCCGAAACCGGCCACCTCGGCCTGCCAGCGGCCGGCATCGACACCGACGAGCGAGGGTTCGTCAAGGTCGACAGCCAGCAGCGCACCACGAACCCCCAGGTCTTCGCCGCCGGCGACGTCTCCGGCGCGCCGCAGTACGTGTACGTCGCCGCCCAGACCGGCCGTGCCGCCGCCGCCGGCGCGCTCGGCCAGCCGACGACCGTCGACTACCGCGGCCTGCCCGCAGTCACCTTCACCACCCCGCAGATCGCCTCCGCCGGACTGACCGAACAGCAGGCGCGGGCCGCCGGGCACGACTGCGACTGCCGGGTGCTGGGCGGGCAGGACATTCCGCGGGCGCTGGTGAACCGCGACACCCGCGGCGCGCTCAAGCTCGTCGCGGACGCGGGCACCGGGAAGGTCCTCGGGGTCCACGCGGCGCTCGACGGCGCCGGCGACGTCATGCTCGCCGCCACCTACGCGATCAAGTTCGGGCTGACCGTCGACGACCTCGCCGACACCTGGGCGCCGTACCTGACGATGAGCGAGGCGCTACGGATCGCGGCTGGGTTGTACCGCAGCGACAAGCCGACGAGCTGCTGCGCATGACGCGCGGCCGCAAGGACGGGTCTGCCCCGAGTGTCAACCACACTCTGGGCAGACCCCCTCTTCTCGTGATCGTGTTTGTCCTGTGAACGGGGTGAACAGCCATTGCCGGTCACCCCGGTCGTGATTCTTACCGCGAAGGCAACTGAACCCGACCGGGTCGCTGGTCTGCGCGCGGGTGCCGATGATTATCTGGTCAAGCCGTTCAGCCCGCGTGAGCTCGTCGCCCGGGTGCAGGCCGTGCTGCGCCGCTCGAACTCGGCACCGGAGCCGGCCGCAGCGTCTTACTGCGACGGCGGATTGACCATCGACAGCGAGGGGCGGGAGGCCACCGTCGCGGGCAAGGTGGTGGCGCTGACCCGAAGCGAGTTTGATCTGCTCGCGGTCCTGGCCGGCCGCCCGGGGGCGGGTTTGGTCGCGATCTGAGCCGCTTGGCCGATTGCAGGGCCGAACCCGATGTCGCCCAGCAGGACGCCGAGCGCACCTTCGACCGGCTGGTGGACGAGGGCCAGCAGCGGCTCGGCCGGTCCTGGTCCGGAGTGGTTGCCACCGGTCTGCTCGGCGGGCTGGATGTCGGAGTCGGCGTGTTCGCGTTACTGCTGGTCGAGCACGCCACGCAGAGCAAGGTGCTCGGCGGACTGGCCTTCTCGATCGGCTTCATCGCCCTCACCCTTGCGCGCAGCGAGCTGTTCACCGAGGACTTCCTCGTCCCGGTCGCCGCCGTCGTCACGAAAGCCAGCCCGCCGCTCTCGCTGCTGCGGCTGTGGGGTGTCACCATCGTGACGAACCTTGCCGGCGGCTGGCTGATCATCGGGATCATCATCGCCGGGTCTCCATCGTTGCGCTCGACAGCGGTGACCTCGGCGGAGTTCTACATCGACCTCGGCACCACGTGGCGCGCCTTTGCTCTTGCGTTGTTGGGCGGCTTCCTCATCACCCTGATGACCCACATGCAGCATTCCACGGACTCCGACGGGGTCCGCCTGGTCCCGGCGACGGTGATGGGTTTCCTGCTCGGCGCGGGACAGCTGAATCACGCCATAGTCGTGTCACTGCTGTGCTTCTCGGCGTTGCACGCCGGTGCGCCGTTCGGATACGCCGACTGGTTCGGGTTGTTCGCCTTTGCCGCGCTGGGCAACATGATCGGCGGGCTCGGCCTCGTTACCATCCTGCGTCTGCTCGAGGTCCCCAACAAGGTGGCCGCGCGCCGAGGCAACTCCGCATGAGCCAGCCGCGTGTTCCGATGCTAGCTGCGGTCCCCCGGCAGCGGCCCGGGCTCGATGACGGCGTCCTCGGTATCGACGATCACCTCGCCGTGGGGTCCCTGCACTCCGTGTTCCTTGGTCTGGGGCGGGGTGCCGCCGGCGTTCTCCGATGCCGTCGGATCGGCCTGCTCGTCTGCGCTTTGCGTGTTCTCTGGGCCTTGAGTCTCAGACATGCCCGCTCCTCGTCCCTCGATGACTGTGCCTTCGCAGGACGCTACCGTGCCGGATAGCGTCCGAACAGAGCGCCGCGGAGAGCGGATCGGCCGAGCGAGAGGTTTAGCCCCGAGGGGATTCGAACCCCCGCTACCGCCTTGAGAGTGCTTTCAGGCGTCTGCTGACGACCTGGACGGATTGGACTCAGAAGAGCAGAATCCCTTGTGGCACAAGGGATTTCGTGTCGTCCGATGCCGCGTAGTGTCGCCGGCTGATGACCTGTCGCGTGCGCTCTTGTGGTCAATCTGTGGTCAAGATCATCGGGACGGAGCGCCATGGCGAGTCTGCGCTATCGCGCACGCGGCTGGGATCTGCGTTATCGGGAGCGAGACGGCCGTGAGCGCACCGAGCGCTTCGCCGGGACAAGTGCGCGTCGTCTGCCGCAGGAAGCCCTGGAACGCAAGGCGGAGGTTGAGTCTCAGCTCTATCGCGGCACCTACATCGCACGCGAGGACCGGGAGATGCCGTTCAGGCTGTGCTACGAGCGTTGGTGGGCCAGTCGGCAGATCAGCGAGACTCGGCGGCACACCGATGCGCAGCGGGCGAAGAAGCACGTCCTCCCCCATTGGGGGGAGTGGCCGATCGGCGCAATCAGGCCCTCTGACATTGACGACTGGATCGCGCTCCTGTCAGCCGACGGAACATCGGTTGAGGGCCGAGCCGGGCGTCGCGCAAGCGGATCGGCCCGTGAGACCTGACCAGGTAGCCGGGGGTAGCGAGGTTTCGCTTGCTGCGGGACAGTGACCTGATGAGCCTGGATCCTGTGGAGAGCAACCCCAACCACTACTCGGTGGTCTTCGAGAATGATCGTGTGCGTGTTCTGGAGTACACCGACGCCCCCGGCGACAAGACCAGGCCGCACGAGCATCCGGACAGTGTCATGTACACCCTGAGTGACTTTCGGAGACGGCTCTACTCCGACGATGCATATCGCGACGTGGAGATGCCTGCGGGTCTGACCGGCTGGTTGCCTGCCCAACAACACTCGGGTGAGAACATTGGCGACACAGCGACCCACGTCATCTTCGTAGAACTCAAGAGTGGCGCGGCAGAGTCATCCGCGGAAGGTGCGCTCGGACCGGTGTAAGTGCGCTGGTGGCCCTTCACGCGCGGCTGTGCCAGCTGTGCCATGACACCCCGGGTGAGCGACGGACGTCGTCCCGCACGCCGATCCGCATCCGGGCGGGCTTCCCGGCGTCACGCTTGTCCAAACGTCTGTTCGATTCGAGCCAGATGGCGGGCACGCCACACCACCCCGACGGCAGGGTCTTCCGTAGGACTTGATTCGATCCGCTCTACGGCGAAGCCCTCATGCTCATAGAACGCGCCCGCGCGCTCGTTGGCCACGAAATGTTCGATATACAGCCGATCAGCGTTAGCGGGCAGCTGCCTGGTGAGGGCATCAAGTAACTGAGGGCCTAGACCACGGCCGCGATGCTGTGGGTGGACGTAGAGCTTGTAGACCACATGGTCGGCTCCTCTGCGGCCGCGCTGCCCGACGCCGACAAGCTGCCCGTCGGCCTCGGCGACGACCACCAAACCCTCGGCCACGGCTGCGCCGACGTGCGTCTCGTTCCACCACCTGCGGACCTGCTCATCCGCGGCCTCCGCGCCGATCAGCGGCGCGTAGTGGGGTCGAATGTGCGCCTCGCCGAACCGACAGATGGCCGCGACGTCGTCGTGCTCAGCATCCCGCACGACCGGTTCGGCGCTCGACGCCATCGCACGCTCCCTCAGCGAACCACACCCGATCTCGCCCTGACCAGATTAGGACAGCAGAGACATCAGGCGCTGTCCGCAGAACGATCGTCAATTGGAGTTGTCGTGTGAGCTATTGGGCGGCGATGACCGTGGCGCGTACGGCGTCCGGGTTTTGCATGAGGTCGAGCATTGCGCCGGCAAGCTCGGCGCGGGAGATTTTCCCGGCCCGGCGCAGCTGCTCGTTCACGGCGGTGCGGTAGTGCCCCGTTGCCGGTGCGTTGGTAAGCCGCGGCGGTCGGATGATCGTCCAGTCCGTGTCGCTGTCGTGCAGTAGCTGTTCCATCCGAGCCATGTCGGCGTAGCCGTCACCGAATAACCGGTACAGGATCGGGTAGGCGACCCAGCGCTGCACGAGCCCGACTTCGGTGCGGGGCGTTACCGGCAGCGCGCTGATGACAAGGATGCGCCGGACCGCTGCCTGGCGCATGGGGTGCAGGATGTTCGTGATGCCGGCGGAGTAGACGCTCGTCGGTGACCTGCTGGTTCCGACGCCGAGGGCGGACAGGACGGCGTCCGCGCCGTCGGTGCAGCCGAGCAGCGTGGCCGGATCCAGCACGTCGCCGGGGACCGTGTGCAGCTGATCGTGTGTGATCGCCAGCTGTGACGGGTCTCGGGCTACCGCAGTCACGCTGTGCCCGGCCTGCAACGCTTGGGTGAGGATGTGCTGGCCGGTGCCGCCGGTGGCGCCGAAGACAACGAGTTTCATGCGGGCCGCCATCCTCAGCTCGGTGGGTGAATGCACACTAACCTAGTAAGTGGGCGATCACTCGTCAAGGATGGGGGGATGAGAAGCTCCCGAGACCGCATCCTCGACGGCGCCGTGCAGGTGATGCGTACCCGCGGTCTGGCGAACGCGACCACCAAAGAGATCGCCAAGGCGGCCGGGCTGTCCGAGGCGATGCTGTACAAGGTGTTCGCCGACAAGGTCGACCTATTCCTCGGCGTGTTCAGCGAACGGCTACCGCGAGTCTCGGTGCTACACGACGGGCTCGGCGGCTACGTCGGACGCGACACGGTCGCGGCGAACCTGCGACGCCTGACCGGCGAGCTGCTCGGCTTCTACCTAGAGTCCTTCCCCATCGCGGCCTCCGTCTTCTCTGACGCCGACCTGCTGCGCCGCCAGCGCGAGGGGCTCCACGCCCTACGAGCCGGCCCCGACAAAGTCGTCGACGGGGTCAGTGAATACCTGGCCGCCGAACAGAACACCGGGCGGATCGTCGGCGATGCGCCGATCCGCGTGATCGCCGAACTCCTCGTCGGCGCTTGCCTGCACCGCGCGTTCATCACCCGCTTCGCCGAGCAAACCCTCACACCAACCCAGACGCGACGCTTCGCCCGCGACACCGTCAACGCCCTGCTGCCCATACTCGGCACCGAAGGCGAGCCATAGGAGGATCGGTCAGCGAGACAGTTCAGGTCGTGAAGGAAGCGCCGTGACCAGGCGCGAGAGGAGACCGATGAGCGCGACGTACTCGTCCCGCGGCAAAGCAGCAGCCACCTGCTGCCGCACGCTGTGGACCCGGGGGGCCAGGCGTTCGTGCTGCTCGGCACCCGCCTGAGTCAGCAGGACGACGTCCGCCGATTCCTCGATCCATCCGCGTGAGCTCAGCCGGGCGACGACCTCCTCGACCACAGCAGGAGGGTCGAACGAAGCCAACGCGGTGACGAGCTCGGCACGGCGCATCGACCCTCGACTCAAGGATGCGAGCACCTGCCAGCCACGCCGGTCCACCTCCGTACCCCCGAGAGCAGAGTCGAAGGCTGCGTCGAGCCGGGAATCTGCCTCCTTCAGCCACCACCCGATCGGACGGGTCGACGCGCGCTGGTCGCTCACTGCCTCGGACACCCCTTTCTGCTCACCGCTCTTTGTCTCGGCTGATCTGCATGGATCATGCCGGCCAGGACCGACAGAACGTCAGCCGCACCATAGGCATCGCGCGTTTAGCCAGCGCGCGTGCCGCTGAACGATCGTCCGCCGGGACCAGCCAGGAATGCCACCACCTCGGCGACTTCAGCCGGCTCGATCAGCCGTTTGACGGCGTGCGGAGCAAGGATCACGTCTTCGAGCACCCGCTCCTCGGACAGTCCGTGCACCCGGGCTTGGTCGGCGATCTGCCTTTCCACCAGCGGAGTGCGTACATACCCGGGACAGACCGCCGTGGCGGTGATGCCCACCGCGGCTCCTTCCAGGGCCAGGGTCTTGACCAAACCGAGTACGCCGTGCTTGGCCGAGACATACCCGGCCTTGTACGGCGAGGCGGCCAACGCGTGCGCTGAGGCGATCGCGATGAAGCGACCACCACCGGGCGCCGCGGTCAGTGCTGGCCAACCGTATTTGGCCAGCAGGAAGGGGCTGGTGAGCAGGATGGACAGCAAGCCGTCCCACCTGTCCTCGTCGAAGTCGGCGATGGGCGACACGTGCTGGAATCCGGCGTTGGCCACCACGATGTCCAGCCGTCCGAAGGCGTCCAAGGCGGCTTGCACAGCCGCTCGATTGCCCTCCCGCGAACTCAGGTCGGCCTGGTGCGGGGTACCTGGTGCGTCCACCGGCAGCACGAGGTCAACCGAGAGCACTTCGGCTCCGTCGGCCACGAACCGACCGGCGATCGCACGTCCGATCCCGCTGCCGGCCCCGGTGACCAGCGCCACGCGGCGTGTCGATGCCCCCACGGGAGTGTTGTGTCTACTTGAGCATCTCGCGGGCGGCGTTGGTGTAGAGCGAGGTCATCTCCTTGAGGAACGTGGCGTGCGTGGTGATTAGCGCCGAGCCCCAGGGGCTCTTCTCGGCGGCCCGCTGCTCGAAGTCGATGACGCTCTGCACGGCCTTTTCGTAGCCGTCCAGCGAGACCTCCGCTGCGCTCTTGGCCGAGGCACGCAGCCGCTCCTGCAACTCGCGGGTGCGCTCGACGGTCTGCTCGAGATCCGGGACGAACGCCCCGAAGTCAGCGTCGGTCTGGGGCTGGTCGGTGGTCTGGGTCTTGGTGGGCATCTGCGCTCCTCAAAATGATGTCAAAACAGTCGTTAGCAACGTTAGCAGACAGTTGCTAACAGGCCGATCTCGAGACGCGTGTGCCTCGTCACATGTCCATTCCGCCGTTGACGCCCCAGACCTGACCGGTGATGTACGACGAGGCGTCCGCGGCGAGGAAGTGCACGACTCGGGCAATCTCCTCCGGCCGGCCCAGCCGGGCCAGTGGGATCTGGGCGGTGATCTTGTCCATCACTTTTGCCGGGATGCTTTCCATCATCTCGGTGGCGATGAAACCGGGAGTCACCGTGTTGACGGTGATGCCGATCGTGTCGTCGGTGAGCCGTCCTGATTCTTCAGGGAGTACAGCGCCTCCTTGGCCATCGTCTTGGTCAACCCGACCAGCCCGGACCTGCTCGCCGCGTAGTTGGCCTGGCCGATGTTGCCCGTCTCGCCGATGACCGAGGAGACGTTGATGATGCGGCCGCTGCCGCGTTCGACCATGTGAGCCAAAGCGGCCTGCGACATGAAGAACGCACCCGAGAGGTTCACGTCAAGGACCTTGTGCCAGTCCTCGTCAGTCATCCTTGCCACGGTCTTGTCGATGGTGATGCCGGCGTTGTTGACGAGGATGTCCAGTCGTCCGTGCTCGTCGATCACCTCGGCCACGGTGCGGCGGCAGTCCGCTGAGGAGCCGATGTTGCCCTGATGGACGCTCACCGGCACGCCGAAGTCGCGCTCGTAGTCGCTCTGAAACTCCTCGGCCTTGGCGGTGTTCGAGCTGTAGCCGGCCGCGACCGACGCTCCCTGGCCGGCCAGGCTGCGACAGATCGCCGGTCCGATCCCTCGTGGTTCCGCCGGTGACAAAGGCGACCCGCCCGTCCAACTTGCCGGCGCCGCCTGCTTCCGCGGTGCCGCTGGTCGTCTCAGTGACTGTCACGTGCTTCTCCTTTTGGGTGCGGTGTCACGGTCTGCGCCCGAATGCTGGCCTAGCCAGTCGGTGATGTGCGGCCAGGTTTCCTTGCGTGCCTTGGAACCGGCCATCAGCCCGATGTGCCCACCGGGCCGGTCGAGGTGACTCACGTCGACGCTGCTGATCGCATCGAGAAACGGCATTGTGGTGTGCCGGGGAGCGATGTGGTCGGCGCCGGCCGTCACCACCAGGACGTTGGCCGTGATCTGCGCCAGATCGACCCGCCTCCCGCGCAGCCGCAGCAGCCCGCGAATAAGACGGTTCTCCTTGTACATCCAGGTGATCCACTCGCGGTAGGCGGCGGAGGGGAACGGCGGATTGTCGGCCACCCACTTGGCCATGGACTGGTATGCGACGCGGTTCGCCGTACCGGCTCGGACCGAGTCGAAGAGCTTGCGGTACGTCGTCACGAAGTTGGCGACCGGCTTCATCATCTTGTTGGCGATGTCCACGAGACCGCCGGGGACGGCGGTGAAGGCGTCGGCCACCTGGTCCACGTCGAAGGAATCCCGGCCGACCCAGGTGGTGTAAAGGGACACGCCGGTGTCGACCGGCATCGTCAGGAGTACGAGGTTTCGCAGCGGGCTGTCATCGGGCTCCAGCGTCGCGTACATCGCTGAGAGCGTGGCCCCGATGCACCAGCCGATGATCGACAGCTCCCGCTGTCCGCTGGCGACAAGCACCTCGCGCACCGACCACGGGATCTCGTCGCAGACGTAGTTGGCCAAGCCCATGTCGGCGTCTTCGTCGTCCGGCACCCCCCAGTCCAGGAGGAAGACGTCGTAGCCGTCCTCCAGCAGGTGCTCGACAAAGGAGTTCCCGGGCCGCAGGTCGAAGATGTCCGGCCGGTTGATGAGCGCGAAGATCAGCAACACCGGGACCGGATGCCGGCGGACCGCACTGCGGTAGCGCCACAGGGTCACCTTGCGGTGGGTCCACACGATGTCCTTCGGGGTCGCGCCGATGACCGCGTCGCCGGTCGTCAGCACGATGTTCGCGGTCTCCGCGAGTTGCCTGGGCAACGACGTCAGCTGGCTCACGGCTTGGCCCTTGGCATCGGCCGACGCGGCGGCGGTGGTGGTTCGCGGTCTTGCAGGAGGCGGAGTTCCTGTAGGACCAGCTCGAGCTTGTCCTCCGTCCGGGCCAGTTGCCGCGACAGCCGGGCGACGTCGCTGCGGCCGGCTAACCGCAGGGTGCGGATCAACGTGTCGGCGGCATCGCCGCCCACCTTGATCAGTGCTACCACGTTGCTTGTCAGCAGCGAGAGCAGTTCGGCGAAGCCGTTGCTGGCTACCAGGCCCTCCATCGCCTCGCTGGCTCTGTATTCGGCGTCTTCGTAGAGCCGCTGGATCTGCTCGGCGGGGGTGCCAGCGCGGGCGGTGCTCGCCTCGGTCGGTTCGCTGGGCGGTTGGGCCACCATGGTCAGCTCCGCTCGAAGAGAGCGGCGATGCCTTGTCCGCCGCCGATGCACATGGTGACCACCGCGTACCGGCCGTCGATGCGGGCGAGTTCATGCAGCGCCTTGACGACCAGGATGGCGCCGGTGGCGCCGATCGGATGGCCCAGCGAGATGCCGCTGCCGTTGGAATTTGTCTTGTCCTCCGGCAGCTCCAGGTCGCGCACCACGGCCAACGCTTGAGCGGCGAACGCTTCGTTGACCTCGAACACGTCGATGTCGGCGACTTCCAGGCCTGCCCTGTCGAGCAACGCCCGCACGGCCGGCACGGGACCGATGCCCATGTACTTCGGCTCCACGCCGACATGCGAGTAGGCGACCAGCCGGCCCATCGGGGTCAGTCCACGTTGCTTCGCGACGTCGGCGGTGGCCAGCACGACCGCCGCGGCCGCGTCGTTGACGCCGGAGGAGTTGCCGGCCGTCACCGAACCGTCCTTGCTGAACGCGGGACGCAGCTTGGCCATGTCCTCGATCGTGACGCCCTCACGGATGTGCTCGTCGGCTGAGACCGTCGTGGTCCCTTTCCGATCGGGTACCTGCACGGGCAGAATCTGCTCGCCGAACACACCGTTCGCGGTGGCCTTGGCCGCCCGCTGGTGGCTCTCCACCGCCAGCGCGTCCTGATCCTCCCGGCTGATCCCCCACCTGCCCGCGACATTCTCGGCGGTGATGCCCATGTGGCAGTCGTCGAACGGGTCGGTCAGCGCTCCGACCATGGCGTCGATCGTTGCCCCGTCACCCATCCGCTGTCCCCAGCGCAGCCCCGGCAGCCAGTACTGTCCGCGGCTCATCGATTCTGCGCCGCCGGCGACGGCCATCTCGGCCTCGCCCAGGGCGAGCGTCTGCGCGGCGGACACGATCGCCTGCAACCCGCTGCCGCACAGCCGGTTCAGCGTGAACGCCGGGGTTTCCACCGGGAGGCCGGCGTTGACCGCGGCCACCCGGGACAAGTACATGTCGCGGGCTTCGGTGTGGATGACGTTGCCGAAGACCACATGGCCGATGTCGGCCGGCTCTACGCCGGCGCGAGACACCGCTGCTCGGGTGACCAGCGTCGCCAGATCAGCCGGCGGGACGTCTTTCAGCCCACCGCCATACTTGCCGATCGGTGTGCGCACTCCGCTGAGCACGACGACGTCATGGGGTCCTGACATGGTTGCCTCCTGAAGCAGTTGAGGTGCCTGTGCAGATCATGGTCTAGGCGCGGCTGGTCCTCACCTCGGCAGCGGGTCAGGCGCCGTGATCTCCGCCGCGCAGCTGGGAGATCAGGTGCGGCAGCAGCGGGCCGAGCACCGCCAGGCCGTCTTTCACCCCGCCGGTGGAACCGGGCAGGTTGACGATCAGCGTTTGGCCGATCAGCCCCGCGACGCCGCGCGACAGCACCGCCGTCGGGACGGTAGGGGCGCCGTAGGTGCGGATCGCCTCGGCGAGGCCGGGGGCCTCCCGCTGGATCACGTCGCGGGTCGCCTCGGGGGTGATGTCGGTGGGGCTGCAACCGGTCCCGCCGGTTGTCACGACCAGGTCGACACCCGCGGTGGCCGCCTCCCGAAGCACCGCACTGAGCTGCGCACGGTCGTCGGGCAGCACTACCGGCTCGGCAACCGCCAGCCCCAAGTCGCGCAGCCCCGCCGCAAGGGTCTGCCCGGAGCGGTCGGCGTACACCCCGGCGGCGGCGCGGTTGGACGCCGTCACGACGACTGCCCGCGCCCCCTCCGGGATCGTCATGAGACCGCCTCCGTCCGGGAGCACACACTGAGCCCACCCTGCGCAAAGCGCACGAGAGCGGACCGGCAGAAGGCGGGCGGGGTCACGGTCGGGGGAGTCATCATCGCTCCCACGGTCCGGTCTTGCCGCCGGTCTTGGACAGCACCCGCACGTCGGTGATCGCGGCCGCGGGGTCCACCGCCTTGACCATGTCGATCACCGTCAATCCGGCGCAGGCGACCGCGGTCAGGGCTTCCATCTCCACGCCCGTCCGGTCCGCCGTTCGTGCCACCGCCGTGATCTCCACGGCATCATCGGCGACGGACAAGTCCACGGTCACGCCGTGCAGCGCGATCGGATGGCACAGCGGCACCAGGTCCGGCGTCCGCTTCGCACCTTGGATGCCGGCAATTCGCGCCACCGCGAGTACGTCGCCCTTGGGCACTCCGTCGCCCCGCAGCAGTCCTACGACGACGGCCGAGACCAGCACCCGTCCCGCCGCGGTCGCGGTGCGAACCGTGACGTCCTTGGCGCTCACGTCGACCATCCGCGCCGCGCCAGCACTGTCTACATGGGACAGTCGAGGCTCGGTCATCGCTGGCCCGCCTCGTGCGCTCTGTCATGGCGCGCTTCGCGCGCGAGTCGCCTCCGCTCCTCGGAGCCGCCCGGCGGGCAGATCCGGAGCCAGGCCGCGGTCGCGTCTTCAGGCCCGCCGAGCAACTCCTGCGATGCTCGGCTCGA
>Ga0136616_10001029_pt1 | contig 14298 bp, 13 predicted proteins | sample AntDrymUQ2992106_2_FD_106648 | JGI IMG/M metagenome (GOLD analysis project Ga0136616, IMG submission 106648) | Polar desert sand microbial communities from Dry Valleys, Antarctica - metaG UQ299 (21.06) | ecosystem: Environmental > Terrestrial > Soil > Desert | place: Antarctica: Dry Valley...
CGCCATCGTCGACGCCATCGTCGACCAGCGCGTTGGCGACCACGGTGAGCCGCTGTCGCAGGTGGTCGAACGCGACCACCAGGCCGGGCAGGACCAGGCGCACGTCGTCCAGGCCGAGGTCGTCGGCGCCGGTGGACGGCACGCGCTCGATCGTGCGCACCACCTCCCAGCCGAGGTAGCCGACCGCGCCGGCGTAGAGGGGGGGCAGCCCGGGCAGCTCGGCGGGGCGCAGGGCGTCCAACAGCGCGCGGAGAGCCGCGAGCGGGTCACCGGTGGCGGCGGCGGCCCGGGCGGGGCCGGCCACCCGGGCCGGCAGGTCGCCGATGACCTCGACCTTGCCGCCGCGCGCGGTCAGCGTCGCGAACGGTGCCAGGCCGATGAAAGAGTGGCGGCCCCAGCGCTCGCCCTGTTCCACCGACTCCAGCAGGAACGTCGGCCCGTCCACGCCGCGCAGGCGCTGGTATACGCCGACCGGGGTGGACAGGTCGGCGAGCACCTCGCGGCGCACCGGGACCAGCACCGCCTCACGCGCCAGCCGCCGGAACGTGTCGCGGTCCGGTGCGTACAACCCGGCGGGCTCGTTCACGCCGCGCTCAGCCGGTTGGCGAAGCAGGTCCTCTGACCGGTGTGGCAGGCGACGCCGGGCCCGTCCGGCCCGCGCTGGTCGACGCGGACCAGCAGGGTGTCGCCGTCGCAGTCCGCCAGCACCTCGACCACCCGCTGCACGTTCCCGCTCGTCTCGCCCTTGTGCCAGCGCGTGTCACGGCTGCGCGACCAGAACACCGTCTCGCCGTCGCGCAGCGTCTCGGCCAGGCTCTCCGCGTTCATCCAGGCCAGCATCAGCACCTCGCCGGTGTCGTGCTGCTGCACGATCGCGGGCACGAGGCCCCGTTCGTCGAAGCGGAGCTCGGCGCCGGAGAGGTCGGTGAGGGTCATGCCGCGAAGGCTAGCCGCCGTCCGGCGACGCGGGCGCGCGGCGCACCGGGATGCCCGCGAGCGCGAGCGCGTCCTTGACCTCGCCGATGCGGCAGTCGCCGAAGTGGAAGATGGACGCGGCGAGGACCGCCGAGGCGCCGCCGACGACGATGCCGTCCACCATGTGCTCGACCGTGCCCGCGCCGCCCGAGGCGATCACCGGCACGTTCACCGCGGCCCCGACGGCCGCGAGCAGCTCCAGGTCGAAGCCGACCCCCGACCCGTCGCGGTCCATCGAGGTGAGCAGGATCTCCCCCGCGCCGCGGGCCTCGCACTCCGCGGCCCAGACCACCGCGTCGCGGCCGGTGGGGTTGCGCCCGCCGTTCACCACCACCTCCCAGCCTGAAGCGGCGGAGCGACGCGAACGCCGGCGTGCGTCGATGGCGGCCACGACGCACTGCGCGCCGAAGGCGTCCGCCGCCTCGCTCAGCAGCGTAGGGCGCGACACCGCTGCGGTGTTCAGCGACACCTTGTCCGCACCCGCGGCCAGCAGGCGGCGCACGTCGGCGACGCTGCGCACCCCGCCGCCGACCGTGAGCGGGATGAAGACCTGCTCAGCCGTGGCGGCGACCACATCGAGGATCGTGTCGCGCCCGTCCGATGACGCGGTGATGTCGAGGAAGACCACCTCGTCGGCGCCCTGTTGATCATAAAGTCCTGCCAACTCGATAGGGCTCCCGGCGTCGCGCAGGTCCACGAACTGCACGCCCTTCACCACGCGTCCGGCCTTGACATCGAGGCACGGGATCACGCGCGCCGCGAGCCCGCCCGTCGAGGACGACGGGCTCATCGCACCGCCGCCAGCGCCTCCGGCAGCGTGAACCGCCCGGCATAGAGGGCCTTGCCCACGATCGCTGAGTCCACGCGCTCGTGCGCGGCGGCCAGGACGCGCAGGTCGTCGAGGTTGGCGACTCCACCGCTTGCCGTGACCCGAGCGCTGGTGCCCTGCGCCACCTCGGTGAGCCGAATGAGGTTGGGCCCGCCGAGTGTCCCGTCGCGCGCGATGTCGGTGAACACGAAGCGGGCCACGCCCATGAGGGTGAAGCGCCGCAGCGCGGCGTAGAGGTCGCCCGAGCTGGTGGTCCACCCGCGCGCCCGCAGTGTGGCGCCCTCCGCGTCGAGGCCCACCGCGATCCGTTCGCCGTACTCCGCCACCGCGGCGGCCACGAACGACGGCTCCTCCAGCGCCATCGTGCCGATCACGCAGCGCGACGCGCCGAAGCCAAAGGCCTCGTCGAGGTCGGCCATCGAACGGATGCCGCCCGAGGCCTGCACGGGCGTGCCGGCGGCCGCGACGATGTCCGCCAGCAGTCCGCGGTTGCGCGGCTCGCCGGAGAACGCCGCGTCGAGGTCCACCACGTGCAGCCAGGCCGCGCCCTCGGCGCTGAAGCGCTCGGCCACGGCGACGGGGTCGGTGTCCTCGACCGTCTCGGCGTCCGCCCTGCCCTGTACGAGTCGGACCGCCCTGCCGTCTCGCAGGTCGATGGCGGGGTAGATCGTGAAGCTCACACGCGGACCTCGTTGCGGACGACCTCGCCCACGAAGTTGCGCAGCAGGCGCCGGCCGACCTCTGCGGACTTCTCCGGGTGGAACTGGGTCCCCACGGCCGAGCCCACCCGCACCACGCAGGGGAAGCCCGGGCCGTAGGCGCAGGTCGCCACCACGTGGGCGTCGTCGCTGGGCGCGGCGTAGTAGGAGTGCACGAAGTAGGCGCGCTCCCCCGCGACGCCCGCGAGCAGGGGGTCCGCCGCCGCCCCCGGCGCCGGGTCGACCACGTTCCAGCCCATGTGCGGCACGGTCACCGCGGGCGGCAGGCGGCGCACGCTGCCGGGCAGCACGTCCAGCCCAGGCGCGCCCGGCTCCTCCTCGCTGTCGCCGTAGAGGATCTGCATACCCACGCAGATGCCCAGCAGCGGGCGCCGCGCGTCCAGCCAGCCCCGGACCAGCCCCTCCAAGCCGGCGGCGCGGAACTGCCGCACGCACGCACCGAAGTGGCCGACCCCGGGGACCACCAGCGCGTCGGCATCCGCGGCGGCGCCGGCGTCCCGGGTGACAAAGGCGTCGGCCCCGGCCCGGTCCAGCGCCTTCTGGGCGGAGCGCAGGTTCCCGGCGTCGTAGTCGAGCACGGCGATGCGCGGCGGCGTCACAGCGTCCCCTTGGTCGACGGCACGTCGCTGCCGGTCACGGCCAGCGCGCGGCGCAGGGCGACCGCGACGGCCTTGAACACGGCCTCGGTGATGTGGTGGCTGCCCTCCCCGGCCAGCTTGCGCACATGCAGGGTGATCCTTGCGTTGGCCACCAGCGCCTCGAAGAAGTGCTTTGTCAGCGTGGTCTCGTAGGCGCCGACCAGCGCGACCGGGGTGTCGGCGGAGTAGACGAGGTAGGGGCGCCCGGACAGGTCGATGGCCACGCGCACCAGCGCCTCGTCGATCGGCACGGTCGCGTCGCCGAAGCGCTCGACGCCCGCCTTGTCGCCCAGTGCTTCGGCCAGGGCCTGGCCCAGCGCGATGCCGGTGTCCTCCACCGTGTGGTGGGCGTCGACCTGCAGGTCGCCGTCCGCCTTGACCGACAGGTCCAGCCGTGCGTGGCGGCCCAGCTGGTCCAGCATGTGGTCGAAGAACGGCACGCCGGTGGCGATGTCGGTGCGGGCGGGACCGTCCAGCCCCAGCGTCACGCTGACGCTGGTCTCGTTGGTCGCCCGCGTGACGCTGGCCTGGCGGCTCACGATGACCCTCCCGGAAGTGCTGCGGCGAGTGCGGCGAGGAACGCGTCGTTCTCCTCGGGGCTTCCCACTGTCACCCGCAGGCAGCCCTCCAGCCGCGGCACGTGAGAGAAGTCGCGGACGAGGACCCCGCGGGCGAGCAGCCGGTCGAACAGGTCGCCGACCGCGGTGCGGAACAGCAGGAAGTTGGCGGCCGAGTCGAACACCTCCACGCCGGGCAGTGCGGCGAGGCCGGCGCGCAGGCGCTCACGCTCCCCCGCCACCTCGGCGACGTGGGCGGTCACCTCGTCGGCGCGCTCGCAGGCCACTAGACCCGCCTCCTGGGTCAGCGCGTCGAGGTGGTAGGGCAGGCGGACCTTGCGCAGGTCATCGATCACCCAGGCCGGGCCGTACAGGTAGCCCAGGCGCACCCCGGCCATGCGCCAGGCCTTGGAGAAGGTACGCGTCACCACCAGGCGGGGCAGCTCGGCCAGCAGCGCGAGCGCGCTGGGCGCGCCGAACTCGACGTAGGCCTCGTCCACGATCACCAGCGCGCGCCCGGCGTCGTGCAGGGCGCGCACCGCGTCGAGGTCCACCGGCAGACCGGTCGGGTTGTTCGGGGACGCGACGCACACGAGGTCGGGGTCGTGCGCGGCCACCGTGGCGGCGGCCGCGTCCGGGGTCAGCCGGAACTCGTCGTCCAGCGGCGCGGTCACCACTGGAGTGAGCGTGACGCGCGCGAGCAGCGGGTGCGCGGAGTAGCCGGGGCTGAACAGCAGCAGGCGCCGCGCGGGGCCGCCATAGGCCTGGAACAATTGGCTCAAGACCTCGTTCGACCCGTTCGCCGCCCACACCTGCTCGCACCCGAGCCCGGCGCGCTCGCCGAGGGCGACGCGCAGCGCCGTGGCCCGGCGGTCGGGGTAGCGGTTCAGCGCGAGCGCCGCGACGCGCTTGCCGATCTGCTCCATCACCTCCGCCGGCGGCGGGGTCGGCGTCTCGTTGGTGTTCAGCCGCACGGCCACGTCGAGCTGGGGCGCGCCGTAGGGCGTGAGGGCGGCGAGGTCGTCGCGGACGGGAACGCGCGGGACCGTCACGGGCTGCCCTCCAGCCGGACCGTGACCGCGTCGGCGTGCGCGGGCAGGTCCTCGGCGTCGGCGAGCGCCGCCACCAGCGGCGCGGCGGCGGCCAGCGCAGGCGCGCTGAGCTCCACCCAGTTCACCGGCACCAGGAAATCGTCGGTGCGCAGCCCGCCGGTGAAGTGCGCGCTCCCGCCGGTGGGCAGCGTGTGGTTCGGCCCGATGCCGTAGTCGCCGACGCTGACCGGCGAGTGCGGGCCGACGAAGACCGCGCCGGCGGCGCGCACCCGCCCCGCGACCGCGGCGGCGTCGGCCGTGATGACCTCGAGATGCTCGGCGCCAAAGGCGTCGGCCACCTCGACGGCATGGTCGAGGTCGTCCACGAGGACTGCGGCCCCCTGGCCCTCCAGGGCCGCGCGCACCCGCTCGCGGTGCCGCGTGGCGGGCGCCTGCTCGGCCAGCGCGGCCTCGACCGCGGCGACCAGCGCCGCCGACGGGGTGATGAGCAGGGCGGTGACCAGCGGGTCGTGCTCGGCCTGGCCCACGAGGTCGGCGGCGACGACCCGCGGGTCGGCGGTGTCGTCGGCGATCACCGCGACCTCGGTGACGCCGGCCGGCAGGTCGATGCCGACGCGGCCTTCGGCGGCGACCTGCTGCTTCGCCTCGTTCACGTAGACGTTGCCCGGACCGACGATCTTGTCGCAGCGCGGCACGCTCTCGGTGCCGTAGGCCATCGCGGCCACGGCCTGAGCGCCGCCGACCCGCACGATCCGATCGACGCCGACCAGCGCCGCGGCTGCGAGGATGGCGGGATCGACCCGGCCCTCGGGCCCCGGCGGCGTGCACAGCACGACCTCGTCGACCCCGGCGACGCGGGCGGGAACGACCGTCATGACCACGCTGGACACCAGCGGTGCACGCCCAGCGGGGACGTAGACCCCCACGCGGCGCAGCGGGCGGTGGACCACCCCGAGCAGCGCGCCGTCGCGCTCCTCGCGCCAGTCCGCGGGGCGGGAGCGCTGGGCGAACCAGCGCACCTGCTCGACCATCCGCTCCAGCGCGCTGCGCAGGGCGGGCGGCAGGCCGTCCAGCGCGGCCTGGGCGGTGGGCGCGGGCACCACGAAGTCGCTGCCGTCCCAGCCGTCGAAGGCCTTGGTGTAGCGGGCCAGGGCCGCATCGCCGTCCGCGCGCACGGCGACGAGCACCTCCCGCACCGCGGCGGCGACGGCGTTGCGCAGGTCCGCCGGGGGACGCGGCAGGCGGTCGGCCGCAGGTGAGCGATCCCCCCGCAGGTCGAGCAGCTTGAGCATCCACGCACTGTACCGACGTGCTCCCACACTGGAGGGCGACGACGGGCGGGCGGTGGTAGCGACTGCTGTTGGCCCTCGCTAGGCGGGTCTGGGCGGAGATACCGCCGCTCCGGCGAGCTCGTCAGGTTGCTCGCTCCGTCTCCTCAGCACCGGCTCCATCGAGAGCGGGTGGTCGATGCGCTGTGGCCCGAACTGACGCTCGAGGCGGGAGCGTACCGCCGCACGACCGCGCAACTGCGCGCGGCCACGCTCGAAGGCGGCTTGCCGCAGACCGTTGGCCAATGTGGTGCTGGGCCTTGATTGCCCGCGCGACCGCTTGCCCGGCCGGACGTAGCCTGGAGGCGATGCAACTGCCGCTGTTCCCCCTCCACCTGGTGCTCTTCCCGGGACGCCAGCTCCCGTTGCACCTGTTCGAGCTGCGCTACCGCAAGATGCTGGCGCACTGCCGCCGCGAGGAGAACCGCTTCGGTGTGGTGGCGATCCGCTCCGGCCGGGCGGAGGGCGAGAACGACGTCGACTTCTTCGACGTGGGCACGATCGCCCAGATCGAGCAGATCGACGAGCTGCCCGACGGGCGCTCGAACATCCTGACACGGGGCACCCAGCGCTTCCGGGTGCGCGAGCTGGTGGAGGGCATGCCGTACCTGCGGGCGGAGGTCGAGATCTTGGAGGAGGGTCCGGCGGGCCCGGAGGAGGCCGCTCGAGCGCGCCAGCTGCGTGAGTTGCTCCTGCCCTACCTCGCCTCGCTCGGCGCCCCCGACGAACTGCTGGAGCGCATCCCCTCCGACCCCAACGTCCTCGCCTACCTCGCCGCCGCGGCCGCGCAGGTGGAGGTGCCCGAGCAGCAGCGGCTGCTGGAGCTCGAGTCGACCGGGCGCCGCCTCGAGGCCACCCTGCGCCTGCTGCGCCGGGAGGCCGGCCTCATGAAGTACTTCGGCACGGTCGGCTCCCTCCGCCCCCCCGGCCCGGGCGGCTCCGACCTCAACTGAGCTCGGGACCGGCGGCGGGGAACCATTGGCAAGCCGGTGGCGTCCTACGGATGAGTCCGCTGCGACGGACGAGTGGTACCGCGCCGAGGTCGGTTGTGTCGGCAACGAGATGCCGGTCGCAGAGGTCACCGACACGGGTGGATCTCGGTCGCGTTCAGCCAGGATGCGGAGGCGCCACAGGCTGATCTCCAGACCGCGTTCCCCGAGGTCGGGGTGGTCGCGGCGCCGGTCGACTGGACGATGGGCGCCGATCCCGCCGACGTGCCGACGGCCGGACCGCAGCCGACGGCCGGCGATGGTTGGCGGCTGCTGGCCGACGAGCCTTCGGTTGGAGGAAGCTACCGGGCCGGTCTCGCCACGAGACGAGGCGTCCTACCGGACGCCGTGGGCGACATCGGCCTTGCAGGTGAGCGGCCGGACGTGGTCTTCGACGTGGAGATCGTCATCTGGTTCGGCGCGGTATTACGGCTCGAGCTGTCCGAACCTGCGTCTCGACGACGTGGTCGTCGAGACGCGACCGGGCGCTGGTCCACGCCGAGATCGTCCTGGTGGACCCGCCGGCAGCCTGCACGGACGATACCAACCCGTGCGCCTACGTGGTGGCGGTAGACCGGGCGATGCTCGTCCCCGGCCCGTGCGCGATCCAGCTCGGCGCCGAGGACCCGTGCGGCGCATCCGGGGAGCGCACTCTGGTTGACGCCGACCTCTCCGTCCCCGGGGCGGTCGCCGCGGCGGCCGCGGTCGGCGCCGACCCGGCACTCGCCGGGCCGTCGGGGGCGCGCAGCGGCGACATCATCGAGACCGGCTACCCGACGACCTATCGCTTGGACGCGCGCTGCGGCGTCGAATGGCTGGGCGTGCTCAACGTTGCCGCCTGGCGGACAGAGGTCCCCGCCAGTTCCGTCGAGCACGTTCCCGACCCCTGGCGGGCAGCGGTCGCCGCCGACGGCACGTTCCAACTCGAGGTGACAGTCGAGCCGAGATCGCCACCGACCGCCGCCGCGGTCGCCAACCGCCACCGAGTCGTCTACGAACCCGCCAGCGAATCGCCGCCGGCGTGCTAGAGGTCCGTTGCGGCCGCCTGTGCGGCGGTGATGCTGCCGTCAAGGAACGCGTCGGCGGTGCGGGGGAGTTCGGCGAGGTGGCGGGCGTCGCGTGACTGCCGCCCGGGCGCGCCGGGGGGTGAGGCGCAGCGGTCGGTCAGCCATTCCTTATCCGGGTGAGGCCGTGCAAGGCGGCGGAGAGCCTCGTGCGGAGGTCAGAGGGGTCTGGACGGCGCACCATGGGAGGAGTTCAGGGCCGGTAGCCTACCGGTGATGCTTACGCCGATCCTCGCCGTCATACCCGCGCCGCCGACGGACCCCAGCGGGCGGCTGCCGTGGGCGATCGAGGTGGGCCCGCTCAGCGTGCGGCCCTACGGGGTGCTCATCGCCATCGGGGTGCTGATCGCCATGACGGTGGCGCGGCGGCGCTACGTCGCCCGCGGCGGGGACGGCGAGCTGGCCGACAAGGTCGCGTTCCGCGCCGTAGTCATGGGCTTCGTCGGCGCCCGGCTCGCCTACGTGCTGCCCCGCCTGGAGTACTTCCTCGCCAACCCGCTGCAGATCCCGCAGGTCTGGGAGGGCGGGCTGGCGCTGTTCGGCGGGCTGACCCTCGGCACGCTGACCGTGGTGGTGCTGTTCCGGCGCTGGGGCGGAGACCTGCCAGCATTCCTCGACGCCGCCGCGCCCGGGGTGCCGATCGCGCAGGCGCTGGGCCGCTGGGGCAACTACTTCAACCAGGAGCTGTACGGCACGCCGAGCAGCCTGCCGTGGCGCCTGTTCGTGGACCCGTCGTTCCGGGTGGACCGCTACACGGCGTTCTCGACCTTCCACCCGACGTTCCTGTACGAGTCGCTGTGGAACCTCGGGCTCGCCACGTTCCTACTGTGGCTCGACCGCAGAGGCCGGCTACCGAAGGGCGCCCTAGCGCTGGTCTACTTCATCGGCTACGCGCTGGCCCGCTTCGCGCTGGAACTGCTGCGCACCGACACGACCTACCGGCTGCTCGGACTGTCGCGCAACGCCTGGGTGTCGCTGTTCATCGCGTTGGGCGCCGCCGCCGGGCTGCGGGTGTGGACCTCCCGGAAGCCCGCCCCACCGCTGGAGCGAGCTCCCGAGACGTCAGAGGTCTGAACGCGCGACATCATCGCATCAGGTGATCTATGCTGTGATGCATGAGGACGACGCTGACGCTCGACGCCGATATCGCGGCGCAGCTCGACGAGTTAAGGGCGCACGGGGACCGGCCGTTCAAGCAGATCGTCAACGAGGTGCTTCGAGCCGGACTCAGGCACCTGGAAGGGGAGGCGTCCATGCCGCGTGGGCCGTACACGCGTGCCGTCTCACTGGGCAGGCCCAAGCTGCCGGACGTGGACGACGTGACGGAAGCGCTCGCGATCGCCGAGGGTGAGGATCACCCGTGATCGCGCTCGATGCGAACCTGCTCGTGTATGCCCACGTCACGTCCTACGACCAGCACGACCAGGCGCGCACCTGGCTCGAGGAGCAGCTGGCTACAGTCCCACGCGTGGGCCTCCCGTGGCCCAGCCTGCTGGCCTTCGTGCGTCTGGTCACCAACCCGCGGCTGTTCATGGAGCCGGAGTCGATCGCGGACGCCTGGGCCCAGGTCGAGGCCTGGCTGGACGCCGAGGCCGTCTGGACACCGGTGCCGGGCAATCGCCATCGGCAAGTGCTCGCGGCCTGCCTTGGCCGCCCGGGCCTGCGGGCGAACGATGTGCCCGACGCGCACCTCGCCGCCCTCACCATCGAGCACGGGCTCAAGCTCGCCAGCAGTGACAGCGGCTTCGCGCGTTTCGACCAGCTGGAGTGGTTCGACCCCCTCACTCAGCGCTGACCACGTCGACCGTCTGGTCGGACCGGCCTGGGGCGCTGAATAGTGCTCAGCCCAGCGGGGTCGAGCTGGTCGGGGTCGACCGCGCCCAACGCATCCACCCGCGACCGCACCTCTCACTGGCGTTGGCCCCGGCGGGTCTGGGTGCTGGGTGCGACTGAGGTCGCCCCCGGCGCTGGAGCGGCTCTCTGGAGACCACCGAGAGACCACCGAGACTTCAAGGCCTACAGACCCGGAATGCCGCGGCCGCCGAGAAGTTGCTTTGCCAGTGCCATCGGGTCGACGCCGAAGCGCTGCAGCAGATTCTGGTGCTCGCTGTTGTCGGTGTCGACCTGGTCCGGCAGCTCGCGGTCGGCTGCCGCCGACTTGCCGCTGTCACCCTGCTGGCGCAGGAAGTCCAGGATCTGGCTCTTGTCGATCTGCATGTGCGGCGCTCCTTCGTGCGGTCGCGGGGTCATGGTCCCGTATGACAGCCTTCACCAGCCCGACGGCATTGACACGCCGCATCAGCGCGCCAGGCAGGGTGTCGCCCATGAGGAACCATCCAGCCGAGCCGTTGACCGTCTTCGTCGAGTTGAGCCAGCCAATCGTTGACCCGCGAAGCCTCCCGCGCGCACCCACGCCGAGGGTACCGAGTTCGCATCGACCGCATCAGCACGGTAAGCAACATCGGCGCCTACATCGACAGCCCTTCCACCGCTACGCCGACGGCCCCGAACTCGCGGGCTGCCGCTCACCGTCGTGGCCGATCTGCCGGCGGTGGTGATCCGGGACGAGGACCGCGCTGGCCGCGGCATCGACGTCGACGCGCTCGCCGCGGCGGAGGTCACCATCGCGCGGTGCTGCTGCACCGCCGCCCCGCCGCGGGTCGTCGGCTTCGGTGCCCTTCCCCGTCCGCGCCTGCCCGCCCGGGTAGGGCCGGTTCAGGCCACGGCGTCGGGGCCCAGCAGCATCTTCAGCTCGGCGAACAGGGCCGGGGCGCGGGTGATGCGGAAGGCGTCGTCGAGGCGCAGGCTCGTGGGGGCGCCGCTGCCGATCAGGCGCAGGTGGACGGCGACGGGGCCGCGGTGCTCGCTGAGGACGTCTTTGAGCCTGCCGACCACCTCGGGCGTGCACTGCTGCGGGGCGAGGCGCAGCTCCAGCGGCGCGCCCATGACCTCGGACAGGTCGGGCGCGGCGACCTCGGTGGCGATCAGCTTCGGCGTCTCGCCCTCGTCGAGCCGGCCGGTCACGCACAGGATGGCGTCCTCGGTCAGCAGGTCGCCCGCCGCCGCGTAGGTGGTGGGGAAGAAGATGACATCGATCACGCCCTGCAGGTCCTCCAGCGTCCCCGACACGTACGGCTCGCCCTTGCGGGTGAACTTCTTCGTCACCCCGGTGAGGACCCCCGCGACCCTCACGCTGCCCGCCCCCGACCCGCCCTGCTCCAGGGTGCGGGCGATCGAGCCCGACGACAGCTCCTCCAGCAGCCGCTCCAGGCCGAACAGCGGGTGGTCGGAGACGTACAGGCCCAGCATCTCGCGTTCGGCGGCGAGCTTCTCGCGCTTGTCGAACTCGATTGGGGGCACGACCACGCGGTCCAGCAGCGCTCCCGAGCCGCCCGCCGGCTCGTCCACCGCCGCGAACAGCGAGAACTGGCCATCGCTCTCGGCGCGCTTCACGGCGATGGCCTGCTCGCTCATGATCTCGAAGACGGCGAGCAGACCCTTGCGCGGGTGCCCCAGCGACTCGAACGCCCCCGCCTTGACCAGTGACTCCACGGTCCGCCGGTTCAAACAGGTGACGTCGACCTTGCGGGCGAAATCGGCGAAGTCGGTGTAGAGGCCCTGCTCGCGCCGGGCGGTCAGGATGCACTGCACCACGTTCTCGCCCACGTTGCGCACCGCCGACAGCCCGAAGCGGATCTGCTCGGGATGGCCCGGCACCGGTGCGAAGTCGAGCTCGGAGACGTTCACGTCCGGCGGCAGGACCGTCAAGCCCATGGTCCGGCTGGTGTTGAGGTACAGCGGCAGCCGGTCTTTGTTGCCTTTCACCGAGGTCAGCAGCGCGGCCATGTACTCGACCGGGTGGTTCGCCTTGAGCCAGGCGGTCTGGTAGCTGACCAGGCCGTAGCCCGCGGAGTGCGACTTGTTGAACGCGTAGTCCGCGAAGCCCTCGATGAGGTCCCACAGGTCCTTGCCGAGCTTCGCGGTGTACCCCTGCTCAACCGTGCCGGCGAGGAACGCCGCCTTCTGCGCGTCCATCTCGGACTGCTTCTTCTTGCCGATGGCCCGCCGCAGCAAGTCGGCCTGGCCCAGCGTGAAGCCGGCGATCCGCTGGGCGATCTGGAGTACCTGCTCCTGGTACACCAGGGTCCCGTAGGTGCCGGAGAGGATGCTGGCGAGGTCGGCGTGCGGCACCTCCACCTTCGACAGGCCGTGCTTGCGCTTCGCGTACTCCACGTGCAGCCCGGCCGCCATCGGGCCGGGCCGGTAGAGCGCGATCAGCGCGACGATGTCGTCGAAGCAGTCCGGCTTGAGCTGGCGCACCAGCGCCTTCATGCCGGGCGAATCGAGCTGGAACACGCCGTCGGCGTCGCCCTTGGCCAGCATCGCGAAGGTGCGGGGGTCATCCAGGCCCACGTCCTCGATCTCGATGCGCTCGCCGGTGGTGCGCGCGATGTGGTCGAGCGCGTCGGAGATCACCGTGAGGTTGCGCAGTCCGAGGAAGTCCATCTTCAGCAGGCCGATGTCCTCGACCATGCCGCCGTCGTACTGCGTGACGATCTCGCCGTCGGCCTCCAGCCGCAGCACCGGCGCGTGCTCCACGATCGGCTCCGCGCCGATCACCACGCCCGCGGCGTGGATCGAGTGCTGGCGGCGCAGCCCCTCCAGCGACAGTGCGGTGTCAAGGACCTTGCGGGCGTCCGGTTCGGTCTCCCAGGCGGTGCGCAGCTCGGCGGACATCCCGCGCGCCTGCTCCAGCGGGAAGTCCTTGCCCAGGACGGGCGGCGGCATCATCTTCGCCAGCCGATCGCCGAAACCGTAGGGGAAGCCCAGGACGCGGGCGCTGTCCTTGATCGCCTGTTTGGCCTTGATGGTAGAAAAGGTGACGATCTGCGCGACCCGGTCGTTGCCGTACTTCTCAGTGGCGTAGCGGATCATCTCGCCACGGCGGCGCTCGTCGAAGTCCATGTCGATGTCGGGCATCGACACGCGCTCGGGGTTGAGGAAGCGCTCGAAGATCAGGCCGTGGGCGATCGGGTCGAGGTCGGTGATGCCCGTGCAATAGGCCACCGCGCAGCCGGCCGCCGAGCCGCGGCCCGGTCCCACGCGGATCTTCACCGAACGCGCGTAGGCGCACAGGTCCGCCACGATCAGGAAGTAGGCGGGAAAGCCCATCTGCTCGATGACCGCCAGCTCGTGCTCCAGGCGGGCGCGGACCTCGTCGGACAGCGTGTCGCCGTAGCGCCGGGCGGCGCCCTCATAGACGAGCTGGCGCAGGTAGGCGGCCTCGGTCAGCCCGTCTGGGCAATCGAAGCGCGGCAGGTGGTGACGGCCGAACTCGATGGTCACGTCGCAGCGCTCGGCGATGGCCAGGGTGTTGCGCCAGGTCTCGGGGTGGTCGGGGAACAGCGCCTGCATGCGCTCCGGCGGCTTCACCCAGAAGTCGTCGCCCTTGAAGCGGAAGCGCTGCTCGTCGGACTTCAGCGATCCGGTCTGGATGCACAGCAGCACGTCGTGGGCCTCGGCGTCGGCCTGCTCGGTGTAGTGGCTGTCGTTGGTCACCACCAGGCCGAGCCCGAGCTCCTGCGCGATCTTCATCAGCCGCGCGTTTGTCTGGCCCTGCTCGGCGATCCCGTGGTCCTGCAGTTCGATGAAGTAGCGGTCGAGACCGAAGACGTCGCGGTACCAGGCGGCGGCCTCCAGGGCCTCGCGGTCACGCCCGGCCAGCAGGAGCTGGTTGACCTCGGCGCCCAGGCAGCCGGAGAGACAGACCAAGCCGTCGGACAGCTCCTTGAGCAGCTCCCTGTCGGCGCGCGGCTTGTACCAGTAGCCCTCGAGGTAGGCGCGGCTCACCAGCCGCATGAGGTTGCCGTAGCCCTGCTGCGTCTCGGCCAGCAGGGTCAGGTGGTAGTACGGCTCGTCGCCCTGTTTCCGGTTGCCCTTCGTGAAACGGCTGCCCGGCGCCATGTAGAGCTCGGTGCCGATGATCGGCTTCACCCCGTGGCGCTGCCCCGCCTTGTAGAAGTCGATCGCCCCGAACATGACGCCGTGGTCCGTGATGGCCACGGCGGGCATGCCCAGCTCCGCCGTCCTGCGCATCAGCGCGTCCACGCGGCTCGCGCCGTCCAGCATCGAGTACTCGGTGTGGAC
>Ga0136616_10001030_pt1 | contig 14295 bp, 13 predicted proteins | sample AntDrymUQ2992106_2_FD_106648 | JGI IMG/M metagenome (GOLD analysis project Ga0136616, IMG submission 106648) | Polar desert sand microbial communities from Dry Valleys, Antarctica - metaG UQ299 (21.06) | ecosystem: Environmental > Terrestrial > Soil > Desert | place: Antarctica: Dry Valley...
CTCACCGGGTTCCCTCACCGGGCTCCGTGATCGGGGCGGAGCCTATCATCGTGCGCGTGCCTTCGGTGCTCCGACTCTGGGCTCCGGTCCTCGTCTGGGCCGGCGTCATCTTTGCGCTCTCGTCGGTGTCCGATCTCGGCACCGGCCTCGGCGCTTGGGACCTCGCACTCCGGAAGCTCGCGCACGCAACCGAGTTCGCGGTGCTAGCCGCGCTGCTGCTGCGCGCGGTGCGGCGGGAGCTTCCGGCTTTCCTGCTCGGCGTCGCCTACGCGGTCTCCGACGAGGTGCACCAGCACTTCGTCCCCGGCCGTCGCGGCGCCCCGCTCGACGTGCTGATCGACTCCCTCGGCGTCGGCCTCGGCATCCTCGCGTGGCGGCGGCTCGCGCGCCACCGACCCACATGACGGTCGCGATCGACCTGGACGTGCTGGGAGACACGCGTCCCCTCTGGCGCGACTGGCTCACGGACGCCGCACGGGTGCTCGACGTGGCGGGGTTGCCGGAAGACCGCACCGCGGCTGCTTCCGAGCTCGACGCCCGCGGCGCCGGCAACTGGCGCACGCTGCTCGAGCGGTTCGCGGAGGATCGTGCGCCCGTCTACCTGCGTCCGGCCGCAGAGGTGAGCGCGACGTTGCGTGCTCTGCACGCGGACGGGACCCGCATCGTCGTCTTCACCGACGCGCCCGTCGAGCTCGCGCGCGTGGCCCTCCGCCAACTCGGAGCCGATCGCCGGATCGAGCGAGTCGAAGCCACGGCACCGCCGGCGGAGATCGTCGTCACGTCGCGAGAGGAGCTCCTCCGGCTGCGTAGATCCGCCTGACGATCTCCTCGATCTGGGTCTCCTCAATCGCGAGATCGAGGAGGGGCGCACGGGCCGCGACGGCTGCGGTGAGCTCGGCAGCGCTGGTCTCGTCGCGCCGGAAGGCGAGCCACTGCCGAGGGCCTTCCACCCTGGTCACCCGGACGCCGGGGAGCTCGAGCGGTGGCACGGTTTCCTCGAGGTCGACCACGAGCGTCCGTTCCTGTCCGTAGCGCCGCTTCAGCTCGTCGAGCCCGCCGTCCCAGATGAGATGGCCGTGGTCGACGATCAGCAGGCGCGAGCAGAGCCGTTCGATGTCGGCGAGGTCGTGCGTCGTCAAGAGCACCGTGACGCCGCGGTTCCGGTTCACGTCGGTCAGGAATTCCCGCACCGCCGATTTCGCAACGACGTCGAGCCCGATCGTCGGCTCGTCGAGGAAGACGATGTCCGGATCGTGCAGGAGCGCCGCGGTCAACTCGCCCCGCATCCGCTGCCCGAGGGAGAGCTGGCGCACGGGCGTGGTCATGAAAGCGCCGAGGCCGAGTGTGGCGGTGAAGCGCTCGAGGTTCTCCCGATGCCGTTGCGCCGGCACGCGGTAGATGTGTCGCAAGAGGTCGAACGAGTCCGCGAGTGGCAGATCCCACCAGAGCTGCGAGCGCTGACCGAAGACGACGCCGATCCGGCGAGCGAGCTCGATCCGCTGTCGCGACGGGTCGAGTCCGGCAACCCGAAGCCGACCTGCGCTCGGGACGAGGATCCCGGTCAGCATCTTCACCGTCGTCGACTTCCCCGCGCCGTTCGGGCCGACGTACCCGACCATCGCGCCGGACTCGATCTCGAAGGAGATTCCGTCGACGGCCATGACCTCTCGCCGCTCGCGCCGCAGCCGGCCGGTCTTCGCGCGCACGATGAACCGCTTCTCGACATCGTGTACCTCGATCATCCGCCGGCGCTCCGGTAGTGGCGGACGGCGTTTCGCCAGATCGCTGTGGCAGCGATCGCCGCCAGGCAGGCCACCAGAGGGGAGACGAAGCTGAAGGCCCGTGGTAGCCCGAGCGCGTCATCCTTATCGAGCAAGTACAGCGCGGGGAAGTACGCCACGAAGGCGATCGGCACGACGAACACGACCAGCCCGCGCAGCCACCTCGCGAAGATCCCGATCGGATACTGCGAGAGGAAGCTGCCCCCATAGGTAAAGGCATTTACGACCTCGATCGCGTCCACGATCCAGAACGCGATCGTCGCCAGCGAGACCCACACCGCGGCGTAGATCACTGCGCCCGCAGCGATTGCGAGCGGAATCGCGAGCACGCGGCCGACGCTCCAGTCGATGTCCACCGTGACGAGGGCGAAGATCAAGACGCCGACGCCCTGCAGCGCCTTCCCCACCCGACGGATGGCGAAGTCGGCAGCGACGAGCTGGAAGAGCGAGGGCAGCGGCCGCACGAGGATCCCGTCCAGCGTGCCCTCCCGGATCATCTGCGGCAGCAGATCGAGGTGACCGACGACGAGGTCGGTGAGGGCGAACGAGATCGTGGCGAGGGCGTACAGGAGCGCTACTTCTCTGATACTCCAGTCGCCCAGCTGGTCAACGTTGGCGAAGATCGCCGCGATCGCGGCGAAGTCCAGCGCGGTCAGCAGGGCGGTTCCGACAAGCTGGAAGGCGGCCGAGAGCCGGTACTCGAGCTGGGAGCGGATGCGTGCGCCGACCAGATGGACGTAGATGCGAGCGAGATCAGCCACCCTGCAGCACCAGCTTTCGGGTGCCGGCCGAGAGCACGAGGCCTCCGGCCGCGTAGAGCGCGACGGCCCATCCCCCCTGGAGCGCCAGGACGGCGAGCGTGCTGCCGCCGAGCGGCTGCCCGACGTAGACGTCCACCGGCGCCTGGAGCATCGAGGCAAACGGTGTCAGGCGGGCGATCGTGTCGAGAGCTCCCGGGAAGAACGCGAGTGGGATGGTCGCGCCGGAAAGCAGCTGACTCAGCGCCAGCGCGAGCAGCAGCTGGCCGCGGTAGTCGAGCAGCCAGAACGCGGAGAGGTTGACGAGCAGGCGAACACCGAAGCTCACGACGACCGCGAGCGCGACGCTGATCGTAAAGAGGAGCCAGCGCGCTACTTCATCCGGGATCGTGATCTCGAAGACAAGCGCACCAAGCAGGAACTGCGGCGCTGCCCGCCAGAGGAGCTGGTAGCAGGCGCGACCGACATCCTGAGCGAGTTCCGCACGCTGCACATCGAGCGGTCGCTGCAGATCGGTTGCGACGTCACCTGTCTGCACCCGGCGTGCCAGCTCGTACCATGAAGGGCCGAAGATCGCCGCGACGGACAGGAGGCCCTGGGAGATCCACACGTACGCGATCGCGTCGCGCACGTCGTACCCGCCGATCACGTCTCTTTCGTCGTAGACGGCGAGCAGGATGTACGCGATCAGGAAGCCGAAGAAGACGTTCGTGAAGAGTCCAGCGTAGGTTGCCCCCGGGTAGGCGGCATACCGGCGATAGCCCCGCCGCGCTAGCTCGAAGTGAAGGCGCACAGCCAGCTATTCTCGCGCCCATGGAAGCAAAGGAGATGCCCGACCGCCAGTTCGAGGCGGTGCTCGCGCGCCTCGACCGGATCGCGGACGAGCTGGCGCGGCTGAACCGGAATGCCGAGAACGCGGAGGGCTTCGCCACCGTCGCGCGGGAGCTCCGGAACCTGAACGAGAGCCTGAACGCCCTGGCCTACGCCGCCCTCGGCCAAGCGCCGCGCGTCCGCCGGGCCAAGTAGTACGCGTCCGCCGCCCGAGCCGATCGGTCTCAGAGACAATCGCCCGGCGAGCTAGCACGCTGCCCGGCGAGGCGCAATCCGCCGTTACGGCCGCGTCCGAAGCCGCCGCGCACGGTCTCAGAGACCGGCGGTGGGCGAGCTACCGCCGACGGACGCGCGGCGCAAGTGGCTCTTTGGAGCTCGTCACTCGGGGACGCGCGCTACGGCGTCAGGCGGAAGATCGTGCCGTCGTGCGAGACGGCGTAGAGCTCGCCGGAGGCGTCCTCGCCGAAGGAGCTGACGCTCTCGACCTTGAAGGGCTCCCGCCGCAAGCCGGTCGCCTTCCCCCTCACGATCTTCAGGCTCCAGATGTTCCCGGAGCAGAAGTCCCCGTAGATGTAGCGCCCGCGGAGCGCGGCGTTCGATCCGCGGTACACGTAGCCGCCGGTGACGGAGCAGCCGTCCGCGTGCGAGTACTGCGCGATCGGCTGGACGAGCCTGCCAGGGCCGAGCGACTTGTCCTCGAACTTCGCTCGCCCTTCGTAGACGTCCCAGCCGTAGTTCTCGAGCCCGGCGCTCGGGGCCTGCGTGTACGAGATCTCCTCCAGCTCGCCCTGACCGACGTCGCCGATGTAGAGGTCGCCGTTTGCCCGGTCGAAGGAGAAGCGCCAGGCGTTCCGCAGACCGTACGCCTCGATCTTCAGCCCCTTTGTCGCAACATTGATCGACAGGAGCTTCCCGAAGAGAGAACGTGGATTCTGGGCGCGATTCTCCGGATCGCCGCCGCTGCCGCCGTCGCCCATCGTGAAGAGGAGCCGACCGTTTGGCGCGAACGCGAGCATGCCGCCGTTGTGGTTGCTGTACGGGTCGTCGCTCGAGAAGAGAACGCGCGCGGAGCCCGGGATCGCGCTCGTTCCGTTAGAGCGGTACTCGACGAGACGCGTGTCGCTGCCGCGGTCTGTGTACTGGACGTAGAAGCGGCGGTTCTGGGCGTACCTGGGGTGGAACGCCAGCCCGAGGAGGCCTTGCTCCCCGCCCGAGGTCACGAGCGAGCGGATGTCGAGGAACGGCTTCGCGCGCCGGCGTCCGCGGTCGACCACGACGATTCGGCCGGCCTGTTCGACCACATAGAGCCGCCTCTTCTCGCTCGCGGTCGCGCCGACGAAGACGGGATCCGCCAGGCCGGTGACGAATGATCGCGGCTTGAAGGCGCTCGACTGGCCCGACGCGAGCGGCTTGTCGGAGGCAGAAGCGCAGGCCGCGACCGAGAGTACGCCCAGTACGGCGAGGAAGAGGCGCACGCGAACCAGGGTAGCCGAGGCTCGCCGGCTGATCGCAGCAGTACCCTGCGCCCGTGAGGTTCGAGTGAAGATCTTCCTCATCGGCGCAGGCCAGGTGGGCACGACGATCGTGCAGGCGTTGCACGACGAGCACGAGCTCACCGTCCTCGACCTGGACCCGGCGCGGCTCGCGCCCCTCGCGAACCGCTATGACGTGTCGACGGTCGAGGGCAACGGCGCCAGCCGCCGCGTCCTCTCCGAGGCAGGCGTCGCGTCGGCCGACCTCCTGATCGCCTGCACGTCGCGGGACGAGGCGAACCTCGTCGCCGCGATGATCGCGAAGGCTGTCGCGCCCCGCACCACCACGATCGTCCGCACGACGAACCCGGAATACCTCGACGTCTGGCGCGAGGGCCAGTTGGACGTCGACTTCATCGTCTCCTCGGAGGTCGAGACGGCGCATGCGATCGCACGCACGATCGGTGTCCCGGCGGCCCGGCTGACGGACGTCTTCGCAGACGGTCAGGTTCAGCTCGTCGAGTTCGACCTCGAGGCGGGTTGCGACAGCGGTGTCCTCGACGTGCCGTTGCGCGAAGCGCGGGTGCCGGAGGACTCGAAGATCGCGAGCATCATCCGCGGCGACACGATGATCCTCCCCGGCGGTTCCGACGAGCTTCGCATCGGCGACCGAATCGTCGTGATCGGCTCGCCGCAGGCGGCGCAGGAATGGGGCGCACTGATCGCGCCCGGAGCGGGAAAAGTGAAGGACGTCGTCGTCTTCGGGGCAGGGCGTGCGGGAACGGCGATCGCGCGCCAGCTGCTCGAGCAGGACATCGGCGTCCGGTTGATCGAGACCTCGCGGGAGCGGGCGCGCGACGTCGCAGACGAGCTTCCGGGCGCCCGCGTCTACCACTCGACCGGCATGGATCCCGACTTTCTCGACCGCGAGCGGATCGGCGACGCGCAGGTCGCGATCTTCGCGATGCGCGACGACATGAAGAACCACTACGCAGCGACGCTCGCGAAGTTGCACGGGATCCGCTTCACAGTCGCCGTCGTGCACGAAGCCGCTGCCATGGAGGTGCTCGACCGAGCCGGGGTCGACGTCATGATCAACCCGCGAGCGATCACGGCCGAGGAGATCGTCCGCTTCGCCCACGACCCCCGAACGCAGCAGGTCGCGATGCTCGAGGGCGATCGCTACGAGGTGCTCGACATCACGACCCGCGCGGGTAGCGAGTACGCGGGCAAGAAGTTCAAGGAGATGCCCATCCGCGGCGGCCTGATCGGCGCGATCGTCCGCGACGGCACGGCGATCTTCCCGCACGGGGAGGACGTTCTGCGCGCCGGCGACCGTGCGATCATCTTCACTGAGTCGTCTCGGGTGAAGGACGTCGAGCGGGCGCTGTGAGCGTGTGAGAGAAGCGACCCGCGTCCGGGGGGTCGGCCGCCCACGGCTCCTCGCCGTCGACCTGAGGGGCTCGCTGAACCTCGTCGGGGCGATCGCTAAGTACCTCAGCCTCACCACGGTCGTTCCTGCCGGAGTCGCGCTCGGGTACGGCGAGCCGCCGTGGCCCTTTCTCCTCGGGGGTGCGATCACGGGCGCCAGCGGCTGGGCGCTCGAGCGTGGCACGAGCGGCGACCATCGGATCGGGGCGCGCGAAGGCTTTCTCGTCGTGTCGCTCACCTGGCTCGTGGCGGCGCTGATCGGCGCGCTTCCCTACCTCCTCTCGGGCGAGTCCCAGCTCGACCGCCCACTCGACGCGTACTTCGAGGCGATGTCGGGCTTCACGACGACGGGAGCCAGCGTCCTGACCGACGTCGAGGGAGTCTCGCGCTCGCTCGCGCTCTGGCGGCAGTTTACGCAGTGGCTGGGCGGCATCGGCATCGTCGTGCTCGCCCTCGCCGTGCTGCCGCGCTTGCGCGTGGGCGGCCGGCAGCTGCTCGAGTCGGAGCTGCCGGGGCCCGAGATCGAGAGTCTCAGCACCCGCATCCGCGACACCGCTCGTCGCCTCTGGTTCCTCTACGCCGGGCTGACGGCGGCGCTGGCCACGGTGTTGATCGTGCTCGGGCTGACCGGGATCGACGGCGAGATGACCGTCTTCGATGCGTTCGCGCACGCATTCACCACGATCCCCACGGGCGGCTTCGGCACGAGAGCGACCTCGCTGCAGGACTTCGCCGCCGTGACGCAGTGGACGATCACGTTCTTCATGTTCCTGGCCGGAGCGAACTTCGCCCTCATGTACAGGGCCTTCATCCGGCGGCATCCGCGCGTCTTCGCCCACGACGAAGAGTTCCGCCTCTATGTCGCGCTGCTCGCCGTGGGCTCGCTCATCGTCGGAGTGCAGCTGTGGGCCGAGGGGATCGAGACCGGCGAGGCTGCCGTCCGGCAAGCGACGTTCCAGGCCGTCTCGATGATGACGGGGACCGGCTTCGTGAACGTGGATTTCGATGTGTGGCCGGTGCTCGCGTCGATGACGCTCGTCGGCCTCATGTTCGTCGGCGGCTCGGCGGGCTCGACCTCCGGCTCGGTCAAGGTCGTTCGTCACCTGCTGCTCGGCAAGATCCTCCGGCGCGAGCTGGACCAGACAGTCCACCCCGAGCTCGTCACGCCGGTGCGGCTGAACCGCGCCGTCGTCGACGAGCGGACGCTCCGCGCGGTGTCGGGCTTCATTCTGCTCTACATCGGCATCTTCATCGTGGGCGCGGCGCTGCTGGCAATGGACGCGGCACGCACGGGGCTCGAGCTGAGCGTCCTGGACGCGGTTGCGGCATCGGCGACGACACTCGGCAACGTCGGTCCCGCGTTCGGCCCGGCGGGTCCATTCGGCTCCTTCGAGCCGTTCAGCGACGTCTCGACCGGGATCATGATCGTGCTCATGTGGCTCGGTCGGCTCGAGGTGATCCCGATCGTCGTCCTCTTCTCGAGGCACTACTGGCGGTCGACGTGATCGCGGCTACCGCTTGAGCAGCGCCCGGCGGAGCTGATCCTCCTTGCCGGGCTCGAGCACCGCGAGCACCTGGTCGCCCGGCCGCAGCACCGTCGAGTCGTGCGCGAGCTCCGAGCGGCCGTTCCGCATCACCGAGATCAGCCGTGACCCGTCCGGGAGCGTCAGGCCCGCGATGCGCTTTCCGGCCGCCGGCGAGTCGCGGTCGACCTGGAGCTCGACGATCTCGAGGTTCTCCTTGCGCAGCTCGAGCAGGCGAACGATCCCGTAATCGGGGAGCTCGTGCTCGACAAGGCCGAGGATGTTCGAGGTGGCACAGACTGTCTGCGTGATCCCGAGCAGGTCGAAGTGCTCCTGGTTGCGCGGATCGTTGACCCGCGCGACCGCCTTCGGCACCCGGTACCCCTCCTTCGCGAGCTGGCAGATGATCAGGTTGTCCTCGTCGTCGCCGGTGACGGCGAAGACGAGATCGGGCGGGCGCGCGATCCCGGCGAGCTCGAGCACGTGGAGCTCGGTCGCGTCACCCAGCAGCACCTGGTGCTCGAACTCAACCTGAAGCTGCTCGAACCGGTGCGAACGTTGCTCGATCACCGTCAGCTCGTGCCCCATTCGCAGCAGGGAGCGGGCGACGTTGGCGCCGACCTTCCCTCCACCCGCGACGACCGAGTACACCTACGCGGCCGCCTTGCGAACCCGGTCGGCGAGCTCGGAGATGGCAGCCTGGGTGGGGCAGACCGTTTCCATTCCGCGCTGCGCGTAGAACTGCGCCCGCGCAGGATCCAGCACGCGCACGACCACCGTCTCGATCCCGTAGCGCTTCTTCACCACCTGCCCGATCACGAGGTTGGTGTTATCGCCGTTCGTGGCGACGACGACAGCGTCCGCCTCGTCGACACCGGCCCGGCGGAGGATCTCCGAATCCATTCCGTGCCCGACGACGAAGCCGCCGGACCAGCCGGAGCCTAGACGCGACAACGCCTCCTCTTTCTCGTCCACCGCCGTCACATCCCACCCGTCCGCCCGGAAGTCGCGCGCGATACGGGCGCCAACCCGGCCGCAGCCGATAACTACGAGCTTCACAAGTTCAGACTAGCCAGTCTCCTCGAGCGTCCCCTGGGGGAACGCCACCACCAGCACCTCGCACGGGGCGTGGCGCAGCACGTACTCGACGGTCGGTGAGAAGAAGCCGGACTGGCGGCGCCAGCGGGCCGCGGAGCCCATCACGATCAGGTCGGAGCCACGTCGCGCCGCCTCCGTCACGATCGCCTGCCCGATCGAGCGCCCCCGGACGGTGCTCGGGCTGACCTGGATCCCATTCTCCTCGCCCAGGAGCTGGGCTTCCGCGAGGGAATCGACCGCGAGCTGCTCCTGACTCGTCAGCTCCGCGTCGAGCCCGTGCTCAAGGCCCACCTTGATCACGTACAGCGCGTCGATCGTCGCCTGCCGCTCCTGGGCGAGGGCAATCGCGGTCGCGATCATCTCCTCGCCGACCGACCCGAGCTTCATCGGAACGAGCAACCGGCGAAAGTCCGCCCCCGGAGGGAGCTGCGTCTGAGGCTCGGCGTCGGAGAGGAGCCCGCGGTGGGCCCGCCGGCGAACGACGAAGTAGAGCACGATCCCGGCCGCCAGCCAGGCCGGGCCTGCGTAACGCGCACCCGGATGCGTGACCATCGCGATCACCCAGACGAAGATCGCGATGGGGATGCCGAGAACCGGCGCGAAGAGCGGCGCGCGGAACGGCCGCGGCAGGTCGGGTTCCTGCACGCGGAGCCGAAGCACGGCCACCTGTGCCGCCGCGAAGGCGAGCAGGATTCCGAATGAGTAGAGGCTCGCGAGGAAGGCGACGTCGTCGCCCGCGATCCCCGTCGCGATCACGAGCGCGATCGAGACGCCGGCAACCGCGAGGATCGCTTGCGGCGAGACGAGCGTACGGCGATTGAGGCGACCGAGCGAGCGGGGAAGCTGGTCGTGCCTGCTCAGCGAGTGCGCGAGCCGCGTGAAGCCCGACATCGACGTTGTCGCCGCCGCCAGCAACACGAGCGCGCCCGTGAGCCCGATGTAAACGCGCAGCACGTCCTCCATCCCCGACGGGAGTCCGAGCGCCGCGACGATCCCTACGAGCGGCGCGAAGAGCCACTCCTCCGCGAGGGCCGTCCGGCCGTCCTCGACGGGAAAGGCGGACATCCCGACGAGGGCGATGAGCGCGGTGATCAGCACGACGAGCCCGATCGCGGAGAAGAGGCTCCGGGGCAGCGTCCGCCCGGGCTCGCGCGTCTCCTCCGCCAGGTTCGCGACCGTCTCGAGACCGGTGAACGCGAGCATCGCGAGCGGGAGCGCGAATGCGAGGTCGTCCCAGGTCGGCGCGACGCCGATGTCGGTGCCTCGGGTCAGCGCATCCGGCGAGAAGACGAGCGCCAGTCCCAGCACGACGAGGAGGAGCTGGGTGGCGAGGTCGAGGCCGGCCACGACGAGGCCCGCGTTGTGCAGCTGCGAGCGTCGCACGAGCCGGACGATCGCGATCACGGCGATTGCGGTCACCGCGAGGATCACGTCGCCGGGGGAGTCACGGAGGCCCTCGAGCCCGAGCGCGGCGCCCAGGTAGTGCGGCACGAAGAGCGTCGAGAGCGCGATCACGATCAGGTAGTCGAGGAAGAGCACCCAGCCGGTGAGGAAGCCCAGGAGGTCGTTGAACGCGCGTCGCACGAACGTCGCCGCGCCCCCCGTCTCGGGGATGGCGGCGGTGCCCTCCGCGTACGAGAGCGAGACGAGCAGGAAGAAAAGCCCAGCACCCAGCAGCACCACCGGGGTGAGGCCGAGCGCGTAGCCCGCGATGATGCCGAGCGCGAAGTAGAGCGAGGATGCGATCTCGCTATAGGCGACCGAGAAGAGGGCGGGCGCGCCGAGCGCGCGCTCGAAGCCAAGCTTGCGGGCCATCAGTGCTTCGTCCTTCGCAGCAACGTCAGCCTGCCAACCCCAAGGGCGACGAAGAGCGCGCCGAGCAGAAACCCGAGGGTGCCCCCGCCAGCAGCCGCGGTGACCGCGAGCAACGTGACGCCGAGGGCGACGAAGACGAGGGCGAAGAGGACGACGGCTGAGCGGTAGTACCTCATGGGGCTCCAGTCGCCGCCGTCACCATCACACGGCAGGGTGCCTGCCTGAGCACGTAGTCGACGGTGCGGCCGAAGACGGCCCGCCTGGCTCGCGTCAGCTCGTTACGGGCTGCGCCGATCACGATGATCTCCGTTCCGCGCCGCCGCGCTTCCTCCACGATCGCCGGGCCGGCGCTCCGGGCGCGAATCAGCCTGGGGATCACGGTGACACCGTAGGACTCGCCGATGCGCTGTGCCTCGTCGAGCTCTCTGTCTGCCTGCGCGACGCGATCCGGCAGCCAGGCGTTCAGGGGCAGGTCGAGCTGCACCTCGATCACGTGCACCGCCGCGATCTGCGCACCTCTCTCGGCGGCGAGGCTCGCGGCGACGTCGAACGCCTCGTCGGTCGGCTGCCCAGGCACGATCGGCACCAGCAGGCGTCGGTACTCGAGCGCGAGCGCGGGCCCGACCGCCGGCGGCAGCTTCACTGTCGCGCGAACCGACGAGCGGACGAAGCGAGTGCGGTAGACGACGTAGCTCAGGAGCCCGGCGGCGAGCCAGCCGAGCCCGACCCACCTCGTGGTGGGGTTCTGGGCGAGGATGACGGCGAACGAGAAGCCTGTGGCGAGGCCTCCGAGCACCGCGAAGACCGGCCAGTCGACGCCACGAGCGCGCAGGTTCGGCTTTGCTCGGTAGAGCAAGTCTCGCCCTCTGTCGGTCATCCGCAGCCGGACGAGCGACGCATGCGCGACCGTGAACGAGAGGGTGGCGCCGAACGAGTACAGCGTGCCGACGAAGTTGACGTCGCCGGGGATGATGACCGCGATCGGGAGGATCCCCGCGAAGATGAGCAGCGAGAGCCAGGGGGTCTTGAAGCGAGGATGGAGGCGCCGGAAGATCTCCGGGATCTGCCGGTACGTCGCCATCGAGTAGGTGATCCGCGACGCACCGATCACCCCCGCGTTGGTCACGATGAAGAGGATGGTCGCCGCGAGGACGCCGACATAGATCTTGAGAGCGTCGAGTAACGCCCCCTCGACGCCGAGGTTCTCGACGACCCCGAGGATCGGGTCGTTCGCGAACCCCCCCTCCTCGGGCGGGAGCGCGAGCAACGTCGTCAGCTCGCCGTTGATCTCGACGACCGGCAACGCCGACAGCGCCACGAGCGGCAGTGTGAAGTAGATGGCGAAGACCGCGTAGGCGACGTACTTGTAGGCGGCGGGCACGTTCCGCACGGGGTCCCTCACCTCCTCGGCCAGGTTCGAGACGGTCTCGACACCGGTGTAGGCGAGCATCGCGACTGGGATCGCGATCGCGAAGTTCGACCAGGTCGGCGCCTCTCCCAGGTGCACGTTGTCGATCAGGATCTCGGGGCTGAAGACGAGCACGAACCCGAGCGCCACGAGCAGCAACTGCGTCGCGAAGTCGATCACCGCGAGCACGATCGAGAGGCGGGCGGCCTCCTGGACGCCGACGATGTTGAGCACGACGAGGACGACGATCACGATCGCTCCGCCGACGATGTCCCAGGGGTTGGTGTTCAACGGCTCCCAGAAGATCGAGAGGTAGTGCGGGACGAAGAACGCCGAGATGGCGACGGTGACGACATACACGAGCATCTGAGCCCAGGCAGCGCCGAACGAGACGAGCTCGTCGAACGCGTGGCGCGCGAAGCTCGAGGATCCGCCGGCCTCTGGATACCGGACCGTTCCTTCGGCGTAGGTCGCAGCCGTGGCCGCGAAGATGACGCCCGCGATCACAAAGACGAGCGGCGTCAGTCCGAGCGCGAAGACCGCGGTGAGGCCGAGTGCGTAGTAGATCGACGAGCCGACGTTGCCGTAGGCCGTGGCAAAAAGCGTCGGCGTACCGAGAACGCGCTCCAGCTCGACCTGCCGTCTCCTACGGCTGGGCACCGCGAGAGTCTAGAGACCCGCATCGCCTCGAGCGGCAACGAGCGAGGGGGCCGGCGTCGCCGGCCCCCTCGGGTGCTTCGCGGTACTAGATCGTGCTAGCCGTCGATGCGGACCGTGGTCAGCGGCATGCCCGGAACCGCGCTGCCACCGGCGACGCCAGAGTAGGCGATGCGGCCGAGGTACTTCGTCCCCGCCGCGAGGCCGTTCCAGCTCACCGTGAGGGTCTGCGCCTGACCGGTCACAGCCGTCCCCGAGCTTGGGGTCACCGTGGCATTGCCGGCGCTCGCGGAGCCGAGAACCCAACCGAACAGGTTGTAGTTCGCGTCCGGGCCGTCGGTCAGATACGCGTGCACGTAGACGCTGTAGGTCGCTGGGGCCGGATCGACCAGGTTGACCTCTTCCTCCGATGTGCCGCCGCCGCTGGTGCCAACGAGCGTCTTCGTGCCGTTGGCGTTGACGCGGTAGACGAACAGGTCGAGGTCGTCCGTCGAGCCGTCAACCTCGGCATCGAACAGCGAGAACCGCGCGTACGTGGTGCCCGCAGGGACGCTGTAGTCGTGCCGAGTGACGCCAACACCGTTGGCGTCCGGGTTGGTCGCGTCGAACGTGCTGTCCGGATCCTGCGCCACGTTGCCCGCACGCTTGTCGGCCGGGATGAGCCCGCGGACCGCAGCGCTCCACGTGCCGTCGAAGCCGACCGTGACCGCGAACTGCTGGCTGCCGGACGTGCCGGTGCCCTTCACCTCGGCCGGGGCCGACAGCGGCACCGACTTGACGGCGATCGGGCTCCGGACGACGTGATTGGCACTCGTGAGCGTCATGTAGCCGAGCGCATACGCGTTCAGCGTTGCCGTCGTGCGGGTGAACGTCACGGTGAACGTCTGCGACGCACCCGGCGCGATCGTGAAGCTCGCCGGGGTGGCCACGGCGGTCACGCCTGACAGCGAGAAGGAGGCCGCGTAGGTCTCCGTCGCGTTGCCGACGTTCGTCACCGTGCGGGTCACCGTCTGCTTGCCGGCCAGCTGGCCGATCGCGATCGACGCCTGGTTCAGGTCGCTCGGGTCGATCTTGAGCGTCGCGCAGCTCGGGCTGGCCAGCTGCCCCGTCCCGCAGAGGAAGCCGAACCAGTCGAGGAAGCTGCTGTCGTAGACGAGACCCGGATCGCCGGCCTTCGAGGCGTCCACGTGACCCGCCCCGAAGTTGAACTGGTTCGCATTGGCGACGCTGTACGCCGTCGTCATGAGCGCCGACTTCTGCATCATCGGCGACCAGTCCGGATGGAGATCCGTGAGCATCGCGCCGAGGCCCGCCGCGTGCGGGCTCGACATCGAGGTGCCGCTGTATAGGTCGAACAGCCGACCGCGGTTACCCGGAGGCGCCACGGCCGCCAGGACATCGACGCCAGGAGCGGTGACGTCCGGCTTGAGGACGTCGCCATCACCGGCGAGCAGCGGGCCGTCCGACGAGAAGCCGGCCATGAACGGCGCGGGCACGGTCGTGATCGCGCCCTTGGCGATC
>Ga0136616_10001033_pt1 | contig 14281 bp, 10 predicted proteins | sample AntDrymUQ2992106_2_FD_106648 | JGI IMG/M metagenome (GOLD analysis project Ga0136616, IMG submission 106648) | Polar desert sand microbial communities from Dry Valleys, Antarctica - metaG UQ299 (21.06) | ecosystem: Environmental > Terrestrial > Soil > Desert | place: Antarctica: Dry Valley...
GGAGACTCAGAGTCACCGCATCCGCTCCAGGGGAAGGTCGCGGATGCAGAAAGGGTTAAGGATGTCCCCGAAGCTCGCCTCGCCGGATGGCACCTCAGTGAACATTTCCCGCCGCGGCGTCATCGCAGGCGCCGCAGCCGCCTCGGCCGCGGTCGCCCTACCGGTCGCGTGGGCTGACAGCGCTAGCGCCGGGACGCCGTACCTTCCTCCCGTCCGTTCGTACACGCAGACGCCTGTCCCAGCCGCGGCCATCCGCCAGATGGCAAACCGCTTCGCGTACGGCTACACGCCGGCGCTCGGCGAGGAGATGACGACAGCGGGGGGCCCACGGGCATGGTTCGACCGTCAGCTCAGGCCCGACGAGATCAGCGACACAGCAACCGGCGCCTTCGCGAGCTGGTATCCCACCATCGGACGCACGGCACCTGAGCACTTCAGCATCGCCGAGATGAGGAACGGTTACGGCTACGAGGTGTGGACCAACCATGGCCGCTGGTCGATGATGCGGCGGATGTACTCGCAGCGACAGCTGCTCGAGGTGATGACGGAGTTCTGGTGCAACCACCTGCACGTGTACGGCGGCGCCGACCTCACCTGGTTGTGGCGCGAGGGGTATGACGCGCTGATCCGCAAGCACGCACTCGGCCGCTTCGACGAGATGCTGCAGGACGCCACCGTCCACGAGTCGATGCTCGTCTACCTCGACGCTGACCTGTCAAGGGTCGTGCGCAGGGTGACGCAGTCCGGTAGCACGGTCGTGACGGAGAAGATCAACGAGAACCTCGGGCGCGAGCTGCTCGAGCTCCACACGGTTGGCCGCGCCGCCGGCTACACGGAGACCGAGGTCAGGGACTCCGCCTACATCCTGACCGGCTGGACCATCGACCGCTTCAACACCTGGAGGCTCTCCTACGTCCCGGACAGCCACTACACGGGGGCCGTGAAGGTGCTGGGGTTCACTGCCGCCAACTCGTCGCGAGACGGTCGTGCGGTGCTGGTCGACTATCTGCAGTACCTCGCCCACCACCCGGCAACGGCTCAGCGCATCGCCCGCAAGCTTGCCGTCCGTTTCGTCTCAGACACCCCGAGCGACGACCTCGTGAACCACCTGGCTGACGTGTTCCGTGACTCCGGCACCGACATCAAGGCGACCTTGACCGCGCTCATCGAGCACCCGGAGTTCAACGCCGCTGGGGGCAAGAAGGTCCGCACGCCAACCGAGGACGTCGCCGCGACATTCAGAGTGCTCGGCGCCCGGATGAGCAAGCCCAATAGCAACGGGGACGCGGCGAACTCGATCTTCTACCAGTGCAAGTCGGTGGGTCAGGTGCCGTTCGGTTGGGAGCGGCCCGACGGTTTCCCGGACAACGGTCAGGCCTGGTCCTCGGCGGCGCGACTGATGGGCTCGTATCGTGTCCACAACTCGACGGCTGGTCACTGGTACCCGAGCACCGGGATCACCTACCGGAGTCACGCCTCATGGCTTCCACAGCCGCAGCTCCGGTTCGACCTCTTCGTCGACCACCTGTGTCGCACGCTTCATGGGCGCCGTGCGACACGGCTGGTGCTCGGCGCTGCCTGCCTCGTGATCGAGGCCACACCGGGGGACATGATCACCCAGGACCACAGGGTCATCAAGTACCGACTGCCAAGGCTCATCGGCCTCCTCCTCGACACCCAGCAGCACATGACGAAGTGATAGGCGACCCATGACCACCAACGACTGCTCCTGCACCGACTACGCAGACTCGCGGCGCTCCTTCCTGCGCAACGCCCTAGCCGTCACCGGTGGAGCGGTTGCCACAGTCGCGTTCGGTGAGACGTTCCGTCAGACGGCGTACGGCGCGACAGACGGCAACGTGCTGGTCGTCCTGAGCCTGCGAGGGGGCGCAGACGGCCTCTCCATCGTCGTCCCGCACGGGGACCCTGACTACTACCCTGCCCGGCCCCGGATCGCTGTCCCCAAGGCGTCGCTGCTCGTGCGAGACGACCTGTTCGGACTACATCCGGGGCTCAAGCCCCTCGAGGCCATGTGGACGGCCAACAAGATGACCGCGATCCACGCCACCGGCCTCCCGCAACCCAACCGGTCGCACTTCTCAGCAGTGGAGGAGATCGAGGACGCCGACCTGGGATCTGCGGTGCGCACCGGCTGGATCAACAGGCTCATCGGGCTCGACGCGGACAAAGGACCCCTCGAGGCAGTCACCGTGGGCTCCGGGCTGCTGCCGACGTCGATGTACGGCCCCGAACCCACCCTGGCCACCGACCGGACCGAGAACATCCAGCTGTTCGGCGCTCAGGACGACGCTGCACAGGTGCAGCGCCGGAAGGCGCTGACTCAGCTGTGGGAAGACGCCGAGGGTCCACTGGGCCTTGGTGCTCGGTCGAGTCTGGCGACCACTGCCACGCTCGGACCCGCGCTCGCGCAGCGCTACGTCCCCGCGAACGGCGCCACGTACCCGGACAGTGACCTGGGGCTTGCCCTCAAGGACACGGCCCGGCTGGTCAAGGCGCGGGTAGGCGTCGAGGTGGTCACTCTCGACTACGGCAGCTGGGACATGCACTCCGGTCTGGGGACGCTCGACTCGACCGGTCCGGGCAGCATGCAAGGCATGGTCTCCAACATGGGCCAGGCGTTGGCGGCGTTCTTCACCGATCTGGGCGTCGTCGGAGACCGGGTCACCCTGGTGACGCTGACCGAGTTCGGGCGCCGGGTGCAGGAGAACGGTGCCACCGGGCTCGACCACGGCTGGGGCAACGCGACGCTGCTGATGGGTTCAGGAGTCAAGGGCGGCCGCTACTACGGCAGGTGGCCGGGTCTTGGCGGCGCCAACGTCGACGTCGACGTCGCGGTGACGACCGACTACCGGAGCATCCTGTCCGAGATCCTGGCCAGTCGCTTTGGCACGTCTTCCTCCGCCGTGTTCCCCAACTTCCAGCCCCAGGCCCTCGGGATCATGGCCTGAGTGCTTGCATGTCGCCGGGCGGAGGCCGACCGGAGCTGGGCGGATGCTCGCGGCTCAGTTGCTGTAGGGAGTCGGCCTCGAGCCGTTTCGGTAGGCGTCCCGGAAGTTCGTGAGGTAGTGGCTGTGTGTCCCCTTGCTGCGAATCCTCAGGGTGACCTCGTCGGCTCGACGCAACGAGGGCTTCGTCCAGTTCGCCGACCCGGTCCAGACGAACGACGCTGAACGGTTGGTTCCGAAGATGCCGCTGACCAGCATGTACTTCGTGTGAACCCGCTCGTCGACAGTACCCTCCCGGTTGAAGTCGTAGCGGCTGTCGCGGACGTCGATGCCGTCGTTCTTCCCACGATGCCTCAGGATCGCCGACACCCGGGGAGATGGGGCGCCGTAGATCACCTTGACGATGCAGCCGGCGTTGTCAAGCGCCAGCAGCTTGCGCGCCAGGACCTCGCCGCGTAGGCCGGTCCAGTAGAACATCGAGACCCGCACGACAGTATGGCCGTTGATGCCAGTGCCAGCCCTGACGCCGTTGCATCTCACCCTCGTCAGATCCTGGTAGACGGGGTCGGTCTTCCTCGTGCCGTCGCCGGGGCGAGGATAGAACCGCGCCTGGAACTTGCCGGCGGGAGTGGTGACGATCTTGTACGGCGTCTTGGCCGGCTGGCTCGTCCGCATCTGGGTGAAGACGTCCCTGAACCCGACGTACAGCCGGTGGTTGTTCACCACGGTGAACAGGTCGTTCCAGCCCTTGAAGATCCCGCCCTGTGTCAGGTTGGCAGAGCTGACCATGACCACCTTCGACGCTCGGCCCGCCTGGGAGAACAGGTAGAACTTCGCGTGCATCGCGGCGAGCTGCGATCCGCGGCAGCCGTTTCGGCAGACGACCGCGTAGCTCCGAGCATCGATGTCTGTGCCGAGGTCTCGTTGCAGCCGCCGGAGCTGGGCCGAGTCCGCCTTGTGGTTCAGGACCATCCGCACGTTCACGCCGCGTCTGTGCGCCGCGACCAGCCTGTCTGTCGTCTTGGGAATGTCGATCGCCCACGTGGCGATACGAATCGTCGAACCGCGACGGGTGCTCGCGATCGCGCTGTCGATGCGGTTGATGATGCGGTGCTTCGCCTCCGGCGTTCCCGAGGGGCGGTTGAAGACCGCCCCTGGTGGCGGGGTGAAGGGGATGGCCGCACCGGCAAGCCGCTGGAGTCCTTGCGGGCCGGCGGTGGCGCCGCTGCTGGCGGCGGACGTGCTCGTCGCCAGTGCCACCACGGCAAGAACCGTCGCAGACAGAACCGCGGTCAACTTTACGAACATGTAGGGACTCCGTGTCATGTTGTTGTCTCGAACGGCTGGCGGCGTCTCGGGTGTCATGGCGCCAGTGGCCTGTGGGCAGCTGGCGTGCTTGCCAAGGTACCTCTCGCGTCGGAACTCTGTGCTTGTTCAGGCAAGAGATTCACGCGGATGTCACCTTGTGGCTCAGGATGAGGGTACGCCACCGTTATGACGGATGCTGGATGGACGCTGCCAGCGACGTGACGGGATCCGCCCACCAGCTGTCGGACAGGGCCACGGCGGCTCTGCACCCGATGTCGGTGTCATCGCGCAGACTGGACCGATGACCCCCCCTGCCGGTGCTCCCACCTCCCTCTCGCCGCCACGACACCAGGCTGCGAGCCAGGTGCTCAGGGCTCTGGCGGGGGAGCACGCGAGCTTCCGACACGACCAGGAGGCGGCGATCGCTGCGCTGTGCGAACCGGCCGCCCGGGTCTTGGTCGTGCAGGCCACCGGGTGGGGCAAGTCGGCGGTCTACTGGGCTGCCACGGCGATCAGACGCCACGAAGGTGCAGGCCCCACGCTCGTCGTGTCCCCGTTGCTGAGCCTCATGCGCGACCAGGTCCAGGCGGCAGAGCGGGCGGGTCTCGAGGCCGCCACGATCAACTCCTCGAACATCGAGGCGTGGTCGCGGATCGAGGCAGCAGTCTCCAGCGGTGACCTTGACGTACTCCTGGTGTCACCCGAGCGGCTGGCGAACCCGAAGTTCGGCGACCGGGTCCTCTCCGCCGTCGCCGGCAACCTCGGGCTGCTGGTCATCGACGAGTGTCATGCGCTGAGCGACTGGGGTCACGACTTCCGGCCCGACTATCGACGGTTGGCCGACGTGCTCCGCACGCTGAATCCGCAGACACCGGTGCTGGCGACGACGGCGACCGCCAACGACCGGGTCACCAACGACGTCGCCGCGCAGCTGGGAGAGGCTGCGGTCGTGTTGCGAGGCCAGCTCGCTCGCACGAGCCTCCAGCTGGTCACCGTCCCACCCATGGACCCACTGTCGCGCTACGCCTGGGTGGTCGACCACCTGGACGGGCTCCCTGGCTCGGGGATCATCTACTGTCTGACCGTCGCTGACGCGGAGCGGCTCACCGGCCTGCTGGCGCATCGACACGGTCAGGACAACGTGGCCGTCTACACGGGACAGCTCGATGCCGAGACCCGGGCCTCGACCGAGGAGCGGTTGCGGCGTAACGAGGTCAAGGCGGTGGTGGCGACGTCGGCCCTCGGCATGGGCTTCGACAAGCCGGACCTGGGCTTCGTCGTTCATGTCGGCGCTGCCCCGTCTCCGGTCGCCTACTACCAACAGATCGGCCGCGCCGGACGCGGCCTCGACCACGCCATGGTCGTGCTCGTTCCCAGCGAGGCCGACGAGCCGATCTGGGAGTACTTCGCCACTTCGACCATCCCGGTGGAGGCCGACGTCCGCACCCTCCTCGACGCCCTTGGGCAGCCTGGCGAGAGCACGACCGTGCCGGGACTCGAAGCGATGACATCCCTGCGCCGGGGCAGCATCGAGCTGATGCTCAAGCAGCTTGCCGTCGACGGGACGGTCGAACGCACCGCCGAGGGGTGGCGGGCAACCGGCAGGGAGTGGACCTTCGACACTGCCCACTACGCGGGGGTTGTCGCGGCTCGTCGCCGCGAGGCAGCGATCATGCGCGACTACATCCGCGGCGCCGAGTGCCTGATGACGCTCCTGCAGCGGTCACTCGACGACCCCGACGCGACGCCGTGCGGGCGCTGCTCTGTCTGCCTCGGTGCGCTCCCCAGCCCGCTGAAGCCCACCGCCGACCCGACGACGATGAGGGAGGCTCAGCGTCTCCTCCGCGGCGGTGATCATGTGGTGGAGTCGCGCAAGATGTGGCCAGGGGGCACCTTCGGGGCCAAAGGTCGAATCCCCGCAAACCTCGGCGCTGAGGAGGGGCGCGCCGTCATCTACGCGGACGCACCGGAGTGGCGGGAGTCATTGGCGCTGGCGTTCGACGGTCCGGGTCGGGACGGTCAGGGCGACATCCCTGCTGACCTACGCGACGGTTGTCTCCAGACGCTGGTCAGATGGAAGGGCTCATGGGCCGCCCGACCCGAGTGCGTCGTCGGGCTCGCCGCAGGCGGTTTCGAGCATCTGACCCACGAGCTGAGCAGTTCCCTCGCGGCTGTCGGCCGGCTGCCCCATCGGGTCTGGACGTCGAGCTCCCACGTGACTGAGCGCCAGAGCTCGGGAGGCGAGGAGGCCGCCAGGTGGCGGGAGGCACTCGCGGTCGAGGCGGACCTGCGCGACTTCGTCGCAGACCTGACCGTGCTGCTCCTTGTCGACCGTACCGCGACCCTGTGGCCGGTGGCCGTCGCGGCGGCTGCCCTGCGTGAGGCCGGCGCCAGGGCGGTGCTGCCCCTCGTCGTCCACCGTCAGCCCTGATCACGGGACCACCAGCGCTCGAGGTGGTGCGAGCCCCGGCAGGCTCGAGGTCTGGGGCAGCGTCGGGGCAGCGAGTGTCACCGCGGGTACATTCGACGGGTGAGCGCCGACGTCCGTTACCCCCTGACCTCCCGCACCCTCGACAACGGGCTCCGCGTGGTCGTCAGCCCCACGCCCGGCCTCGGTGTCGTCGCGGTGAACCTCTGGTACGACGTCGGCTCGCGTCACGAGGAGCCGCACCGCCAGGGGTTCGCGCACCTCTTCGAGCACCTGATGTTCCAGGGTTCGCGCCACGTCAAGTCGGGGGACCACTTCGCGCTCCTGCAAGGCCACGGCGGCTCGCTGAACGCGACGACGTCGTTCGACCGCACCAACTACTTCGAGGCGATGCCGGCAGGCGTGCTGGACCTGGCCCTGTGGTTGGAGGCGGACCGGATGGCCTACCTCGACGACGTCCTGACGCAGGAGAACTTCTCCAACCAGGTGGACGTGGTCGCCCAGGAGCGCAGCCAACGCATGGACAACGTCCCCTACGGCACCGTGTTCGAGAAGGCGCTGCCGTTGATCTTCGACTCGGAGCATCCGTACGGTCATCTGCCGATCGGCAACATGCGGCATCTGGCGGATGCCACCCTCGCCGAGGTCAGCGCCTTCCACGCCGCCTACTACATGCCGAGCAACGCCGTGTTGTCGATCGTGGGAGAAGTCGACATCGACGACGCCTTCGCCAAGGCCGACACCTACTTCTCGCACATCGACGCCGGGGACACCCCCAAGCGCGAGCTGCCGTCAACCCTGCCGCCGTTGGCGGAGCCGCACCGTGCCGACTACACCGAGGACGTGCCGGCCCCTGCAATCTGGTTCACCATGCGGCTGCCCGTCGACGCACCCGACTCCCGTGAGCTCGCCGCAGCCACCCTCGGCAGCAGCATCGTGGGGGAGGGCGAGACGAGCCACCTGCACCGTCGACTGGTGCGACGCGACAAGACGGCACTCTCCGCCGGGATGGGCGTCAACGCCTTGATCGCCGGCAACTCGCTCGGCCTCGCGTCAGTCCGGGCGGTGCCGGGGCAGGACCTCGACGCGGTCGTGGAAGCCGTTGCGGACGTCCTCGGGCGGTTTGCCGCCGACGGGCCGACCGACAACGAGCTCGCGCTCGCTCAGGCCCAGGCTGAGCGGGACTGGCTCGACGAGATGGGGACGGCGGCGGGGAGAGCTGACGCGATCTCTGCCTGCGCCCTGTTGTTCGACGATCCCGACGTGCTCAACGAGAGGCTGTCGCTGCTCCGGTCGATCACCCGCGACGAGGTGCAGCAGGCCGCGCAGTCGTGGCTGCTCCACGCCGTCAACGCGCAGGTGCGCATCCACCCAGGCCAGTCAGGAGTGCAGGTATGACGATCGTCGACACACCTCCCGCCGTCGTGCCGGCCACCGGATGGGCCTTTCCGGCATACCGCGAGGACCACCTCGACAACGGCCTGCGCGTGCTCGTCTACGACTGCCCAGGGCAGTTCGTCATCGCGGCGTCGCTGCTCTTCGACGTACCGCTGACCGTCGAAGCCCGAGACATCGAAGGTGTGGTGACGCTGACCGGTCGCTGTCTCACCCAAGGTGCTGGTGGCCTGTCGGCCGAGGAGTTCGCGGACGCCGTTGCCCGCTGCGGGGCGGACCTTGACGCGTCCGCCTTCCCCGACGGCCTCGGGGTGAGGTTGTCGGTCCCGGTGCGCCAGCTGGCGACGGCACTGCAGCTGATGGCGGACGCGACGGTGTGCCCGGCGTTCTTCGACGACGAGTTCGAGCATGAGCGGCGGCTCCGACTCGAGGAGATCAAGCAGGCCGCGGCCTACCCTCAGCATGTCGCCGGGGAGCAGGCGAACGCCGCCATCTTCGGCGATGCCCGCGCTGCCCGCCCGGTCGGCGGCGCGGCCTCGACCGTAGCGGCGATCCGCCGTGCAGACGTCGAGGCGTTCGCCGCCACCCATCTGCATCCCAGCAACGCAACCCTGGTGGTCGCCGGCGACTTCGGCGACGACGACCCGATGGTCTCGATCCAACGCGGCTTCGGGAGCTGGCGGCGCGAAGGGTCGGTTCCTGGCGCTCGTGAGCCTGCGCGGCCACGTGAGACGCCGCACGTGGTGCTCGTCGACTTCCCAGCGGCACCTCAGGCGACGCTCCGGCTGGCGGGTCCCGGCATCACCCGGTCTGACGGGCGGTGGCCGGAGATGTTCGTCGCGAATTACGCGGTGGGTGGCAACTTCTCATCGCGCATCAACACGGTGCTCCGTGAGGAGAAGGGTTTCACGTACGGCGCCACCTCCAGCCTGGATGCCAGTCGCGGCGTCGGTCTCGTCGCGATCTCAGCGGCGGTGCGCAGCGATGCGACAACCGAGGCATTGGGTGACATCGTGCGCATCCTCGAAGACTCGGCCGGGTCGATCACCGACGAGGAGACGGCAACGGCCGTCCGTGCCGCCACCCAGTCTGCTGCTCTTGGCTTCGAGCGGGCCGACGCGGTCGTCGCCCGCGTGGAGATGCTGCTCTCCCAGGGGCTCCCACTGACCCATGTCGACGTCAACCTCGACCGTATCCGGGCAGTCACGACGGCGGCGGCCAACTCGGCATACACCGAGGTCGTCGACCCGTCGCGGCTGACTGTCGTGGTTGTGGGCGACGCCGCGACGCTCGAAGGGCCGCTGCGCGCGTGGGGTCACGCCGACGTCGAGCTCGAGATCCCCGACCGCACCTGACGCCACCTCGCCCGTGCCCTCGACTTGTCCGAATGTGGTCGACCTCTGGCTCGACCACATTCGGACAACTCGCGGAACGGTCTGGCTTCAGCCGAGTGCTGCGTTGACGACGTCGCGGGCCTCTGCCTGCACCAGCGCGAGGTGCTCGGGTCCCTTGAACGACTCGGCATAGATCTTGTAGACGTCCTCGGTGCCCGACGGGCGGGCGGCGAACCAGGCTGACTTCGTGCTGACCTTCAGCCCACCGATGGCGGCGTCGTTGCCCGGCGCCGCGGTGAGCTTGTGGGTGATCGGCTCGCCGGCCAGGGACTCAGCTGTGACGTCAGACGGGGACAGCCTCGAGAGTCTTGCCTTCTGCTCACGGCCTGCCGGCGCGTCGACGCGGGCGTACGCCGGATCGCCGTGTCGTGCGACGAGGCCGGCATAGTGCTGGCTGGGCGACCGTCCGGTCACCGCGAGGATCTCGCTGGCGAGCAGCGCCAAGACGATGCCGTCCTTGTCTGTCGTCCACGTCGTTCCGTCCTTGCGTAGGAAGGACGCACCGGCCGACTCCTCGCCGCCGAAGCCGATGGTGCCGTCGAGCAGCCCAGGCACGAACCATTTGAAGCCGACCGGCACCTCCGACAGAGTCCGACCGAGCTCGCCGGCGACCCGGTCGATCATCGACGAGCTCACCAGGGTCTTGCCGATCGCCGCGTCAGCGTGCCAGCGCGTGCGCTTGTCGAAGAGGTAGCCGATCGAGACGGCAAGGAAGTGGTTGGGGTTCAGCAGGCCGCCGTCCGGCGTGACGATGCCATGCCGGTCGCTGTCCGCGTCGTTGCCCGTCGAGATGTCGAACCGGTCGCGGGCAGCGATGAGCGAGGCCATCGCGTTCGGTGAGGAGCAGTCTGTTCTGATCTTGCCGTCGGTGTCGAGGGTCATGAAGCGCCAGGTCGGGTCGACCTCAGGGTTGACCACCGTCAGGTCGAGTGCGTAGCGCTCCGCGATCGCACCCCAGTAGTCGACGCCGGCCCCTCCGAGCGGATCGGCACCGATCCGTACTCCGGCGCGCCGGATCGCCTCGAGGTCGAGCACTGACTCGAGCTCGTCGACGTACGTCGCGAGGAAGTCATAGCCGACGACCGCCTTCCGCGTCTCGTCCGCCGACGCTCGCCTCACCCCGGCCAGGCCGCTCGTCAGCAGCTCGTTGGCGCGGCTCTCGACCCAGCCGGTCACGTCGGAGCCAGCCGGCCCTCCATGAGGTGGGTTGTACTTGAACCCGCCGTCCCGGGGCGGGTTGTGTGACGGCGTGACGACGATGCCGTCGACCGTGCCGTGCCGACGGGAGCGGTTGAGCCGCAGGATCGCGTGGGACACCGCAGGCGTCGGGGTGTAGCCGTCCTGTTCGTCGACGAGCACAGTGACGCCTGCACCGACCAGCACCTCGAGGGCGCTGTGCCAGGCCGGTAGCGACAGCGCGTGCGGGTCCCTGCCGATCAGCAGCGGTCCATCGACGCCGTGAGCCGCCCGGTACTCCACGATCGCCTGCGTGGTGGCGAGGACGTGGCTCTCGTTGAAGGCGCCGTCGAGACTCGAGCCGCGATGTCCCGAGGTGCCGAACGTCACCCGCTGATCAGCGTTCTCGGAGTCGGGTATGAGGTCGTAGTACGCGGAGATCACGGCGTCGACGTCGATCAGGTCCGACGGCTGCGCCGGCTGGCCGGCTCGGTCATGTGCCATGCGTCGCATCATCCTGGATGGCCCAGGCGCTGTCGACAGCACCCAACGCAGCGGTTTGCGCTCGCTCGTCTCACCCTGTGGACGCGCTCTGTTATCGTCCCGTTATCAAGATCGAGGGGGTGCGTTCGTGAGGGTGTTCGTGACAGGTGCCACCGGAGTGCTCGGGTGCGCAGCCGTGACGGCTCTGCTGGAGGACGGCCACGACGTCTCCGGGATCGCTCGAGACCAACACAAGGCGGATCAGCTCGCGGCCGTGGGCGCCACCCCGGTGCGGGAGCTGTCCCTGCTTGACCAGAGCGCCCTGACCGATGCACTCGTCGGGTTCGATGCGGTCTGCAACCTCGCCACCTCCATCCCCGTCGGGATCGCGGCGGTCATGCCCAAAGCGTGGAAGACGAACGATCGACTGCGAGCCGAGGGATCCTCGACGATCGCTCAAGCCGCTCGCGACGCGGGCGTCCGGACGCTGGTGCAGGAGAGTGTGTCGTTCATGTATGCCGATGGGGCAGACAGCTGGATCACCGAGGAGAGCACCGTCGCGGTCACACGCGCCACCGACCCGGCTGCCATCGCCGAGGACAACGCATCGCGATTCGAGTCTGCGTCGCGAACCGCCGTCATCTTGCGGTTCGGTCTGCTCGTCGGACAAGACCCGATCACCCGGTGGAGGCTCAGCCGGGCCCGAGCAGGCCGCCCGATCACCCTGGGTGACCCGGGCGGCTGGGCACATGTTGTCCACCCACATGACGCCGGCACCGCGGTCGCCGCTGCGCTGGCATCTCCTGGGGGTGTCTACAACGTCGGCGCAGACCCCGTCCGCCGATCCGACCTGAACCTGGTCTTCGCCAGGGCCGCCGGTCGCGACGACCTACGTCACATCTCGCCACTGATGGCGAGGTTGGGAGGCGGGCGCATCGCGCCGATGACGCGCTCCCATCGCATCTCGTCCGCCAAGCTTCACGAGACGAGCGGCTGGACGCCGGTCCATGCTGCCTTCGACTCGTCATGGTTGACGAACCCGACCTCGGTATGACGCCCGAGGACGCCGGGGCTGGGCCGCCCTGCCGCCCCGACGCACCAGCAGCCGTGCCGAGGAAGCCGCCAGACCGCCGTCGGCTCGACGACGTCTTCGGGGACGTCCTGCCCGACCCGACCCGCGACGAGCGCCCCGAGCTCTCCGACCAGGGTCGTGATGACGAGCTGCTGCGCGACGTACCGCCTCACCACGGCTGACAAGGAGTGGCGCCGAACGCGCGGGCGTCCTTACGGCTGGGTGTTGCGCACGGCCAGCAGGTCGCGGATCTCGGTGAGCAGGGCGACGTCCTCAGTGACGAGCGCCGGCTCGTCGGTCGCGTCGCGGTGCATCCGCTCCCGCGCCCTCGTGTACGGCGTCACGATGGCGAAGTAGACGACTGCCGAGAGGAGGAGGAAGGCGATGAGGGCGGTCAGGAAGGCACCGATGCTGACACCCTGCGGCTCGTACTCGGAGAAGTCGGGACGCCCGCCGGCCCTGCCGAGGAGGTCCATGATCACGTCGACCGCCGCGGTGACGACCGAGGCGAACGCCGCCGCCATGATGAAGGCGACCGCGAGCTCGATCAGATTGCCTCGGAGGACGAAGTCCTTGAAACCTCTCATGGCTACCTGTCCTTGGGTGTGAGCGCGGAGGGTCCGCATCGGTGGCGTACGAGCGCCCGTGAGGTTACCAAAACGACTCACGTGAGGCACCGGGAGAAACGGCGTCGGACCGAGCGCTCACCTCCGCACGCTGATCGCGAGCGGCCCGCGAGAGCTGGCTTGTGCCACGGCAGCAGCCGACGGCGAGGTGACGCCCAGCACCACCAGCGCCCCGTCGTGGCCGTCGCCGCCGAACTGCGGGAGAGTGACCACGACGGCGTCGCTGACGACCAACCGGGCGTTCGTGGACTCGTCGCCTTGCGCCGCATAGACGTCGATGCGGTCGCCGACCTTGAGCAGCGAGGCGACATCGACGTCGTCGATGCGCACCGGCGCGGCCACGAGCCCGTCGGCATACCCGGAGATCAGGGCCTCGCCCACGAGCCGTCTGTCGCTGATGGGCTCGCCGGCACGCACCGGAGCCGCCAACATCTCGCGGAGCAGGACGTCTGTCGAGGCCACCGTGCCGTGGGGGGCGAGCTCCGTCGGCATCCGCACGACCCGTACGTCGTCGGGTTGGATCATCTCGCCGCCGGGCAGATCGTGCGCCGCCACGACTACGGCGGTCGTGTCTGGCGGCGCAGGAGCGAGGACCCGGGCGAACGCGAAGACTGCCGCGGCCGCGAACAGGGCTGAGATGAGCCGCCGGCGACGGCGCAGCGCGCGATGCAGACGTCGGGCGGTGTCACGGGGCTCAGGCATCCAGCCAGGCTACGAAGAAACGGAGCAGCGCCGGGGCCGCTGTCCACAGGCTGCTCTCACCGGCGCAAGCTCAAAAAGGAGAGTGGGTGAGCCAGCCTCCAGCCGGTCGGCCGGCTCTGTGGCGGGGTTTCGGTGGAGCCCGATCAGTGTGTTCCCGATCATGAAGACGGTGTGATGGAAGCCGCCGTAGGTGGGCTCGTCGAGCACGGGGTCGGCGCCGATGAGCTGTTGGTACCACGGTCGGCTCACCGCCAGTGACCGGACCGTCAGGGCCTCGTGACCGATACCTGGGAATGTACTTATCAGTTGTCTCCGCTCTGCGGCGCCAGACCCAGTCGGGGTATCCGGGCACGAAGGACTCGGGGAAGACGACCAGGTCGGCCCCGGCGATGCGGCGCCCTGGACGTGGTCTACGGCGATGTCCAGGGTGGCTTCGCGGTCGAGTTAGGCGGGAGTGGCCTGTACCGCAGTTACCTGGAACTCTCCGCGCGTGCTCATCGGGTCGCTCCCGCGATGACGAGTTCGCACGGTCCGACGAACCCGTCGTCAGTGTCGTACTCGGCGAGGGCTGACTCGATCTCCTTCCAGACAACATCCTGGTCGTCAGGGAGCATGGCGCCCAGCATTTGGTGGAGGGCACCGAAAGACTCCCGCTCGAAGCGGGTGCATTCGGCGACTGAGGAAAGCAGGACCGGTGCGTCGATCAGTTCCACCTCGATGTCACGGAAGCC
>Ga0136616_10001035_pt1 | contig 14269 bp, 17 predicted proteins | sample AntDrymUQ2992106_2_FD_106648 | JGI IMG/M metagenome (GOLD analysis project Ga0136616, IMG submission 106648) | Polar desert sand microbial communities from Dry Valleys, Antarctica - metaG UQ299 (21.06) | ecosystem: Environmental > Terrestrial > Soil > Desert | place: Antarctica: Dry Valley...
ATCCCCGCCGGCATGCAGCGCGCAATGGCGCGACAAGCCGAAGCCGAGCGTGAGCGCCGCGCAAAGGTCATTCACGCGGAGGGCGAGTTCCAGGCCTCCCAGCGCCTCCGCGACGCCGCCGAGGTCCTCAGCCCCAACCCCGCCGCTCTGCAGCTCCGGTATCTGCAGACCCTCACCGAGGTCGGCGTAACCCAGAACTCGACCATCATCTTCCCGCTCCCACTCGACGTGATCCGCCCCTTCCTGGAGGGCGCCGGCGCGATCGGCGGGGCGGCCACGGACGGCCAGCAGCCGCCGGCGACGGCAGGCCCGCAGCCCGCTCTTGGCACCGACGACGCGCTCACCGCCGCGCCGATGCAGGCCGTCACCGCCGGCGCCGGCGAACCGGCGGCAGCGACGCCGGCGGGCGGGTCGACCGCCTGAGTCGACCAGGACGGCGCGCCGGTCGCAGCCTGCCGCGGCCGGCGCCTCCGCTCAGGTCGGCCTCATCCTCACCCGGGAGTCGTCGAGAGGGAGAGCTGGGCGGCACGGTCCCACATGCCGGCGAGCTTCTCCGCAGTCTCGCGCTCGTTGTCGCGGATGCGCCGCGCGACATCGGCCGTCTCGCTGTCGCCCGCCTGTGTGGCAACCCGTTCGAGCAGCTCGTAGGAGGCGATCTCGGTGTGCTCCTGCACGTAGCCGTCCCGGACCAGGCGGCCGGGTGTGTCCGGAGGCAGGCTCGCCGCCACACCCTTGGCCATCGCCGCGACGCGCGCGCCGATGTCCTTGACCGTCGAAGTCCGGTCACCGTGCGCCTCGATCCGCTGGCGGATCAGCCGCTCGTGTTCCTCCGTCTCCTGGTGGTGGTGCTCGAAGAGCTGGCGCAGCTCCGAGTCCTTGCTCGCCTTGGCTGCCGCCTGCGTCATCTGCAACGACATCTGCTCGAGCGCGTGCGCGTCCTTGAGGTACGCGCGGAGCTGTTCCTGCGGGGTCTTTGCCATGGCAACTCCTCTCCGCGGATGGCAGTCCTCATGGTGTACCGCGCGGTGGAAGCGCATGCGACGCGGGTGGTTCGACCGATTACCTCCTGGCTCGCCGTGCTCCCTTGTCGGGTCGCGCTGTCGCAGACCGCGAGCTCGCCTACGCGGCCTGAGGTGTTTCAGCTCAGGTCGTCATGGTGTCGAGGTGTCCTTGGATGTGACGAGTCGAGCGGTCACTCGATCGACTTCCGGATGTCCTTGAACAGCACCTGCAGATTGAGCGGATCGGTCGGCGAGCGCTCGAAGCCCCAGCGCTCGTAGAAGCTCCGTGCCTCGTCGTGGAGAGCGTGCACGAGCAGCACGCGCGCGCCGATCTGCTCCGACGCGTTGAGCGCGCGCATCATCGCGTCACGCAAGAGGAAGGTGCCGACTCCGCGGCCCTGGACGCTGGCGTCGACCGCCAGGCGTGCGAGGAGCACGGCGGGGATCGGATGCCGTGGCTGACCGCGTCGGCTTCGGCTCGTTGCCTCCGCAGGGGAGATCGCGGCCGCCGCGAGCGCGTGGTAGCCCACCACGCGATCCTGCTGAGCGTCGACGGCGACGTACGTCCGGGCCGAGCCGCCGGCAGCCGCCTGGTGAGCGTGCTCGAGCAGCCAGCGGTTCATCGACGCGATGCCGCAGTCGAAGCCTTCGAGGATGTGGTGGGCGGCAAGCGGCTCGGGAACGCCGAACCGCGGCATCACTCGGGTCGCGGCCGCTCGAAGAGCTCGCGCAATGCCGGGTTCATCTCGGGGGGCCGATCGAGGGCCTCGCAGAACGCGGACCACTCGCTCTCCTCCAGGAGGAAGCGGGTCCGGTCGGCGACCAGCCGCTCGGCACGTTCACGAGCGCTCTCGACGAGGAACTCCGACACGGTCTCGCCGAGCAGGTCAGCAGCCTGGCGAAGCAGCGCGTCGTCTGCCGGAGCGACGCGGAGGTTCAGGCGGGATGTCTTCGTAGCGCTCATGTCGATCTGTACCCACAGTGTACGTACATCGTCAAGGCGGATCGGCATCGCGGTCCGTGCGCTCGAGACGTCCATGCGACTGCGTTCCCGCATCGCACGGTCGACGAGGCCCGCGAAGCTGCGGCGCGGCAGGCGGTCGGGCTCGAGGGCTCGATCAGCTCCGCCTCCCTGGCCGAGCTGCACTTCGGCGTCCTGGTCGCGCCCCCGGAGGCCGGCGCAACGGTCGCCTCACACCCGGCACACGAGTCAGCTCCGCGCGTCGAGCCCGCGGGGAAGCGGACGGGTGACGAGCCCTTCGGCCACCGCCCACTCGATGGTCCGACGGAACGTCTCGGCGACCGGCGTGTAGCTGAGTCCCAGCTCCCGTGTCGCCCGTGAGCCGTCGTAGCGGTGCCGGTGAAGGATCGTCCGGACCCGCGCCCGGCAGATCGACGACGTCTTGCCTCTCGCCTGCGCGACGGTCTCGGCGATCGCCGCGGCCGCGCGCGCCAGCGCCGGCGGAACCATGTGAACCGGGTCTGAGATCCCGGACAGCTCGGCGACGATCTCCAGCGCCTCCCCGGACGGGATCGTCGCCCCGTTGAGGACGTAGATGCCCGCTGCGACCTCGCGACGCGGCCAGGAGGTGACCCTCCACGGTGTCCTCGATGTCGACCACGCTGACGTACGTGTTCACGAACGCGCGGAGGCGGCCGTTGAGGTAGGCGATGATGATCTTGCCGTTCCCCGAGGACCGACCGGGGCCCTGGACCGACGAGGGGTTGACCGCGACGAGCTCCACTCCCAGACGCTGCGCCGCCTGGAATGCGGCCTGCTCCCTCAGGTGCTTGGACCGGTCGTAGACCGAGAGGTATGAGCCCCGATGCGTCGTGTCCTCTCGACCGACCGTGCCGGCGGGCTCGCCGAGGGAGGCGGCGGACGACGTCACGACGATGCGGGGGACGCCCGCTCGGGCCGCTGCCCGAACAGCGGCCTCCGTGCCGTCCACGTTGACGCGGAGCAGGACGTCCGGCTCGGCGGGGCAGTGGGTGTTGACGCCCGCGACGTGATAGGCGAGCGCGCAGCCTTCCATGCCCGCGGCGACGCTGTCCTCGTCGAGGAGGTCGCCCCGGGCCACCTCCGCCCCGCGTCTCGCGATCGCCGCCTCCACGACGTCGGAGCGGGCGAGCCCCACCACCTCGTCGCCGCGCTCGAGCAGCCGAGAGGCCAGCGCACCCCCGATGAAGCCGCTCGCGCCCGTAACGAAGACTCGAGCCACGGCTAGGTGGCGGACGCGGAACGCCGGCTGCGGGCCGCGATCCGCGGGTCCGGCGTCGTGACCGCGCCCGATGCCTCGAAGAACAGCCGGACGCGCTCCATCACGTCGGTCCGGTGCTCCCCGTCGTGCGGGCGAACCGGCGCACCGAAGCGGACCGCGATCGGCTGCCGAGCTCCCGTGAACGTGCCGTGAGCACGGCGCATCCACCTGCGGCCGGGAGGCATGACCGCCGTAGTCTTCGACCTGGTCGTCCTCGGTGGCGGTCCCGCCGGACTCGCCGCCGCCGTGTACGGCGGGTCCGAGGGGCTGCGGACGCTCGTCGCCGAGGCGTGGGCGCCCGGCGGCCAGGCCGGCACCAGCACGCGGATCGAGAACTACCTGGGCTTCCCCACCGGCATCTCCGGCACCGAGCTGACGCGCAAGGCGACGCTGCAGGCGCGCCGCTTCGACGCCGTGCTCTCGAGCTTCCACCGCGCGGTCGAGCTGGCCCGCGGCGCCGAGGGGCTCGTCCGCATCGATCTCGACGACGGGCAGCACGCGTTGGCCCGCACGGTGGTCGTCGCCACCGGTGCGCGCTGGCGCACGCTCGCCGCCGACAACGTCGAGCGCTTCACCGGCGCGGGCGTCGACCACGCCGCGATGGCGACCGACGCCGAGCGGTGCCGCGGCGAGGACGTGATCGTGGTCGGGGGCGGCAACTCCGCCGGCCAGGCTGCGGTGCACCTGTCGCGGGCGGCGCGCAGCGTCCGCGTCGTCGTCCGGGGCGAGGGCCTCGCCGCGACGATGTCGCGCTATCTGGTCGAGCGCATCGAGTCGCGCCCGAACATCGAGATCGTCACCCGGACCGAAGTCAGCGCCGTGGACGGCGACGGCCGGCTGGAGCACGCGGATCTGCGCAGCGGCGCGGACGGGAACGTCGAGCGCGTCGCCGTGTCGGCCGTGTTCGTGATGATCGGCGCCGATCCGTGCACCGAGGCGGTGCACACGATGCTCGACCTCGACGAGGCCGGCTACATCACGTGCGGCGACGGCGCGGCGGCGTGCACGGGACCGAATCGCTGGCGATCGACCGACCGCCAGCCACACCTGCTCGAGACGGTCTGGCGCGGCGTCTTCGCCGCGGGCGACGTTCGCGCCGGCGCGACGAAGCGCGTCGCCGGGGCCGTCGGCGACGGCGCCCTCGCGTCCGCTTCGCCCACCAGGTGCTGCAGTCCTGAGCGTGCGACGAGGCCCCCCGGCCCCGCCCGCTGAGGCCCCAGGTCCCCGGGGGAGCACACGACGAAAGGACCTCCCATGGAGTGGAAGCTCGAGCTGGTCGCCGTTCCGGTCTCCGACGCGGATCGCGCCAAGGCCTTCTATACCGACACGATCGGGTTCGACGAGGACCACGACCACACCGTCGACGAGGGTCTGCGCTTCGTGCAGCTGACGCCGCCCGGCTCGGCCTGCTCGATCGCGATCGGGACGGGACGCGTCGAGAGCGCTCCCGGCTCGGTCAAGGGACTGCAGCTGGTCGTCGCGGACGTGGAGGCGGCTCGCGCCGAGCTGGTCGAGCGCGGAGCCGACGTCACCGACGTCCAGGACTTCCCGTGGGGCTCGCATGTGTTCTTCAGCGACCCGGACGGCAACGCCTGGTCCGTCCAGCAGGTGCAGCCGCGGAGCCAGTGACTCGCCGTCACGCCGCCGGCTCCAGCTCCACCTTCACCCACCCCGGGCGGCGCTCGTCGAACGCCTCGTAGGCCTCGATCGCGGTCGTGACGCCCTCGAGCTGGGTGAGGACCGTCTGGGGGTCGACGGCGCCCGCGCGGACGAGCTCGACGAGCTGCGGCACGTAGCGGCGGTGGTTGCAGTTGCCCATGCGGAGGGTGAGGTTCTTGTTGAAGGCCTCGCCCACCGGGAAGCTGTGGGCCTGTGGTGGATAGACGCCGATGATCCCGAGCGTGCCGGCCTTGGCCAGCGAGCGGACGGCCCAGCGCAGCACCATCGACGAGGCGTCGCCCGGCTCCCAGTGGCCGTCGTGCGGCGCCCGCTCGGGCGCGACCTCGCCGAGCTCGGCCGCGAAGCGCTCGGGCTCGGTCTCGGTGCGGCCGGCGCCCGGGCCCTCGTGGACGCGCTCGGCGTCGACGCCGACGGCGTCGATCGCGCGGTTGGGGCCGATGCCGCCGGTCAGCTCGCGGATGCTGTCGATCGGGTCCTCGGCGGAGAAGTCGATCGTCTCGGCGCCGGCGCGGCGCGCCATCGCCAGCCGGTCGGGGTGCTGGTCGACCGCGATGACGCGGCCGGCGCCGCGCAGCCGCGCGCTCAGCACGGCGAACACGCCGACGGGTCCGGCGCCGAAGACGACGACGGTGTCGCCGTCGGCGACCTCCGCCAGCGCGGCGCCGAAGTAGCCGGTCGGGAAGATGTCCGAGAGCAGGATGGCCTGCTCGTCGGAGACCTCGTCCGGCAGCTTGACGAGGCCGGTGTGGGCGAACGGGACGCGGGCCAGCTCGGCCTGCAGGCCGTCGAACGGGCCGGTGGCCTCGGGGCCGCCGAAGAACGCCGTGCCGGCCTGCGAGCCGTTGGGGTTCGCGCGGTCGCACTGCGCATAGTGGCCCGCCCGGCAGTACGAGCACGCGCCGCAGCCGATGGTCGAGCAGACGACCACCCGGTCGCCCGGCTCGAGGTTGCGGACCAGCGAGCCGAGCTCCTCGACCACGCCGACGCCCTCGTGCCCGAGGATCGTGCCGGGGAGCATGTCGGCCATCGTGCCGCGGACGAAGTGCAGGTCGGTGCCGCAGATCGCGCTCGCCGTCAGGCGGACGATCGCGTCCTGATCGTCCTGCAGCCTCGGGTCGGGCACCTCGTCGAGCCGGATGTCCCCGACTCCGTGGAATACGACGGCCTTCATCGCGCCTCGCCTCCGGGTTTCGTTCGGTCCAGGGAACCGGGGTGCCCGTACCGAGCCGACCGCATTCCGGTGCGGCAGGCGATCTGACCGTTGCGGGCGAGCGCGCCCGCATCCTCCGGACTCAGGCGCGAGCCAGCTGCGCCTGTCGGCGGGCGCGGGCCTTCGCGGCCTCAACCTCGCGGTCCTTCGGGGCAGCCGAGGTCTGCAGCGCGGCGAGCAGGTGTCCGGACGCGTGGGCGACCTCGTCGACGGCGCGCTCGAACGCCTCGGCGTTGGCCTGCGAGGGCTTGGCGAAGCCGGAGATCTTGCGGACGTACTGCAGCGCGGCGGCGCGGACCTCGTCCTCGGTCGCGGGCGGCTGGAAGTTGTACAGCGGGCGGATGTTGCGGCACATGCCCGAAAGCGTAGCCCGCGCGGCGCGGGCGGCGGGCCGATCGCGTAAGGTCGCCGGATGAGCGACCTCGAACGCCGGCCGAACCGCACGCCGCGCCGCGCGCGCGAGCAGCGCGCCTACCGGCTCGCGCTGACCGGCGGCACCGCGGGGCTGGTCGCCGTCGTCGGGCTGGTGCTCTCGCTCGTGAGCGTGATCGGCTCGGGGCTGTGGGTGATCGCAGCGATCGTCGCGGTGGTCTGCGCCGTGCTGTTCTGGCGCACCGTCAACCGCACGTAGCTCACGCGTCGCTGACCCGCGCCCGCCCGCCCGCGTCGACCCCGAGCGAGCGGCGGCCCGCCAGCAGCTCGAGCAGCTCCGCGCCGACCAGCTCGCGCCGCCAGCCCCGCAGGGTGCGCACGTCCGGCTCGGCGTCGCCGCGGCGGGCGGCGACCACCACCGGGGCGAGGTCCGCGCGCGCGGCGATCAGCTCGTAGGCGAGGCCCGCCTCCTGCGCGCGCACGCGCACCAGGGACTCGGCCAGCGCGATCACCGGCCCGTCGACCGACTCGGTCGAGAAGCGATCGGCGTCGTCGAGCCGCACCGGCTCCGCCTGGCGGCCGCGCTCGATCGCAGCCAGGACGTCAGGGCCGCGGCGACGGACGACGTCCGGGTTCACGCCGCGGATCTGCGCGAGGTCGCGGCGGCCCTCGGGCTGGCGCTTGGCCAGCTCCACCACCGTCGGGTCGCGCACGACCGAGCCGACCGGCCGGTCCTCGCTGGCCGCCATGCGCTCCCGCCAGGCGGCCAGCTCGCGCGCCACCGCGCGAGCACGCGGGTCCAGCCCGGCGACGCGTGGCAGCCGCCGCCACGCCTCCCCGGGATCGCGCTCGTCGGTCGCCTCGGCGATCGCCCGGCACTCCTCGCGCGCCCACTCGAGCCGGCCGCGGTCGCGCAGGCGCGCCCCGATCTCGTCGGCCAGCGCGAGCAGATGCTCGACGTCACCGCGCGCGTAGCGCAGCTGCTCGTCGGTCAGCGGGCGGACGTCCCAGCGGGTGAAGCTCGCCGTCTTGGCCACGCGGACGTGCAGGACGTCGTGGAGCAGGCCGCTGTAGCCCGCCTGCGCGGGGAAGCCGGCGAACCCGGCGGCCACCTGGGTGTCGAACACGTTGGCGAAGGTGGTCAGCCACTCCCGGCGCAGGATCGCCACGTCCTGGCGCCCGGCGTGCAGGACGACCTCGATCGCCGGGTCGGCGAGCACCGCCGCCAGGGGCGCCGGGTCGAAGCCCTCGAGCGGGTCCAGCACCGCGATCTCGCCGCCCGCCGCGACCTGGACGAGGCACAGCAGCGGCTTGTAGCGGCCCTCCGGCATGAACTCCGTGTCCAGCGCCAGCCGCCCGTCCTCGCGGGCGAGCTGCGCCAGCCGCCGCGCATCACTCGTGGCCAAGGGCCTTCTCCCAGCGCTGCGCCTCCCACGACGCCTGCATGCCGACCGACTCGTAGAGGTGCGCCGCGCCGCGGTTGTCGCCGCGGACCGACAGCTCGGCGACGCGCAGGCCGCTGCCGCGGAAGGCGTCGAAGAGCGAGAGCAGGAGCGTGCGGCCGTGGCCGCGACCGCGCGCCCGCGGCGCCACGGCGAGCTGGGCGACGTAGCCCAGGCCGTCGTCCCAGCGCTCGCCGAGCGCGGCGCCGGCCAGGCCCTCCCCGTCCTCGAGCAGGATCCACAGGGCCGGGTCCCAGCGCTGCTTCTCGATCCGCTGGCGCCGCCACACCTCCAGCGGCTCGGGCAGGTAGCCCTCGATCTCCGCGAGCGCCGCCTGCACGAGCCCGTGGACCTCCAGCTCGTCCCGGTGGCGCTCGAACACGCGCACCGCCCCGTCTCCCGGCGCTGCCACCGCCTCCAGCGCGATCCGCATGCGCAGGTAGTGCTGGACGGGCCAGTAGCCGGCCTCGAGCAGCAGCGCCGACGCCTGCCCGTTGCCGACCGGCACGAACTGCCGCAGGACCGCCGTGCCGCGCTCGCGGCCGCGGGCCTCGACCAGCTCGCGCAGGGTGGAGCCGAGCCCCCGCCCGCACGCGCCCGGATGCACGTGGACGAGCGCGTCGTCGCCCAGCAGCAGCCCGGTCGCGACGATCGTGCCCGCCGCGTCCGTGACCACCCAGCCGTCGCGCTCGAGGTCCAGGCCGGGCGTCGCCCAGTCCGCGAGCACGTCGTCGAGCGTGAAGTCCGGATAGCCGACGTCGGCGACGTCGCGCGCGAGCATCACCGCCAGCACGCCCTCGGCGTCGGCGGCGGTGGGTGGGCGCAGGGTGTGGTCGCCGGGGATCAGCGGATGAGCACCGGCGTCCCGATCGGGACGCGCGGATAGAGGTCGATCACGTCCGCCACCGTCATGCGGATGCAGCCGTGGGAGGCGGCGGTCCCGATCGAGGCGGGGTCGCCGGTGCCGTGGATCCCGACGCCGTCGACGATCCCCATCCAGCGCGCCTTGAGCGGGTTCTCGGCGGAGCCGCCGGGCACCGTCTCGTTGGCGTAGGCGCCCGCCCACGGCCGGTTGGGGGCGCTCCAGGCCGGGTTGACCGCCTTGTTGGAGATGCCGAACAGGCCCGACGGGGTCGGATAGGCCGGCTGGCCGATGGCGACGCCGTAGGACTTCGAGAGCTTCAGGCGCTTGAACAGGCGCAGCCGGCGGCTGGACTTCGAGATGGTGAGGACGGTGGCGTAGCGGCGGGCCAGGTCGCGCTTGCTCACGCTCGCCTTGACGACCCTGCGCCGCGGGCGCACCTCGCGCGCGGCGCGCGGGTCGGTGAGCGCCCGGGCGACCAGGCCGGCGAGCCCCTTGTCGTCCATCTCGCGCCCGCTGCGCGAGGCGCGGCGGAGCATGCGGCGCAGGGTGATGCGGACGGTCGCGTTCCGGGGCGCCACGCGCGCGCCGCGGTCCACGCGGGCGACGAAGCTCGCGAGCCGCTTGCCGTCGTAGCGCGTCCACGGCAGCACGTCGACGGGGTCGGGAGTCCGGTTGCCGGCGATGAAGGCCCGCCGCGCCGACTTGGCCGGGTCGAACGCGAGGCGCACGCGCTTCGTGCGCAGCCGGTAGCCCCTCCCGCCCACGCGCACCGAGACGTTGCGGGTCACGAGCTGGTGGCGGAAGGCGCGGTCGATCTCCCCGGCGGCCTGCGTGAGCGTCAGCCCGCCGACGGGGAGGCCGGCGACGGTGACGCCCGCGCGGACGACCGGCTCCGGCGCCTGGGCGTGCGCCGCGGGCGCGAGCAGGAGGAGGGCGAGGATGGCGAGCACGGCCCGGCGCATCCGCGGAAGGGTAGCCGCAGGGCGGCGCCGCCACGCAAGGCGGCGTGCGGCGGCGCGCGGCCGCTCGAGGCGCCGGATAGATTCGTACGGGTGAGCGAGACCTCCGACCCTCGCGCCGAGGTCCCCTCGAGCCTGTGGGAGCGCGTGCGGGCCGATCCGGTGCGGGCGCCGGAGCACATCGCGCTGGCCGCGGCCGCGCAGCACGCGCCGGCCGCGGAGGCGTGGGCGGCCGAGAAGCGCCAGCGCTTCGGGCACAACGGCGGCGAGCTGGCCGAGATGGCCAAGCGCCGGCATGCGACGCTCGCCCGCTTCGAGGGCGCCGCCACCGGCATCGGCGGCGTCTTCACCGTCGTTCCCGACCTGCTCGGCCTCGCGTGGATCCAGACGCGGCTCGTGTTCTTCGTCGCCGCGGCGTACGGCTACGACCCGCGCGACCCGATGCGCCCAGCCGAGCTGCTCGTGCTGATGAACCTCTACGACGACGTCCACACCGCGCGCGCGGCACTGGACGGCGTGGGCAGGACGCTGGTCGAGGCCTACGTCGGGTCGCGGATGGAGCGCGAGGAGACGCTCGCGGTGCGGCTGGCGAAGATGGTCGGCAAGCGCGCCGCGCGCCGCTTCGCCGGCCGGCTCATCCCGGGCGTGGCGATTGCGTTCAACGCGATCGGCAACGAGCGCGACACGCGCGCGCTCGCGGACCGCGCGATCCGCTTCTACGGCGGCTGAGCCGCCCGCAGCGGGCATGCCGCCGCGGGCGGCCGCGCCCGGGGGCGAGTTTCGTCCGGGGACGCCTCTAGCGTTTCCGGCATGCTGGTGCGCGAGCTCGTCGACGGACAGGAGATCGACCAGGTCCTGCTGGTCCGCGAGCGCGAGCGCCGCAGCCGGCGGGACGGCGGCGAGTACCTCAAGCTCTCGCTCGGCGACCGCACGGGCACGATCAGCGCGATGGTGTGGGAGCGCGCGGGCGAGGTCGCCGCCTGCTGCGAGCCCGGCCGCGTGGTGCGCGTCGCCGGGCGCTTCGGCGTCAGCCCGCGCTACGGCGGCCAGCTCGACGTGCACGCGCTGCGCCCCGCCCACGAGGACGAGTACGCGCTCGAGCAGCTGCTCGACGGCCCGCCGCGCTCGGCGCCCGGCATGGAGGCCGACCTGCGCGAGCTGGTGGCGACGGTGCAGAACCCGCACCTGCGTGCGCTGCTGGACCGCGTGTTCGGCGCGGGCGCGCCGACCTGGCGCCAGTTCCGCGACGCGCCCGCCGCCAAGCGCTACCACCAGGCCTACCGCCACGGGCTGCTCGAGCACTGCCTCAGCGTCGCCCAGGCCGTGTCGGCGATCTCGGCGACGTTCCCGGGAATCGACCGCGACGTCGCCGTCACGGGCGCGCTGCTGCACGACATCGGCAAGCTCGAGGCCTACACGGCCGACCCGCTGGCGATCGACATGACCGACCTCGGCAAGCTGCAGGGGGAGATCCCGCTCGGCTACTACCGGATCCGGCGGCTGATCGAGGACCTGCCGGGCTTCCCGGACCAGCTCGCCGCCGCCGTGCTGCACATCATCCTCGCCCATCACGGGACGCTCGAGCACGGCTCGCCGGTCGTGCCCTGCACGCGCGAGGCCACGCTCGTGCACATGATCGACAACCTCGGCGGCCGCCTCGGGTCGTTCGACCGGCTGGAGAAGGAGCTGCCCGACGGCAGCCGCTGGTCGCCGTTCGACCGTGCGCTGGCCGGCTCGGCCTGGTTCGCGGACCGCCGCGCGGCCTGAGGGAGCGAGGGGCCTGATCCCCTGACGGCCCGGTAGACCAGCGAATCGGGTCGAGGGGTCAGACCCCTTCGGACCCCTCCTCGTCGAGCAGCGCGTCGATCAGCTCGCCGATCTCGACCGCGGCGGCGTGGATCCGGCCGGCGTACTCGCGCCGGTCGGCGTCGGAGATCGGGCGGTCGGCGGCGAGCACCTCGGCGAAGCCGGAGACGATCGTCAGCGGCGTGCGCAGGTCGTGGCGGAGCCGGCGGCGGCGCTCCGCGTCCGCGGCGTTCATTGCCGGCCTCCGATGAGGACGAGGGAGAGTGTCAAGGAAGCGTTCCGACTTCGCGCAAACTGCGTCCGCTCGAGAGTATGGGCACGTGCCCGCGGCTAAGGTTGGGACCTTGGCGAAGGACACCGAGAAGCTCATCCGTCAGCTGTCGCTGATCTCCTACCTGATGGCCGAGCGCCGCCCCGTCACGGCGACCGACATCCGGCGCGACGTCGAGGGCTATTCGGACATGACCGAGGACGCCTTCGCGCGACGCTTCTACGCCGACCGCGCGGAGCTGAGCGATCTCGGCATCCACCTCAGCGTGGACAAGCCGGCGGACGGCTTCTCCGAGCAGGAGAACTACTCGCTCGCGCCCGAGGCGTTCCACCTGCCGGCGATCGCGTTCTCGGACACCGAGCGCGCGGCGCTGCAGACCGCGCTGACCCTGCTCGACGGCGAGTTCGCCTACGCCGAGCCGCTGCGGCTCGCGCTGCAGCAGATCACGTGGGGGCGCCCGAGCCCGCTCGGCTCGGACTCGCGCCAGACGATCGGGCTCGGCATCACCGCGTCGGCCGGCGGCGGCGAGCTGTCCGGCCGCCTGGCCAAGGTCGACACGGCGATCTACCGCCGCAAGCGGATCGAGTTCGAGTACTTCACGATGCAGTCGGGCGAGACGGCGCTGCGCAAGGTCGACCCCTACCACCTGCTGTTCGAGGGCGGCCAGTGGTACCTGGTCGGCCACTCCCACGAGCGCGGCGCCGTGCGCGTGTTCCGGCTCACGCGCATCCGCGGCAAGGTCGCCTACTCGACCAAGGCCGAGCACGACTTCCAGCGCCCGGCCGCGTTCGACCCGCGCGGCTACGCCAGCCGCATCAACTGGCAACTCGGCGACGCGATCGAGACCGGCGAGGTGTGGGTCTCCGAGAAGATCGCCTGGTACGTCGAGCGGCAGTTCGGCGCCTACGGCGAGATGACCGAGGTAGACGACGGCGGCCTGCTGTTCCGCACCCCGTACGCGATCGCCCGGCTGCTCGTCTCGTGGGCGCTGCGCTTCGGCGAAGACGCGCGGATCGTGGGGCCGCCCGAGCTGGTCGAGGAGGCGCAGGGGCGCATCGACGCCATCATCGAGCGCCACCGCGGCGAGGCGTTCGCGTCCATCGCCGACGGCAGGCCGGTCAAGGCGCCCGCGCCGGAGGCCGACGCCGACGGCCGCGCGCGCGGCGGCGAGGCCGGCATCCGGCCGGAGCGCTTCGCGCGACTGGTCACGCTCGCCTCCGTGCTGATCGCCGCCGGCCGCGAGGACCGCCGCCTGCCCGTCGGCGAGGTGTGCGAGCAGCTGCAGATCTCCGAGCAGGAGCTGCGCGAGGACGTCTCGGTGCTCAACGTCGTCAACTTCGGCGGCGGCGCCTACGTCATCTACGCCGAGGTGCTCCCGTCGGGCGAGATCGAGGTCGACCCGGAGCCCTACTCGGACACGTTCGACCGCCCGGCGCGCCTGCTGCCGATCGAGGCCAACGCGCTCGTCGCGGCGATCGACCTGATCGGCCCCCACCTCGCCCGCGGCGCGCTGGACTCCGCGCGCGAGAAGATCGTCGCCGCGCTCGGCCACGACCCGGTCGAGGAGGGGCTGCACGTGACCTCGCCGATCACCGCCGACGACATCACGCGCACCGTCGAGCAGGCCGTGCACTCCAGCCGCCGGCTCGAGATCGAATACTGGGCGCCCAACGAGGACGCCTTCACCGAGCGGATGATCGAGCCCTACGCGCTGTTCAACTCCACCGAGGCGTGGTACGTGGCCGCGGTGGACCCCGCCAAGGACGACCTGCGCCACTTCCGGCTGGACCGGATCAAGCGCGCCACGCTGCTCGAGGACCGCTTCGAGCGCCGCGAGGACCTCGACCCGGTGGCCGACATCGCCGGCTGGCCGCGCACCGGCAAGGTCGGCGGCTCGCGCATCGCGCACGTCTGGGTCTCCCCCGGGCAGGCGCGCTGGGCGCGCGAGGAGCGCACCGTGCTGGCCGAGCTGGACGACGGCGCGGTGATCGTCGAGTGGGCCTACAAGGGCACGGCGTTCCTCGTGCGCGAGCTGCTCAAGGAGGCCGGCGACGCCGCCGTGCTCGAGCCGGCCGACGCACGCGAGGCGGTGCTCGCCTCCGCCGAGACGCTGCTCGCCCCGAGCCGTTAGTCCGGGGTGAACCGCCGCGCGGCGATCCGGATGTCCGACGAGGAGGCGCTCGCCTTCCTCGACGGGCAGAAGACGGTCGTCTGCGCGACCCGCGGGCACGACGGCTGGCCGCACCTGATGCCGCTCTGGTACGTCGCCGCCTGGGATCCCTCGCGGGAGGACACCCGGCACTTCCGCCTGGACCGGATCAAGCACGCCACCGTGCTCGACGAGACCTTCGAGCCGCGCCCCGATCTCGACGCGGTCGCCGACATCGAGGGCTGGCCGAGCA
>Ga0136616_10001036_pt1 | contig 14257 bp, 15 predicted proteins | sample AntDrymUQ2992106_2_FD_106648 | JGI IMG/M metagenome (GOLD analysis project Ga0136616, IMG submission 106648) | Polar desert sand microbial communities from Dry Valleys, Antarctica - metaG UQ299 (21.06) | ecosystem: Environmental > Terrestrial > Soil > Desert | place: Antarctica: Dry Valley...
ATCCAGGTCGCCGGCGCCCGCGCGTGGCGTGGCGAGGGTCGGCGCTCGAGGTCGCCGTCGGCGAGTCGGGCGCGGACTCGCTTCGCTCGGCGCTCGAGCGCTGGTATCGGCGCCGGGCGCGGATCGAGGTCGAGCGGCGGCTCGACGCCGCGGCCGAGCGCGCCGGCACGAGCTATGGTCGCCTGTCGATCCGCGGTCAGCGCACGCGCTGGGCGAGCTGCTCGGCGTCGGGAGCCATGAGCTTCAACTGGCGGCTGCTGCTGGCCCCCGAACGGATCCTCGACTACGTGGTGGAGCACGAGGTGGCCCACCTCACCGTCCTCGATCACTCGCCGCGCTTCTGGCGCCTCTTGGCGGATCGCTTCCCCAGGTACCGCGAGTACGAGCGCTGGCTTAAGCTGCACGGGCCGGCCCTTCGCCTCTGACGGATAGCGTCATGTGCGCTTAGCCGTTGCTGCCCCCGGGTACGCAACAGGCGGAGGAAGTGACCCGATCGGGAGGAACGATGGCTCGCGCACAAGCACGTAACGGAAAGCTGGTCGAGTACCTCGGCAAGGCCTACTCGAAGGAGCGCGAGATCGAATCGGCGCTCGCCGCTCAGCTCGTGATGACCACTCGCCCGAACTACCAGACGCGGCTCGAGGGCCAGCTCAAGGCGGCGAAGACGCGCGCCGAGGAGCTCGAGCGGCGAATCGGCAAGTTGGGTGGGAAAGCGCGCACGACCGGCGCGGCCGCAACCCGCGAGGCGAAGGACGCCGCGCAGACGGTGTCGAAGCAGGCCGTTGCGCTCGCGAAGGCGCCCGCTGACGCGGTGCGAACGAATCAGGATCCGGACAAGGTGCTCGAGAACGCGCGCGGCCAGCTGGTCGACGCCGGCGAGCAGATCGCCAACTACCGGATCGTCCAATCGCTCGCCAAGGCGGCCGGCGACAAGCCGACCGGCAAGCTCGCGAAGGGCTTCCGCCGTCAGAACGAGGAGCTCGGCGACTCCGTCTCGAAGATGCTCTCGAAGCTCTCGCGCGCGGTGGCGAAGGACGAGCAGTCGAAGCCGTCCTCGACGAAGCGCGGCTCGAGCGCCAGCCGCGCCCGGGGCGGCGCCGCGCGGAAGCGATCGACGAAGTCGAGCTCGGGCCGCTCCCGCTCGGCGGCTTCCGCGTCCGGCTCCGGCCGCTCGGGCTCCGGGCGGTCGCGCTCAGGCTCGGGATCGGGCTCTAGCCGCTCGGGCTCGGCGCGAACGCGCTCGGGGGCTTCCGCCTCGGGCCGCTCACGCCCGGCATCCCGGCGGACGCGCGCGAGCTCGAGCCCCGGCGCGGGTCGCTCAGGTGCGAGCCGCTCCAGCTCGAAGCGCTCGAGCACGAGTCGCTCGGCGTCGAGTCGTTCAGGTTCGGCTCGCTCGAGGGCGAGTCGCTCCGCGGCGAGCGGATCGGGCTCCAGCCGGTCGGCATCGAGCCGGTCAGGGTCCAGTGGGTCTGGCGGATCGAGCGGATCGAGCCGCTCCGGATCGAGCCGCACGACGGCTCGCCGAAGCGCCTCGGGCGGCGGCTCCTCGTCGCAACGCAAGGCCACCGCGAGGAAGAGCTAGCAAGAGCGAGTCGCCGGAGAACGCGGACCACCGGGAGCGATGTCCCGGTGGTCCGTGCGCGACCACGGCATGGGGCGCCACCCTCGTAGCCCCGCCCATCACTCGGTTGCGGGCGGACGCTCCCCGCTCGGGCCGGGAAGATCCCCGCTCGCGCGCGATCCGCGGTAGGCGCCCGACGCGCTCAAGCTGCGCACCTGGTACGTCCCGCCTGCGCGGTGCACGTACACGTCACCGCGCAGGCGCGACCGCTCGTCGCGATCGCTTACCGAGCGCGCGCATACCAGGCACAGGCTCGGCTTAGACGCTTGGCGCCCGCGGATGGCTCGCAGCGGATTGAGCGACGCGAAGCTCATGATGCGGCGACCGTAATCATGCGCGGCGCACGCGGTGTGACTGTTCCGCTCCCGCATCGTTATCAGGCGGTGAAAGCCGCTCGCTCGTGGTCGGCACGATCGCGGCAGCGCACGCGCTTGCTTACCCCTTGGACGCACTCACCCCGTAGCTGGTAGTTGTAGGGCGATGCCGCTCGTCCCCGAGACCAAGACCCACTACTGGCGCGAGGCGGGGCTCGCCTCGCAGATCGCCCGCCAGGACGCGAAGCGCGCGCGCCGCGAGACGCTCGTCCTGATCCCGCTGATCGTGGCCGTGCTCCTGGCCTACTTCTACCGGCGCGACCTGTTCGGGAACGACATCGCGGTGCGGATAGCCACCGTCGTCATCCTCGTCGTGCTCGGCTGGGCGTTCGCGCGGGCGATCGGCCGCGCGCTCGGGCCGATGCTCTTCCGCCGCATGGACCCGGGCACGGCGGGCACTGTCGGCTTCCTGATCCGGCTGGTGACGATCGTGATCGCGCTGCTCGTGGCGCTTCGCATCGCCGGCCTCAAGCCCGAGACGCTCGCCGTGGGCGGCGCGGTGACCGCGGTCGTGCTCGGCCTGGCGGCGCAGCAGACGATCGGCAACCTGTTTGCGGGCACCGTCCTGCTGAGCGCCCGACCGTTTCGGGTCGGCGACCGCGTGCGGCTCACGGGCGGGGCGATCGGCGGCCAGCTCGAGGGCACGGTGAGCTCGCTCGGATTGCTCTACACGACGCTCGCCGACGGCGACGACAACATCCTCGTGCCGAACAACGTGGTGCTGAGCCTCGCGATCGTGCCACTGCGCGAGCCGGCCTCGGTGGACCTGCGTGCACGGCTGCGCGCCGGCCAGCGGCCGAGCGACGTGCAGAGCCTCCTCGGCGAATCCGTGTCGACGCCCACGCGGTCGGCGCCCGAGATCGTCCTGGAGGAGATCGACGGAGACGAGGTTGTGGTTCGCGTGAGCGCCACGCCGGTGGCGGCCTCGGACGGGCCGCGGCTGGCCGACGAGGTACTCGCCGCTCTCGCCCGCGTCACGCGCGACGGCGAGCCCATTCGGGCGTCGGGGTCACCGTCCGCCGGCGATTCGCCAGGGCGGCAGGCTCAGATCGCGGACTGAGGCGCCGCCGCGCCCGGCGTGGCGCGGGTGGCGATAGCCGGGGTCGCGCGCCAGCTTCTGGCGAACGCGCGCTGCCGCGGCACTCACTCCCAGCGAAAGCGCCGCACCGCGAGGTACGCGCCCACCAGCGTCCAGGCGCCAACGACGGCCAGCGCCGTCAGGTTGGCGCCCACGCCGGCGCCGGTCACGATCGCGCCGTAGAGCCCGTCGATCACGTGCTTGAGCGGCAGCGCCTCCGCCACTCCCTCGAGCACCGGCGGCAGCGAGTCGGCCGGGTAGAAGACGCCCGAGATGAAGATCGCCGGCAAAAAGACGGCGTTGACGTAGGCGGGTGCGGAGTCGAAGTTCGGGATCGCGTTGGCGAAGGCGATGCCGAGCGCGCCGAAGCAGGCCACGCCGAGCGCCGTGAACAGCGCGAGCGCCAGCGGGTCACGCGGCCAGTCGACCCCGTAGACGACCTTGCCGATCACGACGATCAGCACGACCTGCGCGAGCGCGTTCGCCACCGCGGAGCCGACGAGGCCGCCGAAGTACGAGGGCAGCGGCAGCGGCGTGCCGCGTACCCGCTTCAGGATGCCCTCCTCGCGCAGGAAGGTGAGGTTGAACGCGAGCGCGGTGAACGTGGTGGCCAGCACGGCCATGCCGGCAATGCCCGGGATCAGCACGTCGAGCTCGCGGGGATCGCCGGCGAACACCGACGCGACGAGGAACAGCAGCAGCAGCGGCAGGAGGAAGTTGAAGAACGCCGCGCTCGGGTTGCGCCAGAAGAGGCGGCGCTCGAAGCGAAGCTGGCGCCAGAGCGTCGCCGCTGAGCTCCTGAGCGCGGCGGCGCGCGCGGACGTCGCCTCCGGGGGTACGCTCGCAAGCTCGCTCAGGGAGCCCCCCGGTGACGACGTCCGCGCGTCCGCCCGCTGTCGACGCGGCCCTCGGCCGTCGCGCCCAGTTCGGCGCCGACCTCCGCGGTCAGCTCGAGATAGACCTCCTCGAGCGTCGGGCGCGTGACCGTGAGTCCCTCCAAGCGATGTCCGCGCGCGAGCGCGTCGGAGGTCAGGCGGTGCAGCAGGTCGGTGGGGTCGTCGGTCTCGTGCTGCACACGGCGGTCGTTCGCGTCGTAGGCCACGCGGTAGCGCGGGCGGTCGGGAGCGAGCTCGCCCGGCGGGCCCTCGGCCACGATCTGTCCGTCCTTGACGATCGCCACGCGGTCGGCAAGCGCCTGTGCCTCGTCGAGGTAGTGCGTTGTGAGCAGCACCGTCTTGCCGAGCTCGCCGAGCGTGCGCACCGCGTTCCAGGCGGTCCGGCGCGCGGCGGGGTCGAATCCCGTCGTCGGCTCATCGAGGAAGACGAGCTCGGGATCGCCGACGAGCGCGAGCGCCAGATCCAGCCGCCGCCGCTGCCCTCCGGACAGCTCGGCCGTGCGCTGGGCCGCTTGACCCTCGAGGCCGACCAGGGCGATCGTCTCCGCCGAGTCGCGTGGGGCGCTGTACAGGCCGGCGAAGTGCTCCACCGCCTCGCGCACGCTCACGCGCGGGTAGAAGCCCGAGCTCTGCAGGACGATTCCGACCCGTTCCTGGAGCCGGCGGTCGCGCCTGGCCGGGTCGTGACCGAGCACGGCGACCTCACCGCCCGAGCGCCGCCGGTAGCCCTCCAGGATCTCGACCGTCGTGGTCTTGCCGGCGCCGTTCGGGCCCAGGAGGCCGAAGATCTCGCCGGCGCCGACCTCGAACGAGATGCCGCGCACGGCCTCCTTCTCGCCGTAGCTCTTGCGCAGGTCGCGAACCTGGATCGCCGATTCCGCCACGGCCGTGACTATGGCAAGCTCACCGCCGTGGTGGACGAGCGCTCCGATGACCCGCCGGATCGCGCGGACGCAAACGGCGAGGAGGCCGAGGTGCCTACGCCCGCCGCGCCGTCCGCGCCCGCGGCACCTACCACGCCGCGCGACGCAACCGCCGCCGCACACGTTGCCGCGCCCACCCGCGGCAACCGAAAGCTCGAGGCCTTCCTCGAGGCGGCGAACGCGGACGAGCAGCTGAAGGCGTGGTGGCACATGGCGCACGTGAACGCCACACGCCTCGGCATGTCCGACCACTCATGGGTGCACGTGCAGATCGTCCTCAACGTGGCCTTGCGGTTGTTTCGGCTGATGAGCCGCCGCGGAGTCGAGCCTGCGCTCGTGGCCGACCACGGGATGCGCACGCGCGACGCCGAGGTGGCGATCGCCGCCGGAGCGCTCCTCCACTGCGCCGGCATGTCGATCCACCGCTCAGATCACGAGACCTACAGCCTGTTCCTCGCGGCGGACAAGCTCGGCGATCTGCTCGCCGACTCCTACGAGGAGCCCGAGCGCTCGGTGATCGTCGCGGAGGCGATGCACGCGATCATCGGCCACCGCCGCCGCGGCGAGCCGCTCACGATCGAGGCCGGCATCGTGCGCGTGGCCGACGCGCTCGACATGGCGAAGGGGCGCTCGCGCGTTCCCTTCGAGGCCGGCCAGACCAACATCCACTCGCTGTCGGCATCTGCGATCGACGACGTCCGGATCGGGCCGGGGGAGGCCAAGGCCGTGCGGATCGAGATCGCCATGAACAACTCGTCGGGCATCTTCCAGGTCGACGAGCTGCTCGCCACGAAGCTGCGCGGCTCGGGGCTGGAGGACCACGTCGAGGTGATCGCGCGCATCGACGCCGAGCACGAGAAGCGGCTCGTGCCGGTGTTTCGGATCTAGAGCGCGCCCCTTACGCGCCGGCGCCCGCGCCGCCGCGGCCCTCGCCGGCGGCGAATCGGGCCGCGCCGCGCTGGGCGACCTCGAACACCTCCATGCCGATGTCGGCCTCGCGCCTAAGTCCTTCCTCGAACGGCAGTCCGATGCCCTCGATCGCGGCGCGGCGATCGGAGAGCATCGTCTCCTGCGGGAACCGAGCGAGCGCCTCCGCCAGCTCGAGCGCTCGCTCGAGGTGCCTCCCCGGCTCGACGATCTGGTTGAGCAGCCCCATCCCGAGCGCCTCCTCGGCCGCCACCATGCGCCCGGTGAGGATCAGGTCGAGCGCCCGCCCGAGGCCGACGATCCGCGGCAGCCGCTGGGTGCCGCCGTCGATCAAGGGGACGCCCCAGCGCCGTTCGGGGAAGCCGAGCGTCGAGCCCTCGGCCGCGATTCGGAGGTCGCACCACAGCGCCAGCTCGAGCCCTCCGGCGAGGCACCAGCCGGAGATCGCGGCGATCGTTGGCTTCGAGGGCATCCTGCGCGTGAAGCCGAGTGGACCTCCGGGAGCGAGCAGCCGCGGCGCGAAGGTCTCGATCGCCTTGAGGTCGGCCCCGGCGCTGAACGCGACGTCGCCGGCGCCGGTGAGGATCAGCACGCGCGCTTCGTCGTCGCCCTCGAAGCGCTCGTAGGCTTCGGCAAGCAGAGCGGCGGTGGGCCCGTCGACAGCGTTTCGGCGCTCGGGCCGGTCGATCGCGATGACCGCCGCCGCTCCGAGGCGCTCGTAGGTCACGTCGTCCCGGTGCTCAGCGGCGGACATGCGCGCGATCCTCTCAGAAGTGCGAGCCGCGAGAGGGTCGCGCGCGTGCATGCCGCCTCGCCACCCCGACGCATCGCGCTGGGTCGCCAAGCGCTCGCCGCGCTGCGATCGCCACGCGGACGCGTCGTGTTGTCATCGCCACACGGACGCTAGGCACTTACGACAAAAAGATTGACTCCCAGACAAGAACTTTGCCTGGGGCGCAACAAATTTGTCGTAAGTCCGAGCGTCCGTAGGAAGGGCACACAGCGTGGCCCGCCCGTATTGAGACGAGGCGGTCGTAGACCGATCCGGCGTCCAGACGCGGCGCCGAAGCGGCCCCGCCCTTACCAGCCGATCCGCTGCTGCAGCCGTCCGGCCTTCTTCTCGCGCTTGCGCTTCTCGAGCTTGGCGCCGATGACGCTCATCACGACCACGAAGAGAGCGAAGAAGGCGACCACGCCGAGCGAGAAGAAGGTGACGATCCTGTCATCGACCTCCCCGGCCAGTCCCTCGCCGTTGTCGTTGGCGGCGAGCGCCGGGGACGCAAGGGCTGCAAGCGCGAGCAGCCAGACCGCGGCGGGGAGAAGCATGACCCTGAGCCGGCGTGGCATCGTCCTCAACTCTACCGCCCGCCCGGCACCGATAGGCTCGCGCCCGTGGCCGAGAAGCCGCTCGTCGTCATCGTCGAGATCCCCAAGGGAAGTCGCAACAAGTACGAGTGGGATCACGAGCATGACGCGCTCAAGCTCGACCGCTTCCTGTTCTCCTCGATGGTCTACCCGACCGACTACGGCTTTGTGCCGAAGACGCTGGGCCTGGACGGCGACCCGCTCGACGCCATGATCTGCGTCTCAGAGGCGACCTTCCCGGGCTGCCTGATCGAGGTGAAGCCGATCGCCCTGTTCAAGATGGAGGACGACCAGGGCATCGACGACAAGGTGCTGTGCGTGCCGCTGAAGGATCCGGCGTGGAACAGGCTCGAAAAGCTCGAGGACCTGGCGGTCCAGCTCCGCGACGAGATCGCCCACTTCTTCTCCGTCTACAAGGACCTCGAGCAGAAGAAGGTCACGGTCGACGGCTGGTATCCGCGCGAGGTGGCGATCGACGAGATCGAGGCGGCGCGCAAGCGCTTCCGCGAGGGCTCGGCAGCCGCCGACTAGCCTTCCGCGGCCGTGTCGATCCTCGAGGCGATCGTCCTCGGGGTCGTCCAGGGGCTCACGGAGTTCCTGCCGATCTCGAGCACCGCGCACCTGCGCATCGTGCCCGCCTTCGCCGGCTGGCCCGATCCGGGCGCCGCGTTCACGGCGGTCACCCAGATCGGCACGATGGCGGCGGTCCTCATCTACTTCCGCGTGGACCTCCTCCGCATCGCGCGCGCGTGGCTGGCGAGCATCCGCGCCCGAGAACGGCGTCCGTCCGACCTCGACGCGCGCCTGGGCTGGTACATCATCCTCGGCACGATCCCGATCTCGATCTTCGGCCTCGCCTTCAAGGACCAGATCGAGACGAGCGCCCGCAGCCTCTATCTGATCGGCGGAGCGCTAATCGTCTTCGGCCTCGTGCTGCTGCTCGCCGAGCGGGTGGCCAAGCGCGATCGCGGCCTCGACGCGGTGACGCTTCGCGACGGGATCGGGGTGGGCTTCGCGCAGGCGCTGGCGCTGATACCGGGCGTCTCGCGCTCCGGGGCCACCATCAGCGCCGGCCTCTTCCTCGGCCTCAAGCGCGACGACGCCGCCCGCTTCTCGTTCCTGCTGTCGATCCCGGCGATCGTCCTGAGCGGGCTGCTCGAGCTCGGCACCTTCCTCGACGAGAGCGGCGGCGACGAGGCCGGCATCGTCGGGCTCCTGGTGGCGACGTTCCTGGCCTTCGTGGTGGGCTACGCGTCGATCGCCTTCCTGCTGCGCTTCCTCGTCACGCACACGACAGGCGTCTTCGTGGCCTACCGCCTGGTCCTCGGGACGGTCGTGATCGCCCTGACGGCGACCGGCGCGATCGCCTAGCGCGCGTCCGGCGCGGCTCTAACCTCTCAAAGCGTGCGGCAAGCCCTCAACTTCGGGATCGTCGCGCTCGTCGCGCTCGTCCTCACGCTGGCGCCGGGCGGCGGATCGGCGCTGAACGTCCTGCTGACGCTCCTCACGATGGGATTCCTCGCCGGCATCGCCCTGTTCGCTAACCGGCTCTATCGCCAGAACCGGCTGGCGATCGACGCCCTGACCCCGGCGCAGCGCCTGGTGCTCTACGGGTCGATCGGCGTGGCGCTGCTGACATTCACGGCCACCGCGCGGCTGTTCGCCGTGGGCGGTCTGGGCCTACTTGCGTGGTTCGCGCTGCTCGGCGCCTGCTCGTACGGCGTGTTCTGGGTCTATACCCAGTCGCAGCGCTACGAGTAGCGCCCAGCCTTGATCCGGGCGCACGGGGGCCCGCGTAGAAGACGTGGCGACTCCCCCCGGGCTAGTCCACTTCCCATCGTCACGGATGACGATCCTGGGCGGCGCCGCCACGTCTGGCGTGGTGCCTACCCGGCGCTGAGACGGCGAAACCTCCTCTCCGCTCGGATTTTGCGGCTTCGTCACGTTGCGGGTGGCGTGACGTGACGTGCGCGTCTTGTTCCGTCGTCGAGCGCGCGGCACGCTCGCTCCGTCATGGGAAGAGCGGCGGGCGTCAGCGGCAGGACGAGCAGCGTGGTGCGCGGCGAGCGCGGTCAGGCCGCGGTCGAGCTGGTCGCCGTGCTGCCGTTCGTGCTGCTCGTCGGGCTCGTGCTGTGGCAGATCGCCCTGACCGGCCACACCCTTTGGACCTGCGCTAACGCAGCTCGCGTCGCCGCACGCGCCGAGGCGGTGGGCCAGGACGCCGAGCGCGCCGCTCGCAGCGCCCTTCCCGATGGCCTGGAGCGTGGGCTGGAGGTGACGGCGAGCGCTGAGGGCGACGTCGAGGTGCGCCTGCGGGTGCCGCTGGTCATGCACCGTTGGGGCAGTCCGGTGTCAGTCGCTGCCGAGGCGCGCATGGAGGCGGGCGCGTGAGCGGCGCGCGCCCGATGAGAGGCTGCGCTGCAGACCGTGACCAGCGGCATCGAGGGCAGGCGAGCGTCGAGCTGCTCGGAGCGCTCCCAGTCCTTCTCCTGCTCGCCCTCGTGCTCTTCCAGGCGCTCGCCGTCGGCTACTCCGCCGTGCTGGCCGGGACGGCCGCGGAGGCCGCGGCGCTGGCGCTCGCGGGTGGCGCTGACGCGGAGGCGGCGGCCCAGCGGGCCGTGCCCGGATGGTCACGCGCGCGCATGACGGTCGACGCGCGGGACGAGCGAGTCAAGGTCGTGATGCGGCCGCCGGCGCCGCTCCGGGCCGTGGAGCGACGGCTTGCGGTGACCTCCGAGGCGGCCGTGGTGGTGCCGTGAGCGCGGTGCCGGCTCATCGCGGCCGGGTCCTACTCGCGGCCGCGCTCGCTCGTGCGGGTGCATGGCTCGTCGAGCCGATCGAGGAGACTGCCGCTCGCCCGGTCGAGCTCAGAGCGCATCCGGTCATCGCGGTAATCGGACTCGCGCCCGACTGTGGCACCACCACGCTCGCGCGAGCGCTCGGGGTGGAGCTCGGCGGCCGCGACGCAGTCGCCGCAGCGGCCGTTGCCGGCTCGGATCGCCCGAGCAGGGTGCCGCTTGCCGCGGCTTCGGCCGGTCGCCTGGCGCGCGCGCTCGGAGTCGTCGACGGCAGCGCTCCTCGCACGGCGGGACGGCTGTGCCTCGTATCGCCTACCGATCACGTCGCGCTCGTCGCGGCCGTCAGGCACCTGGCCCCGCTGGTGCTCGACGTTGGCCACGGAGGCGCGCCGGGCGTTGCCGCCTCGCTCTCGGACCACGTCGTCCTGGTTGCCCCGGCGAGTGCGGAGCCGGCGCTGGCGGCGGTCGTTGCGGCGTCGATTGCGAGGGTCGGTCCCGATCCGCTGCTGGTCGTGAATCGGACGTTCGAGCCAGCAGCCTGGAAGGATCGCGGTGCGCTGCTCGTCGGCGAGACGCGCGCCGGCGCCAAGCTCGCGCTTGCCGGCCGGGATCCACGCGGCTCGCTCGGGGAAGCGGTGGCGGAGCTGGCGGACACGTGCGAGCGGCCGCGGAGCTCGTGGTGAGGGCGCCCGCCGTCCGGCCTTGCCCGCGGCTCGGGAAAGAGTCCGGCCAGGCGATCGTGCTGCTGCTCGCAATCGCCGCCGTGCTGATCGTGGGAGCCTTGGTGCTGGGCGCCTTCGGTCAGGCGCTGACCGCGAAGGGTCGCCACCAGCGCGCGGCGGACCTCGCGTCGATCTCGGCTGCGCACGCGATGCGGGCGGCCTATCCACGGCTGTTCGAGCCCGTGAGCAGCCCGCGGCATCTGGATACCCGGCGATATCTCGAGCTGGCCCGCCAGGCAGCGCTGCGCGCGGCGCAGCGAAACGGAGTCAGGGTCGGCGAGGTGCGCTTCAGCGGAGCCGACGAGCTGGCTCCGCTCCGGGTTACGACGTCCGTCCGTGGAGCAGCGCCGGTGAGGGTCGGCGGCGAGCGCGAGGCGGTCGAGGTTCGCGCCGAGGCGACGGCGGAGATCGTTCCGCTGGCCACGGGATCGGCGCAAGCGCCGTCGGGCCGCGAGTACGGGGGGCCGTTCGCCTATCGGCAGGGCGAGCGAATGCGCCCCGACGTCGCACAGGCCTTCGACCGTCTGGCCGCCGCCGCCAAGCGCGACGCCGGCATCTCGCTCACGATCACGAGCGCCTTCCGCTCCGACGCCGAGCAGGCACGCCTGTACGCCGCCAACCCCAATCCGCGCATGGTGGCGCGCCCCGGCGAGAGCCTGCACCGCTACGGGACCGAGCTCGACCTCGGGCCTCCCGCCGCCTACTCGTGGCTCGCGCGCAACGCCGAGCGCTTCGGATTCATCCAGCGCTACTCCTGGGAGCCGTGGCACTACGGCTACACGCGCAACCCCGGGACGGCGTCGGTCGGCTTCGGCCAGCGCGGCTCGCGCGACGGGAGCCGCAGCGCCGTGCCGTCGTTCGTGCCCTCTCGCTACGCGGACATGCTGACGAGCTCGGCGCGGCGCTGGAGCGTCTCGGCGGGATTGCTCGCCGCCCAGATACAGGCGGAGTCGGGCTTCGACCCGCGCGCCGTGTCGCCGGCGGGGGCGCGCGGGATCGCCCAGTTCATGCCGGCCACGGCGCGCAGCTACGGACTCGACGACCCCTTCGATCCGGGAGCGGCGATCGACGCCCAAGCGCACCTGATGCGCGACCTCCTGCGTCGCTTCGCCTCCGTTCCGCTCGCCCTGGCCGCCTACAACGCCGGTCCGGGCGCGGTGGCCGGTTGCGGATGCGTGCCCCCGTTCGCCGAGACCCGCGCCTACGTCGCTCGGATCCTGGCGCTCCTCGGCGGCGGGGCCGGGGAAGCGTCGGCGCTCGCCTTCGAGGTCCGGCTCGTGAAGTGACGACCGTCGCGGGCTACAGCCCGACGGCGTCCGTGACGATCTGGAAGCCGGTCATGTCGTCCCTGCAGTTCGCCGGCGGCTCGTTCCAGGGGAGCACGAGGTTGTACTCGGTGCGCCTCTCCTCGCCGCTGCCGCACGTGCTCTTGTAGACGAGGAACAGCGGGACGAGCGCGATCACGACGATCACAGCAAGGACGACCAGCACGAAGCCGCTGCCGAAGAGGCGCCTCACAGCGGTAGGTATAACCGGTGAGGCATGGCTACGACGACCGCCACCGACGGATCGGCGCGCGACGAGCGCCTCGCCGAGCAGCGGCGGGGGCTCCCGGACGCCCCCGGCGTCTACCTCTTTCGCGACTCGCGCCGGCGCGTGCTCTACGTCGGCAAGGCGAAGTCGATCCGCAAGCGCGTGGCCTCGCACTTCTCGAACCCGCACACGCGCGGGGCCGAGGAGATGGTCGCGCAGGTCGAGAACCTCGAGTTCGTGGCCACGCAGACCGAGGCCGAGGCGCTGCTGGCCGAGCAGAACTTCATCAAGCAGTACCGCCCGCGCTTCAACGTGCGCCTGCGCGACGACAAGTCCTACCCCTACATCGCGATCTCGCTCGACGAGGACTTCCCGCGCGTCTACTTCACGCGCGAGCGCCACCGTTCGCGGCGCGCCTACTTCGGCCCGTTCTCCAACGCCAAGCGCGTGCGCGAGACCCTCGACCTGCTCGGCAAGGTCTTCCAGTACCGCACCTGCGACGGCGCCGAGCCGGGACGCGCGTCGGGCAGTCCGTGCCTCGACTACTTCATCAAGCGCTGCCAGGCGCCGTGCGTGGGCTACGTGTCCAAGGAGGAGTACCGCCAGAGCGTCGAGTCGATCGTCGACTTCCTCTCGGGTCGCTACCGGCGCATCGAGCGCGAGCTCGAGGCCGAGATGCTCGCCGCGTCCGAGCGCCAGGACTTCGAGCAGGCGGCCACGCTACGCAATCGCCTGAAGGCGGTGCGCTCGCTGCTCGAGCGTCAGCGGATCTCCAACGAGGCCGTGGGCACGCTCGACGCGATCGCCGTGGCCGCGGAGGGCACCGACGCGAACGCGCAGGTCTTCCAGATAAGAGACGGCGTGCTCGCCGACCGCCAGGGCTTCTATCTCGAGAACCAGGCGAGCCGCGACGAGGCCGAGGTGGCCGAGGAGTTCGTGCTCCAGTACTACGCCACCTCACCGGCGATCCCGCCGCAGGTGATCGTCTCCTCGGCGGTCGCGCGCACCGGCGTCCTGGCCGAGGCGCTCGCCGAGCGGCGCGCGGGGCCCGTCGAGGTGCGCCACGCCGAGCGCGGGGACAAGCGGCGAATCTTCGAGCTGGCGCAGCGCAACGCGCACCTCGCGCTCGATCAGGACCGACTGCGCTCCGAGCGCCGGCGCGTGCAGCGCATCGAGGCGCTCGACGAGCTCCAGCGTGCGCTCCAGATGGACGTGATCCCGATGCGGATCGAGTGCTTTGACATCTCGAACCTGGGCGAGACGCACACGGTCGCCTCGATGGTCGCCTTCGAGGGCGGCGCGCCGAAGAAGTCCGACTACCGCCGCTTCCGCGTCCGCGACGTGGCGCAGGACGACTTCGCAGCGATGGCCGAGGTGCTCGGCCGGCGGATGGCGCAGTTCACCGCGCAGCGCGAGCGCTCGCCGCACGAGAAGAGCTACGACGAGAGCTTCGCGGCCATGCCGGCGCTGATCGTGATCGACGGCGGCCCCGGCCAGCTCTCGGCCGGCCTGCGCGAGCTCGAGCCCTTCCGCGACCTCGGCGTGCGGGTCGTCAGCCTGGCCAAGCGGATCGAGGAGATCTTCGTGCCGGGCACCCGAGCGCCGATCGTGCTGCCGCCCGACAGCCCCGCCCTCCAGCTCCTCCAGCGCGTGCGCGACGAGGCGCACCGCTTCGCGATCGAGTTCCACCGCGGCCGCCGCGACCGCGCGATGACGCGCTCGGTGCTCGACGACCTGCCGGGCGTCGGCCCGGCGCGCAAGCGGGCGATCCTCAACCACTTCGGCAGCCCGGAGCGCTTGCTGGAGGCGACGCGCGAGGAGCTCGCGGCGGTGCCCGGCCTACCCGGAAAGACGGCGCGCGACATCCACGCGCAGCTTCACCGGGCGGACTGATCGCGAGTCTGTGAACCTCCCGTGAACACCGGCGCGAGCCGTCGCCCGTGAGCGGTACAACAACGGGTATCGACGACTTCGTGGTGATCACCGGCTTCTCCGGCGCCGGCAAGTCGCAGGCGATGGC
>Ga0136616_10001038_pt1 | contig 14247 bp, 13 predicted proteins | sample AntDrymUQ2992106_2_FD_106648 | JGI IMG/M metagenome (GOLD analysis project Ga0136616, IMG submission 106648) | Polar desert sand microbial communities from Dry Valleys, Antarctica - metaG UQ299 (21.06) | ecosystem: Environmental > Terrestrial > Soil > Desert | place: Antarctica: Dry Valley...
GGTTGATCGACGACGTCGGGTTCCAGGTAGATGACGCGGGCGATCGGGACCTGGTCGCGGATGCGGCGCTCGACCTCGTCGATGGTGGCGGCCACCTCGGGGAACGACAGGCTGGCGTCGAGGGAGAGTTTGGCCGCGACCAGCAGCTCCTCGGGACCGAGGTGCTGGGTCTTGAGGTGGATGAGCGCGGAGACCCCGGGCGCGGTCGTGATGGCGTCGCGCACCTTGCCGAGGTCCGCGACGGACGCGCCCTCGCCGATCAACAGGCTCTTCATCTCGATGCACAACACGATCGCGATGACCCCTAGCAGGACCCCGATGGAGACGGTGGCGTAGGCGTCCCAGACGGGATCGCCGGTGAGCAGTGTCAGGCCCACGCCACCGAGCGCGAGGAACAGACCGACCTCGGCGCCGATGTCCTCCAGCAACACCACCGGCAGCTCGGGACTGCGCGAGTGCCGCAGGAAGTGCACCCAGGAGGCGTCGCCGCGGACCTTGTTCGCCTCGACCACCGCGGTGCGCAGCGACAGGCTCTCCACCACGATCGCGAACGCCAGGATGCCGACGGCGACGCCGACGGACTCGACCGCGTGCGGCTCGCGCAGCTTCTCGATGCCCTCGTAGAGCGCGAACACGGCGCCGAGCGTGAACAGCACGAGCGTGACGATGAACGCCCAGAAGTAGCGCTCGCGGCCGTGGCCGAACGGGTGGGTCTCGGTGGCCTCCTTGCGCGCCCGCGCGCCCCCGAGCAGCAACAGCCCCTGGTTCCCGCTGTCCGCCACCGAGTGCACGGACTCCGCGAGCATGGACGACGACCCCGTGATGATGAAGCCGACGAACTTCGCCACGGCGATGCCCGAGTTGGCGAGCAGTGCCGCGATCACCGCCTTGTTCGATGAACCATGTCCTCCAGCCATGCGGGGCAGGGTACCGGGGCAGTGGGCGGACGAACCCCCGCGGTAGCGTCCTTCCCACGGCAGCGGGTGCGAGCAGGAGGACCGGATGGGCAGGAGCGTCGTCGTCACGGGGGCCAACAGCGGCATCGGGCTGTCGACGGCACTGGAACTGGCACGGGTGGGCTACGACGTGATCGGCACGGTGCGCAGCGAGGCAAAGGCGGACAGCCTGCGCGCCGCGGCCGCCGAGCGGGGGGTCAGCGTCCAGACCGTGCGGTGCGATGTCGCCGACGCCGGCGTCACCGAACTCGCGTTCGCCGACATCGCCGAGCGCACCGGCGGCGGTCCCTGGGCGGTGGTGAACAACGCGGGCTACGCCCAGTCGGGTGCGATCGAGGACGTGGATGACGCGGCCGTCCATGAGCAGCTCGAGGTCAACCTCGTGGCGCCGATGCGCATCGCCCGGCTCGTGCTGCCCGGCATGCGCGCGCGGGGCGAGGGGCGGATCGTGAACGTGTCCTCCATCGCGGGCCGGCTGTCCGCTCCACTGACCGGCTGGTACTGCGCCTCAAAGCATGGGCTGGAGGCGGCCAGCGACGCCCTGCGCATGGAGGTGGCGCCGTTCGGCGTCGCCGTCGTCCTGGTGGAGCCGGGCGGCTTCGGCACCGGTATCTGGGCGGAGGGCAGCGCGCGACTGCCCCAGCGCGAGGGCTCGCCCTACACCGCGGCCTACCAGCGGGGCCTGGCGACGCGCGCCGAGGCCAGCCGCTACGCCGATCCCATCTGGGTGGCGCGGGTGATCCGCGTCGCGCTCGGCTCGCCGATCCCGCTGCCGCGTTATCTCGTGGGCTTTGACGCGATGGGCGGCGTGCTGGCGAACTCCCTGGTGCCAACGGCCGTCTCCGACTATGTCAAGGGCGTGTACACCGGTCTGCGGGCGCGCCCCACGCTCCCCCGGCCCCCTGGACGCGAAAGCCTGTAGATGTCGACCAACCTCATCGTCCTCGCCCAGTCCGCTCCTGCGGAGGGCGGCTCAGTCGGTCCCTGGCTTGCAATCGTCGGGGTGCTTCTCGTGGTCAACGCGGCGCTCGCCGGCAGCGAGGTCGCCCTGGTCTCGCTGCGCGAGGGTCAGCTCACCCGCCTGAAGCAGGGTGGCAGGGCCGGGCAGGTGCTCGCCCGGCTGGCGCGCGACCCGAATCGCTTCCTGTCCACCATCCAGATCGGCATCACGCTGTCGGGCTTCCTGTCCTCCGCGACCGCCGCGGTGGCGCTGGCCGAGCCGCTGGTCCCACCGCTGACTGCGGCCGGTCTCAGCGACGGGGTCGCGGAACCGCTGGCCATACTAGGTGTGACCGCCGTGCTGACCTACGTCACCCTGGTCCTGGGCGAGCTGGTCCCCAAGCGCATCGCCCTGCAGCGCGCGGAGCGCTGGGGCCTCGCCGCGGCCCGCCCGCTCGCACTGCTGGGGAAGCTCACCAACCCGATCGTATGGATCCTCACGAAGTCGACCGACCTGGTGATGCGCCTGGCCGGCGGCGACCCGCAGGCACGGGGCGAGGAGGTGAGCGGTGAGGAGATCCGCGACCTCGTCGCCACCCAGGAAGCCTTCTCCCCCGCGCAACGCAGCATCATCGACGGCGCCTTCGAGATCGCCGAGCGCACGCTGCGCGAGGTGCTCGTGCCGCGCATGCAGGTCCTCGCCGTGGACGAGCACGAGCGCACTGACGAGGTGGTGCGCAAGCTCGTGGCCTCCGGGCACTCCCGGGCGCCGGTCTACCGGGGCAACCTCGACGACGTGCTCGGCGTGGTGCACCTGCGCGATGTCGTGCAGTCGTCGGGACCGGTGGGTGAGCAGGCCCGGCCTGCGACGGTGCTGCCCGAGACGGTGGGGGTGCTCGACGCGCTGCGCCGCCTGCAGTCCGGCCGCGACCACATGGCCCTGGTCATCAACGAGCACGGCGGCGCCGAGGGCATCGTGACGCTGGAGGACCTGCTGGAGGAGATCGTCGGGGAGATCTACGACGAGTTCGACCGCGACCTGGACCCCACCGACGTCCGCGGCGTGGAGCGCCAGGCGAACGGCGCGCTGGCCATGCCGGGCTCGTTTCCCATGCACGACCTCCACGACGTGGGCGTGTCACTGCCCGAGGGTGACTACGCCACCGTGGCCGGCCTGGTGCTGGACCGCCTGGGACACATCCCCGAGCCGGGCGAACGCCTCACCCTCCCCGGCTGGACCATCGAGGTGCTGGCCCGCGACGGCAATGCCATCGGCCGCGTCCGTCTCGTCCCCCAACGCGACCGCGAGCCGGCCGCGGAGGGCTAACGCTGGATAGGCGCCCGGGGCCCCGGCATCCCCGCCGCTGCTGGCCCTCCCGCAGGCTGCGGTCGATCCCACCCGCCAGCCGTCCGAGGGTCGGTCTCCTCACGGCGCCCGACGTCGACCGCATCGACGCCGGACTGAGACGCGTGCTCGACCTGTAGCCGCCGCCGCTCAGCCAGCTACGAGCCCGGTGGTCGACTGAAACGCAGTTCAGTGCTTTATGGTTCAGCGATGCAGAAACCACGATGGCTGTTCGACCGTGACAACGAATGGACGGCGCTGTCCGCGTTCACGACTCGCGCGCGGCCGGGTCTGGCGATCGTGCGAGGACGGCGACGGCATGGCAAGTCGACGCTGCTGCGAGCCGTCGCCGATGCAGGGGGCGCGTTCTACCACCAGGCCCTGCGCGGGCTTGCGGTCGACCAGCGCCGCGATCTCGCCCGTGCGTGGAGCGCACGCTTCGGCGGCCCGGAACCGGCCTTCGCGTCCTGGCAGGACACGGTCGACGCGCTGCTCTCACCGCCGAGGGGCGAGGCGGCCGCGGTCATCCTCGACGAGTTCCCGTACCTGACCGAATCCGCCCCCGAACTCGAATCGATCCTGCAGCGCGCGCTGGACGCCCGCCGCTCGCAGCAGCAGGGGGTCCCGCTGGTGCTGTGCGGGTCCGCACGGGCGGTGATGACCCGCCTGCTCGTGGGAAGTGCGCCACTGCGCGGGCGCGCCCAGCTGGAACTCGACATCGCCCCGTTCGGCTTCCGCGAGGCGGCGGCGTTCACCGGTCTGCCGCCAGAGGTCGCCTTCCCCGTCCACGCGGTGGTGGGAGGTGTGCCGGGGTACGCGGTCGACCTGCTCGACCGGACGTATCCCAAGCATGCGCAGGACGTGGAGCGATGGCTGGTCGAGGTCGCCGTCTCGCCCACCAGGCCGCTGATCCACGAAGCTCGGTCACTGGTCGAGTTGGAGCCCGGGGTCCGCGAGCCCGCCACCTACCTCTCGGTGCTGGGGGCGATCGCGAGTGGCGCGACCCGCGCCGGGGAGATCGCGGGACTGCTGGGCCGCAGCACCGACGTAGTCGCCCACGCGCTGGGCACCCTCGACGCCCTCGGCCTGGTCACCCGGTCCGACGACCTCCTGCGGCGCAGCAGGCCGTCATGGTCCATCGCCGACCCCCTCCTGCGTGTGTACGCCGCCCTCCTGCGGCCACGCTGGGAGCTCGTGGAACGTGCCGACGCGCGCCGCCTGACCTCCGCGCTCGCCGATCCGTGGCGCTCCCAGGTGCTGGGGCCGCACCTCGAGACCCTCAGCCACGAGTGGGTCCTCGCCCACGCCGACGCCAGCGGCCTCGGCGGCCTCGCGCTGCGGGTGGGACCCGGCACGGTTGCCGACCCGACGGCTCGCGTCCGCCACCAGGTCGACGTCGTGGCGCTCGGCGAGCACGGACGGATCCTCGCCGTCGGAGAGGCAAGGCTGCGCCGGGCGGACCACGACGACCTCCGCCGCCTGCTGCGGATCCGCGATCTGGTGCAGGCCGGATCCGGTCGGGACGACCCGATCCGCCCCACTGCTGTTCAGCGCGACGGGGTTCGCCGCCGGGTTGCAGGCCGAGGACGCGGAGCTGATCGACCTGCCGCGTCTCTATGCGGGAGGCTGAGTGCCTCCCGGCTGCCTTCGACGCTCTCGAGGGCGATGGCGACATTCAGGTACGCCTGCTCGATCTGTGCGGCGAGGTCGCCCTCGCCGACGGCCTCCCGCGGCGTTCCTGGCCACCTGCCCGGGACAGGTAGACCGTCCTGGACCCGTCGCGTCTCGTTGCGCGACGGTACGCCCGGCCGATTCGCAAAGGGCAGCCTCGCGACCCGACCCAGTTCGGCTACACCCGGCCAGGTCAATCGACAACCGGGACGGGTCGTCGTCGACTACGAGATCGAAGCTGGCACGCCACCCGACGCGCCACGCCTCGCTCCGGCCATTCGTCGGGCGGTCGCCGCCGCTGGCGTCGTGCCCACGCGGTCACCGCCGACCGCGGTCACGCAAGGCCCCGGCGATGTGGTCGATGGCGGCGGTGAGGCGCTCGACGTCGGCGGGGTCGACGGCCGGGAAGACCGCGATCCGCAGCTGGTTGCGGCCCAGCTTGCGGTAGGCCTCGGTGTCCACGACATCGTTGCGGCGCAAAATCGCCGCCACGTCGTCGGCCGAGACGCTGTCATCGAGGTCGATGGTGCAAATCACGGTGCTGCGCAGCTCGGGCTCGGCGACGAACGGGGCGGCCCACTCGCGCGCGCCGGCCCAGTCGTACAGGCGCCCGGCCTTTGCGGCGCAGTCCTTCGCAGCCCAGTCCAGGCCACCCTGCGCGGCCATCCACTCCAGATGCTCGGCCATGAGCAGCAGGGTGGCGATCGCGGGGGTGTTGTAAGTCTGGTCCTCGCGCGTGTTGTCCAGCGCCAGGCGGATGTCGAGCATCGCCGGGATGTACCGTTCACTGGCGATCTCGTCGAGCCGGGCGATCGCTGCGGGTGACAGCAGGGCGACCCACAGACCGCCCTCGCTGCCGAAGGCCTTCTGCGGGGAGAAGTAGTAGGCGTCGAAGGCCTCAGGCTCGACGGGCAGGGCGCCCGCCGCGCTGGTGGCGTCCACGGCCACGAGCCCCGACGCCGTGTGCGTGCCGGCGGGACGGACGACGGGCGTCATGACGCCGGTAGAGGTCTCGTTGTGGGTCAGCGCGTAGAAGTCCACCGAGGCGTCCGCGGGCGGCGCGGGCGCGCTGCCGGGCGCGGACTCGACCACCAGCGGGTCGGCCAGGAACGGCGCGGCCCGGGTGAGCGCGGCGAACTTGCTGGAGAACTCCCCGAACACCGCGTGCGCGCTGCGCTCGCGGACCAGACCGAACGCCGCGGCGTCCCAGAACAGCGTCGCGCCGCCGTTGCCCATCGCCACCTCGTAGCCGGCGGGCAGCGAGAAGTAGGTGGCCAGGCCCTCGCGCAGCCGGCGCACGAGGTCCTTGACCGCCGTGCGGCGGTGGCTGGTGCCGAGCAGCCGGGGCGCGGCGGCCGCGAGGGCGTCGACGCCCTCCTGGCGGACCTTCGACGGGCCGGAGCCGAAGCGGCCGTCGGCGGGCCGGAGGTGATCGGGCAGGACGATGTCGCGCGGCATAGAAACCTCGGGGACGGGCGGGGGCGGGCGGTGTAAGGGTGCCGCACCGGAGCCGGTGCTGCCACAACGCCGAGGTCACCGCGATCGTCCGCGAGAGGTCGCGGACCGCAGCCTGTGCCCGCGCTCAAGGGTGCGCCTCCGGCGCCGGGCGGCTTCCGCCGAGGTTCGGCGGCGGGAGCGCCGCGCGGCTGAGGACGTCGCGGATGAGTGTCTCCGACCACTCGAGGCACGCGCGCCGCTTCTCGACGGCGTCGAGGTGCGCTCGCAGCGTCCCGTCCAGCCGGGCGCACAGGTCGACCCGCCCGGCGGCGTCGGCACAGCGCAGCACGTCGCCGATCGCGTCGAGCGGGAGCGCCGCGGCGAGCAGGCTGCGGATCCGCCCGACCTGGCGCTCCTCAGCGGCGGTGAGCACGGGGCCGCCCGCACCGGCGGGCGACTGGAGCACGAGGACCACCCCGACGACGAGCGCCGCCACGAGCGCGGCGGCGCGCGCGTCGAGCCCCTGCTCGTGGCCGGTGGGCGCGGCCGGGGCCAGCCGCGCGACCGGCCAGCCGCCGGTGCAGCGTGCGGGCGCGCAGGGGGACGACCGCAGCCCCGCAGCGCTTCGGAGTACAGGGCGTGGACCAGCCCGCAGACGCTGGCGGAGGCGGTCCCGGAGCACCTCCAGGAGTCCAACGTCATCCACCTGCGCCAGGTTGTCGGGTGCGAAGATCTCCTCCAGCAGGTGGGCCTCGAGCGGCTCCGGCAGCGCGAGAGCCTCGGCCACCTCGCGGGCGACCGGGCAGACCGGGCAGACCGGGCAGACCGGCAAGGCGGTCGCGCACCAGGTCGCCCATGCGCTCGCCCGGCGCCCATGTGCCGGCCAGATGCCACAGGGCCCCGCGCCGCTCCAGCGCACCAAGCTGCCGCGCGTCGTCGACAGCTCCCGCAGGAGCAGGGGGTTGCCGCGCGACAGGCGCCACAGGCGGTGGGTCGCGGCGCCGTCCACCTGGCCGCCCAGCGCCCCGGTGACAAGGTCGAACACGGCGTCCTCGGACAGGGCGTCCAGCTCCAGCTGCTCGGCGTCGCCGTTGCGCACCAGCGCCGCGAGCGGCTCCGGGGTCGCCTCGCCGCTGCAGACCGTGCACACCAGAGAGGCGGTGCCGCTGGCCGCCAGGTGCCCCACCAGCGTGGCGGAGGCGCCGTCCAGCAGGTGGGCGTCGTCGATGCCGAGCACCACGCGCCGGCCGCCCGCCTCCTGTGCCAGAGCCGCGCGTGCCTGCGTGAACAGCTCCAGGGCGGTCCCCCCCGGAGCTCGCCCGCCGAGCAGGTGCGCGACCGCGGCGAACGGCAGCGTCGCCGCGGCCGTGGTGGCGACCACCCAGCGGGTCGGCAGGGCCGTTGCGCTCGGCCTGCCGGAGTGCCTTCACCGCCAGGCGGGTCCTGCCCGTCCCCGCCGGCGCTGCGATGACCAGGGCCTGCCGGGGGGTTCGGCGCAGGACCTCGGCGATGCCGCAGGTGTCGCTGTCGCTCCACCAGCGGCCAGGCGAGGTCCACGGGATCCAGCCTAAGCGTCAGCCAAAGGTAGCGGGTCAGTCCCGGGGGATGGGCGCGTAGGCGTCCACGAGCTCTTGGCCGCACAGCGCCGCCACTCGCCGGTGGATCTCGGCGGTGTAGGCGCGGCGGCTGCGCCCATCCGCGCCCCGCCCACCCCGGGGCGGCGCGAGCGGCTCGCCGAAGCGCACGGCCAGCGTGCCCGGCGCGGGGCGGCGCAGCGAGGGGCGGCCCCGCCGGGGCCACACGGTCGCCGTCCCGATCAGCCCGACCGGGACGCAGGGCGCCTCGGCCGCCGCCGCCACCCGGGCCAGCCCGCTGCGGAAGCGGTAGAGCGCACCGGTCGGCGAGCGCGTCCCCTCAGGGAAGATGCCGATGACCGCTCCCTGACGCAGCAGGTCGATGATGGTGTCCAGCGCCCGCAGGTCGGCGCTGCCGCGCTCCACCGGGACCATGCCCATGAACACGTTGAAGCGGCCGAACACGCCCTCGGCCAGCTCGCGCTTGCCGAGGAAGCGCATCGGGCGCGGCGACGCCGCGGCCAACAGGTAGTGGTCGAGGAAGGAGCGGTGGTTCGCCGCGTACACCATGCCGCCGTTGGCAGGGACGCCCTCGGCGCCGGTGATCTGCGTGCGCAGCCGCCGCAGCAGGAGCGGACCGGTCCAGCGGTGCGCCAGGCGCATGCCCACCGGGTCCGGGTTCAGCCTCACGCGAACAGGCCCCCGTCGACCTGGACCACCGCGCCGTTGACGTAGGCCGCCGCGTCCGAGCACAGGAAAGCGATGACGGCCGCCACCTCGCCGGCACTGCCGAGCCGTCCGGCGGGGATCTGGGCGATCAGCGGCGCGGCGTCCAGGCCCGCGGTCATGGCGGTCGCGATGAAGCCCGGCGCCACCGCGTTCACCGTGATGCCGCGCTTGCCCACCTCGCGGGCCAGCGACTTCGTCAGGCCGACCAGCCCCGCCTTGCTCGCGGCATAGTTCGCCTGGCCCGCATTGCCATGCAGCCCGACCACGCTGGACACGTTCACGATGCGCCCGCTGCGCGCCCGCAGCATGCCGCGCAGCGACGCTCGGCACAGCGCGAACGCGGCGGTCAGGTTGACCTGCAGGGTCAGCGCGAAGTCCTCGTCGCGCAGCGACATCGCCAACCCGTCCGCCGTCACCCCGGCACAGTTCACCAGCACGTTCAGGCCGCCGACCTCGCCGATCGCGGCCACCAGCGGCTCGGCGCCCTCACGCAGGTCCGCGGCGACCGGTCGCGCCTCGGCGCCGGCCCTGACGCATGCGGCGGCGGTGGCTTCCGCGCCGTCGCGGTCCGCGCCGTAGTGGACGAGGACGGGGTGGCCCGCCTCGGCGAGGGCGAGCGCGGTCGCCGCGCCGATCCCCTTCGAGGCCCCGGTGACCAGGGCCCAGCTCGGCGAGGCGCTCATGGCAGGTCCTCCGGTTGCGACACGGTGCGGCGGGTCAGGTCGGGGGCGATGCGCTTGGTCAGGTTCGTGAGCACCGGCGAGGCGCCGAGCTCGGTGACCTCCCGCGCACCCAGCTCGGCGAGCGTGCCAACGGTCTCACGCCAGCGCACCGGTGCGACGACCTGGCGCCGCAGCAGGTCAGGCCACTCGCCGGCGTCGGTGTGCGGCCGCGCGTCGACGTTCGCCACCACGGCGACGCGCGCCGTCCGAAAAGCGCTGGCGTCGAGCGCGGCGCCCAGCGACGCCACGGCAGGCTGCATGAAGGGGCTGTGGTAGGCCGCGCCGACGTTCACGTCGCGGACCCTGCCCGCCGCCCGTCCGCCGAGCGCTGGCAGGCGCTCCAGCCATTCGCGCACGGCGCTCAGCGACGCCTCGGAACCGGCGACGACCACCTGCCCGGGCGCGTTGTCGTTCGCGACGTGCGCGCCGGTCTCGGCGCAGGCCCGCGCGACGACCCCCTCGGGAAAGCCGAGACAGGCGACCATCGTCCCGGGGTTCGCCGCCGCCGCCTCCTGGGTGGCGCGGGCGCGTACGGCCACCAGACGAAGCGCGTCGGCGAAGTCCAGCACCCCGGCCGCGAGCAGCGCGTCGTACTCCCCCAGCGAGTGCCCAGCCACCGCCACCGGCTCCGCGCCGCCCGCCGCGCCCCAGGCCTTCAGCAGCACGGCGTGGTGGACGAACAGCGCGATCTGGCAGTTGGCCGGCTCGCGCAACTCCTCGGCGTCCGCCTCCGTGCCGAGCCGGGCGACGTCGAAGCCGAGCACCTCGCCGGCCTCGTCCCAGCGCGCGGCGGACGGGTGGTCGCGCCACTCCAGCGCCATGCCGGCCTGCTGGCTGCCCTGCCCCGGGAAGACGAGCGCGACCCCGGCGCCCGCCGCCGGCCCTGTCGCTGTCACGGACGCTCCTCGCGTAGGCGGCGCTTGTCGATCTTGCCGGTGAGGTTGCGCGGCAGCGCCTCGACCGCGGCGACATGGCGCGGGACGGCGTGCCCGCCGACCTCGGCGCGCACCAGGCGCCGCAGCTCGCCCGCGTCGAGCACGGCACCGGATCGCAGGACCACCGCGGCAGCGACCGCCTCGCCGCCGATCGGGTCGGCCACGGCGTAGACCGCAGCCTCGGCCACCCCGGGCGCGCCGGAGAGTACCTGCTCGACCTCGACGCTGAAGACGCTGGCGCCGCCGCGCAGGATCACGTCCTTCGCGCGGCCCAGGATCCGCACGCTGCCGTCGGCGGCGACCGCGCCGACGTCGCCGGTGCGCAGCCAGCCGTCGCGCAGAACGGCCGCCGAGGTGCCCGGATCGTCGAGGTAGCCGGGGGAGACGTTCGCCCCGCGGACCTCCAACTCCCCGACCCCGCCCGGCCCGGCGCCACCGGCCCGGACCTCCACCCCGGCGACCGCCCGCCCCACGCTGCCGGGCGTCGCCGGGTCGAGGCGCAGCGCGGTGGCGTGCCCGTGGGTCTCCGACAGGCCCCGCACGTCGTACAGCGCGCTGCCGGAGTGGTCGCGCGCGAGCGCCGCCGCCGTCCCCACCGGCATCGGCGCGCCGCCATAGATGATCGTGCGCAGCGCGGGCAGCGGAGCCCGGTCGGGCAGTCGGGCATACAGGCTGAGCCAGGCCGGCACCGCGTCGAGGTGGGTGACGGCGTGCTCGGCCAGGGGCCGCCGGGCGGCCGCCGGGGACGTGTCGGCGGGCAGGACGCAGGTCCCGCCCACCAGCGCCATCGCCGTGGTCTGCGCGGACAGCGAGCCGATGGAGTGCAGCGGCAGCACCGCCAGGGTCCGCTCGGGCGACGCCTCACCGGTGCGCCGATCCGTTCCCAGGCCCAGCAGCACGGAATAGGCCAAGGCGGCGTGGATCAGGCTGCGGCTGGTGACCAGGGTGGTCTTGGGCACGCCCGTGGTACCCGAGGTGGGCAGCGCCACCACCGGGTCGTCCTCATCCTGGAGTAGAACCTCCGCGTCCGCGGCGGCGTCCGCGGCGCGCTCCAACTCGGCGAAGGTCCGCGATCCCGCCGGGGCCACCACCGCGGCGCGCTGCGGCCAGCGCCGGGCCGCCGCGGCCAGCAGGCCCGAGAGGCTGCGCGGGCGGTCCCGGAAGGCCTGAACGCTGCTGCCGAGGTAGGCCGCGCCGACCAGCGGGCCGTACTCAAGAGGTCCCGGCGGCCCCGTCACCCGCGACGGCTATTGGCGGAAAACGAGCACGGCGTTGTGGCCTCCGAAGCCGAACGACTCCGAGATGGCCACGGCGATGCTGGCCTTGCGGGGCTCGCCGGAGACGACGTCGAGCACGATGTCGGGGTCTTGGCGGTCAAGGTTCAGCGTGGGCGGGATGACGCCCTCGGTCATGGCCGCCACGGTGGCAACGGCCTCGACCCCACCCGCGGCGCCGAGGAGGTGCCCGATGGCGGACTTCGTGCTGGTGACCGGGATGTCGTCGGTGTGGTCCCCGAACACGCGGCGCAGCGCGCGGGACTCGGCCAGATCGTTGGGCGGGGTGGAGGTGCCGTGCGCGTTCACGTGGTCGACCTGCTCGGGGGTGACAGCGGCGTCCGCCAACGCGAGGGCCAGCGCCCGCGACGCGCCCGCTCCCTCGGCGGCCGGCGCGGTGGGGTGGAAGGCGTCGTTGGTGAGGCCGTAGCCGGCGAGCTCGGCGAGCACCGTCGCCCCGCGGGCCTGCGCGTGCGAGGCGCGCTCGAGCACGAGCAGCCCGGCGCCCTCCCCGCAGATGAAGCCGTCGCGGTCGGCGTCGAACGGGCGGCTGGCCCGTTCCGGTTCGTCGTTGCGGCGGCTCAGCGCGCCGGCCGCACCGAAACCCGCGATGGTCAGCGGGTTCACCGCCGCCTCGGCGCCGCCGGCCAGGATCACGTCCGCGCGGCCGCTGCGGATCATGTCCAGGGCGGCGCCCAGCGCGTCGCTGCCGCTGGCGCAGGCCGACACCACCGAGAAGGAGGGGCCCTGCAGCCCGTGGCGAATCGCGACCTGGCCGCCGCCCATGTTCAGCGGCAGCGCGATCGCCAGGTAGGGCCGCACCTTGCCGGGGCCGCCGGTCAGCAGGCGCTCGTACTGGTCGGTCATCTCCGTCATCCCGCCGATGCCGGAGGCGATCATCGTGCCGACCCGCGTGGGGTCCACGCCGTCCACCAGCGGGACCGCGGGCTTGCCGCTGTCGTCGTCGGTGGGCGCGATGAGCCCCGCCTGGGCGAGCGCCTCGTACGCAGCGACCAGCGCGTACTGCGCGAATGGGTCGACCTGGCGCACGAGCTTGCGGGGCAGGTAGGCGTACGGGTCGAAGTCGGGAACCTCGCACGCGATCTGCACGACGTACTGCGACGGGTCGAAACGCTGGATGCGCCGCGTGGTGCTACGGCCCGACAGCAGCCCGTCGAAGAAGGTCGGCGCCCCGACCCCGTAGGGCGTGACCGCCCCCAGGCCGGTGATGACGACGCGGTCGACCCCATTCCCGCTTCCGCTGACCGGCGGCTGGGCGGACAGCGGGAATGGGGTCGAGTCGAAGCCCTGGCCCTGCGAGGTAGTTGACATACGCGTCATGTTAGCCCGGCGCGACACACTGGTGACATGTTCCCGCCTCCCGCGATCGCCGTCTCGCACCTCGGCAAGCGCTACGGCGGCCGCAGCGTGGTGGACGACCTCAGCTTCCGCGTGCCCGACGGCGCGGTGCTCGCGCTGCTGGGGCCAAACGGCGCGGGCAAGACCACCACGGTGGAGTGCATCGAGGGCTTCCGCACCCCCGACACGGGCCAGGTGCGTGTCCTCGGCCTGGACCCCGCACGCGAGCGCGACACCCTGCTGCCCCACCTCGGGGTGATGCTGCAGGAGGGCGGCGCCAAGCGCGGACTTCTGCCTCGACCTCGTCGTCGTCAGCCCCAGGGTGACGGCGCCTCAGCCGCTGGCGCTGCATCTGCTCAACGACCTCGCACAGGTCGCAGGCGGTGATGCCCATCCGGTGCAGGCTGTCGCCTTGAGCGAGCGTGCCCGCGCGGACCTCTGCGGCGTACGCGCGGTCCGCGGCGTCCCTCACCTCCCAGAGCTGCTCGGCGCCGGCCGGGCGGCGTCGATGTTGAGGCGAACATAGTCGACGGTGATGGGCTCGGGCAGCAGCGCCGCGACCTCCTCCACGAACGCGGCGCGCCGGCCGGCGGGCAGGCGGTCGAGGTGGGCGCCCAGCGTGACGGTGGCGAGGTAGGCCAGCGGTTCCTCGGGCACCACCGGGTTCGGTGCGAGCCAGCAGCGCACGTCGGTGAAGCCGGCGTCGGCCAGCTTGGCGGCCGTCTCCTCGGCCCCCGCGAAGCGGTGCGCCCGGCGCCAGCCCGCAAAGGCCGGCGCGTAGCCGGGACGGGCCGCCACCGCGTCCGCGGCGGCGATCTGGGCCGCGATGTTGCCTGCGCCGCCGCATTGGGCCACGAGCCGGCCGCCGGGTCGCAGTGCCGCATGGAGGCAGGCGAACAGCCGGTCGTGGTCGAGGATCCAGTGGAACGTGGCGGTGGAGAAGACCGCGTCGACGGGCGCCTCTAGCGTGAGCCCGGTGAGGTCGGCCAGCCGGACCTCGGCCCGCTCCCCCAGCACCTCCCGCGCCCGCCGCACCATGTCCGGCGACGCGTCGACGCCGATCACCCGTCCGCGCGGCAGGCGGTCCACCAGCGCCGCCGTGATCCGCCCGGTGCCGCAGCCCGCGTCCAGAACCGTCTCGTCGCCGGCGAGCGGCAGGCGCTGCAGGACCGCCAGCGCCATCTCGTCCATGGCCGCGGCGACACGGTGGTAGGTGTCGGCGTCCCAAGTCCGCATTACGTCGCCGCTCAGCCCAGCCGGACCGCGTCGACCGCCATCGCGGCGAACAGCAGGCCCAGGTAGCTGA
>Ga0136616_10001040_pt1 | contig 14240 bp, 14 predicted proteins | sample AntDrymUQ2992106_2_FD_106648 | JGI IMG/M metagenome (GOLD analysis project Ga0136616, IMG submission 106648) | Polar desert sand microbial communities from Dry Valleys, Antarctica - metaG UQ299 (21.06) | ecosystem: Environmental > Terrestrial > Soil > Desert | place: Antarctica: Dry Valley...
AAGTGCTGCCGCCCGGTCTCCGGCGACCCCATCATCGGCTACGTCTCGCTTGGCCGCGGCATCACGATCCATCGCGAGGACTGCCCCAACGCGGTCGCGCTGCGCCGCGACGCCGACCGGCTCGTGCCCGTCTCCTGGGACGGCGACAACGAGACCTCCTTCAAGGTCGAGGTCCAGGTCGACGCCTGGGACCGCCACCGCCTGCTCGAGGATCTCTCGCGGACGTTCTCCGAGGGTGGCGTGAACATCATCGAGGCGCGCTGCATCGTCGACAAGCCGATGGTCAAGAACCGCTTCGTCATCGAGGTCGCCGACACCCAGGCGATCAAGGTCACCATCACCCGCCTACGCGCGATCGACTCCGTGTTCGACGCCTACCGCGTCATCCCGGCCGGCGGCGGCTGAGCCGCCCGGCGGGGCCGGCCGGGACCGCGCGGATCTGGCCCCGGCCGGCTTGCGTCCCCCTCTGGCTAGGCCTGCGGGCCCCTGGCCCTGGCGGGGCGCTCCTTGGCCTGACCCTTGGGCGCCTTGCGCACGTTCGCGTTCTCGCAGCCGGTCAGGGTGTCCTTGGAATCGGCCACGACCGTGTCCTCGCCGCCGCCGCAGTCCACCGTGTCGGCGTCCTTGTCGCGCGAGTTGACGTAGTCGTCGCCCTCGCCGGCGCTGACGTCGTCCTCGCCCTGGTCGGCGCGGATGCGGTCGTCGTCGGCGCCGCCGTCGAGCTGGTCGTCGCCGCGGCCGCCGTGGATGCGGTCCTCGCCGTCCCCACCGAGGACGACATCGTCGCCGAGGCCGCCGCTGATGCGGTCCGCGCCGGCGCCGCCGTCGAGCTCGTCGTCGTCCTGGTGGCCCTTGATGCCGTCGTCGCCGTCGGCGCCGGCGATGGTGTCCTCACCACGATCGCCGCGCAGGCGGTCGTCGCCGGCGAGGCCGTCGATGGTGTCGTCGCCGGCCTTGCCGAAGATGGTGTCGGCCGAGGCGGTGCCGGTGAGGGCGTCGTCGCCGCTCGTCCCCTTGAACGTGGCGGCGAGCGCGACGCTCGGGACCGCCAGGGCGGCCAGCGTGGCCGCGATCGCGATGGTGCGTGACATTCGGTCTCCTTCTCGGTGACGTGTGCACAGGAGGAGACCCCAGGTGACGGCGAAGGTTGGGCGGTTAGGGAACGGTGGCGCTGTGGTCCTTCGCCGCCGCGCGCCTGGACGCGGCGGGGGAGAGGGCCGGCGGTGGCGGCGCGACGACCTTCTCGCCGCGAACCGCGTCGCGCCGCGGCGGGGACGGGCGCGCCGTCTCGACGACCGCACGTCCGCGCGGCGCCTGCGCCGGCGGTGAGGGCTCGGTGGGGCTGACGCGAAGCGCCCGGCGCTGCTCGTTCGCGGCGGCTCGTTCCGCGGCGCGGTCGCTCCCGGCCCGCTTCTGGGCCGGCCGCTGCGCAGCGCCCTCGCGCAGCGCCTGGCCGCGGGCACGTCGCTTCCCGGCGTCACGACGCCGCGCGGCAGCCGGCCCGCGGGCGGTCTCGTCCGACCGGCGGCCCGTGGAGGGCTCGCCCGCGGTGCGCGTCCCGGTGGCCGGCGGCGCGGCCCGCAGTGGGCCGCGGCCGGCGGGAGCCCCGAGGACCTTCGCCGGCGCCCGGACGGCCGAGGCGGCGCGGTCCGGCGGGGTCGCAGCGTCCTTCACGACGATCGCGCCGCCGCCGGCCCCGCCGGCCAGCGCCGCGCCGACGGCAAGCTTGGCGGCGAGCCCGGCGGTGCCCGGCAACGCCGAGCCGCAGGCGGCCGCCCCGACCGCGGCGGCTGCACCGCACCCTCCACCACCGGCGATGCCGCCGAGGATCGTCCCCTTGAGCCCGACGCTCGGTAGCACCGGGAGCACGAGCGCCAGCGCCCTCCGCTGCTCGGCCACGGCCGACTTGTACGCGCCGCACGGGGCGCAGACGGCGAGGTGGCGGCGCAGTGGTCCGCGTCTCAGCTGGCCGCCGCGCGCGACGGCGAGCTGCTCGCGGACCTGCTCGCAGGGTGTCTCGCGCGCCTCGCGCTCGGCGATCAGCCGGGAGCGCGCCTGGTGCACGAGCGCCTTGACCTTCGTCGCCGGCACGCCGATCACGGCCGCGGCCTCCGAGTGAGGGAGGTCGGCCAGCTCCGCGAGCACGAGCGCGGCGCGCTGGTCCTCGGGCAGGCGATCGATGTCGGCGAGCAGCGCCCGGAGGTCCGCGCGCCGCTCCACGGCGGCGCCGAGGCCTTCCGTGGCCGGCTCGCGCTGCTCGTCCGAGGCGGCCGCCGTGCTGCGGGCCGCGAGCAGCGTGCGGCAGCGGTTGCGCGCGATCGCGAACAACCAGGGGCGCAGCTCGTCCGGGCAGCCGGACGACAGCAGGGCACGGTGGGCGCACAGGAAGGTCTGCTGCAGCGCGTCCTCCCCCTCGTCTTGGGAGCCGAGCATGTGGCGGCAGAAGCCGAGCAGCGCGCGGTGGTGGCGATCGTAGAGCGCCTCGAAGGCTCGCTCGTCCCCCTCCGCGCACAGCGCCGCAAGGCGGTTGTCGCCGAGCCGTCCGAGGCGGACGTGGGCGAGCGGGAGGCGGAGTGCGGCGGCTGGCATCGGCGGATCGCGCCTGACGGAGCGCTGAGGCGGGCAGGCGGGCTCACTGCACCCACCACCCGGTCCTATCGACCGGAGTTGGCGACTTGCCAAGCGTAGCCCGCAATCAGCCGACGATCCGCAGCGCGCCCGGCTCGACGCTGACGCGCATCTCGTCCTCGCCGGCGACGTGGTCGCCGTCGACCTGCCACGGCACCGGGCGCCCGTCGGCGGAGCGCACGACCACCTCGTGGGCGCCCTCGAAGGCCTCCACCCGGCGGTGGCCGGGCATGGCGGCGGAGGTGAGGGCGCGGTAGAGGACCGTCGGGACGTCGACGGCGCGGGCGCGCGTGAGCACCACGCCGGCGAGGTCGCCCGAGTCCAGGCGCGCGCCCTCGACGAGGTTGACGGGGCGGGCCTTGAAATAGGTGAAGGGCTGCCCGTTCTGGAAGAAGACGCTGACGCCCTCGATCGCGCGGGCGCCGTCGACGGCCACCGACAGCCGCGGCGGGTTGACGACGTAGCGCCGCAGGAACGTCGCGACCGCCTGCTGGGTGAAGTACCACGCCCCGAAGCGCCGCTTCATGTCGGGGTGACGGTCGACGCGCTCGACCACGCTCGCGTCCAGCCCCATGCCCGCCGCGAACGTGAACGCGCGCCCGTTGACGCGCCCGAGGTCGACGGTGCGCGGCGCCCAGCGGTCGGGCAGCCCCAGCAGGTGCTCGGTGGCGTCCACGACGTCGTTGGGGATGCCCAGCATCTTGCAGAAGACGTTGTTGGAGCCGCCCGGCAGGCAGGTCAGCGGCGTGGGCGAGCCGGCGAGGCCGTTGGCCGCCTCGTTGACCGTGCCGTCGCCGCCGAACGCGACCACCACGTCATAGCCCTCGCGCGCGGCGGCGGCCACCAGCTCGATGGCGTGGCCCTTGCGCTGCGTGTCGACCGCGGTGACGTCGTAGCGCCCCTGCAGGGCGTAGACGACGAGGTGCTTGAGCCGGTCGGACATCGTCGTCGCGTACGGGTTGACGATGACGAGCATGCGCTTGGCCTGCGCGGTGCGCTCGAGCGCGGCGACGTCGGCGAGGCGCTCCAGGGCCGGCGCTGCGGGCAGGGTCATCGGGCTCTCAACACCGGCCCAGACCGCGCGTTACGCTCGCGCCGTGCAAGTGCGGGCTGTGCAGCCGGGGGAGGGAGCGCGCCTCGCCGAGCTGCGCCTGCGCGCCCTGCGCGACGCGCCAGACGCGTTCGGATCGAACGCCCAGCTCGAGGCCGCCTACCCGCCGGCGCTGTGGGAGGAGCGCCGCGAGGGCGTCGTCGTCGCCGAGGCGCACGGGGAGTGGCTCGGCATGGCGGGCGCCTTCGTGGAGGCCGACGCCCCGGCGACCGCCCGGCTGTGGGGCACCTGGGTGGACCCGGCGGCCCGCGGCCGCGGCGTGGGCCGGCGGCTGGTCGAGGCCGTCGTGGCCGGGGCGCGCGCGGCGGGCCACGCCCGCGTCGAGCTGTCGGTGACCGATCGCGCGCCCGCCGCCGAGGCGCTCTACGCGGCGCTCGGCTTCCGGCCGACCGGCGTGCGGCGCCCGCTGGGCGGGCGCCCGCACCTCACGGAGGTGTTCATGGCGCTCGCGCTCCCGCCGCCCTTCCCGCTGGAGACCGAGCGCCTGCGCCTGCGGACCTACACCGAGGACGACTTCGACGCCCTGCTGACGCTGCAGGCGCGCGCCGACGCGACCAGGTTCCTCTACTGGGGCCCGCGCGGCGAGGACCAGGTCCGCGACTCGCTCGCGCTCAAGCTCGCCGCCACCGGCGTCGCCGCGGACGGCGACGCCCTCACGCTCGTCATCGAGTCCAAGGCGACCGGCGCGTTCCTCGGCGACTGCGCGCTGTGGTCGACCGGTCAGGAGCACCGCCAGGGCGAGCTGGGGTACATCCTGCACCCCGACCACCACGGCCGCGGCTACGCCACCGAGGCCTGCCGCCCGTTCCTCGCGCTCGGCTTCACGGCAACGGGATGCGGCGGATCGTCGGGCGCCTGGAGGCCCGCAACGCCGCCTCCGCGCGCGTGCTCGAGAGGCTCGGCATGCGCAGGGAGGCCCGCTTCGTCGAGAACGAGTACGTCAGGGGCGAGTGGCAGAGCGAGATCGTCTACGCGCTGCTCGCCGCCGAGTGGCGGGCTAGGGCTCCTACAGCCAGCCGCGACGGCGGAAGTACAGCACCATCCCCACCAGCAAGGCGAGCATGAAGCCGAGGATCGCCCAGAACGCGGCGACGGTGTTCTCGCCCGGCACGCCGACGTTCATGCCCCAGATCGAGGCCACGAGCGTGAGCGGCAGCACGATGACCGAGATCGCGGTCAGCACCCGGAACGTCTCGTTCGTGCGGTGGGCGATCGCCGACTCGTTGGTGGCGTCCAGGCCCTCGACGACCTCCTTGTAGTTCTCGAGCATGTCCCACACGCGCTCGGAGGCGTCGTTGATGTCGTCGAAGTAGATGTCGAGGTCCTCGGCGATGTAGCGCGCCTTGGTGCGCTCGAGGTCGCGGAACGCCGAGCGCTGGGGGCGCACGATCTTGCGGAAGTTGATGATCTCCTGCTTGACGTTGGAGATGTCGCGCACGACCTCGGCGGACTGCTCGCCCTCGAAGATCTCCTCCTCGATGCGCTCGAGCTTGTTGCCCATCTTGCGCAGCATCGGGAACGAGGCGTCCACGCAGTCGTCGACGATCTTGTAGAGCAGGTAGCCGGGGCCCTTGGAGAAGAGGTTGTCGCGCAGCTCCTCGTTGGAGCGGCAGCGCTCGAACAGGTACTCGACCGCCTGCAGCGGCTCGTTCTGGATCGTGATCAGGTAGTCCGGGCCGACGAAGAGGTCCAGCTCGGCGGCGTTGAGGCGCGCGACCTTCTTGTCGTAGCGCGGGAAGTGCAGGACGATGAACAGGTAGTCGTCGTACTCGTCGAGCTTCGGGCGCTGGTTGCGCGAGAAGATGTCCTCGTAGTCGAGCGGGTGGAACTCGAAGCGCTCCTCCAGCCACGCCTGGTCGACCGGCCGCGGACGCTCGATGTTGATCCAGCGGAGGCCGGGGGCCTCGACGATCTCGACGCGCGGCTCGTCGCGCTCCGGGGTGCGCTCAGCGGTGCGCGACCGCGCGGAGCGGCGACCGAAGGGGGACCGGGGCAGGCTCGGCATGGCCCGGACTGAACGGCTCGTCGGCGGTCGGCGTCATGACAGTGAGATTCTACGCGCCCGGCCGTTCTCCCTCGCCGGACGCTTGCTAGGCTTCCGAGCACAGAGCAGCAAGCATCCAGAGGGGTGGAGGGACTGGCCCATTGAAACCCCGCCAACCATCCCGCGCAAGCGGGAAACGGTGGCAATTCCATCAGGCTCCAAGACGACGGCCTGGGAGATGCGGAGCAGGCGTCGCACTCGCGAAGCCTCCCTCGCGTACTCCACGGGCGGAGGTTTCACATATGCCGGCTGATGCCCTGAAGTGCAAGGAGTGCTCGACCACCTACCCGCTCGAGGCGCGCTACGTCTGCGAGCGCTGCTTCGGCCCGCTCGAGGTCGCCTACAGCGCTCCGGAGGGGGACGCGGCCGAGCTCAAGCGCCGGATCCAGGCGGGCCCGCACACGCTGTGGCGCTACGCGGACTTCCTGCCGCTGGAGCGCGCCCCGCGCGCTCTGCTGCCGACGGGCTGGACGCCGCTCGTGCGCGCCGACCGGCTCGCCGAGCGCCTCGGCCTCGGCGAGCTGTACGTCAAGAACGAGACCGCCAACCCGACGCACTCGTTCAAGGACCGCGTCGTCTCCGTGGCGCTCGCCCGCGCCGGCGAGCTGGGCTTCGAGACGATCGCCTGCGCCTCGACGGGCAACCTCGCCAACGCGGTCGCCGCGCACGCCGCCGCCGCGGGCCTGGAGTCCTACGTCCTGATCCCCGCAGACCTCGAGCAGGAGAAGATCCTCGCCACCGGCGCCTACGGCGCCAACGTGGTCGCGATCCGCGGCAACTACGACGCCGTCAACCGCCTCTGCACGGAGCTCGCCGGCGACCGGCCGTGGGCGTTCGTGAACGTCAACCTGCGCCCCTACTACGCCGAGGGCTCCAAGACGCTCGCCTTCGAGGTCGCCGAGCAGCTCGGCTGGGAGCTACCCGACCGCGTCGTGGCGCCGATCGCCTCCGGCTCGCTGTTCACCAAGGTCGCCCGCGGCTTCGAGGAGTTCATCGACGCGGGCCTGGTGGGAGGCGAGCTGCCGGCCTTCAACGGCGCCCAGGCGCTCGGCTGCTCGCCGGTGGCGACGGCGTTCGAGGCGGGCACCGAGGTCTGCCGTCCCGTCAAGCCCGACACGATCGCCAAGTCGCTGGCGATCGGCAACCCGGCCGACGGCCCGTACGCGGTCGAGCTGGCGCGGCGCACGGACGGCGGCATCGACTCCGTGACCGACGACGAGACCCGCGCCGGCATCCGCCTGCTGGCCGAGACCACCGGCATCTTCACCGAGACGGCCGGCGGCGTGACCACGGCGGTGCTGGCCAAGCTCGCCGAGCGCGGCGACATCGGGCCCGACGAGCGCGTCGTCCTCTACATCACCGGCGACGGCCTCAAGACGCTCGACACCGTGCGCGGGACCTTCGAGGTGACCGAGATCGCGCCGTCGGTCGACGAGTTCGACGCGGCCTTCGCGGGTGCCGGGGCCGGGGCTACGGCCTGATGGCGGTCACGGTCAAGCTGCCGGCCCAGCTGCGCGACGCCGCCGGCGGGACGACCGCCGCCGCGGTCGACGGCGCCACGGTGGGCGAGGCCCTGGAGGCGCTCTACGCCGAGCACGGCGAGCTGCGCGAGCGGCTCGCCGACGGCGACGGCGCCCTGCGGCGGTTCGTGAACGTCTACCTAGGCGGCGAGGACATCCGCTTCCTCGACGGGCTCGACACGCCGCTCGCGGACGGCGACGAGGTCACGATCCTGCCCGCGGTGGCCGGCGGCGGCTAGCGACGCGCCCGCGGGCGGTGCGGCGCGAAGTCGTCGGCGCCGACCAGGTCCAGCGCCAGGGCCGGGCCGAGGATCGCTGCGAGCGCCTCCATGCTCTCGGACACCGAGCGCTCGTAGGCGGCGACGATCTCCTCGCGCCACTGCACCTGGCGGCGGTCCAGCTCCTCCATGTCCGCGCGCGAGAAGGACACCTGCAGCCAGGTCATGCAGTCCGAACAGCGTAGGTCGACCATCACCTCGTCGGACTCCTGGGCCTCGCAGCGCATCGGCTGGAGGTAGGGGGAGGCGCAACTCGGGCACGTGGACAGCGTCGCCACGGCCGCCAACGTACCGGGGCCACCGGACGGCACCGCGCCGGTCACTCGACGTCGTACCAGCCCGTCATCCCCTCGTCCTGATGGGAGAAGACGTGGCAGTGGTAGAGCCAGCGACCGGGGTTGTCCTCGATGAAGCGGGCCGTGACGGTCTCGGCCGGGCCGACCGTCTGGCTGTCGGTCGGCGCGCCGCCGGTGTCGCGCCAGCGGTGGCCGTGCATGTGGAAGTCGTGGAAGTTCGAGTCCATGCCGAACACGTGGATCGCGACGTCCTGGCCGACCCTGGCCTTCAGCGTCGGCGTGTTGCCGGCGAACGCGCGGCCGTTGATGCACTGGAAGGAGCGGTCGAGGCCGGTGATCGGCGGCGTCAACTGGTGCAGCATCAGGGTGTAGTTGACGTCGGGGCGCTTCGCGCCCTTCTCGGAGATGACGATCGCGCCGAACAGGCCGCGGAAGGTGTTGAGCGTGTGGTTGGGCCCGTGGTCGTGGTAGGGCCAGGCGCCGGCCGCGTCCGGGATGCACTCCCAGTGGTAGGTGAACTCCTCGCCGGGCCCCACGAAGCCGCCGGCGCGCGTGTACTCGCCCAGGAAGGCGCCGTCGTGCTCCGGGCTGTAACGGACGCCGTGCGGGTGCATCGTCACGGCCTGGCGCAGCCGCCTGTCGGCATTGCGGAAGTGGACCACGAGCACGTCGCCGACCTCGGCGTAGAGCGTCGGGCCGGGCATCGAGAGGCCGCCCTTGGCGGCCGCGAAGCCGGCGGTCATCTCCTGGTAGACGTAGGCGCGGAAGGCGGTCCTCCCGCGGATGCGGCGGTTGTGCCAGTCGTCGCGCCCGGTGGGGACGATGTTCCAGCCGGTCGTGCGGGCCTGGACCCAGTACTCGCGCCGGACTCCACCGGGCGCGGGCTCGGGCCGCGGCAGCTCCTGCGCGGCGCGGGCGGCGGCGCGCGGACGCGCGACGCGCGCCGCGAGCGCATCGGCCTTCTCGGCTGCGCCGGGCTGGGCGAGGTCGACCTCCTCGCCGCCGATGGTGCAGAACAGGGCGGCGCCGGCGCCGAGCTGGAAGAAGGAGCGGCGGGAGGTGGGGTTTCCGTCGGGCATCGGTCAGCGCGCGGGTGAGCGTCCGTCACGCGGATGCGCCCGGCCGGCGCGCTCACCGTATCCGGCGCGCTCCGGGCGGGCAAGTGCGGGCACCCGGCTTGGCGCGCGGTCCCGCGAGGGGCTCGCCCGGCGCGGCGTCAGGGGGCGCCCCCAGCCCGCGGCCGCCCGCGAGCCCGTGTGACCGGCGCTCGATCGCGGCGCGCGCATCTATCCTGTGCGCTCATGAACGGGCCGGCCTCGTTCGACGTCGTCATCCCGCGCCTGCGCGGGCTCCTGCACGTGTACGCCTTCTGGTTCGCCGCGGTCGCCGCCGCGGTGCTCGTCGCGCTCGCCCCGACCGGGCAGGCGCGCGTCGCCGCCGCCATCTACGGCGCCGGGCTGTGCGCGCTGTTCGCCGCCAGCGGGCTCTACCACCGCTGGCGCTGGAGCCCGCGCTGGAAGCCGCTGCTGCGGCGGCTGGACCACAGCGCGATCTACGTCTTCATCGCCGCCACCTCCACGCCGGTCGCGCTGCTGGTGCTCGACGGGACGCTGCGGGTCGTCGTGCTGGTCAGCGTGTGGGCCGGCGCGATCGTCGGCGTCGCGTTCGCGCTGGCGTGGATCAATGCCCCCCGCAGGCTGCAGGCGGCGTCCTACCTGGCCGTCGGCTGGGCGGGCGCCGTGGCCATCCCCGCGCTGCTGCGCGAGGTGGGGGTGGCGGCCTTCGCGCTCTTCCTCGCCGGCGGGATCCTCTACACGGCGGGCGCCACCATCTACGCCGCCCAGCGGCCGAACCCCTGGCCGCGGACGTTCGGCTTCCACGAGCTGTTCCACTCGCTGGTGATCGCCGCCGCGGTGGTGCACTTCATCGCGATGGCCGCGTGGGTCGTCCCGCACGCCACGGCGTAGCCGTGCACTAGCATGCGTCGGCGTACGCGCCGGTAGCTCAGTGGATAGAGCGCTGCCCTCCGGAGGCAGAAGTCGGGGGTTCGAATCCCTCCCGGCGCGCTGAGGCTCGCGATCGTCTCGGACACCCATCTCCCGCGCGGCCGCCGCGAGCTGCCCGCGGCGTGCCTGGAGCGGATGGCCGCCGCCGACGCGATCGTGCACGCCGGCGACTTCATGGAAGCGTCCGTGCTCTCGGAGATCGAAGCGCTCGGCCCGCCGGTGCACGCGGTGCGCGGCAACGTCGACTCCGCGGCGCTGCAGGCGCGGCTCCCGCTCGTCCGCACGGTCGAGGCCGGCGGCGCCCGGATCGCCATGCTCCACGACGCCGGCCCGGCCGCGGGGCGTCTCGCACGCCTGCGGCGCCGCTTCCCGGAGGCGGACGCGGTCGTCTTCGGCCACTCCCACCTGCCGCTGCTCGAGCAGGACGGCGGCGGCTTCGCGATCTTCAACCCCGGCTCCCCGACCGAGCGCCGCCGCGCACCGCGCCACACGATGGGCGTCGCCACGGTCGAGGCGGGGCACGTGCGCTTCGAGCTGGTCGAGCTCGACTGACGGCCGGCCGCGGCCGCCTTGCGCTCCGCCGGTGCGCGGCCGCCGGCCCCGGTCGTCCCGGCACCTAGGATCAGGCGGCGACCATGGACCTCTCGCTCTTCTTCGCCGGCACGGCCGGCTCCGTGCCGAGCGCGCGCCGCGGGCTGCCCGCGATCCTGCTGAGCGCGGGCGGCGACCGCGTGCTGTTCGACTGCGGCGAGGGCACCCAGCAGCAGCTGCTGCGCTCGATCGGCCTCCCCGAGCTGGACGCGATCTTCATCACCCACTTCCACCTGGACCACTGGCTCGGGCTGGTCGGCATGCTCAAGACCTTCGACCTGCGCGCACGCGAGCGGCCGCTGGCGATCCACGGGCCGCCGGGCCTCGCGGCGCTGTTCGCCATGCTGCGGCCGGTGTTGGGACGCACCGGCTACCCGCTCGAGCTGGTCGAGCTGGAGCCGCACGAGGAGGTCCGCTTCGGCGGCTATGAGATCACTCCCTTCGCGGTCAAGCACCGGGTCGACGCCTATGGCTACGCGTTCGTCGAGGACGACCGGCCGGGGCGCTTCGACGCGGCGACCGCACGGCGACTCGGCGTCAGCGAGGGGCCCGACTTCGGACGCCTGCAGCGCGGGGAGAGCGTCGGCGGCGTCTCGCCCGAGCAGGTCGTCGGCGACCCGCGGCCCGGCCGGCGGATCGTGCTGTCGGGCGACACCGCGCCGTGCCAGGCGGTCGAGGTGCACGCCCACGGCGCCGAGGTGCTCGTCCACGAGGCGACCTTCCTCTCCGACGAGCGAGCCCGCGCGCGCGAGACCGGCCACTCGACCGCGGCCCAGGCGGCAGAGCTGGCCCGCGACGCCGGCGTCCGCCTGCTCGCCCTCACCCACCTCTCCACCCGCTACTTCCCGCGCGAGGTCCGCGACGAGGCCCGTGCGATCTTCCCGGACACCGTCGTCCCGCGCGACTTCGACTCGATCGAGGTCCCGTTCCCGGAGCGGGGCGCACCCGCGCTCGTCAAGGCCGACCGCGAGCCGGCCCCGGCGGGCTGAGCGAGCAGCCCGTCGAGGAGGTCGGCGACCGCTCGCGGCCGCTCGGCGAGGCGGCGGTCGGTGAGCCGGACCACGCGCCAGCCGTGGGAGCTGCAGCGTCGCGTCGCGGACGCGGTCGGCCTCGAACGCCGCACGATGGGCGTGGAAGGCGTAGCCGTCGACCTCGACGACCATGCGCGCCTCAGGCCAGTGGAAGTCGACCTCGTAGCCGTGGACCTTGTGGTTGACCCGCGGCGGCGGGAGCTCGTGGGCGCCGACGAACGCGAGGAAGGTCGCCTCCAACTCCGAACGGGTGGGACCGCGGGCGTCGCGGGCGAGGATGGCGTGCAGGCGGTTCCGGCGTCCCGGCGACCGCTGCAGCGACGCGTGAAGCTCGTCGCGGCTCGTGAGGCGCAGGACCTCGGCCTGGGCGAGCGCGCGTTCCAGGGCCCGGAGCGGGACGTGGTCGGCGAGGTCGAGCAGGGTGCGGGCGGGGGTGGTGGTGGGGACGCCGTGGTGGGGGGTGGTGTCGCGGGGGTGGGGGGCTCGGGCCTTGTGCGCCACGACACCGCTGAGCGCGGTGTGCCGGCCCAGCACATGGACCGGCCCGCGCCAGGGCGGGCGCATACCCCATAGTGCGGCCGCGGAATGGTGGCTGAGCACGGCGCGGTCGCCGCAGGCGAGCACCGCCGCCATCTCGTTCCCGCGGGGCCCGACCGCCCGGTGGCCCACGGCGTACACCCCGCGGTGAAGGGGGTGGAGGCGACCGGCGCTCAGCCGGGCCTCGATCGCGCGCCTGCCCACCCCGGCCGCCAGCAGCTGCGCCCGGCAAACGACCCCATGCTGCTTCGCGGCGATTCGGGCGATCAGCCCATCCGGGGAGGGGGTGGGACGGATCCGCCCCCTATACGGTGGTCAACTCGTCCCACCCCCCGAGCCTGACCCTTCACGCGGCACGGATAACCACTCCTCAGTGCCAGAAGTTCGTCGACCGAGGCCCAAGACTCACCGCCGCCCCCGCTGCTAGCTTCTCCTGAGCACGCCCTTTAACCCGGCCCCGTGAGGCCAGGAAGGACCATATGACGCAGCTGAGGGTCGTCCTGGACGAGGACGACGTCCGTCGCACGCTCGTGCGGATCGCCCACGAGATCGTGGAGAAGCACGCGGGCCGTCCCGTGGCGCTCGTCGGCATCCACCGTCGCGGCGCGCACCTGGCCACCCGCCTGCACCGGCTCGTCGAGGACCTGCTGGAGCAGGAGGTCCCGCTCGGGGACATCGACATCGCCTTCTACCGCGACGACCTCGCCACGCGAGGCGCCGACCCGGCGGTCCACGCCACGCACCTCCCGTTCCGGCTCGAGGACTTCAGCGTCGTGCTCGTCGACGACGTGCTCTACACGGGCCGGACCGCCCGCGCCGGGATCGACGCGCTGTTCGACTACGGGCGCCCGGATCGCGTGCAGCTGGCCGTCCTGGCCGATCGCGGTCACCGCGAGCTGCCGATCCGCCCCGACTACGTGGGCAAGAACCTGCCGACCTCGCGCGAGGAGCGGGTCAACGTCCGGGTCACCGAGGTCGACGGCGTCGACGAAGTGGCCATCGTGAGCCTCCAAGGAGCGATCGCATGAGGCACCTGCTGTCGATCGAGGACCTCGACCGGGCCGCCATCGAGCGGATCCTGGACCGCGCGAAGTCCTTCACCGAGGTCTCCGAGCGGGAGATCAAGAAGGTGCCGGCGCTGCGCGGGCGGCGCGTGCTCAACCTCTTCTACGAGGCCTCCACCCGCACCCGCTCGAGCTTCGAGCTGGCCGCCAAGGCGCTGTCGGCCGACGTCATCAACTTCGCCGCCGGCGGCAGCGCCGTCGAGAAGGGCGAGTCGCTCAAGGACACCGTCCAGACGCTCTCCGCCTACCAGCCCGACCTGATCGTCATCCGCACCCCGCACGTCGGCGCCGCCGAGCTGGTGGCCGGCTGGACGACCGCCGGCGTCGTCAACGCGGGCGACGGCAAGCACGAGCACCCGACGCAGGCGCTGCTGGACGTCTACACGCTGCGCGAGCGCCTCGGCGGGCTCGACGGCCGCTCGATCTGGATCGTCGGCGACGTCGTGCACTCGCGCGTGGCGCGCTCGAACATCCAGGCGTTCACGCGGATGGGCGCGAGGGTGACCGTGTGCGGGCCGCCGACGCTGATCCCGCGCGGCGTCGAGGCGCTCGGCTGCGACGTCGCCTACACGCTCGACGACCTCGGCGAGGCCGACGTCGTCTACGCGCTGAGGATGCAGCGCGAGCGCATGAGCGACTCCTTCGTGCCCTCGCTGCGCGAGTACGCCGCCCGCTACCAGATCGACGGCCGTCGCCTCGGCGCCCGCCAGGTGCTGATGCACCCCGGGCCCGTCAACCGCGGCGTGGAGCTGGCCGCCGAGGTGATCGACTCCCCGCAGGCGGTCATCGGCCAGCAGGTCGCCGCCGGCGTCGTCGTGCGCATGGCCGTCCTCTACGAGCTGCTCGCCGGGCGCACGGCGCCCGACCGGACCGCCGTCCCGGTGGGGGCGGGGGCATGACGCCGCTCGAGCACCGCCGCCGGCCGGGCGCCGATCTGCTGGTCCGCGGCGCGCACGTGCTCGACCCGCGCGGCGGGATCGACGCGCCGCACGACGTCCTGGTCCGCGACGGCGTGATCGTCGAGCTGGGCGCCCCCGGCGAGCTGCCGGAGCCCGACGGCGCCGAGGTCCTCGACGGCGAGGGGCGCCACCTGTTCCCGGGCTTCGTCGACCCGCACGTGCACCTGCGCGTGCC
>Ga0136616_10001042_pt1 | contig 14236 bp, 16 predicted proteins | sample AntDrymUQ2992106_2_FD_106648 | JGI IMG/M metagenome (GOLD analysis project Ga0136616, IMG submission 106648) | Polar desert sand microbial communities from Dry Valleys, Antarctica - metaG UQ299 (21.06) | ecosystem: Environmental > Terrestrial > Soil > Desert | place: Antarctica: Dry Valley...
CACCCCGCGGCGTTGCAGCATCCAGCGCATGTGCGCTTGAGGGCGCAGTACCCCCATGATCGGGCCCACGACCTGGCCCCGGACGACCGCCACGAACGTCACAGCCTCTGGCGAGGAGACCAAGGCCCGGTGGTAGGCGCGTAGGAACGCGGGACCGAGCTCGACAAAGAATCCATCGGACAAGCCGTCGGCGTGCAGTGAGGAGCAAGCCGCGACATCGTCCGTGCCGGCCGGCCGGACCTCGATCTCACCGGGGCGCACCAGCACGATCTCGGGCGGTGGCGAATGCCGCTGGGTCGCTGCGAGGGCGCCGCTCAGGCCGCCCAGGGCAGCCCCAACGCCGACCACGGTTGCGGCCGCGAGCGCTTGGTGCTGCCCGAGCGGGGCCAGGTGGTGCAACAGGTAGGCCCCGGCGGCGGCAACCAGGACGCTGACGGCCCAGAATCCCACCCCCGGCCTCTGTCCGCCGGGCACGGTCGACCCCCTCCCGGATTGAACGAATACGTCCGCCCTCGCGGTCATCACAGACCTTCGGCCTCGGGGCTGTGGATCGAAGGAGCTGGCATGGTTAGCGACCGCGCCGGCCTCGGCAGCCCTCGTGGCGGCCGGCGCGATGTGCTGGGGGAGGCCACGAGGGACCGGACCGGAGCCGACTAGAACGATGGTAGCTACTACAAGCTGTAGGCGTATATCCCTTTTCGATGTCCCCGGACGAGACCTTCGGGGGTTCGCGCCGGGAACAGTTCTCAGCGGCAGGCTCCGACGAGACGTAGGATGCTCCCTACAATGTGGATCTGCGACGGGCGGCAGACCAGGCCCGCTGTTCAGGTCTCTGCAATGAGCGGTTCGAGGCCGTCGCGCGAAGGAACTCAGGGTGCTAGGTCTGCGCGCCGGTAATGCTCACGAACGAGGAGACGCACAGTGATACGGAGACAGCAGAAGATCGCAGCACGCGGCCTGGGGGCGCTCTTGGTCGCGCTGCTGGCGCTCGGGCTCGCCGCCTGTGGAGGCGACGACGCCGAGGAGAGTGCTGGCGGGGACACCAAAGCAATGGAGAAGGCGTTCCTGACCGGCATGGCCCACCACCACGGAACGGCGATCGAGATGTCCGAGATCGCCAAGGAGCAGGGCCAGAGCACCTTCGTGAAAGGACTGGCCGATGACATCATCTCGACCCAGGAGCGCGAGCTTGGCGAGATGGAGAAGATCTACGAGCGCTTGGCCGGCGGAGCGCTGAAGCCCGACCCGATGGCCCACGACGGTCTCGGGCTGAGCGCCGAGCAGGCCGGCATGACCCACACGTCGGACACGAACGAGATGCTCGAGAAGGCCAACCCGTTCGATCGCGCCTTCGTCGACGAGATGTCACCGCACCACACCGGAGCGGTGAAGATGGCCGAGGTGATCCTGGAGAGCACCAAGGACGCCGATCTGCGCAAGCTCGCTGAGGGCATCGTCTCTACCCAGGAGCGCGAGATCGAGGCGATGAACGCATTCCGGACCAAGGAGTACGGGGCGCCTGTTCCCGAAAAGAGCGGCGGCGGAGAGGAGCACGGAGGCGGACACTCCGGCTGAGCACGGAGGCGGCGGCCCGGAGCACGGGTCGCCGCGCCGCCGCTGTCCGGAGGGTCAGTTCCTCGGGCGGGCCGCTGCCAGACCGCTCGACTGATGCGCGTGCCACGCAGCTCGCTCTCAAGTGAGCGCATCGGCCGTCCTATGACCGGGAGTAGTGGAGCTGATCATTTTCATTCGCCGCGTAGCCTTGCTAACCAAGCTGGCCGAGGACATCCAGAGGTACGCGCTCGATGGTTGAGGCTCCGAATCTGGCGCTGGCCTTCGCGGCCGGTCTCGTGTCCTTCCTCTCGCCCTGTTGCCTGCCGCTTGTCCCGGGGTACCTCGCGGCGGTCGCCCACGTCAGGCCAGGTGAGGAGCGCAGGCGCCGGCTCGATCCGCGTGTGCTCGCGCGCAGCGGGGTGTTCGTGGGGACCTTCTCCCTCATCTTCGTCGGCTTCGGCCTGACTGCAACCGCGCTTGGCTCGTTCCTCTTCGACAACCAGCCGCTGCTCAACAGGGTCTCCGGCGTGCTGATCATCGTCATGGGGCTGCTGTTCATCGGCTCGATCTTCGTCGTGCGACTCAACCGCGAGTGGCGCCCCGAAGCGCTCATCGAGCGCGCGGGCAAGGGCGGCCCCGTGGTCGCCGGGGCGGCGTTCGCGATCGCCTGGACGCCCTGCGTCGGCCCGACCTTGGGGGCGATCCTCGGACTGGCCGCGACATCGCGGGGAACGGCCGAGGGCGCCGGGCTGCTCGCGGTCTACTCGGCGGGCCTGGCGCTTCCGTTCCTATTCTCGGCGGTGGCGTTCGATGCCGCAGCTAAGTCGTTCGCCTTCTTCAAACGCCACTACGCCGCCATCCAGGTCGGCTCGGGGGTCGTGCTCGTGGCCATGGGCGTGCTCGTGCTCACCGGCGAGCTCTTCCGGCTCAACATCGAAGTACAGCAGCAGCTCGAGCGCTGGGACCTGAACTTCTTCCAGAGCGTCTGATTGACATTTCTACTATGCTGCATCGTAGATTTGACCCGTACGACGAAAGGAGCAAGGCATGGAGGGCATTCTTCTGGCGGCCGCAGTCTTGGCCTGCCCGATCGGCATGGGGGCGATGATGTGGTTCATGGGCAAGGGCATGGGTAAGAAAAAGCCGGCGTCTGAGCCACCGGACGCCCCGACAGACCTGCGTGCCGAGCACGCCCGCTTGGGCGCAGAGATCGAGCGCCTCGAGCGCGGCCACAACGGCCAGGCGGTTCGCGTGACCGAGGACGCGCGCTGAGCACGGTCCTCGCCGCGGTCGTCCTCGCCGCGGCGCTGGTCTGCCCGGCGCACATGTGGTGGCGCCACCGCCGCGGAACGGACCGCGGCTGCCTGCCTGCCGGCAGCACTCCGAGGTCCGACGACCTGCGCGCCAGGCAGCGTGCCCTGTCGCGGCAGCTGGAGGCGCTGGCTCTCGAGGAGGCACGCGCAGGCGAGCGAACTCAGGTGCGCGGCTAAGCTACCCCAGGTCGTGACCGTGTCGGAGCCCTCGATCCCGCCACCACTACACGAGCTCGAGAGCGAAGTCATGGAGGAGCTGTGGCGCAGGGCGGGCGAGACCACCGTGCGCGAGGTCCTCGAAACGCTGAACGCCTCCGCATCGCGCGTGCGTGCGTATACGACGGTGATGACCGTGATGGCCAAGCTTCACCGCAAGGGGTTGCTTGACCGACGTCGCGAAGGCAAGACCGACATCTACAGTCCCGTGATGTCGCGCGAGCAGTACCTGGAGGCACGCGCCCAGGCAGAGGTCGGAGCGCTCGTCGATGAGTACGGAGAGGTCGTGCTCGTGCACTTCGCGCGTCAGATGGCCCGCCTCGACCCCAAGCGTCGTGAGCAGCTGCGGCGCCTTGCGCGCAGTGACTAGCGCGCGCCGGCTCTGGTCGCTGTCTGTCGCCGTAGCGCTGCTGGGCGTGGCGGCAACGGCCGCTGCCGGAGCCGTGGCCGTGACGCGCATCGACTTCGCCGGCGGCCCATCCTTCGCGGAGTTCATAGCGGCCTGCCAGCGATGGATATTCCCGCACCTCACGACGTCTTCCCTACTCGTCATCGCTCTCGGCAGCGTGAGTCTGGCCGCGGTCGCGCTGTCCGCGCGCTCGGCCGCGCGGCAACTGCTGGGCGCACGGCGCTTCGAGCGCCGGCTGCCCGTGAGCGGTGACCTCGTCGGCGTCCCCCGGGGGCGAGTGGTCGCCGACAGTGCTCCTCACGCGTTCTGCTTGGGGTGGCTGCGCCCGCGCATCTATGTCTCACAGGGCGCGCTCGACGCGCTCGGCGAGGCCGAGCGCGGGGCCGTGATCGCCCACGAGCGCCATCACGCCCGCCGGCGTGACCCGCTGCGGCTGCTGCTCGCGCGCGCGCTCGGTGAGGGCCTGTTCTTCTTGCCCGTGCTCCGGCGGCTGGCAGAGCGCTACGCGGCCCTGGCCGAGCTCGCGGCCGATGAGGCGGCCGTCAAGGCCAGCCGCAGCCCGCAGCCGATCGCCTCCGCGCTGTTGGCTTTTGACGCTCATCCCAACCCGGTGGTCGTCGGCATCGCGCCCGAGCGCGTCGACTCCCTGCTCGGCCGGCGTGCCCGCTTCGAGCTACCGGTACTTCTGCTGGCCGGCGGGCTGGCGACCATCGCCGTCCTCGTCGCCGTCACCGTGGGCATGGCCGGGGCCACGGGCCATGCCACGATCGGGCTTCCCGTTCTCGCCGCCCAAGCCTGCATGATGACGATGGCGGCCGTGCCGCTGATGCTGGGCGCCATGGGCACGCTCAGCGCTCGCCGGTTGCTGGGCGGCCGGTAGTCCCCTAGCGCGTTTTCTGGCGCTCGCCGCCTTCGCTGGCGGCGGCGGGCCGGCCTGCGCGGGCGGCGGCGATGCCGGCGCGCAGCTGTGCGGTGCTGAGGGCGCCGATCACGTGACCGACCACCTGCCCGCGCGCGGAGATGAAGTACGTCTCGGGCAGCCCCGTGGCCCCGTAGCGACGGGACGTGTCCTTGCCGGCCTCGCGCACGTTGAGATAGGAGACGTCGAACTCGCGCAGGAACTCGCGCGCGTCACCGGTCACATCCTGCATGTCCAGCCCAAGAAAAAGCACGCCCTGGCGCTGTGCCCGCCGCCAGCCGCGCTCGAGCACCGGCGCCTCCACGCGGCAGGGGCCACACCACGAGGCCCAGAAGTTCAGCACTACCGGTGTGCCGCGCAGCTCGGTCAGTGAGACACGGCCGTCGGCGCCCGCGCGGTCGACGGTCGGTTCGAGATCCGCCGGCTGACGGCCGCGCTGGAGGACGTCGAGCTCGAAGCCGGGCGCTGAGGTCGATCTTGCCCGGGCCAGCGCGTCGTCGATGGTGGAGTCGGGGGACTGGGCGACGAGCCCGTAGACGAGCAGGGCGATGAAGCCCACCACGCCAAGGGCGCCAAGGGCGCGCGCCAGCATGCGGACGGGGTTGCGGCCCCTGCGCCCGTCAGCCGACATCGGGTGCCTCGATTCGCGTTCGCCGTCCGAACCCGAAGTAGCGCGAGGTCGAAAAGTGCCCCTTGGTGACCAAGCGCTCGCGCAGCACCCGGCCGGTGCGCTCGTCGATGACCATCCGCATCCACACCGGGGTAGCCGGGTCCATCAGCGCCAGCTCCGCGACCGGCCGGCCGCCCTCCCGGCGGCGGTCGAGCAGCCGCACGGCGCGCGCGTAGGTCGTCCAGCGAAACCAGCGCCGCAGCGAGAAAGGGATGCCGGAGCCGTAGCTCTTCCTCTCCCAGGGGGTTACACGTGTGCGCAGCCACTGGCGCTCACCGGTGATGACCGTCTGCACTCCGCCGTTGGTCTTCAACGCCATCCGGTCCGGGGCCTGCAGGCGGTACTCGGTGCGGGCGTACGAGCCGGGGCCGCTGGTGACCTCTTCTGTCTGGCGCACGCTGTCCAGCGTGCGCATGCGCGCCTGAGCAGACCGCAGCAGCCGGCGAGCCCGCGCAGAGTCGCCCTGCCGCCATCGGGCCGGGAGCTCGGCCACGAAGCGCCGGCCGCGGTCGCGCACGCCGACGCGAACGGTCGCCGCAGGGGGAAGGCGGAAGCGCCGGCAACCAGGTCCGCAGCTTGACTGGGTCGCCCCAAGCACATCGATGCCCGAGCGCGAGGGCTGCCCACGGATGTCTGAGACGCGCACGGTCCCCGACAGACCCGTTCGGTCACGGCGCAGCCAGCCGGCCACGACCTCCGAGCCCGCCTGGTCGGCGACGGGCAGCTCGTCCGCCGCGGGCTTGGGCAGCGGGCACGGGTCACAGGCCGGCTGCGCGGCGAGAGCGTCGTCGGCTTCACCGAGCTGCCGCGGCGGGAGCGGGAAGGCCACAAGCAGGGCGACCGCCGCAAGCACCGCCACTCCGATGAGCGGTTCCGAGCGCACCAGGCGCCAGTGGCGTCGCTCGGCTGCGACGGGCGGCTGTGAGTCGAGCAGCTGCGGTCGCAGCCGCCAGGCGTGGATCGCGCTCGCCGCGGCAATCAGGCCGACCAGCGTCATCTTGACCAGCAGCACCTGGCCGTACCCGGTCGACCATAGGGCGTCGAGGCGTCCGAGCTGGACGAGGAGGCCCATCAGGCCGGTGGCCGTCACCAGCGCGAACGCCGGCAGGGCCACGCGCCCGAAGGCCGGGAGGACGTGCGCAGCCGCTGCTTGGCGGGCGGTCGAACCCCGGCGTCGCAGAAGCGGCCACCACACCAGGACGAGCAGTCCTAGACCGCCGAGCCAGACCGCTCCCGACATCAGATGCAGCCAGTCGTTGACCACGGTCAACGCCCGTGGGTCGGCAGAGCTGGCGTGCCCGGAGGCGGCGATGCCTGCCAGCGCCGCCGCTATGCAGGCCGCTGCCAAGCGGCGGCGCCGCGACGCCAGCAGAACGGCCAACAGCAGCGAGAGGACGAGGATGACACGGGCTACCCCAGAAGGGTTGGTGAGCAGGAAGTCGCTCAGTCCCTGCACCGATACCCCGCCGGCGGCATCAGCTGCTTCGACCACCATCACGGCGACCGCGAAGCCCACCGCCAGCCACCCGAGGTCTGTGACGAGCTCGCGCTCGCGCGCCCGAACGGCGGTCACGTCCACGACTGAGTCCTCGAGCGCGGCCGGCGCCAGCCACGAGCCACCTCGAGAGCGCACGAGCAGCGGCACCAGGAGCCCGGCCGCGAACAGCAGGACCGCTACGTAGAACACCCCGCGCAGGGCCACGCGCAGCCACCCCGAGCGGGCGAGCGGACTCTGCTCCAGCTCATGCTCCCCGCCCGCGGCACGGGCGCGCAGACCGAACGAGAACGACCCCTCGAGGGCGTGGCCGTCCTCGGTCGAGACCGTGTGCCAACGCACCCGGTAGGCCCCGCTGCCCAGGCCGGACTTGGGCCTGAGGATGAGCCGGCGCTCCACGGCGCCCTGAGCGGTGACATCGAGCTCGCGGCCATCGGCGGCCACAAGCGTCGCGCGGCTGAGGGCGCGATTGAGCGGCTCGGTGAAGGTCAGGACGACCCGCTGGGGCGAACTCTCCAATCGCACACCGGGCTCAGGCGCAGAGCCGACGAAGGCAGCGTGGCCGAATGCCGAGGGCACGAACAGTAGGCCGATGGCGCCGATCGCGCTCAAGACGGCGAGCACAGGCCGTGTCAGCGGCCGCCGACCGGGGGGCAAGGACGCGTGGCAACGCATCAACTATGGACAGTAGTATATCGGGTCCGCGGCAGCGCTGAGTCAGCGTCGGCGGCGTCCGACCTGCGACTCGCGCAGCGCAGACTCTCGCTCGTAGTAGTCCTCCGCCGTTATCTCGCCGGCCGCCAGCCGTCGCTGCAGCACCTCTCGGGGCTCGGGCTCGCGGATCCCACCGCCGACCCCAGCGCGGATGGCCACGTAGATGGCGAAGCCGATTACGATGGCGACGATGAGCAGTGCAACGAGCATCATCAGCCCCATTCCGCCCATCATGTCGCCGAACCTCCTCCGGTGAGTGTCGCGGTCGAGTAGCCCGGACGGTCAGTCCGGTGTCGGACCTCCCACAAGCTACTAGGTAGGATAGTAGGTATGGCGACGCGCATCCCCATTCCCAGACTCCTGCTCTTCGCGCTGCTGTTGACGGCGCTCACGCTCGCTGCCTGTGGCGGCGACGACGAAACGGCCGGTGCTGAGAACGGTGAAGTCGCGGCGGGGTCGGCCCCGGCGCCGGGCGACCAGCAGGCCGCGCTCGAGCACATCCACGGACTCGGCGTGGACCCCGCCACGGGTACCCTCCACGTGGCCACGCACTACGGGCTCTTCGCGGCTGCCGAGGGGCAGGCCAAGCTGCGGCGTGTGGGCGAGAGCCGCCAGGACATCATGGGTTTCTCCGTGGTCGGCCCTCGCCGTTTTATCGGCTCCGGTCATCCCGATCCCAGCCAGGATCTGCCGCCCAACCTCGGCCTCATCGAGTCGCGCGACGCCGGCAAGAGCTTCAAGAACATCTCGCTGCTCGGAGAGGCCGACTTCCACGTGCTGCGCTCGGCCGGCCGCCAGATCTACGGCTTCAACAGCGGCACCGGGAAGCTCATGACGTCCACCGACGGTGGTCGCGAGTGGACTGAGCGCGCCCCTCCGGCGGGGATGTTCGACCTGACCATCGACCCCACCGACTCGCAGCGCATCGTCGCCTCCACCGAGCTCGGCCTCTTCGTCTCGGTGGATTCCGGCGAGGGCTGGCGCCCGCTGCGTGACGATGCGGCAGGTCTGCTGGCCTGGCCGGCGCCTGACAGCCTCTTCCTCGTCGATGGAGAGGGCCAGGTGTCGCGCAGCGCCGATGGCGGTGAGAGCTTCGAGGCTGTCGGCTCCATCGGCGGTCCACCCTCGGCCTTTGTCAGCCACGGCGAAGAGCTCTACGCCGCTCTCGGTGACGGCAAGGTCACGCGTTCGACCAACGGCGGCGAAAAATGGACCGTCCGGGCGACCCCGTAAGCGCGCGGAGCGACCCCATCCGCAGTGCTACGGCGGGATCGTGACGAGCACGCAGGAAGTGCGGCATCCGGTCTTTGCCCGGTTCTACAAGCGTTTCAGCGTGCAGGCCGAGGCGCGCGGCCAGTCCGAGCACAGGCGCGAGCTCATGAGAGGCGTGGAGGGACGGGTGATCGAGGTCGGCGCGGGCAACGGCCTCAACTTCGCCCACTATCCCGAGGCAGTGACGGAGGTCGTCGCGGTCGAGCCCGAGTCGACCCTCCGAGCAGAGGCTCTCAGGGCCGCGGAGCGTGCTACGGCGCAGATCAGAGTGGTCGACGGCGTGGCCGACTCCCTCCCCGGGGAAGATCGCTCCTTCGACGTCGGAGTGGCGTCGCTCGTCCTGTGCTCGGTGCCCGATCCAGGAACAGCTCTATCCGAGCTGTTTCGCGTGATCCGCCCGGGGGGTGAACTGCGCTTCTACGAGCACGTCGTCGCCAGCAGGCCGGACGCGGCCCGGCTGATGCGTATCGGCGACACGCTCTGGCCACGCGTGTCGGGCGGCTGCCATATGAGTCGCGACACCGGCTGGGGGATCGAGCGGGCCGGCTTCGAGATCGAGTCCTGCGGGCGGTTTCCCTTCAGTCCCTCGAAGCTCATGCCGGCGGTGCCGCACGTCCTGGGCGTGGCCCGTCGTCCATGAGGTGAGGCGTGCTCGGCCTGTGCATTGGCGTCGCGCCATCGGCCGTTTCTCGGTTCCTGTCCCGTGGACCCGCACTTCAGCAGCCGCGCAGAAGAACCGGCGGGCGACCGCTGGCCTTCCTCCGCTCGAGCGATTGCGATCCACGCTGCGGCGCCGATCGCGGCACACACGAGGAAGGCGAGCGCCAAGCGGCGCAGACGCCGCCGCCGGACGGCGGTACGGATGTAGATGTGGGTCGGCCCCCCGCGGCGACTGCGCCTGACGCCAGGGCGGATACGGAAGGGCCTGTTCATCGAGCGGATTCCCGCCTTCGGTCAACATCCATCCGGGGAGCCTCTCTGTGATCCCTACGGTACGTAGGAGCGCGAGATGCTAACGAAGCCAGGAAAATGACTGTCCTTCACACGTTTCTCTTTGCCGATCTCGCGGGCTTCACCGCTCTGACGGAGGCACACGGCGACGATCGTGCCGCCGATCTCGCAGCCGACTTCGCCGCACGGACTCGGACGCTGCTGGCCGCGCACAAGTCTGAGGAGGTCAAGCTGATCGGAGATGCCCTGATGCTGCGCTCCGACGACGCCGCCGCCGCGGTGCGCTTGGCCTGCCGGATCGTAGGCGACATCGGGGGACAGCATGGCTTTCCAGCGGTGCGCGTCGGAGCCCACACAGGGCCGGCGGTCGAGCGTGACGCCGACTGGTTCGGCGCCACCGTCAACCTGGCGTCGCGCGTCTCGGCCGCCGCTGCCGCGGGGGAAGTACTGATCAGCACCACCACCAAGGAGGCGGCGGGCGACGGGTTGGCCAACTGCGCCTTCCGCTTCATCGGTGCCAGGCGCTTCAAGAACGTCCGCGAGCAGATCGAGCTGTACTCGGTCGTCGACTCCGGCCTCGCGCAGCGCGCCCGTGCCGCGCTTGCCATCGACCCGGTATGTCATATGTCAGTGGACACGGCGGTGACGGGCGGGCAACGCACCTATCGCGGTCGTGGCTACTTCTTTTGCTCGGAAGCCTGCGCCGCAGCCTTCGATGAGCGCCCCGGCCACTACCTCCGCGGCCGCCCGTCACGGGCCGATCTACGGGTGTCCGACCGCTCCCGCGATCAGGCGGCGGCCTTCCTGCGCAGGGCCCATGAGCAGGGGCGGCTCGAGCTCGAGGATCTGGAAGAGCGCCTGGCGCAGGTCATGGTGGCCAAGACCCGCAGGGAGCTGTCAGCGGCCCTTCAAGACCTGCCGGGCCGCCGGCGAATACGGCGGCGGCGCGACCGGCACCAGCGGGAGCGTTAGGTCCGCGTCACGCGCCGAAGCAGTGGGAGTCCGCGGCGCTCCGCAGACCCTCGGTCTGGGGCGCAGCCGTCGCCCAGCTCGGCAAGCTCAGGGTGAGGGTCACGATCAGGGTGGCCGAGAGCACCGCGAGCAACCGCGCCGCATGATCGAGGCCGCGTCCGGCACGGGGGACCCGGCCCTGGAGGTAGTCGAGGCGCGGCACCACCCGCCCGCCGCCTCCGAGACCGGTAGCGCCCGCCGGCGCGTTTGCGGTTGCCACCTTGCAGATGGCGCTGGCCAGGGCGAGCGGATTCCGCGTTCGGGCTACGGCGTACTCGTCGGCGTCTCGCTCGAGGCACAGGCGCAGCTCGCGGGCGGCCGCCCCGGTCCCCGGCAGTGCGCGGCCGAGCGCGGTGAGCACCGAGGTGGTCAACAGCAGGGGCCGGTGGCGGCGCTCGATGTGGCCCAGCTCGTGGCTGAGACTGGCGTCCAGCTCCTCGGCGTCCATGGCGGCCAGCGCAGTGTCGGAGACGACTATCTGGCTGCGACCGAGCCCGGTCACGCCGACGACGATTTCGCTGTCTTCGATGATGGCGCTGCCGAGCGGGCCGCGGCCGACTGCGCCCCGTAGCTGGCAGCGCATCGCCAGCCAGGCCTTTACCAAGCCGAAGGACATCCACAGCAGGGAGCCGGCCAGCGTCAGGCCCGGTAGGACGATCGCCACATGCACAAGCGGATGACCGGAGAGCCCGAGGTGGGCGGTGAGCACCGGCAGCACTTCGTGCCAGCACCAGTGGGCGATCGCGTCGTACACGCCGGTCTGCGGCAGGTAGACGAAGACGAAGACGCTGGCCCCGATCGCCACCAGCGCTCGCAGCGCCAGGGCACTCATCCACACCGAAGCCCCCAGCGCCGGCGTGACACGGCGCAGGGGCAGGACGTGGGGCGCGCCAATCGCCAGGAACAGCGCCAAGGCGACTGCGACTTCGAGGCCGGCCATCAGCCCTTGCTGCGGGCCCGCTTGACTTCGTTGGCGCGACGGGCGATCTCGTCCACCTCGCCGGGCTCGAGCGCGTCGACGAGGTTGACCAGCGCAGTACGTCGCGCATCGGGGGACGCCCCGGCCAGGCGCTCGCCTATCGAGCGCGCCAGGTGCTCGGACTCGCCGAGCTCGGCCTTGTAGACGAAGGCTCGCCCCTTGCGTTCACGGGTCAGCACGCCCCGTTCGACAAGACGGTTGAGGACCGTCTGGACGGTGGTGTAGGCCGAGCGGCTGCGCTTCGGTTGCAGCTCACGCACCGCATCGACGGTGGCCTCGCCGAGCCTCCACACGGCATTCATCACTTCGATCTGCAGATCGCCGCGGAAGTCGAGATCGGGGCTGCGCCTGCTCATAGGGATCCTCGGCGGGGCAGTCTAGTGGCGCCCGCAGCCCAGAAAGGATTTTTCCCCGTTGCCCAGAAGGGCGTGCTAGGGTCCGCGACGCTTTGTAGGTGCGCCGAATTCGTGGCCGCGGAGGCTGCGATACGGGGGAACCAAGTAGCCGGGGCGAATCGGTCAGAAGATGGCCGTAGCGCAGCTCTTTTCGCGCGAGCCCGACAGCTAACCCCGGAGGCCTCGAAAAGAGAGGTAGGTTGGTTCTTGGCCCGATATCGCTCCCTCGCGTTGGCGCTGGCGGTTTTCGTGACGGTCGCCGGCGACGCCGCGGGCGACGGTGGCGGGGCGGTTGCCCCCGGCCCGCCGGACGTCAAGGCGATCTCGTGTCTGACCCAGAGCGTCTGCCGCTCCCGCGACACGGTGGTCCGCGGCGAGGAGATGGTCGTCAGGGGAGCCAACCTCGAGGCCGTCGAACGAGTGGTCTTCACCGGGGCTCGCGGTAACGGCGATGACGCCACGGCGAGCGTCAGCGCCACCACCGAGCGCTCGGTGGTGGCCGTGGTGCCGGCTGAGGCACAGACGGGTGCGGTGGTGCTGCAGGGATCCAGTAGCAGCACGCTGGCGCGCATCGACCGCGTGAGAGTGCGTCGCGCGCTGAAAGTCGCGCCGCTCGATATCTCCCCGGGCAGTTCGTTCTACTTCGGCGGCCGGCGCAAGGCGACCTTTGAGTTCACGGTCGATCAGGCCGCCGATGTGCGGGTTGAGCTGGTCGACGGCGAGAGCCAGGCGATCATCGCCACCTGGGACGTGGCCGCCGAGCCCGGTGTCGAGCAGCACGTCCGCTGGAATGGCAAGGTTCGCGGCGCCGCCGCCGGAACCGGCCGGTACAGCTTCCGGCTGGCGGCGCCGGTCAGCGCCTCGGCCAAAGCCGTGCCCGAAGCTACGGACGCCTTCTTCTTTGCGGACCACCTGTTCCCGATTCGCGGCCGCCACGACCTGGGGCAGACCCCGACCAACGGCTTTGGCGGTGGTGGCACCCGCGCCCACTACGGCCAGGACATGTTCGCCAACTGCGGGACCAAGCTGGCCGCGGCGCGCGGTGGCAAGGTGCAGTTCGCCGGTTACCACTCCGCCGCGGGCAACTACCTGGTCATCGACGGCGCCGGAACCGGACGCGACTACGTGTACATGCACATGCTCGAACCGGCGCTGGTCAAGACCGGCGACCGGGTCTTCACCGGACAGAAGGTCGGCGAAGTCGGCGAGACCGGCCGTGCCACCGGCTGTCACCTGCACTTCGAGCTGTGGAGCGCGCCCGGCTGGTACGAGGGCGGCAAGGCGGTCGATCCCCTGCCCGCCCTGCGGGTGTGGGATCGAAACAGCTGAGCCGCGCCGCGCCCGCTAGCTCCTATACGGTGTAGGAGATGCTGGTCACCGCCGGGGCGCTCGCCACCATCACCATCGGTCTCGATCCCATGATCGAGCTCGGCCCAGTGACCCTGACCTGGCATGGGTTGACGATCGCCCTCGGCCTTGCTCTCGGCACGGTGATCGCCAGCCGTTACGCCAAGCGGAGTGGACTGGACTCTGACGCCCTGTTCAGCGCCGGGCTGTGGCTGGTGGCGGCGGGCCTGGCCGGCGCGCGTCTGGTGTACCTGGCAGAGAACGACGCCGCGGCCCTGTTGCAGCCCGGCGAGTGGCTTGGGGCGCGCGGCTTCTCGTTCTATGGCGGCATGATCTTCGGCACCCTGGCCGCGGGCGTGGTGCTGTGGCGTCGCGGCCTCGGGGCGCGCTACCTCGACGCGATGGCCTACGGGTTTCCGCTGGGAATGGCGCTGGGGCGCGTCGGCGACCTGATCAACGGCGAGCACTACGGCGCGCCGACCGACGCTCCGTGGGGTATCCGGTACACAAGCCCCGCCGCGGAGGTGCCAAGCCCAGACATCGCGTACCACGCCGGCGGCCTGTACGAGATCGTGCTCGCGTTGCTGGTCGCGGCCGCACTCTACGGACTGGGCAAGCGCCTGAGAAAGCCTGGAGCGCTGCTGTGGACGGCGATCGCCCTGTACGGCGCGGGGCGCTTCGTGATGTTCTTCTACCGCGTCGACAGCGAACCCCTGGCCCTCGGACTCGACACCACGCAATGGATCAGCCTTGTGCTCGTGGCCGTCGCCCTCGCCGGTCTGTTCCTGCGACCCGCGCTCCCCTCACTTCGTCGGCTGCGTGGAGCGCCGCTGGCGCTGATCGCGCTGACCTCCCTCGCAGTCGTGATGGGGTAGAGCCCGGCGCAGACCCTCAGTGAACGTGGCCCGAGGCCTCGAGCTCGCCAGCCGGCAGACGCGCCGCGAGAATTGCGGCCAGCCACGTGGTGACCGGCACGGCGAGGATCAGCCCG
>Ga0136616_10001050_pt1 | contig 14215 bp, 14 predicted proteins | sample AntDrymUQ2992106_2_FD_106648 | JGI IMG/M metagenome (GOLD analysis project Ga0136616, IMG submission 106648) | Polar desert sand microbial communities from Dry Valleys, Antarctica - metaG UQ299 (21.06) | ecosystem: Environmental > Terrestrial > Soil > Desert | place: Antarctica: Dry Valley...
CGGATGGACGGCCGTATCACGCTCCGAGCCCAGCCGGGGCGGACGACCTTTACGCTCGCCCTGCCCGTGGCTCACGCCGACCGCCCCGAGTGACGCTGGCCACCGGTATTCGGGCGCCTCGCGTTTAGTGCGGCGCCGAGCGAGGAATCCCCCATTGGATGACGTCCGACTCCGGCAGCTCGACCGTGCGGCTCGAGGTACCGGCAAGACCCGACTACCTGGTGCTGGCGCGCCTGGCTCTCTCGGCGGTCTGCCGGTTGACGCCGCTTCCCGCCGAGGACGTCGCCGACCTGAAGCTCGCGATCAGCGAGGCGGCCTCGGCGTTCTTCGTGGGGGCTGAGGACGGCGCGGGGCTCGAGCCCGGCGCGCCTGTTCCCGCCGCCGGGGGCGGTCGACTGAGCTTCGCGTTCGAGCTCGACGATGACCGTCTCGCTCTCGAGATCGGTGGTCCGGACCACGCCGAGATGGACGATGGCGACCACGAGCTGGGCCGAGCGATCATCGCGGCGACCGTCGACGAATGCGACTACGGCCACCGGCGGATGCGGCTAGTCAAGTACCTGCCGGAGCCTCGCGGCTAGGCTCCGGCCCTCCGTCCCAAGCTAAGAAGGAGAGAAGGCGTTGCTGCAACCGGTGCCCGTCGGGCACAAGACGCTCGCCGACTACACGCATCTCGTCGGAAGGCCGCTGACCCAAGAGATCCTCGAGCTCGCCGAGGGACTCAAGGGGCTGCGGGTGCTCCACCTCTCGGCGACCGCCTTCGGCGGCGGCGTCTCCGAGATCCTCTACACGCTCGTCCCGCTCATGCGCGACGCGGGAATCGAGGCCGAGTGGCAGGTGATCGTCGGGCGTGAGGAGTTCTTCAACGCCACCAAGATCCTCCACAACGCCCTGCAGGGACACCCGCTCGACCTATCGCCCGAGCAGTGGCACGTCTACGAGCAGTACAACGAGATGAACGCGCGCGACCTCGACTCCGGCTGGGACGTCGTGATCGTGCACGACCCGCAGCCGGCGCTCATGCGCCAGCACGTGCCCGAGAAGGCGCGCCGGTGGATCTGGCGCTGCCACATCGATCTGTCGACGCCGCACCCGCCCACGATCGACCGCCTGGTACCGGTGCTCCGGGGCTACGACGCGTCGGTGTTCCACGTCGAGCAGTACGTGCCGTCCGGCCTCGACGGCGCGGGGCAGGTGAACATCTGCCCGCCGGCGATCGACCCCCTGTCGCCAAAGAACATGGCGCTCTCGCCCGAGGATGCCGCTTTCGTCTGCGACCAGTTCGGACTCGACGTCGACCGGCCGCTCCTGTGCCAGGTCTCCCGCTTCGACCCGTGGAAGGACCCGCTCGGAGTGATCGACGCCTATCGAGCGGTGAACGCGGAGATGCCCGAGGTCCAGCTCGCTCTCGTGGGATCGATGGCGACGGACGACCCCGAGGGCTGGACGTTCTTCAACTCCACCATGGAGTACGCGGCCGGCGACCCGGACATCATGATCCTCAACAACCTCAACAACGTCGGGTCGATCGAGGTGAACGCCTTCCAGTCTCAGGCCGACGTGATGATCCAGAAGTCCACGCGCGAGGGCTTCGGCCTCACCGTCTCCGAGGCGCTCTGGAAGGCGCGACCGTTCATCGGCGGCGATGTCGGCGGTATTCCCCTCCAGGTGCACGACGGCGAGACCGGCTACCTCGTCTCCACGCCCGAGGACTGCGCGAAGCGCGCCCTCTCGATCCTCCACGAGCCCGAGCTCGGCAAACGGCTCGGCCGCACGGGCAAGGAGCACGTGCGGACACACTTCTTGACGCCCAGGCTCCTGCGCGACTGGCTGCGCATCTTCAAGGAGGTCGCGTGATCGGCGACACGCCGATCGTGCTCGTCTCGAACCGCGGCCCGGCCACGTTCGAGCGCACCGACGGCGGCGACCTCGAGGCCAAGCGCGGCGGCGGCGGGCTTGTTACCGCCCTGACCGGCCTCGTCAATCACCGCGACGCACTCTGGGTCGCTTCGACCATGAGCCCCGAGGACATCGAGGCCAGCCACGCTCACGGCGGGCGCGGCTTTGCCGTCGAGATCGACGGCACCGCCTATCGGATCCGACTCGTCGAGAGCGACCCCGAGGCCTACGAGCAGTTCTACAACGTCGTGGCCAACCCCATGCTCTGGTTCATCCAGCACTACCTGTGGGACCTCTCGAACGCGCCCGACATCCGTCGCAACGAGGTGGACGCCTATGAGAACGGCTACCGCGTCGTGAACCAGGACCTCGCGCGCGCCGTTCTCGAGGAGATCCAGGGTCAGGACGCCGTGGTGATGCTCCACGACTACCACCTCTACACGGCGCCCCGCGCGATCCGCGGCGAGCGCCCCGACGCGTTCCTGCACCACTTCATCCACATTCCTTGGACGCAGCCCGACGCCTGGCGCGTGCTGCCGCGCGACGTCCGAGAAGACATCTATGAGGGCATCCTCTCCAACGACATCGTCTCCTTCCACACGCGTTCCTACAAGCGCAACTTCCTGCTCTGCTGCCGGGAGCTCTTCGATCTCGACGTGGATGAGGAGAGCGGCATCGTCCGGTTCGAGGACCGCGATGTCTGGGTGCGCGCCTACCCGCTGCCCATCTCCGCGGAGAGCTTCGAGCGAACCGCCCAGCGGCCGCGCGTACACGAGTACGAGCGCGAGATCCTCCGTCGCCGTCGCGAGCACCTGATCCTGCGCGTCGACCGCGCCGACCTGTCGAAGAACGTGCTCCGCGGCTTCGCCGCCTTCGACCTCTTCCTGGAGCAGCACCCGGAGTTCCGGGAGGTGGTCACGTTCGTCGCACACCTCGTGCCGTCGCGCCAGGACGTGCCCGAGTACGTGGAGTACCTCGAGCGGATCGAGGCCCTCGTGGCGGTGGTGAACCACCGCCACGGCACGACCGACTGGATGCCGATCGACCTCAAGCTGCGGGAGAACCTCGAGGAGGCCATCGCCACCTATAAGCACTACGACCTGCTGATCGTCAACGCGATGTTCGACGGGATGAACCTCGTGGCCAAGGAGGGCCCGCTCGTAAACGAGCGCCACGGCGTCAGCCTCCTCTCCGAGAACACCGGGGCCCATGAGGAGCTCGGTGAGTTCGCGCTCTCGGTCAACCCGTTCGACATCCAGGAGCAGGCCGACGCGATCCACCGTGCCCTGACCATGTCGGCCGAGGAGCGATCGTGGCGCGCGAACGGCTTGAAGAAGATCGTCACCGCGCGCAATCCGGGCGACTGGGTCGACGATCAGCTCTCCGACATCGAGGCGAAGCGAGCCGGCCTGGCGCCGGCGGTCGGCTAGACGCGGCGCGCACGGCTCAGAGGAACTCGGGGGCCGCACCCCCGCCGTCCCCGGAGCCATCACCGGATCCACTCCCTCCCGAACCGCCCACCGGAGATCCCGACGGGGCCACCGGGCCTGACTGGCGCGCGGGCGGCGATGGGCCCTGGGACGCTGGCGGGGACGGCGGGGCGCTGCTGCCGGCGCCTTCGGGCGCGGCGGAGCTCGACGGGACCGTCGTCTCTGAGCGGCCTCGGAGCCGCTCACCCGACGCACCATTGCCCGCGGGGGCGCTCGGCGGCGAGCTCAGTGCCGCCACGGGGCGCGGCGAGGGTCGGCCGGACGCGCGTTCGGAGCGACGCTGGTCTGCCGCCGCAGACTCATGCCGGCCCCCACGACGCTCGTGCGATCCGCGTGGCGATCGCGGCCTCCGCGAGTGATCAGGGCGGCCCGTGGCGGGCGGGACACCGCCGCGCGCGAGCGGGAGCGCCGGTGCGCGCTCCTCGGGCGCCATCTCGACCCGCGGCGGCGGCAAGGGGGGATCACCGCCGCGCGAGCCAAGGCAGATGGCGGCGACGATGGCGACCAGGGCCGCCAACCGCCCGACGTTGCCCCATCGCACCCTGTCGATGAGACCGCGCGGCGCTTGCGCTCGTCGCCGTGTCACGACCTTCTAAGCGCCGGGACGCGGTTCTTCGCCCCGGCCGGTCGAGTCGTGATCCCCGAGAAGGCGCCCCTTGTTCGAAGCGCGCTGGCAGCGGCCCGCCCAAGTAGCCTGCCACGCTATGGAGTTGCGTCGATCTCGGCTCGCGCCGGCCGCCATCCTCCTGGCCGCGGCACTCGCGTCACCCGGGCCGCTGCAGGCGGACGAGGCCGGCCCCGAAGCGCAGGGCGTGAAACGAGAGCGCATCGGCCGGTCGGTCGAGGGCCGCCCCATCCGAGCGACGAGGATCGGCGATCCCGGCAGCCGGCGCACGGCGGTCGTCTTCGGGTGCATCCACGGAGACGAGTGCGCGGGGCACGCCGTCGTCCGCAGGCTCGTCCGCGAGCGATCGCCGGCCAACCTGGCGCTCTGGATCGTCAAGGACCTGAATCCCGACGGCGAGCGGCGGGGCACGCGGCAGAACGCCCACGGTGTGGACCTGAATCGCAACTTCCCGCGCGGCTGGCGATCGAGCGCCAAGGGAAGTCGCTTCTATTCAGGCCGCCGTCCACTCTCCGAGCCCGAGTCGCGCGCCGCGGTCGAGCTGATCAAACGCGTCGATCCAGGTGTCACGATCTGGTACCACCAGCCACTCGCGCTGATCTACGAGTCCAAGGGCGCCGACCCGCGGCTCTTACGCCGCTACGCGCGCGCCGTCGATCTGCCGGCGCAGCGGCTGGGCAAGCTGCCGGGCACCGCCACGGGCTGGCAGAACCACCGCGATCCGGGGACCAGCGCGTTCGTCGTCGAGCTCGCCGGCGGATCGCTCTCGTCGCGTGCCGCGAAGCGGCACGCGCGAGCCGCGCTCGACGTAGCCGTTCGCCGATCTCCGAGCCGTCAGGCCGCGCCGACCACCGCGGGGGCGCTGCTAACGTCCGCGGCCCGATGCCTGAGCTCTACGACCTCATGCTGATGCTCGATCCGACCGCTCCCGAGGAGCGCCACACGGAGATCGTGGGGGAGGCCCAATCGATGATCGAGTCGAGCGGAACGCTCGTCGGCTCGCACGATTGGGGCACGCGCCGTCTCGCGTATGAGATCGATCACCGCCAGGACGCCGGCTACCACCTGTTCCAGTTCGAGGGCGAGGCCGAGCTGCTCGAGCGGCTCAACCACAGCCTCAAGATCGCCGACGGCCTGCTGCGCTTTCGGATCATCCGGCTGAAGCCCGGCTCGCCGCCTCCGCCGGCGCCTCGTGCGGACTCCGGCCGCCCGCGCGAAGAGGACGCAGAAGGCGCCGTAGCCGCTCGCGCCGCTGCTGACGCGCCGCCCGGGCGCGGTTCGAGATAGCCGTCGAGCAGTCGGGGCGATCGGCGTCCAAGTCAGCTCTGTCGCCTCGCATGACGCCACGGCCGCGCTCGGTAACAGCGGCGTTGAATCTCTCCTACTTTCCCGTAACTTCGCTTAGGCGCGGGGGCGATTCCGGGCGACGCCGACGGTACTCTCGGACATCCGATCCCCACGCGAGGAGCCACGAGCAATGGCAGCTACGAACATCAACAGAGTGGTCATGACCGGCAACCTGACACGCGACCCGGAATTGCGCTCGACCCCGAGCGGCACCTCGGTTTGCAGCCTCCGCGTGGCCTGCAACACGCGTCGCAAGGACTCGTCGGGCGAATGGGTCGACAAGCCGAACTACTTCGACGTGACCGTGTGGGGTGCGCAGGGCGAGAACTGCGCGACCTATCTGCAGAAGGGCCGTCCGGTCGCCCTCGACGGGAGGTTGGAGTGGCGCGAGTGGGAGGACCCGCAGGGCAACAAGCGCCAGTCGGTGGATATCATTGCCGACTCGGTGCAGTTCCTCGGGTCGCGCGACGGCGGCGAGAATGGCGGACGGTTTACCCCCCAAAGCGACGTTCCCGCGGACACGAGCGACTTTCAGGCCGCGCCCGCGGGCGCCAAGGCCGCGGACGACGACATCCCCTTCTAAACCGCTATGCGGAGACTCTCTTCTAGAGGCCACCATTGACGAGCATGCAGAATCCGAAAACCAAGCCATACAAGGACGCAGGGCCGAAGGCATGGTGTGCCATGCCGAGGCCCGAGGACGCCGTAGGGCGCCGGTTTGCAGGGTTCTGATGGCTAAGGCGCGGAGCGGAGGGAGCCGGCAGCAATCCTCTCGCCGGCGAGATCCCAGGCGAGGTCCGCCGGGCGCGGGCCGGCGCAAGTCATGCCCGTTCTGTCGCGACAAGATCGACGTGATCGACTACAAGGACTTCGCCGCGCTGCGGCGGACGATGAGCGAGCGAGGGAAGATCCGCTCGGGCCGGATTACCGGCGCGTGCCGGCGTCATCAGCGCCAGCTCGCGACGGCCGTGAAGCGGGCTCGGGAGCTATCCCTCCTCCCCTACGTGTCAGACCGGTGAGGCTGCAAACCGTCGCTACACGGCGTCCTCGGGTCTCGCCCTGGCCCACCAAGGCTTCGACCCTGCGTCCTTGTCTGGCTCGGTTTTCGCAACACCGGTCCGACACGTTCGCGTCTCTCTAGGGCCGACACGTGGCTCAGGCGATCTTGCTTCAGGAGGTCGAGGCGCTCGGTGCGCGCGGCGATGTGATTGACGTGTCCGCGGGGTACCTGCGGAACTATCTCGTCCCGCGCAGGCTGGCCCAGCCGGCGACGGCCGCGAGCATCGCCGAGGCCGACCGGCGCGCGCAGACCGCCGAGCGGGCGGCGGCCGACCAGGCCGAGCGAGCGGAGGAGAGCGCGGCCCTGCTCACCAGGACGATCCTGACCATCTCACAGCCGGCCGGTGACGACGGTCGCCTGTTCGGCTCGGTGACCGCGAACGACATCGTCGACGCGATCGACCAGGCGCGGGGGATCAAGGTCGATCGGCGCAAGGTCCGGCTCGACCAGCCGATCAAGGCGACCGGCACGCACATGGTCACCGTCGAGCTCGCAGGCGGGACCACCGCGGAAGTCAAGACGATCGTCACGGCGAGCGGTTGAGCGGCCGTGGCCATAGCTGCTCCGCCTAACGGCCGGGACCGCCTTCCGCCCCAGAACATCGAGGCGGAGACGTCCGTGTTGGGGGCGATCCTGCTCGCCGAGCAGGCGCTCGATGGCGTCATCGTCGACGTCGGGCTGACCCCAGACGACTTCTACCGGCCGCGCCATGGCCTGGTCTTTCGCGCGATGGTCCACCTGAAGGAGAAGGCTCAGCCCGAGGCGATCGACGCGTTGACGGTCTGCGACGACCTCAAGCGCGCCGGCGATCTCGAGGAGGCCGGTGGCGAGGACTACGTGAAGGCGCTCCCGGCGCTGGTGCCGGCGATCGGCAACGTCCTCCACTACGCCAGGATCGTCAAGGATCACGCCCAGCTCCGCCGTCTGCTGGCGGCCACGCAGGACATCCAGGCCCAGGTCCTCAGCCACGACGGCGAGCCGAGTGAGCTCGTGGAGCGCGCCGAGCAGGCGTTGTTTCGGATCGGGCATGAGGACGGCCTGGGTGAGCTTCGCTCGATCGAGGACATCCTCGACGAGGAGCTCGACAAGCTCGAGCGGCTCTCGCGCGAGGGCCCGGACGTAACCGGCACCAGATCGGGCTTCCTCGACGTCGACGACCTCACCGGCGGCTTTCAGCCCGGGAACCTCATCGTGCTCGCCGCGCGCCCTTCGATGGGCAAGTCCGCGCTCGTCACGAACTTCGCCGAGAACGCCGCCGTGGACCACGAGAAGCCAGTGGCGATGTTCTCGCTCGAGATGTCAGAGACCGAGCTGGCGCAGCGCTTCATCGCGTCGCGCGCCGAGATCAACGGCGACGCGCTCCGAAAGGGCCGGGTCAGCAACGACCGCTGGCCCAAGGTGATGGGCGCCGCCAAGCGAATCGCTCGAGCGCCGCTCTACGTGGACGACTCGAGTGACATCGGCGTGCTGGAGATCCGCGCCAAGGCTCGCCGTCTCCACGCGCGCCGCGGCCTCGGCCTGCTGATCGTCGACTACCTGCAACTGATGCGTCCCGACGGGCGGACAGACAATCGCGTCGAGCAGATCGGGCAGATGAGTCGTGGTCTGAAGATCCTCGCGCGAGAGCTCAACATCCCGGTGATCGCCGTCTCCCAGCTATCGCGTGCGGTTGAGCAGCGGCCGGACAAGCGACCATTGCTGTCGGACCTGCGGGAGTCGGGGTCGATCGAGCAGGACGCGGACGTCGTGATGTTCATCTACCGCGACGAGTACTACACGCGGGGGGACACCGAGCGCCCGAACGAGGCGGACCTGATCCTCGCCAAGCACCGCAACGGCCCGATCGGCGAGGTAAAGCTGACCTTTCGCGCCCGCTTCCCGAAGTTCTCCAACTGGCGCCCGGAGGAATCCCCGGTCGCGCCGCCGAGCACGAACGGGCGCTGACGCCCTTGCTGCGCGAGCCACCGCAAAGCGTCGAAGCCGCGCAGGAACGGGCAGCCGATGGGCAGCCCGACTCGTGCCCGCACGGCATCTGCGACGGGAGCGGCCTCGTCGTCGACGACGCCAACACCGCCCGCCCGTGCCGCTGCCGCCAGCGGCGAATCAACCGGGGAGCCTCTCGCCGCGTGCGCACCGCGATCCCGGCGCGTTACGCCGGCGTGTCGCTCGAGCGCAACCCGATCATGGGGATGGACCGCGCCGTCATCGAGCACGTTCGCGACTTCATCCGCAACGTCGACGAGCGGCTCGACAGCGGTGCGGGACTGTGGTTCCACGGTGACGTAGGGACGGGCAAGACATCGCTCGCGATGGTCGTCCTGCGGGCAGCGATCGACGCCGGACGCTCGGTGGCGATCTACTCGGTGCCGGGACTCCTCGCGGAGCTGCGCAACACCTTCGACCGCGACTCGGGTGACTCCTACCTGGAGCTGTTTCGCCGCCTTTGCGCCGTGGACGTACTCCTGCTCGACGACCTCGGGTCCGAGAAGGCCAGCGATTGGGTGCTCGAGCAGCTCTACTCGGTCATCAACGAACGCTGGCAGAACCAGACGGCCGTGATCGTGACGAGCAACAACCCCGAGCCGAGCCGAGCCGCCCCCGCGCGAGCGCTACGGGACGCGCTCCAATCGGTGCGCCGCCTCAAAGCCGACGGCGCGGGGAGCGACCGCCTGCTCGCGGCGTTCGGCCGACTCGAGGCGGCCGCCGGCGACCTCGAGACGACAGGCTTCGCGCTCGACGACGCCGACCCAGTTCGACTGCTGCGCGAGCGGGTCGGCTGGCGCACCGTCTCACGCCTGATCGAGATTTGCGGCGACCCGATCCTGATCATGGGCCGCGACCTGCGGATAGCGGCACAGCCCTAGACTCGAGGGCGACCATGCCGGGACTCGCGATCATCGGCGCCCAGTGGGGCGACGAGGGCAAGGGCAAGGTCACCGACCTGGTGGCCGATGCCGCCGACGTCGTTATCCGGTTTCAGGGCGGTAACAACGCCGGCCACACGATCGTCCGCGAGAACGGCGACGTGTACAAGTTCCATCTGATCCCCTCGGGAATCCTCCACCCCGGAAAGATCTGCGTGATCGGTAACGGCGTCGTGGTAGACCCGCGGGTGATGACCGAGGAGCTCGAGACGCTGCGGCGCCGCGGAGTCGACACGAGCGGGCTGCGGATCTCCGCCAACGCGCACCTGATCATGCCCTACCACCTGCTGCTCGACCAGGCCGGAGAGGCACGGCTCGGCAAGCTGCAGATCGGCACCACGCGACGCGGGATCGGACCCTGCTATGCGGACAAGGCGGCGCGGCTCGGCATTCGCATGCAGGACCTGCTCGACGAGAAGATCCTCAAGCAGAAGATCTACGCGGCCATGGAGCCCAAGCGCCAGTCGCTTCGACCGCACGAGAAGGATCCCGTGCTCGACCTCCACGCGATGACCGAGGAGTACCGCACCTTCGGGCACCGCCTCGAGGACTACATCGCGGACACGCAACGGATCGTCTGGGACGCGCTGGACGATGAGCGGCTCGTGGTCTTCGAGGGCGCGCAGGGCACGCTGCTCGACATCGACCACGGCACCTACCCGTTCGTGACGTCGTCCAACCCGGTGGCCGGGGAGGCTTGCGTGGGAGCCGGCGTCGGCCCGAAGGACATCGGCGAGGTGTGGGGCGTCGGGAAGGCGTACGTGACCCGCGTTGGCTCGGGCCCGTTTCCGACCGAGCTAGAGGACGGGACCGGGGAGCGATTGCGGGCGGCGGGTGGTGAGTGGGGCACGACGACCGGCCGGCCGCGCCGCTGCGGCTGGATCGACCTGGTGGCCTTGCGCTATGCGGCGCGGGTGAACGGGCTCACCGGCCTCGTGATCACGAAGCTCGACGTGCTCACCGGCATCGACCCGCTGTACGCGGCCGTGCGCTACCTCGGCCCCGAAGGATCGACCTTCGACGACTTCCCCTATCACCAGTCGATCCTGCACAAGGCGCGCGGCGAGTACCGTGAGCTACCCGGCTGGAACGACGACATCACGGCCGCGCGGCGGCTCGAGGACCTGCCCCGCAGCGCCCGCGACTACCTCGACTTCGTGAGCGAGTTCGTCGGGGTGCCGATCGTGCTCGTGGGAGTCGGACCCGGCCGCGACCAGGTGATCTGGACGGACGCCTCGCAGAGCCGTTCGCTGCTGGCGGCCTGAGCCCGGCGCACCCGACCGGGCGCAGCGCGGCCCGAAATGAACCGACTAGGTCCGAACGACCCGCGTGTTCACGACCATGTCGTGGAGCGACCTGCTCTGATCGTCCCACAGCGGCCACAGAGCATCGAGCAGAGCGGCGATGCCGAACGTGAACGAGGCGGCTACCGAGCCCAGCAGGCCCTTCACCGCGATCTCGCGCAGCGCCGCCGAGCCGAACGTCATCGGCCGGCCGTCGACGTGGACCACGCGTATCCCGAGCGCCTGCTTGCCCCACGTCTGACCGTTCGCCTTGCCGTCGCGCTTCATGAGAAGCGGCGCGTAGAGGGCACCGATGAGGAGCAAGAGGACCAGGTAGACGAGTACGCCCACGATCAACGCGACGATCCCCGCGCCCTCGCTTCCCGCAAAGGCGGCCACGACCCCGCCGACGATCAAGAATCCGATGAGGATCGCCGGCAGGCTGACGATCAAGCCGTCGATGAGGGCGGCGCCAACGCGGCTCCACCAGCTGGCGTAACGACCGGCGAAGGGCACCGGAGGCTGGGCGATCGGCTGATTCCATCCGCCAGGGGGAACGGAGTCGCCGTAGGCCACCGGACTGGGGGCGGAGGGAGTCGCGGCCGGGCTCTGTGGCGCAACGGGAGCCGGCGCAAACTGCGGCTCAGGCGGCGCCGACTGCGCCTCGGGCGCCGGCGCTCCGCCAGCGGGCGACTGCGGGCCTGCGGAGGGAGAAGATGGCGCCGGGGGCTGCGGCGCGGACCCCTCCGCCTGATCTCGAGGCACGCTGCGCTCGTCCACGCAGCGACTCTAACGGCCTGCACCACTGCCGGTGCGTCAACAGCTTGACGGACGGCCGAAGGATCGGGTAGACACCGCCCATGGACGATCGAGAGCCGGGTTTCACACCGCCCGCGAATCAGCCGCAGTACGGCGCGCCCGTGCCCGCCGCCGGCTACGGACAGCCGGTCCCGCAGCAGCCCGTCGGGGTCCAGACCTACGCGGTGAAGCGCGGCGTCGGCCGCGTGCTCGGATTCTCCGTCCTGAGCTTCGGGCTGTACACCTACTACTGGTTCTACGTCACCCGCGAGCAGCTCACGAGCGAGATCGGCGGAGACGACGACGCCGGCCTGCAGACGGCCGGACTGCTCGTGCCGATCCTCAACATCTTCATCATCTACTGGCTCTGGCGTGACATCAACATCGCGCGCACCCGGGTCGGGCTGCCGGAGTTCTCGATCCCCCTGTACCTCGTCCTGTCCCTGATCGGCTTGGCTCCGATCTTCTACTGCCTGGTGGTCTCGAAGCTCAACGAGTACTGGGACCGGCGACTTGGCGGCCAGGCCGCAGACGCGCCGGTGACGGGCGGCGAGAAGGCGGTCGTCGCCGTTGGCGCCGTCTTCCTCGTTCTCTACATCGTCGGGATCATCGCGTTCATCGCCATTCTGGCCAGTCAGGGCGTGTCGAGCTCCTCGAGCTACAGCTACTGAGCCGGCAGAACCAGCCTCTCACCGCGGCGCAGGAAGCGCAGGCCGAGCGCCAGCGCCGCGAGCAGCGCGCTCACGGCCAGCGCGATCTGGACGCTCAAGAGCCCTTCGCGGGTCCAGTAGACGTCCTCGAGCTCGAGTAGGAGCGCCGACTCGTCGAGGGTCAGGCCCATGCCGCTCCCGAACGCGAGCGCTAGCGCTGGCTCGATCCGCTCGTTGCGAGTGACGATGGCCGCAGCGCCCGAGGCGAAGGCGACGACGATCCCCGGCACGTAGTGGTGGATGTGGCGATGGCCTACCTTCAGGTTCCGAAACGGGCCAACGGATCGCCGGCGGCGCAGCAGGTACGTGATCCCGCGCGCCAGCATGAATGTCGTGACGAACGAGACCAGCAGATTGAACATCGCGTTCTCGCGGCGCGACACGTCCTGGTAGCCGACGACCGCCGCCTCCACCGTCTCGGTGACGGCCTCCTCCGCGGCCTGGAGCAGGTCGTCGGCCTCACCCGGGAGCGGCGCCGACCCGCGCCTCCAGATACGTCCCACCTCGACCGTGATCGCGGCCGCGGTGGCCGCCGCGGCGACGACCCCGATCGCGAGCGTCCGGCGCTCCGGCGAGCCCCGCGTCACAGGCGGACCAGATTGCTGGCCGCGATCCCCCGCGTCACGCCGCGAAAGTCGACGACGAGGGGCGTGGCGCTCACCACCTGCTCCACGTCGAGCTCGGGATGCGCGGTGACGATCACGGCGGCGTCACTTTCTTCGAGCGCGGTGTCGAGAGGCTCCGACGACAGGCCCAGCTCTGCGAGCTTCGGCACGTGCGGGTCGTGATATGCGAGCTGCGCGCCCTGCTCAGCCAACAGATTCATGATCTTGAGCGCTGGCGACTCGCGCAGGTCTCCCACACCGGCCTTGTATGAGACGCCGATCACCGCGATCCGCGAGCCGCGGACCGGCTTCGAGTGGTCGTTGAGCGCGCGCGTGAGCTTCTCGACGCAGAAGTAGGGCATCCGCTGGTTGACCTCGCCGGCGAGCTCGATGAACTCCGTGGGCGTGTCGAATTCGCGCGCACGCCAGGAGAGGTAGAACGGATCCACCGGCAGGCAGTGGCCACCCATGCCGGGGCCAGGCTCGAAGCGCATGAACCCGTACGGCTTGGTGGCTGCTGCGTCCACAACCTCCCACACGTCGATGCCCATCCGATCGCAGAGCATCGCGAGCTCGTTGACGAGTGCGATGTTGACCGAGCGAAAGACGTTCTCCAGCAGCTTTGCCAGCTCCGCCGACTCGAGGCTCGAGAGCGAGACGACGTTGTCGCATACCTCCTCGTAGAACCGGACCGCGCGGTCCAGGCAGGCCGGCGTGAAGCCACCGACGAGCTTGGGAGTCGTTCGCATCGTGTAGTCGGTACGGCCGGGGTCGACGCGCTCCGGCGAGAACGCCACGTGAAAGTCGCGTCCGGCGGCTAGGCCGGACTCCTCGAGCAACGGCACGAGCCGCTCGCGCGTCGTGCCCGGGTAGGAGGTGGACTCGAGCACGACCAGCTGGTCGTGCTCGAGCACGCCGGCGAGGGCGCTCCCCGCGGCGAGCAGCGGGCCGAGATCGGGCTCGCGGTTGCGCGACAGCGGAGTGGGCACCGCGATCACGATCGCGTCGGTGCCGGCGAGCTCTCCATGACGGGTCGTAGCGGTCAGCCTTCGACCCAGTGCGCCCACGCGCTCCGACGGCACGTCCTCCACGTAGCTCTCGCCCGCCGCGATAGCGGCGACTCGGCGCGCGTCCGTGTCGAGGCCCACGACCTCGTGCCCCGCCTCGCCGAACGCGACGGCGAGCGGCAGCCCGACGTAGCCGATACCGACGATGCCGACCCTCATGGTGCGCAAGTCTAGGGGCGGCGCCAGTCGCGCAGAGCGGCGCCCAGCTGTCGATTTGCCCCAATTACAGGTAATTTCCCGGTATCATCGGAGGAGGCGATGGCGGGACGGCTCTTCGCAGGTGCAGCGGGCGCGGCGTGCGTGGCCACGGGCGTCGCTCGCCATGTGCTCTGGTACGTGAGCTACCACGTCGACAGTCACTCCGGCGCCCGGCGCGACGGCGCCGCTCAAAGGCTGAACGTTCGCCC
>Ga0136616_10001052_pt1 | contig 14207 bp, 9 predicted proteins | sample AntDrymUQ2992106_2_FD_106648 | JGI IMG/M metagenome (GOLD analysis project Ga0136616, IMG submission 106648) | Polar desert sand microbial communities from Dry Valleys, Antarctica - metaG UQ299 (21.06) | ecosystem: Environmental > Terrestrial > Soil > Desert | place: Antarctica: Dry Valley...
AACGGCGGCAGGCGAAATTAAAATGCTGATAATTTTGAATTTAAAGGAAACGCGGATTATGATTGATAAATAATCCGCGTTTTTATTTTTATCGAAGAAAAATTTATGAAAGAAGGTTGGGAAGCGATTATCGGAATGGAAATCCACGCGCAGCTGGCGACGGAGACGAAGATTTTTTGCGGGTGCGCGGCAAACTTCGGTGACGAACCGAACGCGAATACTTGTCCGGTGTGTTTGGGTTTGCCGGGAGCGTTGCCGGTTTTGAACGAAAATGTTATCAACTTGGGCGCAAAGGCGGCATTGGCGTTGGGTTTGGAGGTAAACGAAACTTCAATCTTTGCCCGGAAAAATTATTTTTATCCCGATTTGCCGAAAGGTTATCAGATTTCGCAATACGACAAGCCGTTTTCCTCGAACGGTGAATTGACGATTATGACCGCCGAGCGCGACGAGACAGGACGCGCCGGAGAATTCAAACCGATGACGATTCGCGTCGAGCGGATGCATCTTGAAGAAGACGCCGGGAAAAACGTTCACGAAGGTTTGCCGGATGTTGATAAATTTTCATACATAGATTTGAACCGCGCCGGAACGCCTCTGGGCGAAATCGTCACCGCGCCGGATTTTCGTTCTTCTTGGCAGGCGTATGATTATGTCAATCACGTCCGGCGCGTTTTGCAATGGGTCGGCGCGAGCGACGCGGATATGGAAAAGGGAAATCTGCGCTGCGAAGCGAATGTTTCCGTGCGAAAAATCGGCGAGGAAAAGTTTCGCAACAAAGTCGAATTGAAAAATTTGAATTCCGTGCGCTTTATGCAGAAGGCGATTGAATATGAAATCGAACGGCAAATCGCGGCGCACGAAGCGGGCGAGGCGGTCAATCAGGAAACCAGACTCTGGGACGAGAAAAACAATCGAACCCGCGTGATGCGTTCAAAAGAAGACGCGCACGATTATCGTTATTTTCCCGAACCGGATTTGCAGCCGTTAAAAGTAACAGCGAAATTTATCGAGCAGGTAAAAGCGGAAATGCCCGAACTGCCGGACGCGATGCGCGACAGATTTATTGAAGATTATAAAATTTCTTACAACGATGCTTCGCAGCTTGTTTCCGATAAAGATTTGGCGGCGTTTTACGAAGCGACGGCGAAAGCCTCAGAAAATCCGCGCGTGTCGGCGAATTTTATTTTGTCGGAACTTTTGCGTGAATTAAATAACGCCGGAAAATCGGCGATTGATTCGCCGGTTTCAGCAGAAAATCTAGCAAAACTTATTAAAACTTTAGACACGGGGAAAATCAATAACAATCAAGCAAAAGAGGTTTTGACGGAAATGTTCGCGGGCGGAAAAGCAGCCTCGGATGTCATCGCTGAAAAAGGCTTCGAGCAGATTTCCGACGCGGGCGCAATCGAACAACTTGTTGACGAAATCATCGCCACAAATCAAAATCAAGTGGCGGCATATCGCAGCGGCAATGACAAATTATTCGGCTTTTTTGTCGGGCAAACGATGAAGGCTTCGGGCGGTAAGGCAAATCCGAAAGTGGTTAATGAAATTTTGAAGACAAAACTAAAAAGCCAATGAATATCGAAAATAAAATCGCGGTCGTCACCGGCGGCACAAAAGGCATCGGGCGGACAATCGCCGAAAATTTACTGAAAGCGGGCGCGACGGTTTTCATCTGCGCGCGTGACAAATCCGAACTCAAACGAGCGCTCGAACAGCTTTCGGCTTTAGGAAAAGTTGACGGAGAAGTTTGCGACGTGCGGAGCGAAGCGCAGGTTGAAATGATGCTGAAAGAATGCGAACGTGTTTTCGGCGGCGCCGACATTTTAATCAATAATGCGGGCATCGGCATTATCGGTAAAACGGTTGAAGAAATGTCGGCGGAAGAATTCGAGCAAACGTTGCAGACGAATCTTTTCGGCGTTTTTTACGCCTGTCATCACGCGATTCCGATGCTTAAACGGCGGGGCGGCGGTTATATCATCAACATCTCTTCACTCGCCGGGCAGAACGCGCATCCGAAAATGGCGGCTTACAACGCTTCAAAATTCGGCTTGAACGGATTTACCGAAGCCTTGATGCAGGAAGTTCGCGCCGATAATATCAAGGTGACAGCGATTTGTCCGGGAAGCGTCAATACCTCATTCGGCGGTGACGAGCCGGGCGCGGACAAAGCGTGGCAAATTCAGCCGGAAGACATCGCGCAAATCGTCATTGATTTGCTGAATTTTAACGAGCGGGCTTTGCCGAGTAAAATCGAAATTCGCCCCGCCAATCCGCCGAAAAAAGGATGAAGGATGAGAGTCGAATAAGAATTGCTGAGTTTTTAATTTAAGTATTTGACAAAGTTTTAATAATTTCAATTAGGTTCGCATCGTCGAAAGGCTTGGTCAGATATTCCGATACGCCCAGGTCAACCGCCTTTTGGCGATGTTTATCATTGGCGCGAGAGCTGATCATCACCACGGGAATCACCTGTAAGTTTTCCTGCTTTTTCAGCGACGCGAGCAGCTCATAACCGTTCATTCGCGGCATCTCGACATCGGATAAAATTACATCGGGCAATTCGCGCGAATCCTGCAAAATTTCCAACGCTTCAACTCCGTCTCTGGCGATAATCGCCGTCCAACCCGCATTTTTAATAATGTTTGAAGTCAGATGGCGAACGCTCGGGCTGTCGTCCACAATCAGAACGGAGAGAAGCCGCGGAGACGCGGAATCGTATTGCTCGGGTTGAACCGTTACAGCCGTGTCCGGCTGCTTTCGTGTCTTGGCGTCTTTTTTATTATTCAGCACGTAAATTAAATCGAGAACCGGCACGACGCTGCCGTCGCCGAGAATCGTCGCGCCGATCAGTTCCGGCAAATTATTCAAGGGACTGCCGAGCGATTTAATGACAATTTCTTCCGATTTGATAATTTCATCAACGATTAAACCGACCGGAACATCAGAGGTTTTCAGTAAAAGCAGCGGCGTGTTTTCATTGTTCGGAACTGCGCCCGGCGGCAAGCCGAGCAAGTCATTAAGGTGAAAAATTGATGATTCAGGTTTTTTTGTTTGAGGATTGCGCTCTTCGCCGAGACTTTGCTGTTGGTCGCGCGCCGCTGTTTGTTTCTGTTTGCCGACCGCCGACCATAAACTGTCCGCAACCGCCAACCGGCTGATGTGTTTGATTATTTTCAGCGGAAGAGCATAAATCTGATCGCCGGTTCTGACCAGCAGCGCGCGCGTTACGGCTAGCGCCACCGGCAGGCGAACGGTGAACGTCGTGCCTTTATGCAATTTCGAATCAATAGAAATTGTGCCTTGCTGCCGCGTCAAAGATGTTTTAACAATGTCCATCCCGACGCCGCGCCCGGAAACCTGACTAACTTTATCGGCGGTTGACAATCCAGATTGAAAAATCAGCGCGAAGGCTTCCTGCTCATTCAGTATTTCCGCATCGGCTTCGCTCAAAATTCCGTTCTCTACGGCTTTCATCTTTAAGGCGGCGGCGGAAATTCCGCGACCATCGTCGGTGACGGACAGTATAAAATGCGTTCCTTCGTCATCAACGCGCACTGTGATTTGTCCGGTTGCCGGTTTTCCGAGCGAGCGGCGCGTTTCGGGCAATTCGATGCCGTGCGCGACCGCGTTGCGCAACAGATGCAGCAGCGGTTCAATCAGAGCGTCGAGAATCTGCGTGTCAACTTCCAGACTCTCGCCTTCAATGACGAGTTCCACCGCTTTTCCTTCCTCGTCGGCAGTCACTCGAACGGTGCGTTGCAGGCGAACGCCGAGCGAGCCGAATGAAACCATCCGCAGGCGAAGCAGTTTGTCCTGCATTTCATCAATCAAGCGGCGTTGGTTCTCGAAAAGGTTTTCCAGATTCCCCTTCAAAATGTCGAGTTCAATGCTGATGGCTGAGGTGTCGCCGGTCGTTTCGACGAGTTCGCGCATCGTTTGATGAAATTCGGTATAGCGGTCGAGTTCGAGCGCGTCAAAAGACCGTTGCCCATTGTCAGTTATCCGCTGCCAACCCGGTTCAATCGCAGTTTCGCGCAGATGCCCGCTGACGACCGCCGATTGACGGCTAACCGTATTAAGCATATCGGCTTCAAAATCCGTTTCAATTTTGTTGGTCGAAAAGTTAAGGCGGCGCGTGCTGTTGTGAAGCTCACCGATCTGCTGTTCGAGTTCTGCGAGACGCTGTTCAAAAACCGAACGGCTGATGACTAAACCGCTTATGATTTTTACCAAATCATCGAGCTTGTCGAGCGAAACGCGGACGATGGATTTGCGAGTCACTATTTCGGGCTGCGGATTTACTTCGTTGTTCTCGGTCTTAAGTTTTCGGTGCTCGGCGCTTTGTTCGTCGTTTGCCTGGTGTTGCGCCGCAGAAATTTCAAGCTTTAAATCTAAAATTTCAGATTGATTTTCAATTTGCAGCCGGTCGGTTAAATTTTCTAATGCTGAAATTTCCTCGATTCCCGATTCCTGGTCATTGATCTCAGAGAATTCGTCCGCCGGTTCTAATTTGAATTCGTTCATCAGCGCGTCAAAATCGGCATACAGTTGATCGAGTTTTTTCGTCGGCTGCGCGGATTTATCATTGCTTGCCAGGGCGCTGAAACAATAAGTCGAAGTCAACAGCAGTTCGAAAATCCTCTCGTTGCCGGCAATATCATTTTCTGTCAGATAATCAAGCAAATCTTCGACGCGATGAGCGACCTGAGAAAGCTCTTTTAAGCCGACGATGCCCGCCGAGCCTTTTAACGTATGAGCGTTGCGGCGAACTTCAAGCAGCGCTTCGCGGTCGTCGGTGTTCGCCGCCAGCCGCTCTAAATTAGCCTGGATATTATCAATCAATTCTTCGGCTTCTTCGCCGAAAATCTCCAGCATTTCTTCATCAATCTCAAATTCATCGCCCCATTCGTCCGCCGCCTCTCCCACTTCGTCGGAAATTGATTGCTCGGTCGGCACGCTCAGTCCTGAATTTTTGAACGACGCGTCGAGAATATCCGTAACATGAAGGGAAAAATCTGGACTTGTAAAACTTTGCTGCGCGATTGACGTTTCGAGCTCGGTGAGATTGTCGAGCAGATTGCGCGATTGTTCGCCGGATAGAGGAGTTCTTTGCGCGGCGGAAATTCTGAGCTTCTCTTCGAGTTCTCCGGCGATTCGCGCCGCTTCGCCGAGTTCGACGATCAGCGCCGCGTCTTTAATCGCACGCGTCCGGCGCAAGGCGGCGTCAAGCGCGCCGGACGTGTTTCCCGTCTGATCGCAAACAAGAATCTCGCTGCGAATCGTCGGCAGATAGCTTTCGGCTTGGATGAGGAATACCTGTAAAATTTCAGCTATCATAAATCAGGATGAAAAATAAAAAATGTTTTCAATTCACGAATGTCAGTTTCATTGCGCAAATTTTTATCTTCATCCGCTTAATTGACATACAAACCGTTTTCACCGCTCATTAATCGTCGCGCGGAAAATTTGTCTTCCGGCAGCTTGAACGGCGCCACCGAGGTGCGCAAATCGTCGGATAATTCGACGAGCATTTTGACCGAATCGGCGGCGCGTTTCGAGCCGCTTTGAACCAGTTCCGTGACTTTCGAGATGTTCGCCATCGCCTGCGAGATGTCTTCGGAGCTATGCGCCTGTCGTTTGGCAGATTCGGAAATTGATTCGATTAATTCCGCCAGGCGCGTCGAAACCAGTTCGATTTCAACAAGCGCCTGACCGGCTCGGTCTGCTAGTGTTGAGCCGACGACGACTTCGTGAATCGTCTCTTCCATCGAAGCTACAACGTCTTTCGTCTCGTTTTGAATCGTTTGCGTCAGCGCGGCGATTTGATTGGTCAGACGGTTCGAGCGCTCAGCCAATCTTTCGACTTCTTCGGCGACGAGCGCGAAATCTTTTCCGGCTTCACCGGCGGCTGAGGCTTTTAAGGACGCGTTCAAAGCGAGAAGACTCGTGCGGTCGGAAAGATCGTCAATCAATCCGACGATCTGGCTGATTTCCTGCGAGCGTTCGCCGAGTTTTTTGATGCGTTTGGCGGTTTCCTGTACTTGTTTGCGAATCGAGTTCATCGCGCCGATATTATCCTGTACGGCTTGCGTGCCGTAACGGGCGTTGCCGAGCGCGTCGCCGGCGACCTGTGCCGAAAGCGACGCATTCGAGGATACTTCCTGAATCTGCAAAGCCATCTGCGCGATGGCTTGCGTGGTGCGCGAAATTTGCGAGGCTTGCGCTTCGCTGCCGCGGGCGAGCTGCGCGGTCGTGTCGTTGATTTGATTGGCGGAACTCGAAACCTGAAACGTTACGTCTTTAACTTGTTTAATCAGCGAACGCAATTCTTTCGTCATCGAATTGAACGCTTCGGCAATCGCGCCGGTCATTTCCGACGAAACTTCCGCCTGTACGGTCAAATCGCCCGCCGCGACTTCCGATACTTCGCGCAGCAGATTAAGAATTGATTTTTGCAGGTAATCGCGTTCTTCCTGCGTTTGAATCATCGAACGCAATTTCTCAATCATATTTTGCAGCGATTGTCCGAAACGGTCCGTGTCCGAGCGAAGATTGATATTCGCTGTTAAATCGCCGCCCGCCACCCGGTCGGCTTCGGCGCGAATCGTTCGCAAATTATCGGAAACGTTTCGCAGCGCGGCGAACAACTCGCTTTCGTTTTTGATTTCATCTTCGGGCAGCTCGCCGTGAGCGATTTGATCGGCGATTTCGGTCGCGTCTTTTACTTCGCTTTCGAGTTTGAAGTTAGTGAAATTAACCGCAACGAGCGCGAAGACGGCTAAACCGGCGGCGAAAAACACGGTCAAAACAACCGCGCCGATATTTTGCAGTAAGCCGATATACGCCGCGTAAGTTAAAGCCGCGCCGAGAAGCAAAAACAACATTGCCAAAACCGAAGCGATTTTGATGAATAAATTCCAAAGCGGGTTACTGATCATTTCTTGTTTTCCCCTTCACAGTTTAAGTGTGAAATTTCGGCTCGAAGTCGGTTACCAGTTCCGCCACGGCGAGATTTTTTTTGACCTCAATTTGCGGAGTTTTAAAATCGGCGACGGCGAGTTGTAAATTTTCCATCGAAACTGCCATCTGCGCGATTTGCGTTTCGGATTCTTTTAGATTCTTCACCGCCTTTTCCGTTTCCACCATTGAGGAGACAAAGCTTTGAAAAGCCGTTTCCGTATCAACTGACCGCTCGCCCGAATAGACGACGAGTTTTTCCTGAAGATTCAAAAACTGTCCGATATATTTTTCGAGTTCGCTCAATGAACTACCTGTTTCAATGGCAAATCGGGTAAGATTCGCCGTCTCGCCGATGCTGTCCTGCAGAGAGCTTTCAATTTCACCGATTTCCGCCGAGATGGTTTTATTGAGCGTGGAGATTTGTTTGTGGGTAGCGTCGGCGCGCGCGGCGAGACGCTCGACTTCTTCGGTAAAAGCCGCAAATCCTCGTCCGCGCTCGCCCGCTTCGGCGGCATGAATCGAAGCGTTCAGCGCAATCATATTCGTTCGCTGCGCCAAATCTTCGATGGTTTTGGCTATTTTTCCGATCTCCTGCGTGCGCTCCGCCAAACGCCCGACGCGCTTGACCGTTTCGCGCATTTGCTGGCGAAGAACGCCGGCGGCGGAAACATTCTCACGCGACGTTTTCGAACCGTTCCGCGCGCGTTCGATTGATTGCTTTGCGGTTTGCGACGAAGCGAAAAACTCCTGGAAGATTTTTTGAACCGCCTGCGGAATTTGTTTGAGCGCGAGCGTCGCCTGATTCATGTCTCTGACGCGCTCTTCGTCATTGCCGATAACGTTTTGAATCGTTTTCCGAACTTCCTTAGCCGAGGCTTGCGTTTGTTTCGAGTCGTCTCTCACACGAGAAATCAAATCGTTCAGCCGGTTGATTAAAAATTTTAATGTTTCGGAAATTTCCTTTGTATGTTTAAAATCCGATTTGATTTCGGCGTCAAAGTTTCCGTCTTTAACGCGAACGATTTCTTCCGAGATTTGCGAAATTGCCGCCTTCAAGCGTTCCAAATCGTTTTTGGCGTTGATTGATTCGGTAACTTTGGCAAGCAGTTTTTGAAACGAGCTGCTTAGCCGGTCGCTTTGCTGCAAAGGCGTGAGCGCGACATCCAAATCTCCGTTAGAAACTTTATCCATCAAACCGACGAGATTTCGCAATTGTTGGTTATTACGATACAGCGTATGAAGCAATTCATCGGTTTCCGACGAGCCGGATGTCTTCGGCAGCGAACCGGTCACGCCCCGTTCAAGGCTTTTTGCCAGCAGCGAAACCTTTTCAATCGGGCACGCGACTTCATTTGCCAGCCACCAGCCGTAAACTATTATTGCTAACCCTAAGAAGAAAAATCTGAAGACCACGACGTAAAATGAATTTTCCGTGAAAAGCGAAACGATCAGCCACGAGCCGATGCCGAAAGCGCAGACGAAAAGAGCCAGCGTACCGGTTGCCAGCCAGATTTTACTTTTGAGCGAATTAACGTCATGTCGAGCCATAATTTTAATTGCGGAAAAACGCGAGCCTCAGTTAATTCTCAGCGTCGAGAGAAGTTTTTCCGCATCAATTAAATTCAAAGTTCGCGCTTTGAGAATCGTTTTGCCGAAAACGTGCGGCGTTTTTTCATCGGCAATCTCTTCAATCGCTTCATCGGGCAGCGTCACGATCTCGCTTATCCGGTTTGCCGTGAACGCGACGCCCGATTCGAAAACGCGCGAGCGCAAAACGATAAATTTTGGTTTCAGCGCCGGTGTCGAATCGTCGTTGCGCAGGATTGCAGGAAGATTTATGACGGAGATAATTTCGCCGCGAAGGTTCGTGACGCCCAAAAGCCATTCGGGCGCGTTCGGCAATTTTGTAACGGGAAGCGAGGCGGCGGCTTCGGCGACGGTGTTTGAAGCGACGGCGTAAAGTTCTTCGCCCAAAAGAAAGACGAGATATTTTTCACCAACCGCCCGGGACGTTTGCGGTTCGGAAAATCTCGTCAAATCAAGCGCGGGTAAATCAACTGCTAACAGATTTTCTTCGATAAGGTCGTGCATAAATCAGGAGTGTAAAAGAAGACACAAGGCGGAGGGCGGGATTTTACAGCAAACCGATTTCCGCCCTTTTGACTAATTTTGCATCTCGATTTCGTCAGTTAGCATAGCGGCGTGATGAACTATGTAAGTTTCGACGGTTTTCATCAGCGTTTCCGGTCCGAACGGTTTTGTAATGTAGCCGGTCGCGCCAGCCATACGTCCGCGCACTTTATCAAAAAATCCGTCTTTGCCGGAAATCATTACAATCGGTAGGTCCTTCGTTATTTCGTTGGTGCGAATGAGCTTGCAAACCTGGTAGCCGTCGAGCTGCGGCATCATAATATCAAGTAAAATTAAATCTGGAATAAATTCCTTGAGTTTGTCCATTGCGTCAATGCCATCCACCGCGCAGACTACTTCGTGCCCGCTTTTTTCGAGCTTGCTTGAAATCAATTTACGAACCGTCGCGCTGTCGTCCACAATTAAAATCCTTCGATCTTTCGACATCGTACTGTTATGGCTTTCCTGCTGTTCGATTTCCGACAAGCGAATTTTCAGCGAATTGACTATTGAACCGAGCACAACGTCGTTCGGATTCATCTTCGCGGCTTTTTGCAGATAGGCGACGCCTTGACGTAGATTCTTCAGATTGATTTGCCCGATGGCTAAATTCTTCAACTCATCGGCGGTTAAGGCGCGCGTGGCTTTTTCCGCTTCCATTCGTTCGACCGCGCCGCGAAGCATTTCGCGGTCGGCTTCTGTGTAGGCGAGCAGCATTTCCAAATCGGAAAGCGTCAGAATAGTGCGGCACGAAGCACAGACGAAAGCGTTCAGCTCGTTTTCAGCGCTGCAAAACGGGCAAGTTTTTATTTCCGGCGAAGGTTTTGCCGCGTTTTCTTCGTTAATGTTCTCGACTGTCGCCGGTGAAAGTTCTTCGCGGGATTCCGAATAGGTATCGGCAAACACGCTCGGCGTTGTTGCTTCGGAATTGTCAGCAAAGACGATTTGCGTCGCTTCATTCGGCGTGGCTGGGCGGGCGTTAAATGTATCGTAATTCATAAATTCGTTTTTTGCAGATTCTGCGTTATCAGCGAAACTTGGTTCTGAAACAGATTGCGGAAAAAGCTCTTGTTCTTGATTTGTATCGCCGTAAATTTGCTTCGTGTTATTAAATTTTGAAACTTCGTTTGATTCATTTTCCGTGCTTGTTTTCTCGGCTTCATAGTCTTCATTCATAAATTCATGCGGCGTGAAATCGGGCGGAAATTCCAATGCCTGCGTCGGGTAGTTTTCATCTTCCTCAAACTTTTCAGTATCGGCAATCATCGCCCCTTGCTCGACTTTTCTAGCTTCTGTTTTCGTCATCGTCGCTCGCAGCGAAGCGAGACCTGAAATCGCCATTTCGTTTTCGGGATTTATTGTCAGAACGCGTTCAAAACAAGTGATTTTTTCGCTGAACGAATCAGCCAGAGAAGATTTCAAAATCCACGCTTCTTCCAGGTCCGGCGTGTGTTTGAAAACTTCCTGAAGTATCTTGCGCGCCGCCTCATGGTTTCCTTCGACCACGGCTGACCTCGCTTTTCTCAGCACCGATTCGGTAACTTGATTTTTCGCCTTTTGCAGCGACGCCTGCGCGGTTTTATTCTCGGGGTTGAGATTCAAAACTTTTTGCAGATGAGCGATTTTCTCCTCAGCCGAGTTGGAAATCGAAGCCAGCCAGAACCAAGCCATTTCGCTTTCCGGGTCGTGGAAAATTGCCTGCAGAAAACACTGCCGGGCAAAGTCCTTATTTGCGCCGTTAGAGGCGTCAATGCCGCGTTGAACGAAAGTTTTGGAAAGCAGCGAGCGGGTCGCCTTCATCCATTCCAGAGCGCGGGCGTTGTTCGGGTTAATGTTGAGAACATTATTCAAAAAGATAATCAATTCTTCGGGATACTCGCTGATAGAAGCCATCCAGAGCCAGGCGGTTTCGTTATGCGGTTCGGCTTCAGTGACTTGAATGAGTAATTGGCGGGCTTCGGAGCGGTTTCCGGCTTGGGCGGCTTTGATGCCGGCAAGAAGCATTTGCGAAGCTTTTGCCGCGCCCGTTTCAAAGCTCGCTCCGGGGTAGTTGTTTTCGACATACGGGAGAGTGGACGTGTTGGATTCAAATTCGAGTTTCATAATTTGCGGAAGATAAATAATTCAGTTTTTCTATGGGTTTTGAGAAAATTTGAGAGTTTAAATACGGAATGCCTTAAACCAGGTTGAGTCTAACTGCAAGGCGAATGCCAAGATAGCAGATTTATTTCAGACATTTAATTTCTCGATAAATTGCGGATTAAGGTTAATGTTGGGAGTAAGAGAGTTTGTAAGTTACCATAAGGTGACAAAAATCGGAATAATATTATTGACAAAAAATGGTAATTACCGGGAAATAATTAAGATGAGGTTTTGGAGCGGAAACTAAGGAAAAGGCAGGGTTTAAGATAATCTCGAAAAACGTGAAATTGCCTCGGTAAATTCTCAGGCAAAAAGCAGACCGAAATTTATGACCAAGATGGAAATGAAGTTTGACGTGATTATTATCGGCGGCGGCGCGGCGGGACTTTCGGCGGCGCTATGGTGTGATGATTTGAAAATAAACGCCCTGCTTTTGGAACGCGAAACGGAACTCGGCGGTCAACTGCTGCGCGTCTTTAATCCGATAAAAAATCATCTGGGAATCGTGGCGAAAAACGGTCGCGGGTTGCGCGACGTTTTTATCAAACAACTTGATAATCATCAATTTACCGTTCGCCTGCAATCTGAGAGCGCGAGTGTTGATTTGGAAAACAAATCGGTCACGCTCACGAGCGATGAAACCTTTTCCGCCAAAGCGGTAATCATCGCTACGGGCGTGAGTCGCAGAAAATTAAACGTCGAGGGCGAAGAAAAATTTAAGGACAAAGGAATTATCGAATCGGGCAAGCGCGACGTGAAATTGATGAAAGACAAAAACGTCTGCATCGTCGGCGGCGGCGACGCGGCGTTGGAAAACGCAATGATTTTATCCGAATCAGCATCTTGCGTTACGCTCATTCACCGGCAAAAGGATTTTCGCGCGCGAGCCGGGTTTATGGGGCAAGTGAAAAATAATCAGAAAGTGGAAATTCTAACCGAAACGGTTATCAGGAAAATAATCGGTAATGAACGTATCGAAGCGGTTGAGCTGGAACATTTGAAAACCGGAAAGGTCGAGAAAAAAAATACCGATGCGGTTTTAATTCGCATCGGTGTCAAGCCGAACACCGAATTTTTACACGGTCAGATTGATTTGGACGAGCAGGGTTATATCAAAACAAATCAAAGTTGTGAAACGAATATCGCGGGCGTATTTGCCATCGGCGATGTCGCAAACCGAATCGCGCCGACCGTAAGCGGTGCCGTCGGAACAGGCGCGACCGCCGCGAAAGCGATTTCAAATTACAAATTACGAATATAGGAAATTCGTTCTTCTATTCGTAATTTGTAATTCGTCATTCGTAATTGATTTTACCGGGCGGCGAAAGAATCGTTTCCCGTGATTTGTTGCAGATGACGTGTGTCATTAAAGGCGTGAACGCGAATGTTGGTTCGACTGCGAATTTCAAAACGATTGATGCCGCAGTTTGAAGTGACCAACCACGGCGTTGTTTTCGTGTACCGATTGATCGCGCCGATCAGGTAGAGAGTCAAAAAGCAAATCGCCCCGGTGTGCGAAAAAATTACGATGTTTTCGCCGTGATGGGCGCGAAGAACTTCGTGCAGTTCGGGCGCGGCGCGCTTTAACAGTTGACGATAGCTTTCGCCGCCGGTGATAACATGATGAATGTTGCGGTTGACGAGGGCGTAATAATCTTTCGGGTGCGCCGCCTTTGATTCGTCAAAAGTTAAGCCTTCCAGAACGCCGACTTTTCTTTCGCGAAAAGCGGCGGTCGCAATGATCGGCAAATCTAAAATTTTAGCGAGCGGCTCGGCAGTTTGTATGGCGCGATACAGATCGCTCGAATAAATAGCGTGGATTTTTTCCTTGGCTAAGGCGCGGGCAGTCAGTTCGGCTTGCTGTTCGCCCAGGGCGGAAAGCGGCGTCGGCGAATGCCCGCCGAAACGCCCTTCTGCATTTCCGTCGGATTGTCCGTGTCTGACTAAAAAGAGTCGCGTAACAGGCATTTTACAAGTAAAAAGTAAAAAGTAAAAAGTAAAAAGTAAAGTTTGCGGGTAAGTATTGTCGAATTAAAAACGAAAAAAATATCTTTCTCCACTTTTTACTTTGCCTTTTTACTTTTCACTTTGAAACTTTTACTTTAAGCGGTAACAGACTCAGCTTTCAATTTTTCCGTTTGATAGTGAGTGACAAGTGCTTCGATAAAATCATCCAACGCGCCTTCCATCACCAAATCAAGCTGATGAACTGTCATTCCGATACGATGATCGGTAACACGATTTTCCTTGAAATTATACGTGCGAATCTTCTCCGAACGGTCGCCGCTGCCGACTTGCGATTTGCGCTCGGATGCCTGGGCATCGTGTTGTTTTTGCTCTTCCATTTCCTGGACTCGCGCCCGCAAAATCCGCATCGCTTTTTCACGATTTTTGATTTGCGATTTTTCGTCCTGCATTGAAATAACCACGCCCGTCGGCAGATGCGTCAGACGCACCGCGGAATAAGTGGTGTTCACCGATTGCCCGCCCGGACCCGACGAGCAAAAATAATCAATCCGCAAATCCTTCGGGTCAATTTTAACGTCAACTTCTTCTGCTTCGGGCAACACGGCGACGGTAATCGCCGACGTATGAATGCGTCCGGCGGTTTCGGTTTGCGGCACGCGCTGGACGCGGTGAACGCCCGATTCATAACGCATTTTTGAATAAACCTTGTCGCCTTCAATCATCGCAAACGCTTCTTTAAGCCCGCCGACGCCGGTGTCAGCCACATCCATAATTTCCATTTTCCAGCCTTGACGTTCGGCGTAACGCGCATACATTCGCAGAATCTCGGCGGCAAAAAGCGTCGCTTCATCGCCGCCCGTCCCGGCGCGAATTTCCAGAATAACGTTCTTTTCGTCGTTCGGGTCTTTCGGCAGAAGAAGAAATTTTAAATTTTCGTCAGCTTTCATTAAATTCGCTTCTAGTTCGGCGATTTCCATCTGCGCCATCTCGCGCAT
>Ga0136616_10001053_pt1 | contig 14204 bp, 15 predicted proteins | sample AntDrymUQ2992106_2_FD_106648 | JGI IMG/M metagenome (GOLD analysis project Ga0136616, IMG submission 106648) | Polar desert sand microbial communities from Dry Valleys, Antarctica - metaG UQ299 (21.06) | ecosystem: Environmental > Terrestrial > Soil > Desert | place: Antarctica: Dry Valley...
CCTGACGGCGGGCGCGGACCTCGACCCGCCCGCCCGGCGGCGAGAAGCGCACGGCGTTCGCGAGCAGGTTGGCGACGACCTCATACAGCCGGTCGTGGTCACCGGAGACGACGAGGTCGTCGGGCTCGACATCGACCGACAGCTGGGGTCCGTCCCCCTCGCCGGCCCGCGGCAGCGCGTCCAGCACCGCTTCCCTGGCGAGGTCGGACAGGCGCACCGGCCGCCGGTCCAGCACGACCGCCCCGGCCTCGAAGCGCGACAGCTCCAGCAGCTGCTCCGCCAGTCGCCCGAGGCGCTCGACCTGGCGCAGCATGCCCTCCAGGTGGGCCCGGTCGGGCTGCTCCACCCCGTCGACGAGGTTCTCCAGCACCGCGCGCAGCGCGGCGATCGGCGTGCGCAGCTCGTGGGAGACGTTGGCGACGAGATCGCGGCGCACCCGGTCAGTCGCCTCCAGCTCTGCCGCCATGCGGTTGAAGGCCCTGGCGAGGTCGCCGACCTCGTCGCGCGAGGTGGCCGTGACGCGCTGGGCGTAGTCACCGGTTGCCATCGCCGCGGCGGCACGCGCCATCTGCCGCAGGGGCCAGGTCATGCCGGTGGCCAGGACCTGCACCACCGCGAGCGCGACCAGAGCCGCAGCCGGCGCGCTGACCACCAGCGGCACATCGAGCCGGTTGGTCACCACGAGGGCGCCGACCGCGGCCACCACCGCCCCGACGATCACCACGCCGAGCTTCGCCTTGATCGAGGCGAGCGGGTCGAGCGGGCGCCAGGCTCGGCGTCCCGGGCGCACGGCGGTCACGGCCGGCGCCCCAGGGCGTAGCCCACCCCGTGGACGGTGCGGATGAGGTCAGGTCCGAGCCTGCGCCGCAGCGCCTGCACGTGCGAGTCGACGGTCCGCGCGACGTAGCCGCCGCGGCTGCCCCACACCTTCGTCAGCAGCTCTTCGCGGGTATGGACCACGTCGGGCCGCGTCGCCAGGCAGTGGAGCAGGTCGAACTCGATCGGGGTGAGGTGGACGTCCGCACCGTCGCGGCGGACCCGGCGCGCGGCCGGGTCCAGCTCCACGCCGGCGACAGCGAGTGCAGTCGCCGGGGCGCCGGCCGCGCGCTGCGCGCGGCGCAGCAGCGCGCGGCTGCGGGCCACGAGCTCGCGGGGGCTGAACGGCTTCGTCAGGTAGTCGTCGGCGCCGACCGCGAGGCCCACGAGCAGGTCGGTCTCGTCGTCGCGGGCGGTCAGCATCAGCACGCAGACGTCCCCGCCCACCGGGTCGGCCCGCAGCCGGCGGCACACCTCCAGCCCGTCGACACCGGGCAGCATCAGGTCGAGGACGACGAGGTCGGGCCGCACGCGCCGGCACAGGTCCAGCGCCGCGGACCCGTCGTACGCGACCTCGACCCGGAAGCCCTCGCTGCGCAGCCGCGCCGCGACCGCCGCGGCGATTGGCTCCTCATCCTCGACCACCACCACGCTCCGCCCCGCAGGGTGCTCCGCCAACCCGCCCTCCTCCGCACACGCCCACTCGGCCCGCCCCGCGCCAAAGACGGTAGCGACCGTGTGTGTCGACGCGATCAGGAGGATGCGGAGATCCTGCGGCGCCGTCACTGGAGCGCGAGGGATGCCGGCTCGCCGACCCCGACCTGCGGATCGCCGCCACCGCCCTCACACAGCGCGCGACACTGGTCACCGGCAACGCCCGCCACTTCGCGCGCCTGCCGGGCCTGGAGGTCGAGGACTGGATCCGCGGCCATGCGGGCTGACGGGCGCGCAGGATCTAGCCCGGCTGGACGTCGATGGCGTCCCAGCCGGTGCGGTAGTCGTCGAGCCGATGAAGCCGACGTGACCGCTGCTGCCGGCGGCAGCGTGCTGTCCGCCGCGCCCACCGGCTACCCGGCGGCCAGCGCTTGGACGCAGGGTGACGGGGTCGCCGGCCTCGCCGGTGTTCGTGACCGTCGCGCCGAACGCGAAGCCGTCGGCGAAGACCGGCACACCTCGACGTCGGTGAGCGTGAACGCCCCCGCCACGTAGGGGCCCGGCGGGACCCGCCGCTCACCCCCCTCCTCGCACCGCGAGCCCGCGGCGCCGGTGACCGGCGCGACCCCGCGAGGGCGCTCGCCCGTGGAGGATCCGCGGCGAGGCGGGCCCGGCCGGTCCACACCGAGGCGTCTCGCGGTAGCGGGGGAGGAAAATCGGCGCTCATGGAGGTCGGCCCGCGACCACGTGACCTCGCCGACGCGCATCGCCAGGCCCTCCTGCATGAGTCGCTGCTCCTCGCGCCATAGCAGGTCGTAGTCGTCCTCCTCGCGAACGAGCCCCTCCAATAGCTCGGCCACGAGTGCGGAGACGGAGGTGTTCAGGGCGGCGGCCGTGGTCCTCGCCCGACGAACGAGGTCGGCGGGCAGGGTCCGCCCTCTCTTCGCGGTGCTCCGTGTACTCCGACTGACCGCTCGGTATCCGCAGCCTTCACGGCTCCTCCCGCGTACCCCGCCCGTCCGCCTCTGTCGTGGTCATGGTCCCCCCGCTCGCTGTGCCACCCGGCAACGTAGTACGCGGGAGAACCCGGCGTCGCGGCGCGAGCTACGGCAGGAGCAGGTGGAGGTCGCCGAACTCGTGCCACAGGTAGCGCTCGGCGAGGGCGGCGGCGTAGCTGGCGCGCAGGATCTCCTGGCCGGCGACCGCCTCGAGCAGGGCTAGGTGGGAGGCCTCCGGGGCGTGCCAGCCGGTGAGCAGGGCGTCGAGTGCGCGCACGCCGCGTTCTGGGGTGACCATCAGCTCCGTCCAGCCCGCGCCGGGCGCCGCCCGGCCGTCCGGGCCGGTCACCGTCTCCAGCGCGCGGGTCACCGTGGTGCCCACGGCGATCACCCGGCCACCCGCGGCGCGGGTCGCGTTCACCCGCGCAGCGGTCTCGGGTGGCACGCGGTACTGCTCGGCGTAGGGCGGCTCGCCGGCGTCCTGCGAGGACACGCCGGTGTGCAGCACCAGCGGCGTCACCCCGACCCCCTTGGCCACCAGGGCGGTCAGCAGCTCCGGGGTGAAGCCGCGGCCGGCGCTGGGCATCTCCACGCTGCCCGGCTCGGTGGCGAACACGCTCTGGTAGTCCCGCAGCGGCCACGCGCCGACGGTATAGGCGTAGCGGATGGGGCGTGCGTGGCGTCCCAGGTAGTGCAGGAGCGGCTGGGGCAGCCGCAGCGCCGCGAGCCAGAGACGGACCCCGTCGGGGTGGGGGCGGTCGAGGGGGTAGCCGGCGAGCAGCTCGGCGCCGCCGCCGCCGGGCAGGACCAGCCGCTCCCCGGGCCGGGCGCCCAGTTCGGCCGCGCTGCCGTCACCCAGGGGCCGGCGGACCTCGACCACCCAAGCCCCGCCCGGCAGCCGGGTGGACAGGTGGAGCAGGCGTCCGTCGAGGGTGGGGATCGCGGCGGGGATCGTCGCCGAGGTGTTCACCACCAGCAGGTCACCGGGGTCCAGGAAGCGCGGGAGGTCGCGGAACGTCGCGTGCTCCACGGTCCCCGCCTCGCGGGCCGCGACCAGCAGGCGCACCGTGTCGCGAGTGAGCCCGCGGGACTCCGGCGGTCCACTGGCGACCAGGTCGCCGGGCACCTTCGCGATCGGCTCGCGGGGCAGGGCCTCGCGGGCTAGAGCCTTGCGGGTCAACTGCTTGCGCATCAGCGGCTCCAGCAGCGCACTCATCGCGTCGCCGACCCGGTGACCAGCGCGTGCGCCTGGTAGCGCCCGCTGGGCAGGTCGCCGTCGAGCAGGGCCAGCAGGCCGGGGACGCTGTCCTCGGGCGGCGGCCGGTCCGACAGGTCCTCGCCGGGGAAGGCCTCGGCCTGCATCCGGGTGCGCATGTCGCCGGGATCGACCCGGTACACGCGCAGGTGCGGCAGCTCCCCTGCGAGCACCGCGGTCCACTGTTCGAGGGCCGCCTTGGACGAGCCGTAGCCGCCCCAGCCCGGGTAGGCCTCGACCGCGGCGTCGGAGGTGACGGACACGATGCGGCCCCCCTGCCCCAGCGCGGGCAACAGCAGCTGGGTCAGGTGCAGCGGTGCGAGGACGTTGACCCGGTAGACGGACTCCAGCACGTCGAGGGGGTAGTCGGCCAGGGCCGGCTGCGGGCTGGGCCCCAGGATGCTGGCGTTGTGCACCAGCGCGTCGAGGCGGCCGCCGAGGGCGGCGACCGCCGCGGCGAGCTCGGCGCGGTGGGCGGGTGCGGCCAGGTCGCCCGGCACGTCGCGCACCACCGCAGCCCGCGCCCGCAGGTCCTCGGCGGCCACCGCGAGGTCGTCGGCCCCGCGGGCGTCCACCACCAGCGCCCACCCCCGATCGGCGAGGGCCCGCGCCAGGGCCAGCCCCAGTCCGCGGGACGCTCCGGTGATCACGGCGGTCGGCATCTTCGTTCCTCCTCGACATCGGGCTCTCGTCAAGGACAACGCTAGGCAGGGAGTGCACGCGCGACCTCCGCCGCAGGACCGGACCCTGCCAGGACCTTGGTCCTAGGACTCCGGCGTCACCTCCTCCAACACGCTGGTGCCGGAGCCTGGGCGTGACTCCCAGCTCCAGGTCTCGTGCAGTCGCAGCCCCTGCGCGGTCACGACGATCTCGGACGCGCAGTGCCCGGTCGCCGTCTCGCCCGCGCCGTTCACGTGGGTGTAGCGGAAGTCCAGGCGGTCCTGCGTGCGGGTGCCGACGAGGAACCCGAGCCGGACCTCGCCGCCCTCGTACCGCGCCCAGACCAGGTCGCCGTCCTGGTGGTAGGCGAAGCGCGTGGCGGCGCCGACCTCGCCGCCGACGACCGCCGCGGCGGAGCGGAACCAGCGGCCGTCGAGCGAGGGTGCGCTCACCGGTGCAGGCAGGCGGCGACGTCGGCGTCGTTGTACAGGTGGAAGGAGAGGCGGACGCGGCTGGCGCGGCTGGCGAGGGTTTGCCTTACAGTTCTGACGAGAACGCCATGTGCGGCTGCAGCATCGATCCGGGAGGGTATGACGTGGCAGAGCCTGTGACGGTGCCATCGAACACCCCACCGCCGGGGAGCGAACCGGTCAGCACGCAGGTCAGCATGACGGTGCCGGCGTCCAAGGTGGCTCAGTTCGAGGGGCTGCTGCATGACATGTTCACCGCCGCGCGGGGCTTCGAGGGCCATCTCGGGGTCGACGTGCTGCGCCCCGAGGGCGGCGGGATCTACCAGGTCATCTTCCGCTACCGGGGCCACGCCGAGCACCAGGCGTGGGTGGACTCCGAGCAACGGCACCGACTGGTCGCCCGGATCGACGAGTTGCTCGGCAGCAGTGATGCCGAGGTGCGCAGCGTCGACGGTTGGGAGGGCTGGTTCGTCGCCCCGGGCTACGCCCCGCCTACGCCGCCGCGGCGCTGGAAGATGGCCGTCATCACCCTGGGCGCGGTCTACCCGATCGTACTGGGGCTGCTCACGGCGTTGCGGCCGCTCACCGGCGGCTGGCCGTTGCCGGTCGGGATGCTGCTGACCATGGGATTGGCGATCCCGCTGATGACCTGGGTGGTCATGCCGGCACTGACCACTCGGCTGGGCCCATGGCTGCGGACGTGACGAAGCGCAGGTGAGCTCGGGCCGCCACCATCATCCGATGGATAGTGGATCCGCGAAAGGGAGAGGTGCGCGATGCTCGGCGAGCACTCGATCGACGTCATGTTGCTGGCGACCGACCTGGACGTCGCCAGGGATTTCTACGGTCACAGGATCGGCCTCGAGGTCCTTCTCGACAACGACCAGTTCGTCACCTTCAAGTGCGGGGGTGAGAGCCGGCTGGTGGTGACGAAGAGCAGCGCTGGCACGGCCGATGACGCGACGAAGGCTTCATGGCGGGTGGACGATCTCGCCGCCGAGGTCGCCGACCTGCGTTCGCGCGGTGTCGAGATTCAGGACCTGCCGGACCTCAACACGGTCGACGGGATCGCCGATGTCGGCTTCGCGTTCGCGGCCTGGTTCGTGGATCCCCACCGGAACTCGATCGGCCTCCTCCAGTTCAAGGACCCCGAGGGCGGCACCGGGAACTCCAGCTAGCCGGCGGGGGGGCCGAGGCCGGCGCGGACGGCAAGGAGGGCGGCCTGGGTGCGGTCGGCCACGGAGAGCTTGGCGAGCACGTTGCTCACGTGGGTCTTCACCGTCTTCTCGGCGACCACCAGCTCGGCGGCGATCTGGCGGTTCGACAGCCCGCGCGCGAGCAGGCCGAGGACCTCGCGCTCGCGGGGGGTCAGGGCGGCGAGCGGGTCGCCGGACGGGGAGCGGCGCACCTCGCGCAGCAGGCGCTCGGCGACCACCGGGGACAGCAGCGACTCCCCGGCCGCCGCGGCCCGCACGGCCCGCTCCAGCTCGGCCGGGTCGGTGTCCTTCAGCAGGTAGCCCGCGGCCCCGGCGCGCAGGGCCGGCAGCATCTGGTCCTCGGCGGCGAAGCTGGTGAGCACGATGACGCGCGCATCGGGGTCGCGGGCGAGGATGCGCTCCAGGGCGGCGACTCCGTCGAGCACCGGCATGACGAGGTCGAGCAGGACGACGTCAGGGTGTAGGCGGGCGACACGGGCGGCGGCTTGCTCGCCGTCGGCGGCTTCGCCCACCACCTCGATCCCGTCGCGCGTGCCGAGGTAGGTGCGCAGGCCCTCGCGCACGATCGGGTGGTCGTCGGCGATGACGACCCGGATCGGGTCGCTCACGAGGTGTCCGGGGGATGCGGGACCCGCAGCCGGACGGTGGTGCCGTGACCGGGCGCGGCGTCGATCACCAGCCGGCCGCCGACCGAGCGGGCCCGCTCGCGCATCGAGGTCAGGCCGAGCCGACGGGTGCGCAGCCCGGGCGCCAGCGGGTCGAACCCGACCCCGCGGTCCGCGACCGTCACCAACGTCTCCTCCTCGAAGGCCAACGCCACGTGCACCTCGGCGGCGTGGGCGTGGCGCAGCGCATTGGACAGCGCCTCCTGGACGATGCGGTACAGCGCGAGCTCCGTGGCCGGGTCGAGCTGGGGCTCGCCGATCACGTCGACCGCCACGTGCACGCCGTGGACCCGCCCGAGCACCTCGGCGTGCTGGCGGACCGTGGCGACGAGGCCCTCGCGCTCGAGGGCGGCGGGGCGCAGCTCCAGCACGAGGGCGCGCAGCTCGGCCATGGTTGAGCGGCCGAGGTCCTTCACGCGGCGCAGCTCGGCCTCGGCGCGCTCGGGGTCGTCGCGCACCAGCCCGAGCGCGGTCTCGGCGGTCAGCACCAGGCTGAACAGCTGCTGAGTCATGGAGTCGTGCAGCTCGCGGGCGAGCCGGTTGCGCTCCTCGATGACGGACAACTCGCGGGACAGCTCGTACAGGCGGGCGTTCTCGATCGCGATTGCGGCGTGCGCGGCGAGCAGCTCCAGCAACTCGACATCGGCGTCGGTGAACCCGCCGTTCTTGTCCGTGACGTAGATGGCCCCGACCACGTCGCCCTGGCTGACGATCGGCACGCCGAGGAAGGAGCGCATCCTGGGATGCGCAGCCGGCCACCACTCGAAGCACGGGTCCGCGGCGATGTCGTCGGTGCGGTAGGAGGTGCGATCGCCGAGCATCGCGCCGAGCAGCCCGTGGCGCCGCGGCAGCGGCCCGATCTCCTCCATGAGCTCCTCGCTCATGCCCACGGTCAGGAAACGCGCGAAGCCGTCGCCCTCGGCGTCGGGGATGCCGAGCGCCGCGTAGCGCGCCCCCACGAGGTCCCGCGCCGCCACCACCAGCTTGTGCAGCACCGGCTCGACCGACAGCTCCGACGCGATCGACAGCACCACATCGCTCATCGCCGCGAACGCCTCGGCCGGAGCACCTCGCACGTCCATCCCACCCGAGGCTACGCCAGCCTTCGCCTCATGCAGCGGAATCCGACCGGCATCGCAGGCCCGGCGAGGAGATCGCGGGCATCAGGAGAAGCACCTTTCGCGTCAGGGGAGGGCGGCGTGGAGTCGCGTCAGGGGAGGGCGGCGTGGAGGGCGGCGTAGAGGCGAATGAGGTCGGGCATCTGGTAGTGGGCGTTCAGGCCGCTGGGGTTGGGCAGGAGCCAGGCGTGGGCGCCGCCGAGGGGCTCCGCCTGAGGGCCGATGGCGGCCTTGGGGCAGCCGAAGCCGACGCGGTAGGCGCCGAGGCCGAGGAAGGCCACGGTGTGCGGCCGGTAGTGGGCCACCTTCTCGACCAGGGCGGGGGCGCCAGCGCGCAACTCGGCGTCGCGGATCTCGGCGGCGCCGGCGGTGGCGCGGGCGACCAGGTTCGTGACGCCGTAGCCGAGGGCGAGCAGCTCGGGAGCGTCGCTGGGCAGGAAGCGGCGCGGGGTGAAGCCGGCGGCGTGCAGGGTGGGCCACAGGCGGTTCGCCGGGTTGCCGAAGTGGCGCCCGATCACGGCCGACCACAGCCCCGGGTTGATGCCGACGAACAGCACGCGCAGGCCCGGCGCGATGAGGTCCGGCACCGTGCCGGCCTGGGCGGCGGCGAGCTCGGCCGGCGAGGGGCGGGGCATGCGCGGTCGGGTGGCCATGCGCCCCATACTCGCCCCGGATCGACCGCAGCTCAGACGCGGGGGCGCCGTGGCCCCCGCGACGACAGCAGGCTGCCGATCGGTGCGGCGAGGACCCGCAGGAAGCGCACTTCGCGCTCGTCGATACCGAGCCGGCGCTCCGCGCTGGCGCCGCACAGCGCGCCGAACACCCGGCCGTCGTCGAGCAGCACCGGGACGCCGACGTACCCGCCGATCCGTCCCTGGCGCGCCACGACGACCGAGCCCCAGCGGGGGTCGCCGACCACGTCGGGCAGCAGCCCCCCGGTCTCGCGCAACTCCTGACATAGGCTCTCCGAGACCGGCAGGCGCAGGCCCTCGGCGAGACCGAGCGGCTCAGGGTCTCCGTCGAACTCGTGCGACAGCAGCTGGTCCGCGGCGAGCACCCGTCGCAGGATCGCCTCCGCGTCGACCGAGGTGTCCTCGGCGTCAGGCGCGGCAAGGGCGGCGTGGGATCGCCGACGGTGCGGCGGTACGGCACCCCCCGCGCAGCAGCGCGTCGGCGACCAGCGGGAAGTCGGACAGGCGTAGGCCTCGTAGGCGGGGAACCGCACGGGCGAGCGCCGGGGGTCGGCCTGCCACGCCCCCCTCCATCTTCTCGTCCGGTGCTGCTGAAGGATCGGGTGTCCCCGGCGGAGCTTGAACGGCTCCCCGTGCGGGTCAATCATAACCCGCGTCGCAGGGCCTGGAAGCGCGTAAGCGCCTTCGGCCATGAAGGAGGGCGAGCAGAAGGGCTAGTCCGCGGCCTAGCCGAACAGCTCAAGGAACGCCCAGCTCACCAGCAGCAGCGTGATCAGGCCCACCGTCCACAGCAGCAGCCGGACCCTGCGCCAGGTCTGACGCAGGGTCACCCGCACCCCGTCAGGCGCGCGCGCGGCGGGCGGGGTGGCCGGGGTCTGGTCAGGCGCGCCCCAGGCGCGCGGTGGCGCCTCGCGGCGCTCAGCGGGCGCGAAGCGCGGGGCGGGGGCGGCGGGCGGAGCGGGCGGGGCCTCGTGGCGCTCGCGCGACGCCGAGGGCGGCGCGGGTGGAGCAGGGCTGGCGGGATCAGGGTCGTCGCCGTCGATGGCGGTACGGAGCTGGCGCAGGCCGGGGTAGCGGGCCTCGTGCTGGGCGAGCAGGGCGGAGACCACTGGGGCCAGCTCCCGGGCGGCCCTGCCGGCGGCGTGACGCAGGCCGGGCTCGTCGTCGTCCTCCTCGGCGTGGTCGCGCCCACGGCCCGGCGCGTGGTCCCCGGCGCGCGGGAACGGGCCCGTCTCGACGGGACCGTAGGCAGCGTCGGGCGGTACCTCCTCGGCGACGACGGCTGGGAGCGCGGCGACGGGCTCCAGCAGCGCGCGCAGCTCGGCGAGCGCCACGCGCCCGGCGGGGTCCTTCACCAGCGCGGCAGCGATGGGCCCGGCGAGCGGGCCGGCACGCCGCGGGACCCGTGGAGGTTCCTCCAGCACCGCCGCGAGCGTCTGCAGGGTCTGGGCCCGCTCGAATGGTCCCACGCCCTCAACCGCGAAGTACAGCGTGGCGCCCAGCGACCAAACGTCGGCCGCCGTGGTCACGGGCACCCCGCGCGCCTGCTCGGGGGCCATGTACGCCGGCGAGCCGAGCACCACGCCCGTGGCCGTCCGCACCGGGTCCCCCTGGACGGCGGCGATGCCGAAGTCGGTCAGCTTCACCGCGCCGCGCGCGGTGATCAGGACGTTGCCGGGCTTGACGTCCCGGTGGACGAGTCCGACGAGGTGCGCCGCTTCTAAGGTGTCGAGCAGCGCCAGGCCGATCCGCACCGCCAGCGCCGGGTCGAGCGGCCCGCGGTCACGGACCACCTCGAACAGCGACGGCGCGCGCACGAGCTCCATGACGATGAAGGCCTCGCCGTCCTCCTCGACGACGTCGTAGACCGTGGTCGCGCCCGGGTGGTTCAGCCGGCTGGCCGCACGCGCCTCGCGCAGCACCTGCTGGCGCAGGCTGGGCCGCTCGACCGCCGCGGCCGCCTCGGCCAGCCGCAGCTGCTTCACCGCGACATGGCGCTGGAGCAGCCGGTCCTCGGCCAGCCACACCACGCCCATACCGCCCTCGCCGAGGGCCACCTGCAACTCGTACCGCCCCTCGATGGTGCGGCGGTCCCGCTCCGGCACGGCCATGGTGCTTCCAGCGGTACCCAGGTCGGACGGCAATCACCCGGAGGAGGGAGACATCCCTGCCCCCGCTCGTGGTTCAGACCCGCCAGCGGCGGGGACGGTGCGGCGATCCTCCACTCCTCCGGTCAACGAGATCATCAATGTCGCTCCAGCTCAAGCCGCTCGACCAGCAGGTGGTCGACGTGATCGGCGCGTCAGCGGGATCGGGACGGGTCACAGCCCGCCTCGCCGCCCGGCGCGGCGCCAAGGTGGTGGTCGCCGGCCGGGACCCGGGCGGCGCTGGATTCGCTGGAGCGCGGCGAGGTCGACAACCTCCACCGCTGACCCGCTGGAGGCGGAGCAGCGATAGCCGGGCCGTGGGGCGCCGTATAGCGTTGATCGCATGGCAGCCGAGCTCGACGACGTCCTTCCCACACACCGCGGGCCGGCCTGGTACGTGCTGGCCCTGGGCGGCGTGGCGCTGGTCGCCCTGACCGCCCCGGCCGCGATCCTGCTCCTGCGCCCCGCGTTCCCGAGCGACACCTCGGTGGATGCCGGGTTCGCGCGAGACATGAGCGTCCACCACGCCCAGGCCGTGGAGATGGCGGACTCGGTGCGCGGCCGGAGCGACAACCTCGACGTACAGCTCATGCTCGCCCAGGTCCCCGGCGCCGAGCAGCCACCTCAGACCGGCTACGGCGCCGCCGGCGTCACCGGCCACGAGGGCCACGGCTAACCCGAACACCGACACTGACAAGGAAGGTCCCGGGCAATGGACCGCCGTCTGTTCCTCCGTTCCGCCGCGCTGACCGGCGCGGCCGGGCTGCTGGCTGCGTGCACCGGCTCTGCCGGCGGTGACAGCGACGGCGCGGCGGTCGGGGCCACGCCGGGCGCCCAGCCGTCGTCACTCGACGATTACATCGCCCAGATCGCGCCCGACGCCGAGCCGGCGTCGCTGTCGGTGAGCACCGGCTCGTTCGAGCAGCTCGTGGGCGCTTCGCAGCCGTTCGCCTTCGGTGCCACGACCGCGGACAACGAGAGCCTCGACGGCGCCGAGGTCGAGCTTTACGTCGTGCCGTCGGGCCGACCCAGCACGGGCCCCTACCCCACCACCTTCCACGAGCTGCCCGACAACCCACGCGGGCTCTACCTCGCCAACGTGGACCTCGACGCGCCCGGACCGACCGCCTTTGTTGCGGTCACCGCCGACGGCAGCCGAGCAGGCCTCGCCGCGGTCGAGGTCCGCACGATCGAGACCAGCCAGGTCCCCGCCCCCACGCGGCCCGCCGTCGCCGTGGCCACACCCACCCTCGCCGAGCCGGGGGCCGTGGCGGCGATTTGCACCCGCGAGCCCGCGTGCACGATGCACGAGGTCAGTCTCGACGCCGCCCTGCGCGAGGGCCGCCCGATCGTGCTGGAGTTCGCGACCCCCGCCTACTGCCAGACCACCGCCTGCGGCCCCTCGGTCGACGTCCTCGACGCCGTCCGCGCCGACCGCGACTGGGGCGACACCGCCTTCATCCACGTCGAGATCTACAGCGACGAGGGCGTCACCCTGGCCCCCGCCGTGCAGGAGTGGGCCCTGCCCAGCGAGCCCTGGCTGTTCACCATCGCCCGCGACGGCACCATCGCCGGCCGCGCCGACGGCTCTCTCCTCGTCCTCTCCGACCACGTCACCGCCCTGACCGAACAACTCCAGTGACCGCCACGCTCCGGCTCAGCCCGCGGCGCTTGTAGCGCGGCAGCCGTTCCATCGCACCATCCGGACGATCCGTCGGGACGGTGCTGCTCGCCAGCGCGTCGATACCCCTGGGGTATCTTGAATGGCGCGAAGGGGGAGCGATGAGCGCAGCAAGCGTTCCCCACGGGAGACCCCTGTGTCTGCGGAAGGTAGACCCATCAGCGCAGTGAACGGGTGGGGGCCGGCAGAACCGCCACGCACCGCGACCGCGATGGACCAGCCGCTGGTCCGGCGGCTGACCGCGGTCGTCGCCGAGCAGCTGACCCAGCGCCCGGCGGCACCCACGGTGCCGATCCCGGTCCAGATCGCGTAGGCGCTCCCCGACCGGGCAGCGTCCTGAGGGCGATGGCGAGCCCGAAGAGAGAGCTCGCGGCGCTGACGGCGAACAGCGCGACCCAGGCTGGGCGCGAGAAGCCGTCGGACTGCGTGAGCGCGATCGCCCAAACCGTCTCGAGCAGTCCGGAGATGAACAGGATTATCTAGGCTATCGCGGCGAACTCACGCAGGACCGGAAACGACGGCGACCGCCTCGATCTCGATCTGCCACTCCGGCCGTGCCAGGGATGCGACCTGGGCGATCGTGTCAGCCGGATAAGGGGGTGTGAAGAACTCGCGGCGAAGCTCGATGACGTGGTCGATGACGGCCATGTCGGTCACGAAGATCGTGACCTTGACGACGTGCTCGAGTCCCGATCCAGCGTTGCTCAGCACCGTGGCGAGATTGGCGAAGGCTTGCCGGGCCTGCGCGTCGAAGTCGGCCCCCCCGACAGTGTCGCCACGCTCGTCGACCGCTGCCTGGCCGGAGACGAACACGAGGTTCCCGACCCTGATGCCCAGCGAGATCGCGAAGGGCTCATACCAGTCTGGATGGGTGGTGATCTGGTGGCGTGCGGTCATTGTTTCCATCAGCGCGAGCATCGCTGGTATCCCCGGCCAGGACAAGTACGCACAGAGATGTGATATACTATCCCTCTGTATACCGAGTTGGGGAAGCTAGTGCGCGATCAGATCCAGCACACCAGCATCGAGTGCCCGATCGAGGTGGCGCTCGAGATCGTGGGTGGTAAGTGGAAGCTGGTCATTCTGGAGCACCTGACCGGTGGCGTGCGGCGCTTCGGAGAGTTGCGGCGCACGATGCCCGCGATCACCGCGCGGATGCTCACCCGCCAGCTGCGCGAGCTCGAGGCGGACGGACTAGTGCTGCGTACCGTCTACACCCAGGTGCCGCCCAAGGTGGAGTACTCCTTGACCGACATCGGCCGCAGCCTCAAGCCCCTCCTCGAACAGCTCCGCACATGGGGCGAGTGGTATCGCGACCAGTCCACCGGTGCCGCGTCCCTCGACCGACCCGTTGCGGTCACGCCCGCCACCCACGCACGAGCCTGACCCCGGGGCTGACAGCGCCCGGCTCGGCAAGGGATGTTCAGATGGTCTGGGGCGCAACGTTTTGCCGTTGGTTCCTGGGACGGCCATCGACGCCGGACGGGGCCCGGAACTCCCGAAGCTGACCCGAAGTGCAAAGTGACGGGCCGGGAGGCTGAGCTTGGGCGGTGGTCTCTACGGCCTTCCGGTAGCACGCGTGCGGAAACCAACGCTTGGTTGAGTCGTCGGTCCCCCGCTGGTTGAGGGGTCCCGAGGCTTCCGGACAGGCGATCCACTAAAATAGTGATCCTGGTCAACGGAGGATGAGGTGTCGGCAGAGTATAGGAAGTACTCGGCGGAGTTCCGTGAACAGGCCGTGAAACTGGTGATCGAGACGTCACGTCCGATCGCGCAGGTGGCCCGGGAAATCGGCGTCGTCGAAGGCACGTTGGGCAACTGGGTCAACGCC
>Ga0136616_10001054_pt1 | contig 14199 bp, 8 predicted proteins | sample AntDrymUQ2992106_2_FD_106648 | JGI IMG/M metagenome (GOLD analysis project Ga0136616, IMG submission 106648) | Polar desert sand microbial communities from Dry Valleys, Antarctica - metaG UQ299 (21.06) | ecosystem: Environmental > Terrestrial > Soil > Desert | place: Antarctica: Dry Valley...
CGCGGGCGGGTGGTCACTACGATGTTCGCCGCTACCGTTGGCGCGGGCTCTCCCACCGGCTTCGGGGTGCCCGACACCACCGTTCGCGACGCCCTCGGGCAGGCCGGAGACCCGGTGGACACGGGGCCGTGCGCGCGCTGACGGCGCGCGCTGAGCGAAAATCTGTCTCTGATCCAACCCCGTTTCACTCGAATTCGCCGGCCCATGAGACCCCTGCCCACATCCCTCGCACCGGTGGCCGTGATCAGCGCGCTCGCCGTGAGCCTGTGCCTCCCTACGGGCGCGCCCGCCTTCGCGCCCAACCCCTGTCTGGACCCGGTGCAGCGGAGCATGCTCAACTGCCCCGACCTGGTGATGCAGAGGCCCTCCGGCCTGGTGCTCGACTACACGGCCGACGCCGGCCGCGTGGTGCTGCGCGCCGGCAACTCGATCGACAACGTGGGCCGCGGGCCGGCCGAGCTGCACGGAACGCGCGTGAGCAAGTACTTCATGAACGGCCGTCAGCGCATCTACCGGCGTGCCGGGGGCCGGCTCGGCATCACCACCGGCGCACAGCTGTTCTTCAAGTTCGTGCCGCGGCAGCTCCGCTACTGGAAGTTCCACCGGGCCGCGGCGTTTGAGCTCTGGCGCATCGACTCCGAAGGGCTGCGCACCCGGCTCGTGCGCAGGGGTCCGAAGATCAGCTACTGCCTCCGCGACCTCGGGCACCCCCGCTCCGAGCTGGCCCGCTCGCCGGCCACCGAGGTCTACCCGGCGTGCAGCACGGACCGGCGCGAGCAGCGGGTGACCCTAGGCACCTCGGTCGGCTGGGCGGACGTCTATCCGCCGAGCTACCCGGAGCAGTGGATCGACGTGACGGGCCTGCGCGGGTGCTTTGCCTACCGGCACACCGCCGATCCCCGCAACGGCATCTACGAGTCCAACGAACGCAACAACTCGGCCACGACGGTCGTGCGGCTGCCTTTCCGCGCGGGCCGCCAGGCCTGCCCGGGCGGCCGGGTCGCGGGCGAGGTGCGCCGCCGCCCCACCCCCTACGACTACTGAGCCTCCGTCACGCGTTCCGCGGCGTCCTGCGTATGGTGTGACAACGTTCGTCTGATTCCGCGGGCCCGCGGAATCATGAGAGCAGGTCGTCGGATTCCGCGTCCATGCGAAATCCGACAAGGAACTCCCATGGCCAAGACACTCGTAGTCGCAGAGAAGCCCTCCGTAGCCCGCGATTTCACCGCGGCGCTTCCGGGCGCCTTCAAGCAGTCCAAGGACAAGACCAGCCTCGAGGGCGACGACTACGTGATCACCTGGGCGGTCGGCCACCTGGTTGGGCTGGCCGAGCCCGACGCGTATGACCCCAAGCTGAAGAAGTGGCGCTACGCCGACCTCCCGATCGTGCCCGAGAAGTTCAAGCTGGTGCCCAACGACGACCGGGCCAAGAAGCAGCTCTCGGCGATCCACAAGCTGATGGCGCGCGACGACGTGGAGGGCGTGATCAACGCCTGCGACGCCGGCCGCGAGGGCGAGCTGATCTTCGCCTACGTGTACGAGACCGCGAAGGAGCACAAGCCGGTGCAGCGGCTCTGGCTCTCCTCGATGACCCGGAGGGCGATCGAGGACGCTTTCACGCGCCTGCGCCCGGGTGAGGAGATGGAGAGCCTGGAGGATGCCGCCCGGTCGCGCTCAGAGGCCGACTGGATGGTGGGGATGAACGCCACCCGGGCGGCCTCCATCCGCCTGCGCGCCGCCTTCGACGGCGCGGTTTCGCTCGGCCGCGTGCAGACTCCCACCCTGGCGCTCGTGTCGCGCCGCGAGGAGGAGATCCGCGCCTTCGTACCCGAGCCCTACTGGCTGGTCGAGGCCAAGTTCGCGGCCAGCGGGGAGCGAAACTACACCGGCCGCTACATGGGCGGCAAGCGGATAGCGGAGGACCTGGCGGCGAAGATCGTCGAGGAGACCCGCGAGCGCCCGGGAGAGATCACCAAGCTCGAGAAGAAGGAGGAGAGGGAGCGTCCCCAGATGCTCTACGACCTCACCTCCCTGCAGCGCCACGCCAACACGATGCACGGCTTCTCGGCCCGCCGCACGCTCGGCGCGGCGCAGAAGCTCTACGAGGAGCACAAAGTGCTCACCTATCCGCGAACCAACTCGCGTTACCTCACCGGCGACATGGTCGACGAGATCAAGCCGACCGCCGAGCTGGTGGGCCACAACCCGCAGTACCGCAAGGGCGCCAAGTACGTGGTCTCGCTCGCCAAGCTGCCCCTCGGTCGCGTGGTCGACGACAAGAAGGTCACTGACCACCACGCGATCATCCCGACCAAGTCCGAGCACGACCTCTCCAAGCTCGGCGCGGACGAGCTCAAGGTCTACGACCTCGTGGCCAAGCGCTTCCTCGCCATCTTTCATCCCGACGCGGTGTTCGAGCGCACCCGTGTCGAGACGACGGTCGAGCAGCACGTGTTTCGCACCAGCGGCCGGGTGCTCGTGGAGGCCGGATGGCGCGCGGTGTACGGGGAGACCGCGCAGTCGGCCGACGAGCCCGTGGACGACTCCGGCGGCGACCAGCTGCTGCCAAAGCTCGAGCAGGGCGAGGACACCGAGACGCGCTCCGTGGAGTCGCTGCGCAAGGAGACCCAGCCCCCGCGGCGCTACACCGAGGCATCCCTGCTGGCCGCGATGGAGACCGCGGGCAAGGAGATCGAGGAGGCCGAGCTGCGAGAGGCGATGAAGGAGTCGGGCATCGGCACACCGGCCACCCGCGCCTCGATCATCGAGCGGCTGATCGCCGTCGGCTACATCGAGCGCGAAGGACGCGCCCTGCACGCCACCGAGAAGGGCATTCAGGTGATCAGGCTGCTGGGCGAGCACCCGCTCACCTCCGCTGGCCTGACCGGCGACTGGGAGCGCCGGCTGGGGTTGATCGAACGCGGCGAGGACTCCCGCCCGGCGTTCATGAAGGACATCAAGACGTTCGTGACCGCCACCGTGGTCGAGCTGGACAAGCTCAAAGGTGTGCAGATCGAGCGGGCCAAGCTCGGACCGTGCCCGGTCTGTGCCCGCGAGGTCGTGGAGAACCGCAAGGGCTACTCCTGCTGGTCCAAGGACGACCCGGGGTGCGGGTTCGTGATCTGGAAGAAGAAGGCCGGCAAGATGCTGCCGGTGTCGGTGGCGAAGGAGCTGATGGAGTCCCTAAAGGCCTCGATCGACCGCGGCGATGACCCGCGGATAGGACGGACCGCCAAGCCGGTCACCGGCTTCCGCGGGCGCTCGGGCCGCAACTTCCGCGCCAAGCTCAAGATCGAGCCGCGTGCCGACGCCGAGGGCAAGTGGAAGGTCGAGTTCGACGAGGAGTGGGCCAAGGAGCCGCCCAAGGACCAGGCCGACCCAGACGGCTCCGACGGCGGCCAGGCGGCCGGGCAGCCCGCGGACGAGACGGCCGCCGAGGACACCGACGCCGTGGCGGCCCGCGCCGGCTGACCCCTCGTCGGCCAGGGCACGCCGTCCCCGTCAGGCCATAGGGTCGCTTGTGTCAACGGCCCACGACTCAGGAGATCCCATGTTCAAGAGGTACGGATGCGCGATCACGGTCGCTGTACTGGCGGCCGTCGCGGGCGCCGGCTGTGGCGGCGACGACGAGAAGCCGCTCAGCAAGGCCGAGTACATCAAGCAGGGCGACGCCATCTGCAAGAAGGCCCAAGCGAGCGGGGAGAAGAAGGTCGAGGAGATGTTCGGCGACCTCGGCCCCAACGAGAAGCCCTCGGACGAGCAGCTGACGACCCTCGTCGAGGACGTGATCAAGCCGAACACGCAGGGGCAGCTCAACGACCTGCGCGACCTCACTCCGCCCGAGGGCGACGAGGACACCGTGAACGGCATCTACGACGGGGTGGAGGAGGGCCTTGCGAAGGTCGAGGATGACCCGAAGATCCTGCTCAGCAAGGACGATCCGTTCGCGCCCGCCACCAAGAAGGCTGAGGAGTATGGCTTCAAGGAGTGCTCGAAGTAGTCGAGAGGTTGGATCGGGCCGCCGCCCACACGGGCCGGCCCCGCTGCCGGGGCCCGGTCGTAGGCCGAGTCGGCGACGGCCCGGTAGATCTTGGCCCCGCTACCGGCCGGGCAGATCGACGTCCGCCAGGACGCCGACCTGCTCCGGCGGGCCGGTCTCGCCCACCCAGGTGACCCTTCCGGGCCAGTAGGGGTTATCCGGACCGCTGCCGGCGACGAACACGGCCTCGTACAGCCAGCTGCCCGTGTTGGTCAGCCGGTTGCCGCCGGGCAGCCACCAGTCCTCCACGTCCACGTCGCCGTCCAGCGGGCCGGCGCGGTGGGTGTGGCCGAAGATCACATGGTCGGCTTCGAGGCCCGTGGTGGACACCACCGCCGCCATCGCGCGCAGCCCGGCTCGGCGCAACTCGACCCTCGAGAGGTCGGCGCGGAAAGGGCCCAGGCCTGCCATGTTGAGCGCCGCTACGGCGGCGGGAATCGCGATCCTTCCCGCAGCGAGCCCGGCGACGCTCCTTCCGCCGTCGGGATTCGAGAGCTTCCACACGCTGCGCGAGAGGTTGCCGCTCTTCGTTACCGCGCCGGCGGGTGAGCCCTGCACGACGCTGTGGGCGAAGGCGTAGATCGGCGACAGCGTCGCCTCGTAGGCGTCGACTGCGGTGGCGTCGGCGGTGTGCACGCCGGTGAAGCGCGCGATCGCCGAGGCCAGGACGCATTCCATCCGCGGCACGGTCAGGTGCAGGTCGAGGTAGTGGCCGTGGGTTGCGTACACGTCCTCTCGGAGACGTATACCGGGATAGGCCAGCACGACCTCCGTATGGGGCATGAGTGCCGCCACCCGGGCAGCGAGCGGGCTGTGGGCGAGATCGAAGCTGCCCTGGAGCGGAAGCGACTTGGCTCCGTCCAGCCGGGCCGCCTCGAGCGCGGGTGCCACGAGCTCGTGGTCGTGGTTGCCGGGCACGACCACCAGCTGCTTACCCTCGGTCACCTCTCCGAGCCCCTCGAGCAACGGGCGCGCCAGCTTCAGCACCTCCGTCGTGGGACGCTCGCGCAGCTCGAGTGCGTCCCCGAGCAGCACGACCCGATCCGCGGGAGCGAGCGCCTCGAGAAGCCGCTCCCGCACCTCGGGGCGGCGCGTGATGTCGCCGCCGGAGACGGTGCCCAGATGCAGGTCGGAGATGATGGCGGTGGCCACGGCCGTCGCATCCTGACACGGGGGCCGCAGGGCCTATGCTGATTGGCAGGTGTCGCTCTTCTGCCGCCACAGCCGCTTCCTGGCCGACTGCCCGATCTGCTCGAAGGGCACGGTGCTCGACCAGAGCAGGCGCCTCGCCCGGCGCGCATCCTCTGGCGGAGGCTCCTCGCGCCGCTCCGCTGCCGAGAAGAAGGCGGCCGGCGCCTTCAGCGGACCCCACGTGAGCACCGGCCCTCTCGAGGATCCCGACGGGGTCCGGTACACGGTGCGCCTGGAGCGCGTGCCGGGCGGGGTCCGCCTGGCCGAGTGGTCGGGCTCGCGGCTGCGCGCTCGGGCGCCGGTGCTCCGCCTCGACGATCTCACCACGCTGGTGGCCGAGGCTCATGGTGTGCTGGCGGCGCGCGACGCGCAAGCGCTGGCAGGTGCGCTGCGGACCGGCCCCGGGGAGGAGCGCAGCCGACCCGTTGGTCCTGCCCCGGCAGGGAACGCGGGGGTGAGCCGGGGTCGCGCGGGGGACTTCCGCGAGGAGCTGCGGGTGGAGCCTCTGGATGGGCGCCGCGTGCGCGTCGCCCGCTGGGTCCTGCGCCCGGGCGCAGGGTGGGAGCTCCAGGACGCCCCGCCGATGCTGCCGGCCAAGCGCTACGCCGAGGCGCTGGCCGACGCCGTCGGCAAGGGCCTGCTGCCCGCGGCGTCAGATGGCGCCGCAGCGCCGCGACTCTGAGGGTCGTGTCACTGCGCACCGTCCTCGACAGCCCCTACAACTAGCGGGTGGCTCTAAGGCTCGTAACCGGGCCGGCGAACGCCGCCAAGGCGGGCGCGGTCCTCGGATCCCTGCGCGACCGGCTCGAGGACCGCACTCGGGACTCTCCGGTCCTCGTGGTGCCCTCCTTCGAGGACGTCGAGCACAGCCGCCGCGAGCTGGCTGAGCGAGGGGCGGTGTTCGGTGCCGCCGTCCTGCGCTTCGGCTCTCTGTTCGAGCTGATCGCGGCACGTACCGGCCACCGCGCCAGGCGGGCTTCGCAGCTGCAACGGATGTTGATCACCGAAGAGGCGGTTCGGACTGCCCGACTCGACGTGCTGGCCGCCTCGGCACAGCGTCCCGGCTTCGCTCGTGCGGCCGCGCGGTTCACCGCCGAGCTGGAGCGCTCGATGGTCGAGCCGGCTCGCCTGACACGGGCGTTGCGCGACTGGGCCGGTAACGGACCCCGCCGGGCCTACGCGGAGGAGGTGGCCGAGGTCTATCGCCGCTACCGCGACGGGCTCGACGCCGCGGGCCTGGAGGACGAGGAGCTCTACGCCTGGCGGGCCCTCGAGGCGCTGCGGGCCGAGCCGGGGAGCTGGCGCGCCACACCGGTGTTCGTCTACGGATTTGACGACTTCACCCGCCTGGAGCTGGCAACCCTGGAGGAGCTGTCGGCGCACGCTGGCGCCGACGTGACCGTCTCCCTTCCCTGGGAGCGAGGGCGGGAGGCGTTCAAGGCCACCTCCACGATCCGCCAGGAGCTGGAGGAGCGCGGCGCTGTGGTGGAATCACTCGAAGCGCTGTCAGAGCACTACGCGCCCGGCTCGCGTCGGGCGCTGCACGCGCTCGAGCGCAGCCTCTTCGAGACTCCCCGGCCGCCGGAGGTTCGCGCACGCAGCGGCGGGGTGGTCCGCCTGCACCGCGCCGGTGGCGAGCGCGCGGAGGTCGAGCTGTGCGGGGCGGAGGTCCTGCGCATGTTGCGGGAGGGAACGCCGCCCGGCGAGATCGCCATGGTGCTCCGTGAGCCGGAGGGTTACGCGTCGATGGTCGAGCAGGTGTTCGGTTCCTACGGGATCCCCTACTCGATCGACCGCTCGGTGCCGCTGGCGCACACGGCGCTCGGCCACGGGCTGCTGGCCATGCTGCGGTGCGCTGCGCTCGACGGCACCGCCGAGGACCTGCTGGCCTACTTGAGAACGCCCGGGCTGCTGCGTGAGCCCAGCCTGGCCGACCGTCTGGAGGGCGAGGTGCGCCGGGCCGGTGCCGCCACAGCCGCGGCCGCGCGCGTAATTTGGGAGCGCACGGACAATCGCTGGCCGCTCGAGGAGCTGGACCGCCTGGCCGGCGCGAAAGACATGCCCGGCTGCCTGACCGAGCTCGATTCTCGCCTCAGCAGGCTCTTCAGCGCCCCGTACCGGCGCAGGGCACCGGTGCTGCGCGGCTCCGAGGCAGACGACGCCCGTGCGTTCACGGCGGCCCACGATGCCCTGACCGAGCTGCGCGCGGTGATCACAGCGGACCCGCGGGTGCGCCTTGACCACCAGCGGGTGCACGACACGCTGGCCGAGCTGCCGGTAAGGGTGGGCGAGGAGCCCCAGCCCGACCGGGTGCAGGTGGCATCGCCCCTGTCGATCCGGGCACGGCGCTTCCATGCGGTGATCGTCTGCGGTCTCCAGGAGGACGAGTTCCCCCGCCGCGCCGCTCCCGAGGCGTTCCTGCCCGATGCCGACCGGCGCGACATCGCCCGCGCCAGCGGATTGCGCCTGCCGTTGCGCGAGGACCAGCTCGAGCGCGAGCGCTACCTGTTCTACGTCTGCGCGTCCCGAGCCGAGCGCGAGCTGGTGCTGAGCACCCGCTACTGCGACGAGGAGGGCAACCCGCAGGCGTCCTCCTTCTTCGTGGACGACGTTCGGGAGGCACTGCTCGACCTCGACGAGCACGTGCGCGTGCGCTCCCTGGCCGACGTGACCTGGCCGCTGGACGAGGCGCCCACCCCGGCCGAATGGGAACGCGCGGTGGCGCGGTCGGGGCCGCGCCGGATCCCGGCCGGCGCGGGTGCCCTCAGCGCCGAGGCGGCCCTGCGCGAGGTGGCGCGCCGCGAGGTCGTCTCGGCCGGGGCGATCGAGCGCTTCGCCGGCTGCCCGGTCAAGTGGCTGGTGGAGGACGTGCTCGACCCGGAGAAGCTCGAGCCCGACCCCGAGCAGATGGTCAGGGGCTCCTACGCCCACCGGGTCCTCGAGCTGACCTACCGGCGCCTGCGCCACCGCACTCACTCGCGGCGCGTGACGCCCGCCAACCTCGCCGAGGCCGAGCGGATCCTGGTCGAGGCGCTGAAGGAGTGCCAGGGCGAGTTTCGCCTGTCGCCCAACCAGGTGCGCGTCCGGGCCGCCGTGCGACGGCTGGAGTTCGATCTGCTGCGCTACCTGCGCCACGAATCGGGCCGCGACGGCCTGCTGGAGCCCGAGCACCTCGAGCTGCGCTTCGGCTTCGACGAGGGCGAGCATCCGGCGGTGGAGATCGAGGGTGGCCTGCGGGTGCGAGGGGTGATCGACCGCGTGGACGTGCACGGCGGCTGGGCCCTCGTGCGCGACTACAAGAGCGGCAAGGTCGAGTCCTACAAGGCGGCGGACTGGGAACCCAAGAACCGCTTCCAGGCAGCGCTCTACATGATGGTGATCGAGCGGCTGCTGGGACTGCGGGCCGCCGGCGGCGTGTACGTGCCGCTGTCGGGCACCGAGCGCCGGCCGCGCGGAATGGTGGCCGAGGAGGCGCTCGACGAGCTGGGCAGCGACTTCTACAAGAACGACGTCAAGCCCGAGCACGAGTTCGCGCAGAGCACGGCCTGGGCACAGGGAGCGATCGTCGACGCGGCGGAGCGCATGCGCACAGGTCGGATCGGGCCCTGCCCCGACAGCTGCGCCTACCGCGGCGGCTGCTCGCACCCATCCATCTGCCGGGTGGAGGCATGAAGTTCACCCCCGAGCAGCAGCGCGCGATCGACCTGCGGCATGGCTCGCTGCTGGTCAGCGCCGGCGCGGGCACCGGCAAGACGTCGGTGCTGGTGGAGCGCTTCGTGCGGGCGGTGCTCGACGACGGCGTTCCCGTCGACGCCATCCTCGCCATCACCTTCACCGAGAAGGCCGCGGCGCAGCTCACCTCCCGCGTGCGTGCGCGCTTGATGGCGCTCGGCGCGCGTGCCGAGGCCCGGCGCGCGGAGGCGGCCTGGATCTCCACCATCCACGGCTTCTGCTCACGCGTGCTGCGCACCCACGCGCTCGCGGCGGGCATCGACCCCGAGTTCCACGTGCTCGACGCCCTCGAGTCCGAGCGGCTGGGCATCGACGCCTTCGACCGCGCGCTCGCCGAGTTCGTGGGCTCGGGCGAGGACCCGGAGCGCCTGCGCCTGCTCGGCTCCTACACGCCGGACCGCCTCGCCGACATGGTGCGCACCGCGTACGCGCACGGGCGCAGCAGGGGAGAGGCCAGGCCCGAGTTACCCGAGGCGGTGCCGCCGCGGCCGGCCGGGGAGCGCGAGGCCCTGGGAGCCGCCGTGCAAGCGGCTCTGGCCGAGATCGGACCCGCCGAGGGGGTCGCGGTGGCGGGCGCGCGGTCGAAGTTGGAGAGGTGCGCTGCGCTGGTCGGCAGGCTCAGCGGCAGGACGGTCGCAGATGGGCCCGAGCTGAAGGAGCTTCACTTCAAGGGCAGCGCCAAAGCCCTCAGGGGAGCCGCCTGCGAGGAGTTCCGGACCGCCCACGAGGCCTATCTCGCCTACGCCGTGCGCCACCGCGAGTACTCCGACCACGTACTGCTGCGCGACCTGATCCAGCGTCACGGGCACTTCTACGACGCGCTGAAGCGCGACCGCTCGGGCTTGGACTTCGACGATCTCGAGCTGCTCGCCAGAGATCTGCTCAAGCGCGACGAGGGGCTGCGCTCGGCCTACTCCGAGCGCTTCGTCCACGTGATGGTGGACGAGTTCCAGGACACCAACCCGCTCCAGAACGAGATCCTGGACTCACTCGACCGCGACAACCTCTTTCGCGTGGGCGATGAGCGCCAGTCGATCTACCGCTTTCGCCACGCCGACGTGAAGCTCTTCCGCCGCCACCGCGATCAGGCCGCGCAGCATGACCGCGTGCAGTCGATAACCGTCAACTTCCGCAGCCGGGGGGAGATCCTGGACGCCGTCGACCTCACCTTCGGCGGCGTGTGGGGAGACGGCTTCGAGCCCCTGCGCGAGGCGCCTGACGCCCGCTTGGCCGGGCCGCGGATCTCGCCGTGCGTGGAGCTGCTGGTCACCGACCGCGAGAAGAAGCGCTGGGATGCCCGCTTCGAGGCCGAGCTCGAGGCCGGTGAGGCCCCATTCGGCACCTCGATGCGGGCGATCACGCCGTGGCGCGCGGCCGAGGCGCGCCTGCTGGCTCGCCGCATCGACGAGCTGACCACGGATGGGCCCTACCGGCCCGGCGACGTGGTGGTGCTGCTGCGCGCCACCACGCACATCGGCGTCTACGAGCGCGCGCTCGAGGAGCGCGGCATCCCCACCTACGTGCTCGGCGGGCGGGGCTACTGGAGCCAGCAGCAGGTGGCCGATATGCGTGCCTACCTGGCCGCGCTGGCCAACCCTCTAGACGAGCTGGCGCTGCACTCGGTGCTCGCGTCGCCGCTCGGCGGCGTGTCCCTCGACGCCCTGGTGATGGTGGCCGCCGCCGCCCGCGAGGCGGGCTGGGACGTCTGGCGCGTGGTGGACGCCGTGGGCGCCGCCGCCGATGGCGCCGGCTGCCCGGAGGCCGTCCTCGCCCTGGTAGGCGAGCTGCCACTCGCCGACGCGCGCGCGCTGCGGGAGTTCGCACGGCGCTTCTCGGCCGAGCGGGCGGCGGCTCCGCGCGTGTCGCTGGAGACGCTGATCGACCGGGCCGTCGCGGGGTCGGGCTATGACCAGGCGATCCTGGCCATGCCCGCCGGCGAGCGCCGCATGGCCAACGTGCGCAAGCTGATGCGGATGGCGCGGGAGTTCGAGGCCGAGGAGGGCCGCGACCTGCGCGGCTTCATCGACTTCGTGGCCGAGCGCGACCTGATCGCCGAGCGTGAAGGCCAGGCGCCACTGGAGGCCGAGGCGCTCGACGCCGTCCGGCTGATGACGGTGCACCGCGCCAAGGGGCTCGAGTTCCCCGTGGTCTGCGTCGCCGACCTGGGCAAGGCCGGGAGGGAGGACGACTCGGCTCTGCGGATCAGCGACGACGGCCGGGTGGGCATCCGCCTGGCCTCCATAGGAGGGGGCGCCATCGACAGCTCTCAGCTGGCCGAGATCCGCGAGCAGGAGAAGCTCGAGGACGAGGAGGAGGAGAAGCGGATCTTCTACGTCGCGGCTACGCGCGCGCAGGAGCACCTCGTACTCAGCGGGGCCACCGACCTCGCAAAGCTCTCGCCCGAGGGGGCCCTGGAAGAGCCGATGCGGTGGATCTGGCGCGGCCTGGCCCCCGGCCTGGCCGATTTCGGGTCGCGAGAGGAGGCATGCGGTCTCTACGACGGCCGCGACGTGCGCGTGCGCTGCGAGATCCTGCGGGCGGAGACCGTAGACGAACTGCTGCCCGCGGCCGACCGAGAGCCGGTGGCCCCCGAGCCCGAGCCGCCCGGACTCGACGCCCTGCAGGCCCCGGCGCTGGCCGCCGTGCCGGTGCCCGAGGCGTTGGCGGTCAGCCGGCTGAGCTACTCCAGCCTCGAGCGCTACAAGCGCTGCGGCTACCGCTTCTATCTGGAGAGCGCGCTGGGCCTGCCGCGGGGCCAGTCGCCCGACGCGCCAGCCGAGGTTGGCGCCGAGCAGCCCGCGGAGGGACTGCCGGGCCTCATGCGCGGGTCGGTGGTGCACCTACTGCTCGAGCGGCTGGACTTCCGCCGTCTCGAGTCGCCCGAGGCCGCCACGGTCGCGGAGCTGATCGAGGCCGCGGGACACCCGGTGCGCGAGGCAGATGTCGTGGAGCTGATCGGGATGGTCGACGCCTTCGCCGGCTCGGCGCTCAGCGTCCGCATCGCCGCCGCAGAGCACGTGCGGGCCGAGCTTCCCTTTGCCTTCACGCTGGACGCTTCAGGGCGCAGCCTGCTGATGAACGGGGTCGTCGACGTGCACGGCTTGGAGCCTGGCGGCGGAGTGCTGGTCGTGGACTACAAGAGCGACCGGCTCGGCGAGTCGGACCCCACCGCGCTGACCGAAGCCTCCTACTCGACCCAGCGGCTGGTCTACGCGCTCGCGGCCCTGCGCTCGGGTGCGCCCAGCGTCGAGGTGGCCTACGTCTTTCTCGAGCGCCCGGACGAGCCAGTAGCCGCTTCCTTCGATGCCTCCGAGGCCCCGAATCTCGAACGTCGCCTGCTGGAGCTCATCGACGGCGTGGTGGCGGGCCGCTTCGAGCCCACGGCGAACCCGCACAGGCGCCTCTGCGGGGACTGTCCGGGCCAGCCGGCGCTGTGCTCCTGGCCGCCGGAGCGCACGCTCGCGCAGGAAGCTCCTATGCGCGCATAGCGGTGAGATGCGCTTCGAGCACTCGGCGCTGCGCGAAGGCGATCGAGATGGTCGAAGCCGCCGACCGCGCGTTCTTCGCCGGCGCCGATCCGAGGGAGCTGATGCGCACGCTGCGGTCGCTCGCCTCCACATAGTCCTCCGGGCGGGCATCCGACCGCCTCGCGCCCGATCACCGTTCCGTCGGACGTGCCGCGTACCTTGCGTCACATGCCCCTCTGCTTCATCGAGCCCCAGGAAGCCATTCGTGTCGTCGCCGATGCGGTGGGCCGTGAGGCCCGGCGCCAGCTGCTCGGCGAGGTCGTACGCGCGTGGGTCGATGAGATCCCCGACGACGAGCTGCAGGTGCACTACGCCAAAGCCGTCGAGGTGCTCGACGACGACGACCTGTCGATGCTCGCCGCGTGGCACGCCTCCCTCGAGGTGGGCCAGCCGATCGCCAACAAGGAGTTCCTACTCGGAGCCTTCGCCCACCTGGGTGAGCACCGTCGCGAGGCCCTGCGCATTGCCGCCGGGTTTCGCGGAGAGGACGCCTTCGAAGCGGGCATGAGCGAAGAGCAGGCGCTCGACACCGTGCTGCCCTGGCTGTCGAAGGAGCGGACGATGGAGTTGGCGGCTGAAGCCGTCGAGCTCTACTGCTGGGACCGCCTGGGCAGCGACAACTGATCGCGCGACTCAGCGTAGATGCCGTAAGGCGACTCTTCAAGCTCTGGCGTGTGCAGCCGCCGCGACCTTGACCACCCCCTCGAGGGTGACCCTCGCAGAACCCATGGAGCGCTCGGCGAGCCGTTGCGGCGAGGACCGAGGCCATGAGCCTTGTCCGCTTTGACGGGGCGGAACTTACCCAAAGCGCCAGCCGAGCCGACACCTCCGGCAGCCCTTCCGTGGGGGGGACGGCCCTCCCTCGAGCACATTCAAAAAACCGAGATTTCCGATTCCGCCATGAGAGCGACTCGCTTGGTTGACCAGGCCTCCGGAGAACGGCGCCTTGCGCTTCCTCGAGGCGCGCGCACGGTCGCGTGCGCGATCCTCCTACTGCTGGCCGCGTACGCGGCCCATCTGCTCTTGGGCCGTGGGCGCGACGGGCTCGACTGGGTCTTCAACGACTTCGTCCAAAATGGCCTGCTTTTGGCGGGCACAAGCGTGTGCGCCCTGGGCGCGGCGTCTCGATCGAGTGGACGCGCGCCCTGGGTCCTGCTGGCGATCGGGCTCGGCAGCTGGACGGCCGGCAACATCGTCTGGAGCGCTTGGGTTGGACGGCTGGCCGAGGCCCCGTACCCGTCGCTGTCGGATGGGCTGTGGCTCGGTTTCTACCCGCTTATGTACGTCGCTCTCGTGTTGCAGGTGCGCGAGCGGGTAACGCACTTTCGCCCGAGCATGTGGCTGGACGGCCTGATCGGGGCGCTCGCCACGGCGGCGCTTGCCATTGGCTTGCTGTGGCCCAGTCTCGAGCAGGCCAGCGAGGGCGAGCCGCAGATCGTGCTGGTGAACTTCGCGTACCCGGTGGCCGATATCCTGCTGCTGGCGCTCTTGGCGGGCGTCGTCGCCTTGACTCGAGGGAAGATCGGCCGGGCGCTCGTGGTGTTGGCCGCGGGCCTCGCTCTAAACGCCGTCGGTGATATTGCCTACCTGATCAAGGTGGCTAACGGAGGCGGCGACGGTGACTCGGTGATAGACGTGGTCTGGGTCAGCGCGCAGTTGCTGATCGCCGCGGCAGCTTGGCAACCGCTCGCAGGTGCTCCCAGCACGAGA
>Ga0136616_10001056_pt1 | contig 14179 bp, 12 predicted proteins | sample AntDrymUQ2992106_2_FD_106648 | JGI IMG/M metagenome (GOLD analysis project Ga0136616, IMG submission 106648) | Polar desert sand microbial communities from Dry Valleys, Antarctica - metaG UQ299 (21.06) | ecosystem: Environmental > Terrestrial > Soil > Desert | place: Antarctica: Dry Valley...
CGGTGACGAGCGCCGCTGGCATCACGCCTACCGCGACACCTCGGCGGACAATGTGTGGCGCGAGATCGAGCGAGGTGCCGGGGGCACCGTGGACTACGGCGCCTTCCAGTTCGGCGACGTACGCTGCAACCGCACCGCATACGGATACTTTGTCGGCGACCGGTGGTATCCGCTGCTGCGCTCCGACGACAAGGACGACGTGGTGGTGCGTGACGCCTTCTACCGGTACTTCGGCGGGTTCGGGTTCGGTGGCATGGCGCCCGCGGTTCTCCTGGCGCGGATTGGTCGAATCGTGCTCGCCCATCCGCATCTCGTGGTGCTCGCCTTGCGCTGGTTGCGCCGCAGCATCTCCCGCGTCGGGGGGGTGCGTGCGCTGGCCCGGCAACGGGTCCGACCGGTCACGTTCGTCATGCACCGCTTCATGGACGCGGCCGACGTCGCACCGGCTTGGGACCTGATGGAACGCGGGGAAACCAGCGCAGAGCCACGTATCCGCGAGACCCAGGAGCGGCTGCAGGCGTGCAGCTATGCCATGGCCCATCCCGAGACGGGCCGGCTGGTTCCCGCCTGCGTCCAGCACAGCGTGCTGGACCCCCACGAGAACCGCGAGCTGCGCAAGCTGCTTCCGCTCGTCGACGTGCGTCGTTAGCGACAGCGCCCGATGCTCGACGCCCGCGCTCGCGCGCTGCTGGCGCCTCCGCTCGAACGCGCGGGCCGCGCACTGGCCGCTGTCGGCGTGCATCCGACCGCGGTGACTGCGGCCGCTTGGTGCGCCGGAGTCGGCGCGTGCACAGCGACGGCGATGCGCTGGTGGGGCGTTGCCCTGGTGCTGTGGCTCGCCAACCGGCTGCTCGACGGGTTGGACGGACCGGTCGCCCGAGCCACCGGCGCAACCGACCGCGGAGGATTCCTCGACATCGTCGCCGACTTCAGCGTCTATGCCGGAGTGGTGGTGGGCCTTGCGGTCGCGCTGCCCGGGGCACGGCTCGCCTGCGTTGTCCTGCTCGCTACCTACTACGCCTCGGGCACGGCGTTCCTCGCGCTCTCCTCGCTCGTCGAACGACGCAGGCAGGTGCTGGGCGACGACCGGTCGCTGCGTTTCGTCGGTGGGCTGGCCGAAGGAACCGAGACCGTCGCGGTGTACGTGCTGCTGTTTCTCTTGCCGCGGTACGCCGAGCTCATCATCTGGACCTTCGCCGCCGCAGTCGGCATCACCGCGGTGCAGCGCACTGTAAGCGGAGTGCGCCTGCTCACCCCGCTTCCCCAGCCGATCGCCGACCCCTAACCGACTGTCGAGGAGACTGCATGTCCCTGGTTCACCGCCTCCGTCTTGCTGCCGTCACCGCCGCGGTCGCGATGACCGCCGCATGCGGTTCCGCGGACTTCGCCCCCATGCCCGCTGCTCAGCTCGACGTCGCCGACTGGTCCGCCGTCCGTGAGGCCGCCGCTGGGCAAACGGTCAACTGGTACATGTACGGCGGTGATGACACGCTCAACCGGTTCGTCAACGGCTACCTCGCCGATCGACTCGAGCAGGAACACGATGTCACCCTCGAGCAGGTCAAGATCACCGACACGGTGGAAGCCGTGAACAAGGTCTTGGGGGAGAAGCAGGCGGGGCGCAACACTGACGGGTCCGTCGACCTCATCTGGATCAACGGGGAGAACTTCGCCACCGGCCGGCAGGCCAATCTGTGGTACTGCGGGTACGACCAGGCACTGCCGAACGCGAAGTACGTCGACTTCACCGCCCCTGCCGTACGCAACGACTTCGGGATGCCGGTCGACGGCTGCGAGTCCCCCTGGCAACAGGCCAACTCCGCTGTGGTCTACGACAGCGCCAAGCTGAGCGCCGATGACGTCGCCTCGGTGGACGCATTGTTCGCGTGGGCCAAGGCGAACCCCGGCCGCTTCACCTACCCGGCGCCGCCGGACTTCACCGGGTCGATGGCAGTGCGCACGTTCTTCTACGCCACTGCCGGCGACGTCGAACCGTTCGCTGGGGAGTTCGATGAGGCGACCTTTCAACCGGTCGCCGACGAGCTGTTCCCCCGGCTGGTGGACATCGAACCCGCGCTGTGGCGGGAGGGGCGCACCTACCCCAACAGCCAGACCCAGCTCGAGCGGCTCTACGCCGACGGCGAGGTTGACGCCTTCTTCACGTATGGCCCCGGTGCGGTGAGTGAGCAGGTGAGCAGGGGCGTCTTCCCCGAGTCGACGCGGGAAGCCGTCCTCGACATCGGCAACATCAGCAACGTCAGCTTCGTCGCCATCCCCTACAACTCGCCGCGCAAGGCGGCCGCGTTGACTGTGGCCAACATGCTGCTCGACCCGCAGACCCAGCTCGAGCTCTACCGCGCGGAGGGGGCCTACCCCGCAATCGAACTGGACCAGACCGAGCCGGCCGTACAACAGGAGTTCGCGAACGTGCAGCTGAGCAAGTCGGTGCTGCCGATCGAAGCGCTCACCGAGAACGCCCTGCCGGAGCTTGCCAGCGGCTACGTCACCAAGATCGAGAAGGACTGGCGGACGCGTGTTCTTCAGCGGTAGGCCGCGCTTCGGCGAGCGCGTCCAGCAGCGGATGGGCATCATCCTGCTGCTAGCTCCTGCCCTGGTGGTCGTGCTGGTGCTCTTTGTCGGCGGCTTCGGTCACGGCGTGGCGCAAAGCTTCGGCTACCTGCCTTTCCTGGAGGGGTCGCAGGTGGGCGTCGACGCGTACGCCGACCTGTGGCGCGACGCTGAAGTTCGTGCCGGCATCGGGCTGACCGTACGGACCGCGCTGCTGGCAACGGTGCTTTCCTTTGTGCTTGGTGTCGCCGGGGCGCTGCTGATCCGCAGCAGCCGGCGCGGTCGGCGGCTGCTATCGCTGATCTTCCAGGCGAACCTTCCGGTACCGCACCTGGTGGGCGCGCTGTGCATGCTGCTGCTGCTCTCGCAGACCGGTGCTGTCTCCCGGCTGGCGACCGCATCCGGGCTGACCGACTCTGCCGCCGGGTTCCCTGAGGTCACCGGTGACGGCTTCGGCTGGTCGATCGTTGCGGCGTACGTGTGGAAGGAGGCGCCCTTCATTGGCGTTGTGATCCTCGCTGCGCTATCGCGCGGAGTCGCCGATCTGGAGGACGTCGCGCGGTCGCTCGGCGCCGGGAGGTGGCAGCGGTTCCGGCACGTCGTCCTGCCGGTGATCGCCCCCGGTGCTGCTGCAGCGTCCATCCTGGTGCTGGCCTTCACCGTTGGCGCGTACGAAGTGCCTTACCTGCTTGGCCGGCCCTTCCCGGCGGCCCTCTCGGTGGTGGCGCTGCAGCGCTACCGGGACATCGATCTCGAATCCCGACCACTCGCCATGGCGATCACTGTGCTGCTCTTCCTGACCGTGACACTGCTGGCGGTGGGCTACCTCGCCCTTGCTGACCGGCTGCGCAGGATCAGCCGATGAAGCGCATCGTCGGTGTCGGCGTGCTCGTCCTCGGTGTTCTCGCGCCGATCGTGCCGCTGTTCGTATGGGCAGTGAGCGCTCGATGGCGCTATCCGGCCCTGGTGCCGCAGGAGCCGTCACTGCGGGGGTTACGGCTGATCGTGGATCCGCAGACGGCGGCGGTGCGCGGGGTAGCGACCTCCCTGGCTATTGCCGTCGCGGTCACCATCCTCGCGTCGCTGATCGGACTGCCCGCTGGGCGGGCGCTCGGGCTGCATGCGTTCCGCGGCAAGCGGGTGATTCAGCTCCTGCTACTGGCTCCGGCGCTGGTACCCACCTTGGCGGTCAGTCTCGGGATGCACGTCACGTTCATCCGCTACGGGCTCGCGGACACCGTGCCGGGTGTCGTGCTCGCGCAGCTGGTGCCGACGATCCCGTATGTCACGTTCGTGATGGCCAGCGCGTTCGCCAATTTCGACGGCGGCTACGAACAGCAGGCGCGGACGCTCGGTGCCGGCTCGATCCGCACGCTGGTCTCCGTCACGATCCCCGCCGTACGGCCGGCGCTGGTGGTGGCGGCGTACTTCGCTTTCTTGATCTCCTGGAGCGAGTACGTGCTGACGCTCGTCATCGGTGGCGGGGTCGTGCAGACCCTGCCGCTGCTAGTCTTCGGCTACATCCAGTCCGCCGATCTGACGCTGGCTGCCGCTTTGTCGCTGTTGTTCGTGCTACCGCCGCTGCTGCTGGTCGGACTGACCTCGCGCTACCTCACCGGCCAGTCCGGCGTCGCCCTCGGGTTCGGGCGGGCGTGACCATCAGCGGAGCCCGCCTGGTGGGGTTGCGCAAGGCCTACGCCGGGAGGCAGCCGGCAGCCGTCGACGGGCTAGACCTGGAGCTGCCTCCCGGTGGACTGACCGCGCTGCTCGGGCCCTCGGGTTGCGGGAAGACGACGACGCTGAAGATGGTTGCCGGACTGGTCACCCCGGACGCGGGTGACGTCCGCCTCGACGGGCGCTCGATCGTGTCTCTGCCGCCGGAGAAGCGCCCGGTGGCGATGGTGTTCCAGAAGCCGCTGCTGTTCCCACATCTCAGCGCCGGAGACAACGTCGCGTTCGGCTTGCGTATGCGGCGGGTGCCCTTGTCGGCGCGACGCAGTCGGGTGGCCGACATGCTTGATCTCGTGCAGCTGCCACAACTCGGCGGTCGACGGGTCGACGAGCTGTCCGGCGGACAGGAGCAGCGGGTCTCCCTCGCCCGGGCGCTGGTCACCGACCCACAGCTGTTGTTGCTCGACGAGCCGTTCTCCCAGCTGGACGCTGGACTGCGGGCGGAGATGCGGGCGCTGGTCCGCCACGTGCAGCGGGACACCGGCGTGACGACGCTGTTCGTCACCCACGACCAGCAGGAGGCGATCGACCTTGCCGACCGGGTCGCGCTCATGTTCGACGGTCGGGTGGAGCAGCACGACGAGCCGCGGGCGTTCTACGAGCGGCTGACCTCGCTGCGGGTGGCGGCCTTCTTCGGGGGCCACAACGTCGTACCCGGGCGCACAGTCAGCGGCCGCTTCGCGTGCGCGCTGGGTCAGCTGACCGTACCGGCCGAAACGCCCGACGGTGCCGGCCTGCTGGTCATTCGGCCTGAGTCCCTCCAGCTGGTCGACGGTGGCGGACTGCCGCCGCCCAACACCTTTACGGCACAGGTGATGGAAGCGCGGTACTTGGGCACCCACGTGACGCTCACCCTCGACGCGGGTGGAGCGCAGCTGCACCTGACTGCCACTCCCACGAGCACGGTGGCTAGCGGCGACCGGGTCCGCGTCCGGATCCCGGCGCGCGCTTGCATCGTCTTCCCGGCGGATTGTCCTGCGGCGCCCGCTCCCCCGATCTAATGCGCCCGGACGGGAGGGCCGCACCGGCCCGCCCCGTCACACCATTCCTGTCCAGCTCCTTCCCCAGGTACATGCGCCAGCGGGAAGCCGGCGGCGCCAGGGTCGTGCAACCCCTCGAGCCGGATCGGTGCGCCCTCGGTCAGCGGTGGTACTGGTGCACCACCGCGTGACCCTTTCCGCGTCTGATGAGACTTCGGTTGACCGGAACCGTGACCAAGAAGGCCACCGCGAGTGCGAGCGCGAGACTTCCCCAGAACAGCGGGTCGGTGACGCCTGCCTCCATGGCGCCCGGGACAACGAGCATGACGCCGTTGTCGACAATCTCCATCACGGTGATGGAGAGGGTGTCGGCGGCTAGGGCGACGCCGAGGGCGGCGCTGAGCGCCAGACCCGAGCGCAGCACCGGAATGATCGTGAAGCTGTAGCCGAAGAAGAAGGCGAGGACGACGGCGAGCACGATGGTCGACAGGTCCGACCACCCCAGTGCCGTGCCGATCAGGAACCCCAGCACCTCGCCGATGGCACAACCGGTGAGGCAGTGTGCCGTCGCGCTGACGGCCAGCCGGTTCAGCTGGCGCCGCTCTTCAGCCGCGGATCCTTCTTCTTGGCGTTCCTGCCCGGCCATGGACGCCGCCTCCCCACGATGAGCCGCTGTGTCGTGGGCCGAATCTAGCATACCCCCATGGGGTACCTGGCGACCTTGATCGGCATGCGCGGTCATCCAGCCAAGTCGCCTGCGTCGGCTGACCGCGTACGGCGATCAGTGGGGTTCGTGTGGCAACCGGACCTGACGCTGGGGCGTCTCTGTCTCGTCCGTGTAGTTACCCGTGCGCTCCCGCCGGAGGTTGCCGTGAGTCCAGCATTCTTGAACGTTGTCGAGCGACCCCTCCACGCCCGATCGGTGCGCGCCGCCATGGCGGGCATGCTCCTGCTCGGGGCACTGGTCGCGGGTACGCCGGGTCCGGCCACCGCGGTGTCCGAGGCCTGCTGGGACGACGTACCGACGGACGTGGACGGCGGGGGCCCCGATGCGGTCCTCGGACTGCCTGCGTACGACCTCCCGGGCAAGCCGGACGCCGGCGCGATCGTCGTCTTCTCCAACGTTGCGGCCGCAGGCGAGGCCGATCCCTCCCCACCCGCGGCCCGCACGCTGCTGACCGCCGATGACTTCCCGGGTCTCTCGACGCAGACCGGCGCCCGGTTCGGCTCTTCGGTGGTGGTCTGGGGGGACAGCCGGTCCGATGATGTCGACGACTGTGCCGACCTCCTGGTAGGGGCGCCGGGTCAGACCGTGGACGGAAAGGTTGGCGCCGGCCGGGTTTTCCTCCTCACCGGCACGGTCGACGGGTTGAGCGGCGTCCGCCTCGTCCTCGACGAGTCGACCCTGGCGGGCACCGGCGGCCCACAAGCCGGAGCGGGTTTCGGCGCCAGCATCGCGGCGGCGTCGCAGACCACGATCGCGGTCGGCGCACCGGGACGTGATATCGGTGGGGCGGTCGACGCCGGTCGCGTCGTCCGGCTGGACTACCGCGGCTCCAGCGAGCCGGACGTGGTCGTGGTCGAGCAGGGCGGCTCGAATGCCGGCCGTCCGGAGTCGTACGACCGGTTCGGAGAAGTCCTCGAGCTGATGCATTCGATCGAAGGCTCGATCCTCGTGGTCGGGATCCCCCGGGAGGACGTCGGCAACCGGACCGACGCCGGGGCGGTGGGCATGATGCCGCCCAACCGGCCGCTCTCCCTGGTCACCCAGGACTCACCCGGTGCCGGCGGCGCGGCTGAGGCGGGAGACCTCTACGGCGCGGCGATCGACAGCTACGTCACCGTCACGACGCACACCATCGGGGTGATCGTGGTGGGGGTGCCGGGCGAGGACGTCAAGGGCAAGGCCGACGCGGGCATGGTGTCCTACGCGTCCTTCGACATGACGTTCGACCCCGAGTTCACGGTGTCGCCCATCGCGGGCTGGTCGCGCACGCTGACCCAGGACTCGCCCGGCGTGCGCGGAGTCACCGAGACGGGGGATCAGTACGGGTCCGCAGTCCTGGCGGGCGAGTTCGGCCAGGAGAGGCTCAGCCTGGTCGTCACTTCCCCGCTCGAGGATCTCGGCGACACGGTCAACGCCGGCCTGGTCGCCATGACGCTCATCGAACCGGAGGACGGTTCCCCGACGCCGGGTGCCCAGCCGGGTGCCTGGACCCAGGACTCGGCGGGTGTGGCTGGTCGAGCCGAGCGCGGCGACCGCTTCGGCACGGCGTCGAGCTCGGTGCTGCTGACCAGCATCGAGGACGACTTCGACGTCGTCTGGCGGGTGGCGATGACGACGGTGCCCCGGGAGGATGTGGGTGGAGTGGCCGATGCCGGCATGGCCTACCTCGGAGTGGCTCCCGGCGCCCGCTCGATCGCCCTGGTGCCACCGGTCCGGCAGGCCGGCGCCGGACTCGGGATGGTCCCCATGCAGATCGGCTGACCGAGACGTCCAGCTTTCGGCTACGTCGGCCGTCGGCGGCGGTCGCTGGCGGTGGTCGGGGACAGCGTGGAAAAGGCGCGGTGGACGAGCTGGGGTAGATCCTCTGCGCCGTCTGAGTCCACCCAGCTGCTCAATGCAACGGTGAGGGCGGCCAGAGCGGCGGCGGAGTGGACGCGTAGCTCGAACGTGATCGCGGTGTGGTCGCGCGCGGCGAGGGCCTCGGCGAACAACCGCTCGGTGGCGTACTGGCTGTCGGCCATGTGGGCCCGCAGCGCCGGCGTGGTGAGGATCAGCCGCGTCCGGGTGAGCAGGACGTCCCGGTCGACGGTGTAGACCGCCGCCAAGCCCTCCGCGAGGGCGCGATGCAGGGCGGTGAGGGGCTCCTCCTCCGGTGGGCGCCGGCGGATGAGCGCGGCGATGAGCGGGTCATAGTCGTCGCTCTCCACGACCGCTTCCTTTGTCCGGAAGTGCCGGAAGAACGTCATGTGGGACACCCCGACGGCCGTGGCGATCTCCTCGACCGTGGTGGCGTCGTAACCCTTGCTGAGGAAGAGCTGCAGTGCGGTCTCTTGGATGCGACGCCGGGTCTCCGCCTTCTTCCGTTCCCGGAGACCGACGGCTTCGGGTGGGTTTGGCGCCGGCGGGCTCACGGGCCGACGGCTCCGGTCAGCGTGCGCTCGTGGCGACTGCCCATGAACCTGGACCTGCCGCGTACGACGTGGCCGTCGTCGAGCACACCGGTCAGCCAGCCCTCCAAGGCGGCCGGCGCCGGGCTGCCCCGCCATCCGAGGTGGGCGTCGGGACGCACGAGCAGGAGGTGCGGGCCGTGGCGGCGGCCGGTGGGAGCAAGGACGGTGACCAGGTCGGCACCCAACCGCTGCCGGGTGAGGTCGATGCAGCTCTGAGTCGCGAGAGCTGCTGGTGGGGTCGACGCCGGTGGTGTGAGCAGCACCCAGCGGGCCCCGAGTTCGGCGTGCAGACGGGTGGCGCTGCCGTCGAGTCGCCGGCAGGTCAGGTCGGGAACGCGGTCCCCGGGCCGCGGTCGGAGAAAAGGATGACGTGACCGCGCCGCCAACGGCCCGGAGCGGTAGCTCACCTTCAGCTGGGACGCCTGCTCCCAGATGAGCCGCTGGACGAGCCGGTGGTTAAGCGACGGCACGAAGACCCGGTCCCGGAGCACCCGTGCGAGCCGGCTCTCGCCGACGACCATCCGGGTCATGGCGCTGGTGGACTCAAGCACTTCGGCGGCGATAGGACGCCGTTCGGCTTCGTAACTGTCCAGCAGTGTCGGCGCGCCCCGCTGGTGGACGACCAGGGCCAGCTTCCACGCGAGGTTCTCCGCATCGCCGACGCCGGTGTTCAAACCCTGGCCGCCGACCGGGCTGTGGATGTGGGCGGCGTCCCCGGCCAGCAGGATCCTGCCTTGGCGGAACCGGTCGGCAAGGCGGCGGTGGATGCGGAAGGTCGAGGTCCACTCCGCCGTGCCGAGGGCGGAGGCGGGCCAGCCGGTGCGTTCGTGCAGCCGGCGGGTGAGCAGGCTGAGCACCACCTGCGGACCCAGGTCGTCGCCTGCGTCGTCGGGGGCGGGGGCCATCAGTCGCCACAGGTCCGCTTCCGGCAGCGGAAAGGCCGCGAGCATCTCCTCGCCGTGCAGCCACACCAAGACCGTGTCCCGGGCGACCGGCAGGTCGGCGTGGACGTCGGCGAGCAGGAACCGCTCGATGATCTGCACGCCGGGGAAGCCGATGCCGGCGACCTTGCGGACCCGGCTGTGCGCTCCGTCGCACCCGACCAGCCACTCGCACCGCATGGCGCGGCCATCGCTGAGCTGCACGGCCACCCCCTCACCGTCCTGGTGGGCGTCCAGCACTTCACGCCCCCACTCGACGGTCCCGCCGAGCTGGGCCAGGCGGCGACGCAGGCCGCCCTCGATCTCGGCTTGGGAGACGATCAAGCCGGGGCGGGTGACCAGCTTGGTCCGCTGGCCCAACCGAAGGTGGGCCGTCGTGCGGCCGCCGAGGTCCACCGAGACCTGGCGCACCGGATTGGAGCGCTGCTCGAGGTCACCGAGCGCCCCGGCCCGATCCAGCACTTCCACGCCACGCGGCTGTAGTCCGAGTGCCCGGGACGTGCTTGCCGGCCCGGCTGCCCTGTCCACCACCCGCACCGCCATCCCGCTGGCCAGCAGGTCACAGGCCAGGGTCAGCCCGGTAGGTCCGGCTCCAGCAACCAGCACCGGGCACGTGTCGGTCATTACGGCGCTCTCGTTAGTCTCTAACAGATATTAGAAGCTAACACTAAGGACGTCAGACTGACAAGCACTTCCCGCTGAGTCCCGGCCGATGATCGGGACTGCTGGCGCACGCGGCTCCGCGAGGGCGCAGGCAGGAGGCGTGGCCAGGACGGTCAGCGGCCCCGGTCGTTGCCTCTCGGCCCACGGGTCGGGCGTGAGCGGTTTCTCATCCGCGTCTCATCGCGGTCTCAGGGTCGACGTCGATGCTCGGTGGAGCAGGCAAACCACCATTTGGTGTTCACCCGAGAGGAGGCTCTCGGGTCGTGCCGGGGGAGCACGTCTCCCACCACTTCGAAATCGACGCCTACCTGGCCGAGGCCCTGTCGGTGACGGACCTGAAGCCGCGCCAGGAGGCGCTGGGCGTCGAGGAGCGTGAAGCCGAGCGACTAATCTCCCTCGCCAGCGCTGGCCACGTGTTGGCCGAGGATCGGCTCGAGGTGGGGCGCGGGCTGCTGGCGCACTGCGACCGGCTGTACGCCACGGCGGCCGACACCGAGCGGCGGCAGTTCAACCAGGCCTTCTTCACGGCGCTCTACGTCGACACCGGCGGCGTCACGGACGCCGACCTGAACCCGCCGTTTGCTCAGCTTGGTGAGCAGCCGACGTGGACGCGGTCAGCCGCGGCGCAAAGCGGCGGCCGCGCAGATCAGTCCGGCGTGGCTGGCGGCAGAGGGGAAGTTGCCGAGCAGCTGCCCGCTGTGCGGCTCTGTCTGCTCCGACAGCAGGCCCACGTCGTTCGCGTATGCCGTCGCCTGGTCGAAGATGGCGGCCGCTCGATCGAGCTCTCCCTGTGCGGCAAGGCACTCGACCAGCCAGTAGGTGCACAGCAGCGAGGTGCCCTCGAGCCGGGCGGCGGCCTGCTCGTCGCGGTAGAGCAGTCCGCAGGGCGCGGACAGCAGGCCACTCACCATCTCGACCGTCCGGGTCATCGCTTCGTCACTCGCGGGCACCAACCCCGACAGCAAGACCAGCAGGGCCGATGCCTCGACGAAGGTCGAGCCGGAGAACCCGGTGTAGGCGCCGGTGGCCGGATCCAGCGCCCGCCGCAGCACCGCCCGACCCATCAGCTCCGCTTGCTGAGTCCGCGTCGACGCGGCCGGCCCGGTCGGCGTCTCGGGCCAAGAGGCGAGCGCGGCGGCGCGGTCGACCGCGACCCACCGCATGACGGCGTCACGGGCAGCGTCCCGGCGCGACGGGAGCGCCACACGGACGTCGGCCGCAGCGGCAAGGATCGTCCTCTGGAACCCCGCAACCGGCGACGGCAGCTGGCGGACCCGGGCCACGGCAGACAGCAGCTCGCCGGCCGTCGCGACGTCGCGGCGCCGCCACCGGTCGTCGCCGGTGCGCACGGGCCCGCTTTCCCCCCAGCCGTCCAGCTCCTGCCGCTCCTGCTCACTGAGGTCAGTCTCACCGCCGACACCGAAGACCTCCTGGAGTCCGTCCTCGGAGACGACCTCGGCTGCCGAGTCGACGAGCCACCCGATCGTACGAACGGCCTCATTAGCGCACGTCGCAACCAGCTGGGCGCACGTGATGGCGTCGACACCTCGCACTGAGGCGTACCGGCCGTCATGCGTCGGACCACCCGCGCCTTCCCTCGGCAGTGACGTCGTCGGAGCCGAGATCACCGCGCCCGTCGGAGCGAACGTCAGGCCCTGCAGGACCCGGCCGCTGAACCGGACCTGCTCACTCCATGGGCCGCCGAAGCCCGCGTGCAGCGCGGACCAGGACTGCCACGCCCGTCCGGTCTCTCGCACGCAGGCCAGAGCGTGGGCTTCCGACCAAATCGCGGCGCTCTGCTCCTCACCGAAGAGCAGCGTGAAGGTGAGGCGCTGTCCTGCCGCCAGGTCGCGGAGCCACTGGGCGCCCGCGGCTTCAACCTTGTCGGGCGGTGACCCGCAGAGCGTGAGTTCCGCTCCCCCGACGATGGCCTTCAGCGCTGGACCCGTGGTGCTCCAGACCGGTGCCGAGCGCCCGAAGTCACCTCTGGGGCAGAACGAACTCGCTGCCGTGAACTGCCCCTCGACGACGGCGAGGCTGCGCACGAGTACGTGAGGGGACCGCTTGCCCAGGTCATGCCCCCGCTCGTCCTGCGCCACGAGGAGCGCGTCCGTCAGCACGGCCCGGCCCGACGGCGTCTGGAACGTCGTCTCGAGCACCAGCGTGTCCTTGACGTACTCCCGCGTCGTCTCGCTGAGGCCGGCGGCGCCGAGTTGCCAGTGGCCTGCCGTCGGGTCGAGCAGGGCGCCGAACACGCTTCGCGAGTCGAAGCGCGGCGGGCACATCCAGGTGATGCTTCCCTGGCCGTCCACCAGCGCCGCCGTCTGGCAGTCGGACAGGAACGCCAGGCCCGCGATCTCGGTCGACCGTGCACGGCTCACCTCAGGCGGATACCCCGCAGAGCGGTGGGCAAGAGCAATCAGCGATGACAGCTCGCTGACGTTCGGGTTCGGGTGGCCGCTCAGCTCGCGGCTGCGGCACTCGCGGGTGTCGCATCGGTCCCGGCCTCCAGCCGGTAGCCGGTTCCCCAGACGGTCCGCAGCAGCGCCGGTCTCGACGGATCCGCCTCGATCTTCATGCGCAGGCGCCGGACATGCACGGTCACCGTGTCCAGGCCCCCCACGTCGTAGCCCCAGACGTCGGCCAGCAGCCGTTCACGGGTGAGCGTTTGACCCGCCTTGGTCATGAAGTAGGCGAGCAGACCGAACTCGAGGGCCGTGAGCGTCAGACACCGCCCCGCAGCCGCAGCCGTCCTCGTGTTCAGGTCGAGGCACAGGTCTCCGACGCGCAAGATGTCGGGCTCCCGGATCGCGTGCTCGGATCGACCGCGGCGCAGGACCGAGGACAGGCATGCGATCACCTCACCGGCTTCGTCCGTACTCAGGACATGGTCGGCTCCGGCGCGCAGCAGCGCTATCCGCTCCGCGCCGGTTGCGGTCGCCGTCAGCAGGAGCACCGCGTCCTGGCCGCTCAGCGCGGTCACGCCGACGCGTGCCGCCTCGGTCTCGCGGGGCAGGTCGATCACCAGAACCGCGGTGGGGCCGAGTATCGCGGCATGCCGTCTCGCGCCGCTGAGATCGGAGGCGTCTACCACCCGCGCACCGACACCCGCGAACGCGGTGCGGAGCCCGAGCAGGGGACGACCGGGACGGGTGACGAGAACGACGTGACGGCCATGCAGACCGACTCCGGGTCGGGCGGACCCGCTTTCCACCGCCTTGCGTGGAGACAGGTCGTCCGGGCAGTGACCTGGGTCAGCCTCCGCCGGAGCACCCGTGGCCATATCGCCAAGATAGGGCAGGGGGAGACGAAGGGGTGGTCCGGTGACGCGCCAGGATTGAGGGCCGATTCAGCACTCTGAGGCCTCACGGCGGTGACAAGTCTGGGACAAGCGGCCAGGTCGCTTGCACAGCCCTGCCACGAGCTGAACGTTCGCCCCATGACCCTGCATGACACGGTGCACGTGGACCTGCGCATCCTCCAAAGCTGCCTCGATGCCTACGGGCGGGTGGCGGCCGGGCACGTCAGCGACACGACACTCCGTTCCTGCTCCACCACCGGCGCGGCGACCCGGTACGTCGAGTCAAGGCAGCAGGGACGGGCCTGAGCCACAGCGACGCGCACGACGTCGACGGTACGACGTCGAGAACTACCCGCACTTCGGGTGGGGCGCGCTGAACGCCTACCGGAACCGCGGCCCCGGTCGTCGATGACGCCCACGCGGCGCGCCGCGCGGCCGACGGCGCTCCGGCCTCACCCAGCCGGCTCGCGACGCTCCTTGAGCAGGAAGCCCACGAAGATGCCGAGCACGCCCAGCGTGAGGTGGATCAGGTTGTCCAGCACCGTTTCGTACCCCGACGGAATGAGGCCGAAGAACATGGGTCTGGCGAAGGCCACGAGGCCCACGAACAGGTAGGCGATGCCGATGCCGCCCACGATGGCACGTACGACTGTGAGACTGCGGGCAGCGAAGCCGGCGTAGGCAAGCAGCCCGCCGGTGAGCAGGTGGATCCCGTCCTCTGCGAGGTCGATGTTGAGCACGCCCAGCAGGGACTTGTTGCCGAGCACGAGACCGACGACACCGATGAGGATGACGGTGACGCCGACGACCTTTGCGTA
>Ga0136616_10001058_pt1 | contig 14176 bp, 10 predicted proteins | sample AntDrymUQ2992106_2_FD_106648 | JGI IMG/M metagenome (GOLD analysis project Ga0136616, IMG submission 106648) | Polar desert sand microbial communities from Dry Valleys, Antarctica - metaG UQ299 (21.06) | ecosystem: Environmental > Terrestrial > Soil > Desert | place: Antarctica: Dry Valley...
CCAGCACAGAGGGTTCAACATGCCGGTCGGCGACATCGGCATGGCGAGCGCCGGCTGCCTCGTCGGGAGAACCAACAAAGGGCATGAAGAGTTTATGAAACTGGTCAAAACCGACGTGCGCTTTCGAGAGGCCAGCCAAGGCTACAAATTCATTTCGACCGTCATCGCGGGTGACGACCTCAATCGCCTCATCGTCTAACGCGCCCGGCTCAGGGAGAGGAGGCAGGAGCAGGAGGCAGACGGCAGGGACGAGGCAACAGCGCGGCCTGCCTCCTGCTCCTGCCTCCTGCGAACGCCCTGTCTTGAAACTTCTAGTGCCGCGCGGCAGTATAAACACTTTCCCACGCTCGAACGGTGCGAGAATTTTTCAAGCATCACTAACAAAAAGAGGAGATTCCGACAAGATGTTAAGACGCCATTTAATGGCCGCGCTGCTCGTTTGCTCGCTGCTCGTCACGAGTTTTCCCTTGCGCGCGCAACAGCCTACTGCCACGCCCGCGCAGCAACCCGCCGCTCCGGCGCAACCGGCGCAAACAGCGGACGCCAACGATCCTATCGCACGGATCAAAGATGAAGGCATGAACCGCTCACAGGTCATGCAGACCTTGAGTTACTTAACCGACGTGATCGGGCCGCGCCTGACCAACTCGCCGAATATGAAGCGCGCCAACGAGTGGACGCGCGACAAGATGGCCTCGTGGGGTTTGCAGAACGCGAAGCTCGAAGCGTGGGGGCCGTTCGGACGCGGTTGGTCCCTCAAACGTTTCACAGCGGAAGTCGTCGAGCCGCAGGGCTTCCCCGTCATCGCCTATCCGAAGGCTTGGTCTCCCGGACTGCAAGGGACGCTCAACGCCGAGGTCATCCACCTCGACGCGAAGAATGAAGCCGACTTTGAGAAGTACAAGGGCCGCTTGAAGGGCGCGATTGTCCTGACCAGTCCGATGCGTGAGGTGAAGGCGCACTTCGAGCCGCAGGGGACACGCCTGACGGAGAAGCAGTTGCTTGATCTCGCCAACGCGCCCGATCCGAACTCGCGTCAGGGACCACCGCGCCAGCGCTTTCAGATCACGCCGGAGTTCGTCCAGCAGCGCCTCCTCGATCTCAAGAAGGCCAACTTCATTATCAACGAAGGAGCGGCTCTCCTCGTCGATTCCGGTCGCGGCGACGGCGGAACGATCTTCGTGCAGTCGGCCTCCGTACCGCAGCCCGTCCCTGACAACGTCGATCCCAATAACATGCAATCATTGATGGCTCTGTTCACGGGTCGCGGCACGCCGGTCTATGACAAGAGCGCGCCGAAGACGCTGCCGCAGATCGTCCTCGCCGCCGAACATTACAACCGCCTCGTCCGCATGATTCAGGCGGACGAAAAGGTGCGGATGGCCGTCAACCTCGACGTGCAGTTCCACGATCAAGACTTGATGGGCTACAACACCATCGCCGAGATTCCGGGCAGCGACCCCGCGCTCAAAGATGAAGTCGTGATGCTCGGCGGCCACATGGACTCGTGGCACGGCGGGACGGGCGCGACCGACAACGGCGCAGGCGTCGCCGTCGCGATGGAGGCCGTTAGGATTTTGCAGGCGCTCAATTTGAAGCCTCGCCGCACCATCCGCGTCGCGCTGTGGGGCGGCGAGGAGCAGGGCCTGTTGGGATCGCGCGCTTACGTCCGTGAACACTTCGGCGAGATCGAGGGGCCGGGCGCGCAGGCGGCCTCGTTCGGCGTCGCGGGAGCCGGCGCGGTCAAACTGAAGACGAAGCCTGAATACGAAAAGCTCTCGGCCTACTTCAACCTCGATAACGGGACGGGCAAAATTCGCGGCGTTTATCTGCAAGGCAACGCCGCCGTGATGCCGATCTTCCGCCAGTGGCTCGCGCCGTTCAAAGACATGGGCGCTGCGACGCTCACGATGTCAAACACCGGCGGGACGGATCACCTCGCGTTTGACGCCATCGGCCTGCCCGGCTTCCAGTTCATCCAAGACGAAGCCGAGTACTCGACACGCACGCACCACTCGAACCAAGACAGCTTCGACCGCATTTTGGCCGAAGACATGAAGCAGGCCGCCACCATCATGGCCGCCTTCGTCTATCAAACCGCGATGCGCGACGAGAAACTCCCGCGCAAGCCCGCGCCGGGAAGGTAATATCGGATGGCACAATAAGAGAGTTTAGAAGGCGGACCCGGTCCGCCTTCTAAACGACCTCATAATTTCTTCTGCCATCTGGTAGCAGTACCGCCTGCGGTAACGGGCGGTACTGACCAGTTCTGAGAATCTGCGGCCTCACAAAAAACGGGCGCACCTCCAATGAAGGCGCGCCCGTTTTGCAATAAAGTGATCTGTCGCTGCCCGCGTTACATCGTCCGGGTAGATGAAGATGAGCTGGGCGAACCGCCCATGCTCGCGCCGCTACCGCCGGCTTGACCTCTAGCTTGGGCATCGCTTTGAGCGATGCCAGCGCTTGCACTGCTGGTCTGCTGCTCCAGCTTGGAGCGTTGCGCGACCTCGCGTTGCGTCGAGAGATCGATACCAATTAGGTCTTTGAGCTTGCCGAGGATCGCGGGCAGCACGACGGTTTGCGCCGTCTTTGAAAGTTCATCGACGGCGCGGCTACCGAGCGTCGAGACTTCCTGCTGCAAGCGGTCGTAAGCTTGCGTCTCTTTGAAGCGGCGAATGAGTCCCGGCTTGTCCGGCTCGTTGGCCGACGAATCCGTTGCGGCTTGATAGCCGCTACTGTACGACGGCCTCGCCGCCGATGTGGAGTCTGTTGAGCGCGACGAGTAGTCAGCCTCGCTCGTGGGCATATGGGACGCAGAACCATAAGCGCCGCCGGTGATGGCTCCTGCTGCGTAAGAGCGCGCAGACGACGCGGCCAAGTCATCGCCGTAATCTTCGCCGTCCGATCTGTAATAACGGTCGGTCAACTCGCCGTCGCCCTTGAACACGCCGCCGACGTTATAGCCGACGACGAGGCCGACGCCGAGCGCGCCCAAAGAGAAAGCCGCCGGGCGGCGTCGATATTGCTCGCGCCAATCGAGCGATTGCGAGATCGTCTCGCGCACGTTTTGATATTGGGTACTCACGGTGTCCTTGATCTCTTCAACTGTGTTAGTAATCGATTCACGCGCCTCATCCATTCGACGCTGCAACTCGGCTTTGGTTGCGTCTTCGTCGGTCACATCCTCGGCGGCGCGTGCGGTTGCTACATTTCGTTCTTCAGCCATTGCTTATCCTTTCTCAGCTCTTCAAGACTGCGGTCCGGCGCGGGGTTGTGCGCCGCCAGCCGGTTCTTCATGACATACGCGAGGATGCCGCCGACGATCAAGTACAGCACGCCGGTCACGAGGAATCCAAGCGCGTAGTTAATCGGCGGAGCAAACGAGTCGAACAGCGTCGAGATGAAGAAGGCAATCGCCACATTCAACAACGCGAAGCCGATAGCCGCCAGCACGCCGCCGACCGCGATGAGCGCGATGTCCCGCGTATAGACGGCAGCCTCTTCCTTGATCTCGACTTTCACCAAACTCAGTTTGGCGTCCATGAGAGACATCACTTGATCGCCCAGCCGCCCGAATAACGACGGCAGGCTGTCAATGTCGGCCTGCGTCGCCGGCGGTTGCGCGGTCTGCCGCTCCAAATCTGTCTGCTGCGCGCCGGTCGTCTCCATGCGTCTTTCAGGATATGACATCGCTCAAACCTCCTTCTCTCTATTTCAAGTTTGAGGTTTGAAGTTTGAAGCTGCTACAGCCCTTCACCTCAAACCTCAAACTTGAAACTTCAAACCCTTGTGCTTACCGGCGGCTATTGCGGAGCAGCAAGCCGATCAGGAAACCGGCGGCGGCGGAAACTAAGAGCGCCTGTCCGGGACGCTCGCGCGCATACTGCTTGGCTTCTTCGGCCACCTGACTGAAATCTTTGTTCTGTAAGTCTTTGAATTTATCGCCGACGACGGAGACTTTATCGCTCACATAATCTTTCGCCTGCGTCGCCGCGTCGGCGATCTTCTGACCGTATTCTTGAGCTTGACCGGAGAGGTTGTCCGCCTTGGCTTTCGCCGTGCCGGTCGCTGTGCTGCCGGGCGTTCCGGTAGTCGTTAGACCGGTGCCAGTATCGCGGGTGTCGCGCGTCGTGCCGAGATCGGTCGCGCCGGTTCCGGCGCTGCCCGTCGTTCTGGAAGGGTTGCTCGGATCGTTGCGGTTGATGTTTTGTGACATGTCAATATCTCCTCAATGTAATTTGTAACTTTGAAGTCTCGAGCGCGTCGTGCATGTGCCTGCCGCTCTCTCTGCTTACCAGTTCGTTAAAAGACGAGCAAACAACGTGCCGACGAGCGTGCGGCGGCGGCGACTCGGAAAAGCCGCCATCACAACGCGCTCTACGAGGGACAACGCAAATGCTTTTGTTGTGAAAAGGTACGGGCCAGTATAACGCAAGGTCGGGAAACAATACAGCCGAAAAAGCGAGGATGCAGAACAAAGGACGGGGCGAGCGGGAGAGAGAGCGACGGGGAGAGAAGATCAGATCACACACACTCCCTCCATCTCCCGGTCTCGCTCTCTTCGTCTGCTTGCTGTGCATCTGCTCGTCGATGCGGAGTGGAAACTTGCCGTTTGAAGTTGGAAGAAATCTGGTCGGGCGTGGGTGATTGACCGCCTTTATGAGCCGTGCAGCTATGCGCTTGACAGCGGCTGCGTAATTTTGGTAAGTAAGTGCTTACTTTTACGGAGTAGCCCACAATCGGAGAAAGTCTTGATGAATAGATTGGCAGACAGCACGAAGCCTGATGCGGCCCCGAATGGCGGCGGGCGCATGGCGGGCGAAGAGCGGCGGCAACAGATCGTGCGCGTCGCGATGCGTTTGTTCTCGCAGCGTGGCTTTAGCGGGACGACCACGAAAGAGATCGCGCGCGAGGCAGGCGTCTCGGAGGCGATGGTCTTCAAACACTTTGCGACGAAGGAAGAACTTTTTAACGCGATTCTCGATCACAAAGCGTGCGCGGGCGACATGGGCCATGCGTGCGCGGCGCTGGCCGAAGCTATCGAGCGCGGCGACGACCGCGCTGTGTTCGAGGGACTCGCACAGACGGTGCTTCATTTCCACGAACACGACACGGACTTCGCGCGTCTGCTGCTGCATTCCGCTTTGCAAGGACACGAATTGTTTCAGATGTTCTGGCAGCGCAACGTGCGCGAGACAGCGAACTTCCTCCGCACGTACATCGCCGGGCGGCAACAGGCCGGCGCGTTGCGCGACGTAGAACCAATGATCATCGCGCGGGCGTTCGTCGGCATGGTCGTCTATCACTCGTTAGTCAACGTCCTCTTCGATCCGCAGCGCACGCTGCTCGACATCCCGAACGAGCAGGCCGCGCGCGAATTCACCGAAATTTTATTGCACGGCGTCGTTAAGACGCCTGCCGCCGCGCCCGTCAAAACAAAGTCTTCGCGCAAGGCAAAAACTGTCAGCGTTAAGAGGAAGTAAGAGATCATGAACTTTCGTCAGCCTGTCAGCGTTAAGTCAGCCTATCAGCATTAAGAAGAAATAAAAGATCATGAACTTTCGACAGCAGTTAAAGCTCTCCGTGTTCGCGCTTGTGCTGATTGCACTCTGCTTGTCAGTGGCGTGCAATGGCTCGAACGCCGCTTCTCAGAAAGAAGCCGCCGCGCAGCAGCAAGCGCAGCAACCGCAGATCATCGACGTGACGACTGCCGCAGCGATCACGCGCGAACTCCCGCGCTTTATCGAAGCGACGGGCAGCCTCGTCGCCGATGAACAGACGGACGTGGCCTCGAACATTGCGGGGCGCGTCGTCGCGGTCGGCGTGGATCTCGGCGACTACGTGGGGCGCGGCGCGACGCTTGTTCGCCTTGACGACGCCGACGCGCGTTTGCGTCTCACGCAACTGCAAGCGCAAGCAGAGGGAGCGCGCTCTGCTGTCAGGCAGACGGAAGCGCGCATCGGCCTCCGACCCGGACAGGCTTTCGATCCGACGCGCGTGCCGGAAGTCGGAGCAGCGCGGGCCACGCTCGATCTGGCCGAGAAGAATCTGCGGCGTTACGAACAGTTAATTGAATCGGGCGACGTGTCGCGCGCCGCCTACGATCAGCAACGCGCGCAACGCGATCAATTGCGCGAGCAATACGAAGCGCAGTTGGCTGCCGCGCGACAGAATTATGCTGGCGTCCAGACCGCCCGCGCCGCCGCCGAAGGGGCTGAGGCACAAGTCGCGCAAGCGCGCAAGGCGATCACGGACGCGGTGATTTACGCGCCGATCAGCGGCTACGTCGCAGAGCGGACGGCGGACGTGGGCGAGTACGTCACAACTTCTTCTAAGCTCGTGACGCTCGTTCGCACCAACCCTCTGCGCGTGCGGATCGATATTCCCGAACAGTTTATCTCGCTCGTCGCGCCGGGGCAGGCCGTCTCCGTCAACACGAGCGCATACGCAGATCGCAACTTCGCAGGCCGCGTCGCGCGCATCTCGCCCAACGTCGCGGCCAACTCGCGCACGCTAACCATCGAGGCCGAAGTCGAGAACGGACAAAACTTGCTCAAGCCCGGACAGTTCGCCACCGTCCGCATCGCGCAACCAAAGCCGGAGCCGGCGATCCTCGTCCCGGCGCGCGCCGTCCGCACGGACGTGAACGTGAGCCGCGTCTTCGTCATCAAGGACGGGCGCGCCCTCGAGCGCGTCGTCCAACCCGGCCAACCCGAAGGCGAACTCATCGAGATCAAAAGCGGCCTCGCCGACGGCGAACTCGTCGCCACCGGCAACGTCGAGGCGTTGAGCGATGGAGCTTTAGTACGTCAATAAGTTCAAAGTCAACAGCCTGCTTTCAGACTTTGAACTTTGAACTTTGAACTTTGAACCGTTATGCAAAAGCTAGCTGAAATCTGCGTCCGTCGTCCGGTGTTTGCGACGATGTTGATTCTGTCGTTGACGGTCGTCGGCGTGTTCTCGTACTTCTCTCTGGGCGTCGATCTGTTTCCGAAGATCGATTTGCCGACGATCACGGTCACGGTCGTCAATCCCGGCGCATCGCCGCGCGAGATCGAGACGGAGGTGACAGATCGTGTCGAGGCCGCCGTCAACACGATCAGTGGTATTGATGAACTGCGTTCGACTTCGGTCGAAGGCGTCTCGCAGGTCTTCGTCCAATTCCTGTTGGAGAAGAATCCAGACATCGCGGCACAAGAAGTTCAGAACAAAGTCAATCTCGTCAAGAATGATCTACCGGAGACGGCGGAAGAACCCGTCGTGCAGAAGCTCGACACGGACGCTGCGCCCGTCTTACGCATCGCCGTTTCTGCGCCGCGCTCTCTGCGCGATGTGACCGACATCGCCGACAGGGGGATCAAGGAACGCATCGAGACGATCAGCGGCGTCGGCAACGTCGAGATTGTCGGCGGCAGCCGGCGCGAAATTGGGATCAAAGTCGATCCCGACAAGATGCGCGCCTTCAACGTGACGGTGCCGGAAGTGGCGGTGGCGATTCGTTTGCAGAACATGGAAGTGCCGGGCGGTCGGATCGATGAAGGCATGCGCGAGTTGACCGTCCGCACGATGGGTCGCATCACCAATCCGGCGGATTTCAACGACATCGTGATCTCGACGCGCGGCGGCTACGCGGTGAAGATTAGCGACATCGGCTATGCCGAAGACGGCGCGGAAGAACAGCGCACCGCCGCGCGCTTGAACGGCCAGCCTGCCGTGACTTTGATCGTCACGAAACAATCGGGGACCAACACGGTCGCCATCGCCGAAGCCGTCAAAGAGCGGCTCGTGGAGATTCAGCCGCTTTTGCCGGCGGGCGTCCAGACTCAGATCGTCGGCGACCAATCGATCTTCATCAAAGCGGCGGTCGAATCGATCCGCACACACTTGATCGAGGGCAGCATCCTCGCGGCCATCGTCGTCTTCCTCTTTTTGTGGAACGTGCGCTCGACACTGATCGCGGCCATCGCGATTCCTTCGTCGATTATCGCCACCTTCGCATTGATGGCGGCGATGGGCTACACCTTGAACATGATCACGATGCTTGCGCTGACCTTAATGGTCGGCATCGTGATCGATGATGCAATTGTCGTCCTCGAAAATATCTACCGCTTCATCGAAGAGAAAGGTTACACGCCGTTTCAAGCGGCGATTGAAGGCACGCGCGAGATCGGCCTTGCGGTGACGGCGACGACGCTCTCATTGCTGGCGGTCTTCATCCCCGTCGGCTTCATGGGCGGCATCATGGGACGCTTCATGTCCTCGTTCGGCCTGACCGCTTCGTTTGCCGTCGCCGTCTCGCTCATCGTCTCGTTCACCCTCACGCCGATGCTCGCCGCGCGCCTGATCAAGCGCAAGGATGAAAGCGGAAGGATGAAGGATGAAGGCCAAGACATTGCAGAGCCTGAATCGGACGCCGCGAGCGAGGCACATGAGAAGGCTGCTGATCGCAATGCGGTTGACGAGCGAATGGGCTTGTGGATGCAGAACGGTGAAGCGGGCGAGCAAGCATCATCTATCGACCAACACCAAACAACGGACCACGGACCACGGACCACGGACCGTCGCTCCAGCAAAGAAGGCCGCTTCTATCGTCCGATTGATCGAACGTACATGAAGCTGCTGGGCTGGTCGATGGCACATCGTTGGGCGGTGGTGGGTTTGTGCATATTAGTGACTCTGAGCATCGTGCCGCTGTTTATGTTCGTCGGCAAAAACTTTTTGCCGGTGGACGATCAATCACAATTCGAGATCAACGTGCGCGCGCCCGAAGGCAACTCGCTGGCGGCGACTTCGACGCTCGTCGAGCGCATTGCGGCGGACGTGCGCCGAATGCCCGGCGTCACCGACACGCTTGTGACCATCGGCGGCGACCGGCAGCAACTCGTCAACAGCGCGGGCATTTACGTGAAGCTCTCGCCCATCGACGAGCGCGAGGTGACGCAGGAAGATTTAATGGTCAAGTCGCGCGAGTTGTTGCAAAACTACCCGCCAGACCTTCGCACGAGCGTCGCGCAAGTGGCGGCGATCTCCGGCGGCGGCCAGCGCAATGCGGATATTCAGTACGTGATCGGCGGCCCCGACTTGCAGAAGCTGACAGCTTATTCCGAACAGCTTTTGCAAAAGATGAAGTCGATCCCCGATGTAGTGGACGCCGATTCGTCGCTCGCCACGGGCAAGCCGGAACTTCGCGTCAGCGTAGATCGCGCGCGTGCCGGCGATCTCGGTGTCAAGATCGGCGACATCGCGCAGTCTTTGAACACGCTCGTCGCCGGACAGGAAGTTTCGACGTTCAACGAAGGCACGGAGCAGTATGACGTGCGCCTGCGCGCGACGGGCGAGGCGAGGACTGACGCCGAGAGTTTGAGTCGTTTATTTGCGCCTTCGGCCAAGCTCGGCTGGGTGAGCCTCGACAATCTCGTGCGGGTTGAAGAAGGGACTGGTCCCTCTGCGATTGATCGTCTGAACCGGCAGCGGCAGGTGACGCTGACGGCCAACGTCCGCCCCGGAGGCTCGCAATCAGGCGTGTTGGATGCGATGAATGGGTTCATCAATGAGATGAATCTTGAGCCGGGCTACACGACCGGCACTGCCGGGCGCTCGAAGGAATTGGGTCGCGCGGGCTACTACTTCGGCTTGGCCTTCGCGCTCTCGTTCATCTTCATGTACATGGTGCTGGCCGCGCAGTTCGAGTCGTTCATCCATCCAGTCACCATCTTGCTGACACTGCCGCTCGCGATCCCGTTCGGCATCCTTAGCTTGCTGGTGACGGGGCAGACGGTCAACATCTTCTCAGGGTTAGGTCTGCTCCTACTCTTCGGCGTCGTTAAGAAAAACGCGATTTTGCAGATCGATCACACGAACGAACTACGCTCGCAAGGCATGGAACGGCTCGAAGCGATCCTGCAAGCGAACCGCGACCGGCTGCGACCGATTTTGATGACAACTATCGCGCTCGTCGCCGGCATGTTGCCGCTCGTTTTATCACAGGGGCCGGGTTCGGGGACCAATCGTTCCATCGGCGTCCTCGTCGTCGGCGGTCAATCGTTGTGCTTGCTGCTGACATTGTTGGCCGTGCCGGTCTTTTATTCGTTGTTCGATGATCTCGGACGCAGCAAAGTGTGGGGCCGTATCGCTGATCGCGTCGGCGGCGCATGGGCGTGGGCGCGCAGACGAACGGCGACGGCGGCGGGCGCGCTCTTTAGCAAGTTTTAGCTGGGAGCGCGGACGGCTCGTCCGCCGTGAGCGCGAAGCGCGAATAAAGTGTGCGCGATCACCTGACGCCAGAGTGAAAGCGAATCTCGGTTAGCTCGCTCGCGCGAGCTTGGCGGACGAGCCGTCCGCGCTCCCAGCGGTGGCGATCTTGGTCAGGCTGCGGTAGTGGTTGCAATGTTATGAAAGAGTTACTCGTGAAAATAGTGAGACTGTCGATGCTGCTTGTCGCCCTGTCAATTGGCACACAGGCTCAACCTGCGGCTCCGGTGGCGGAGACAATCAGTGCCTCCGCGTCAGAGTTGCCGGTCGCGGAAAAAACGGCAGCGGCGCTAAACCCGCCCGCCGCGACAACAGCGCTCCCGCCCGTCAATCGCGTCGGCGTGGATGTGGCGGAGCAGCGTCCGTTGACTTTACGCGAAGTGATCGCGCTGGCGCTGAAGAATGCGAAGGACATTGAAGTGGCGCGCGAGAATGTGCGGATCGCGGAGTTTGATCTGAAGGGCGCGCAGGGCGTTTACGATCCGCGCTTCGTGACTTCGACTTTCTTTGAGCGGGTGGAGACGCCGACGGCCAGCTTTCTCGGTGGCAGCGCGAGCGGGGCGGTGACGCAGGGCGGTTTAGTTGGCTCGGCGCGCTTCGAGGGCCTCAGTCCGAAGGGCGGCGGTAATTACCGCTTCGAGTTTTCCAGCGCGCGGCAGACGACCGACAGTCTCTTCGCATCACTCAACCCGCAGTTCCCGGCGAGTTTCAATTTCACCTACACGCAGCCCATCCTGCGCGGGCGCAACTTCGATCAGAGCCGCCGCGTGATCGAGATTGCGAAGAAAAATCTCGCGCTCACGGACGCGCAGTTTCGCCAGCGCGCCATTGAAACGATCACGAATGTCCAACGCGCTTACTGGGACTTGGCCTTCGCGCTGAGAAACCTGCAAGTGCAACGCGACACAGTGCGCGACGCGCGCGCGCAACTCGAACACAACAAGCGGTTGGTGGCGGAAGGCGTCCTCGCGCCGATTGACGTGGTCGCGGCGGAAGCGCAAGTCGCGGGCTTTGAGCAGCAGGTTTATGCCGCGCTCGACGAAGTAGGCCGCGCCGAGAACGCGCTGAAGAATGTGATCGCGGAAAATCGCGAGGCCGACATCTGGAATGTCTCGCTGGTCCCCATTGATGCGCCGGACACCGCCGCGAGCTTGCCAAGTGTCAGCCTGCCCGCCGCGATGGAGACGGCGCTCAAGAGCCGGCCCGAATTGCAGCAATCGGATGTGGCCCGCGCGATCAACGAGATCGAACAACGCTTCGCACGCGAACAGACTAAGCCACAAGTTGACTTGATCGCTACCTACGGCGCGACGGGGCTGGCCGGCACGCTCGGCAGCGACGGCACGCTCAACCCGTTTACCGCCTCCAATGAACAACTGCGCGCGCGCATCAACGAGTTATCGCGGATCGGCAATTTGCCGCCGCTCGTCGCGCCGCCCGCCCAAGTCTTGCCCGACACGCTCATCGGCGGTTACGGCCAGTCGCTCGCGAATCTCGCGGCGAATCGCTTCAACACCGTGCGCGTTGGCGTCACGCTCAATCTGCCGCTGCGGAATCAAACAGCAAAGGCGCAATTAGGCCGCACGCTCGTCGAGGGCGAGCGCATCAAGACGCAGCGCGAGCAGTTGGAGCAGTTGATTCAAGTGGAAGTCCGCAATGCCTTGCAAGCAACGCAGACCGCCGAAGCGCGCCTGCGCGCGGCGACGACGCAACGCAACGCTTCCGAGCAACAGTACGCCAGCGAGCAACGCAAGTTCGCGGCGGGACAATCAACTTTCTTTCTCGTCCTCGAACGCCAGACCGCCCTCGCCAACGCCCGCGCGGGTGAACTGCGCGCCCAGACTGATCTCAATAAATCGGTCGCCGAACTCAACCGCGCCACCGGCAACGCGCTCGAAGCGCAGCAAGTCAGCGTCAAATAAGTCCAAAGTCCAAAGTCTAAAGTCCAAAGTCCAAAGTCAGAACACTGTTCTCCGACTTTGGACTTTGGACTTTAGACTTTGACTTTTACCCACAGCGGCCAGTGATCGGAGAGTTCGATGCGGCGTGTGATGCCGTGCGCTTGGGGTTGGAGTCCGCGTAGCCAGAGCCAGTCGAGTTTGAGTTCGATGATGAAGGTGTGCCACGTCGAGCGGTCGTCGGGGAAGGGCGTGTTGAAGTTCGCCGCGCCGAAGAGTTGGCGGGCGGCGCGCACGTCCTTGCCTTTGATCGTGTTGAAGTCGCCTAAGATGATGGCGCGCTCGATCTGCGGATAGCGCGCGAGGTCTTCAATCGTGGCGCGGAGTTGGTCCATCTTTTTCGCGACGGGGATGCGCGTTTCGGCATGGACGGAATAGACGCGCACTTGGTTCTTTCCGAGTTGGACGGTCGCGCCGATGCCTGCGCGGCGGCGTTTGTTGGGTCCCTCGTGCGGCAGCACGAGCCGCGTCACATCCTGCAACGGGTAAAGACTGAGAATCGCAACGCCGGTCTCATCCTCTTTCTGTTTGGCGTCGGCGCGCGGCGGCGCGGCCCAAGCGTAGTTCATCTTTAACTCTTCGGCCATCAAGCGCGCGGTGTTGATGTGGTCAGTCCGCTCCTTGCCGCGATCTACTTCTTGCAAGCCGATGACGCTCGCGCCGCCGATCTCTGCATCTTCGCGCAGCAGCGTGATCAATCTGCGAAGGTCTTTGCCACCGCGCCAGCGCATGTTGTAGCTGACGATCTTGATCTCGATAGGCGTTTGTTGAATTGCCTCCGTCGCCGGCTTCATTACGCCGCCGGTCTCCAATAGCGCATCGCCGCTCGCGCTAACCGTGATTGCCGCCCGCGTGAGCGGCTCAGGCGCGGGCGATTGCGGCGCGGCTGTCAACGCCGCCGCGAAAAGACACGCGCACGCCAACCAGAGAGACGTGCGGCGTGAGACTCGCGCCGTCCGTGCTGGCCTACGATCAAATATCTGTGGCTTGCTGCTCGTCATCTTCCGCTTCTCCCTCGCCGGCAAATGGAGCCGCGCCCGCGAGAAAGCGCGCCGCGCGGGGATTGATCGAATAACGACAACGATCCGTTTCCAATACTTCGCCGTCGGTGTTGACCTTGATCACGCGCGAGAAATCTAGCTCCAACTCGCGCACTTGAAAATAATGCACGCGCTCATCTTCGATATGGTCGCCGCCGGAGACGCGCGTCAGCAAAGAGATAAATTCCAGCGTCGGCATCGCTTCGATGATGCACACGTCCAAGAGCGCATCGTCGATGACGGCGTGCGGCGCGATCATGCGCCCGCCGCCGACGAGGCGCGAATTGCAGACGGCGAACATTTGCACGTCAAGCTCGCGCTCGCTCATCTCGCCGTCCTCCACGACGCGCAGGCGCGCACGCACCGGTTCATAATCCAACAACACTTGCGCGCCGCCGACGAGATACGCCAGCTTGCCCGCGATGGACTTCAACTGCGGATCGACCGCATCCGAGACTTCGGCGATGAAACCGCCCGCCGAGACGTTGACGAATCGCCGCTCGTTAAGCGACCCAACATCGACCTCGATCACGCGCCCTTCAGAGAGAATGTCAAGCGCCGCCTCGATCTCTTCGGGCAACCCCAACGCCGCCGCGAAATCGTTGCCCGTGCCGAGGGGGACCAATCCGAAAGTGATTCTTTCAAGCGCACCGTCAACGCCGGCCACTCCGTTCAAGGCTTCATTCAACGTCCCGTCGCCGCCCGCCACGAACAATTGTTCGCAGCCTGCCTGCGCCGCCTCTTCCGCCGCCCGCGCCGCATCGCCCGACCCCACCGTCATCACGATGTCCATTTCGCCGAAACGCTCGCGCAGCCGCTCATTCATCGCCTGCAAATAATCCGGCCCGGAGTCAGTGCCGGAGACGGGATTCACGATCAGTCTTGATTTCATAAAGTAGGAGTCAGAAGTCAGGAGTCAGAAGTCAG